>JADMIO010007350.1_pt1 | contig 20450 bp, 17 predicted proteins | sample 8958161 | NCBI WGS metagenome assembly JADMIO01 (sample SAMN16585339, study PRJNA669376) | soil metagenome | isolation source: Crop rotation soil | place: USA: Cullars Rotation, Alabama | collected 2011 | reverse complement strand
CGCGACAACTTGTCCACGTGGAATTCTAAGCTTAGGATCCCAATGTGCTGGAAAGGGCTACGTCTTCTCAGGCGTGATCCACTTTTTCTCCGGGTGCGGCTTCCAGGTTCGCATTTTGCTGAGCAGTTCGGCCGGTTCATCGCTGGTGAGCAGCATGGCGCGGTGCTTGGCCTTGATGAGGCCGCGCGCCGTGGCATGATCGAGGAATGCCAGGAAGTGATCGTAAAAACCTGCCGTGTTCAAGAGCCCCAGTGGTTTGGCATGCAGGCCAAGCTGCCCCCAGGTGAGCACTTCGCAGAATTCCTCGAGCGTGCCAAACCCGCCGGGCAGGGCGATGAAGCCATCGGAAAGTTCATTCATGAGCGCCTTGCGGGCGTGCATGGAGTCCACGATTCGCAGGTCCGGCAGATCAATCTTGCCGATCTCCTTGTCCATCATGAAGCGCGGGATGACGCCGCTGACCTGCCCGCCGACGGCGAGCGCGGCGGTGGCGACTTTGCCCATCAGGCCGATGTTGCCGCCGCCGTAGACCAGGCGGACGCGCTCGTGTGCCAGAAGTGTCCCCAGGGCCTGGGCTGCCGCGGCAAACCGGACATCTGCGCCGAGCGATGAACCACAAAAGACTGCTATTGATCGCATCTGTCCTGCAACCTCTCTGCGCCACACACGCTTGAATCCTAAAAACCTTCGGGTCCTTCATCCCTTGGCGTCTCCGTCGTCCGCCCTCACCGCATGGGCGCCCGCAAATCCAGCACAATCGCCGCCTTATTCCGATCCAGCGCCCACGGCCCATGCGTGATCCGAAACCGCTCGTTGGCCGTCCGGCCAAACGTCTCGCCGTGCTTGAGCACCGCGCCGTTGAGCACGTATGCCGCCATGTCGAGGGCGAACTCCACGGCATTATGCGTGCCGGCGTTGGCCCACATGTCCAGCTCCATCGAGCCGAGGCGATTCATCCCCTGGGTGGAAATCACATACTGCGGCCCGCTGGGAATGATGTTGAAACTCATCCAGCACAGGACGGGGAGATGCTTGCCGCGTTCGGTGTTGCGGGCCTCATCGACGAAGAGCTTCTTGGGGGAAATCGCGGGGCCGTGCCAATAGACGCCCAGCGCCTCCTGCACCTCCAGCACGGCGGCGGTGACCTTGGTGAGCAGGATGGCCCCATCGAGAAAGCCGGGCGGGCCGTGCATCAGCGTGATCAATAGCTGCGCCTTGTGATTGGGCAGCACCTGCGTGGCTTCCTTCCAGTGCCAAGCGGCACGGGCCAGGGAATCAAGCTGGCCCCACGGGATGGGCCCGGGGATGAGCGCGAGATAAATGTCGTAGGGCCCGGCCTTGAGCACCCAGATCGCCTTCTCGCGATCTTCATGGGAAATGGATACGGGCAACTGCGGCAGCCACTTTTGCAGCGATGCCGCAAACGTTTTGGCGCTGCGCATCGCAGGTTTGTCCATCATGAGGATGGAGATAAGCGGCTCGCTTTCCGGTGCCTTGGCCATGAGAGCCCCCAGCAGAGATCACACCAGTTTATCAATGGCCTTGGCGGCTTTGGCCAGGCCATCGGGATTATTTTCCAGCATCATGGAGAGCAGGCGATGAAACGTGCCGAAGAATTCCTGCAGCTCTGTGACGCGCTTCACGTACGCCTCATGCGCGGCCTTGGCATCGCCGTTGGTCGGCGCCCCCGTGGCGGTCTTCGCCTCGGGCTTTTTCCCCGCCAGGGTCAGGCACTGATCCAGCCGGGAGATGAGCGGATCCAGCTCGCGCTTTTTTCGCTCCCGCAGAATTACCTGAAACATGGACCACACATCCGCCTCGGTGGTAAAAAAATCCCGCCGGTCACCGGGCAGCCCTGTGCGGCGGACGATGCCCCAGTTGATTAAATCCCGCAGGTTCATGGAAACATTGCCCCGCGAAATCTGCAGCTCTTCCATGATCTGCTCGGCCGTCAGCGGCTGATGGGAAATCATCAGCAGGGCATGAATCTGCGACATGGTGCGGTTGATGCCCCAGTGGTTGGCCATCTGGCCCCACAGGTCCACAAACTCGCGGCGCGCTGCCGCCAGGTGGGGGGGCAGGGGGGCCAAGGGTGGATGCTTGACGGTCATGTGAACTTTCCGCGGACAGGGTCGCGGGGATTATACACGCAGTTGCATGATTGTTCAGAAGATTTTGAAGGAAGATGCAGGTGGCCTCTTTTCAAGGCCGCGGTCCCTCGATAAGCTGCTTTCGCCGCATTTCTAAAACGATTCTTTTCGGGAGACTACAGATGGCCGCACCCATGGCTCAAACGATCACCGCCTGCTTCTCCAGCCAGGGCGGCGTGATGAAAGTGAACATCCAGCCGCAGGATGTCATTTCGCCCCTGTGCGAGAATATCAGCAAGCGGCTCTCAAAAAAGGGCGTTGGCGTGCAGTGGGGGCCCGAGACGCCCACGACAATACTGGTGTTGCGCGTGGTGGTGATGGATCAGGGCAATCAGCTTCTGCGCTATCTTCTGCCCTTCATCTCGCCCGCCGTGCTGGAAGTGGAAGGCCACATTCGCGTCGGCAACGGCGCTCCCAAACCCATCCACGTCGTCAAGAAAGCACACTTCGGTCTCTTCGGCGGTTCGCCCGTCGGCATGCTCAAAACCTGCGGCAGCCAGATTGCCGCCAAGGTCGCCAAGGAAACCCTCGCCAGCCTGGGCAAGTGAGTCCGGCATGGAACTTCCCCCGGTACAAAAAAGTTATCGCCAGTGGGAGGCCGAAGCCCAAGCGCGTATCGCCAAGGGCGAACAAGGCCTCCGTGTGGAACACGACCTCATCATCCGCGGCCTGGATGCCCCCACCGCCCGCAAAATTGTCGATGAGGCGGTCGCCACCCTCCGCAAGAAAGCCCTCTGGCTCCTCATCGGTGGCGGCATCGCTGCGCTGGTTGGCCTGGTCATCACCGTGGCGGCATTCATCGTCGCCCGTGAGACTGATCAGAATATCTTTGGATGCGGATGGCTGGCGATCTTCGGCGGCATCCTCGCCGTCGTCGGGCTGGTCCGCCTGCTGCGCATTCAGCGCTGAGACGCCCGCTCACTTCTTGTAATACTCCTGCAGCGGCTTGACCTTCCAATCCCCCGCCTTGAGTGCGGCTATCGCCTCGGCGGCGGCGTTGGCGGCCGTGAGCGTGGTGATGATTGTGATCTTGTTCATCACGGCGGCGGCGCGAATCCGCCCTTCGTCGGTTTTGGGCCCCTTGTTGGTGGGCGTGTTGATCAGCATCGCCAGCTCTTTGTTCTTGATTGCATCAATGATGTTGGGCCGGCCTTCCTGGATCTTGTTGACGCGTTCGGCTGGGATCCCCGCCTCGGTCAGCGTGGTGTACGTGCCGCCGGTTGCCCGCAGCTTGAATCCCAGGTCTGCAAACTTCCGGGCGATTGGCACGATCCCGGCTTTGTCGCTGCGGCGCACGGAGATGTAGATCGTGCCGGAGGTGGGCAACGCTCCGCCGGCGGCCATTTGGCTTTTGGCATAGGCCAGTGGGAAGTTGCTGTCGATGCCCATCACCTCGCCGGTGCTGCGCATCTCGGGGCCCAGGATCACGTCGACGCCGGGGAATTTGGCAAAGGGGAAGACGGATTCCTTCACGGCCACATGCCTGGACGGAATCACTTCGCCGGTGATGCCGAGCTCCTTGAGCGTCTTGCCCATCATCACTTTGGCGGCGATCCGCGCCCATGAGACGCCCGTGGCCTTGCTCACGAAGGGCACCGTACGGCTGGCCCGCGGGTTGACCTCCAAGACGTAGACCACGCCGTCCTTGATGGCGAACTGCACGTTCATGAGGCCGCGGACTTTGAGTTCGCGGGCCATGAGCAGGGCGTTGCGCCGCACTTCATCCAGGATTTCTTTCTTGAGCGAAAACGGCGGCAGCGAGCATGCCGAGTCCCCGGAGTGAATGCCCGCCTCTTCGATGTGTTCCATCAGACCGCAGATGACGTAGTCCGTGCCGTCGCCGATGCAGTCGACATCCATCTCGGTGGCATCGCCCAAAAAGCGATCGATCAGCACGGGATGCTCGTCGGCAACTTCCACGGCATTCTTGATGTAGTAGTTGAGCTGCTCCTCATCGGAGACAATTTCCATGGCTCGCCCGCCGAGCACGAAACTGGGCCGCACCAGCACGGGATAGCCAATCGCGTTGGCCACGCCGCGGGCTTCTTCGGCCGACCGCGCCGTGCCGCCTGCCGGCTGCTTGAGGCCCAGCCGGGTGATCATTTCGTTGAACAGCTTGCGGTCCTCCGCCGTTTCAATCGACTCCACTGCCGTGCCGATGATCGGCACGCCGGCATCCTTGAGGCCCCGCGCCAAATTCAGCGGCGTCTGCCCGCCAAATTGCACGATGACGCCCGCCACCAGGCCATCCTTGTTGGCGTCCAGCGCCGTCAGCGGCGAAAAAGCTTCTGTCTTCCGACTCCTGTCTTCTGACTTCTCCAGCGCCTTCCCATTCAGCCGCTCCACAATATTCAGCACATCCTCATGCGTCAGCGGCTCAAAGAACAAGAGATCGCTCGTGTCATAATCCGTCGACACCGTCTCCGGATTGGAGTTCACCATCACGGACTCAAACCCCAGCTCCCGTGCCGCAAATGCCGCCTGCACGCAGCAGTAGTCGAACTCAATCCCCTGCCCAATGCGGTTTGGCCCGCCGCCCAGGATGATCACCTTCTTCTTCTGCGAGATGCGCACTTCGTCGTCGGTGACTTGGGTGGCTTGCCCGTTAACCAGCTTGGTCATCGGAGCTTCATACGTGGAATAGTAATACGGCGTTGCCGCCTCAAACTCCGCGGCACACGTATCCACTAGCTTGTACACCGGCTGCACGCCCGCCGCCTTCCGCGCCTCGCGCACCTCCTGGGGCGTGGTCTGCCAGATCGTCGCGAGCTGCACATCGCTGTACCCGCGTTCCTTCGCCGCCCGCAGCACCTTGGTAAACGTCTCCGGCTTTTCCTTCCGCATCGCCCAGTGTTGCCGGGCTTCCTCCGGCGTCCCCTCAAAATCCACCAGCTCCTTCATTTGCGTCAAAAACCACGGATCAATCTTGGTTAGCTGAAAGATTTGATCCACGCTCCACCCCATCTTCATCGCATATCGGATGTAATACATCCGCCCCTGCGACGGCACCGACAGCTTGCGAATCAGCTTCTCTTCGGGAATCGGCCAGATCGTCGCCGCCTCCTCGCCCGCCGGCACGCGGATCATATCGCTGCCGCGATCCCCAAGCGTCTTCTCTGGCTTGTCTCCATTGTCGCTGCCATTGGCCGCCGCGGTGTTTTGCGTTTTGCGATTTGCGTCTTGCGTTTGGGCCACCTGCGCCTTCCACCACTTATCGATCTTATCCAGCCCCAGCCCAAAGCGCTTTACCTCCATCGACCGGATGCCCTTCTGCAGCGCCTCCTTGAACGTCCGCCCAATGCTCATCGCCTCCCCAACGCTCTTCATCTGCGTCGTCAGCGTCTCGTCGGCATCCGGGAACTTCTCAAACGTCCACCGCGGAATCTTCACCACCACGTAATCGATCGACGGCTCAAAGCACGCCACCGTCTTCTTGGTGATGTCGTTGGGCAGTTCATCCAGCGTGTAGCCCACGGCCAGCTTGGCGGCAATCTTGGCGATCGGGAAGCCTGTCGCCTTGGAGGCCAGTGCCGAGCTCCGCGACACGCGCGGATTCATCTCGATGACGACCATCTCGCCATTCACGGGGTTGATACCAAACTGAATGTTGCTGCCGCCGGTTTCCACGCCCACCGCGCGGATGACGGCCATCGAGGCATCGCGCATCCGCTGGTATTCCTTGTCGGTCAGCGTTTGTGCCGGCGCCACCGTGATGGAGTCGCCGGTATGCACGCCCATGGGGTCAAAATTTTCAATGGAGCAGACGATCACCACGTTGTCCGCTTTGTCGCGCATCACTTCGAGTTCATATTCCTTCCACCCGATGAGCGACTGGTCAATCTGGATTTCCGTAATCATGGAGGCGTCGAGGCCGCGCGCCGCCAGCGTCTCGAACTCTTCCATGTTGTAGGCAATGCCGCTGCCCGTGCCTCCCAAGGTAAACGAAGCCCGGATGATGCACGGCAGCCCGGTGAACTTCACCACCTCCCGCGCTTCGTCCATGGAATGGGCCAGCCCGCTCTTGGGGCACTGCAGCCCGATCTTCTCCATCAGCTCCTTAAACGCCTTGCGATCCTCGCCGCGCCGAATCGCTTCCCGGTCCGCCCCGATCATCTGCACGTTGTACTTCTTCAAAACCCCCGCGTCGAAGAGGGCTATCGATGTGTTCAGCCCCGTCTGGCCGCCGAGTGTGGGCAAGAGCGCATCGGGCCGCTCCTTCTCAATGATCTTCGTAACTGCTTCCACGGTAATGGGTTCGATGTACGTTGCGTCGGCAAACTCCGGGTCCGTCATGATGGTTGCCGGGTTGGAATTCACCAGAATAACGCGATACCCCTCCTCCTTGAGCGCCTTGCACGCCTGCGTCCCCGAATAGTCAAATTCGCAACCCTGACCGATAACGATCGGACCGGCACCGATGATGAGAATCGAGTGGATATCACTTCGCCTGGGCATCGCTAAACGCACCTTCTTTGGGCCAATTCGGGACAAACTCGCAAGGTTATAGCGGTTTCCTCTCTACCCGGCAACGCCCGTCCTCTAAATCCGTTTTTTCCGCTGTTTCCCCGCATTTGCGGCCCTTTCTGCACCCTTGCCGCCATCCAATCCGATATGCTTTCCCGTACCCTTCTCTGGATTGCTTATGCCCACGCGCCTGTCATCCTTGTCCCTCCTGGCCGCGGCAGCCGCGATAGGGGTGGCCGTCGCCCCGGCTCGCGCACTGGAGCCCGGCGACATTGCCGTCGTCTTCAACACCAAAAGCCCCAGCTCCCTCCAGGTCGCCAGCTTCTATTTGAACGCCCGCAAAATCCCCGCGAACCACCTCGTCGGCATCACCTGTGACGCGAGCGAAAACATTACCGAAGCCGACTACCGCGCCAGGGTGGTCCCCGAGCTCCTCAAGAACCTCGCCGATCGCAAACTCCTACCGGACCCCAAGGCGGGCATACCGGGCATCAAGTGCCTGGTCACCACTTATGACGTGCCGCTGCACATTCTGGCCGTTGCCCCCTCGCCAGCGGAGGTCAAAGAAGCCGCGGACCTGGCCCAGCAACTGGACAACATCGCGGTCGATTTGCAGGCCCGCATTGCCCGCTATGACCTCATCGCCCCCGCGCCCCTGGCCACCATCGCTGTGACGCCGCAGGCCAGGCCGGCGGTCGCCTCCGCCCCCGCTCCCGCGAAGCTCACCTGGCAGCAGGTTCTCCCCCAGGTGCAAACCGCCTCCCAGGCCGCCGCCAAGCGCATTGCCGCCCTCCCAGAAGATCAACGTCCCAAAGCGCTCGATAGCTTTCTGATGCTGCAGGAGCATGTCGGCGGCACTTCCGCCATTCTTCGCACCGTTACCATTCCGCCTGACACTCCCAATGCCGACGCCGCGCGCAAGCACCTCGCCGACCTGACGGCCCAGCTCAAGGCCGATCAGGAGCAATACCTAAACCTCACCGCCAAGCGCAACCAGGCTCTCGTTCGGCGCCAGATGCTCACGCTGCGTGAACGCGCGGAAGGCGTAATTGGGGAAGCCCAGGCGATTGAGGAAATGCTCGCCTATCTAAAGCCGGATCAAACGGCGGCCTGCTTTGACAATGAACTGGCTCTCATCCTCGTGGACGGCCTTTACCCTCGCGCTAACTGGGTCAGCAACCCCAACTCGCTGGATAACTATCCCCTCCTTAAAAAAGCCGCCGCCGACGGCACTGGCCAGCCTCCCCCGGCACTCCTGGTCTGCCGCCTGGACGGCACCACGCCCAAGCTGGCCCAGGAACTTGTCACCCGGGCGATTGAGGTGGAAGCCAAGGGCCTGGACGGCAAACTCTACCTGGACGCCCGCGGGCTCCGCGGCACCGACGCCTACGCCCAATTCGATGCCGACATCCGTCGCACCGCCGAGTGGATGAATGCCCACTCCACCATGGAAACTGTTCTGGACGACACGCCGGAACTCTTGGCGGCGAAGAACTGCCCCGATGCCGCCCTCTACTGCGGCTGGTACTCCCTGCAGCACTACCACGACACCTGCCAGTGGGTGAAAGGTGCGGTCGGCTATCACGTCGCCAGCTTTGAAATGACCACCCTCCACAACCAGGCCGACCTGGGCTGGGTCCGCGCCCTCCTGGAGCACGGCTTCGCCGGCACGCTGGGTCCCGTGGAAGAACCCTACCTGCACTCGTTCCCCAAACCGTCGCAATTCTTCCCCCTGCTCCTCTCGGGCGAATTCACCCAGGGCGAAGTCTGGGAACTCACCACTCCCCTCCTCTCCTGGCGCCAAGGCTACGTGGGCGACCCGCTCTACAACCCCTTCAAAGCCAAACCCCGCGTGAAGCCCGACGACCTCAAATCCGACCCGGTTTTCAAAACCGCCTGGGAAATCCTGGGCAGATAACACGTCGCATCACCCTGCTCCTAAAAGAACTTCGCGTCCCTTCGTGTACTTCGTGGTGAAATTCTTACGCGCCTGCACGTAAAAACGTCCCATCGTTCAGCTCGTTAAACGCCTGCTTCAGCTCCTGCTGCGTGTTCATCACGATCGGCCCGCGCCACGCCACCGGCTCCTGCAGCGGCTTCCCTGACACCAGCAGAAACCGAATCCCCTGCTCCCCCGCCTGCACCCGCACTTCATCCCCCGCATCAAACAAAATCAGCGACCGATTGTCCGCATACGTCGCCAAGGGCTGCGTATCCAATAGCTGATTCTCCGTCACCATCTCCGACAGCACCGGCATCGGCGGTGACGCGTTGAAAAACTTTCCGCTCCCCGCAAACACATACGCAAACGCATGGCTCGTCACCTCCACCGGCAGCACCTTCGTCTTCTCCGCCGGCACCGACACGTCAATGTACGTCGGATCTGCCGCAATCCCCTCCACCGGCCCGCGCTTCCCCCAGAAATTTCCGCAGATGATCCGCGCCACGCTGCCGTCATCCTCTGTCACCGTCGGAATCTGCCCCGCCTTGAGCTCCTGGTACCGCGGCGCCGTCATCTTGTGCCGGGCGGGCAGGTTCGCCCAGAGCTGAAACCCATGCATGCGCCCCGCCGCATCCCCCCGCGGCATCTCCTGATGAATAATCCCGCGCCCCGCCGTCATCCACTGCACATCGCCCGCCGCAATCGACCCCCGATTCCCAATCGAATCCGCATGTGCCACCTCCCCGGCCAGCACGTACGTGATCGTCTCAATCCCCCGGTGCGGATGCCACGGAAACCCCGCCAGATAATCCCGCGGCACATCATTCCGAAAATCATCAAACAGCAGAAACGGATCCGTCTCGGCTGTGTTCCCAAACCCAAACCCGCGATGCAAATGCACCCCCGCACCCTCCAAAGTGGGCTGTGCCTTAAGCACCTTGGACACCGGCCGAATCGACATGGCAAAACTCCTGGATAGATGGTCATCTATTCTAGGCTCGCACTCTTCAACTGGCGAGAAAGCCCTTAATTGAGCGGCATATCCGAATAAATCCCCCGAATCTGCATCACCGCAAACGCCTTGTTGGACCCGCCCGCTCCAACCCCAATTCGCCTCCCCCCACCCACCCTGCTAAAATCCCCCAATGCCCCACACCCGCGTAAAAATCTGCGGCATCACCAGCCCCGAAGACGCCACCAAAGCCGCCGAACTAGGCGCCGATTTCATTGGCCTAAATTTCTACAAAGGACCTCGCAGAATTGGCGAGAGCCAGGCAATCCATGTCTTGCACGGATTGGAAACCGAATTCCCTAAGGGGCTGCGATTTGTTGCATTGGTTGACGGACCATCGGAGCTATTCCGGCGCGTCTCTGAGTTAATTGAGCCCCTGTTTCAAATCTCCGTGTTCCAACTATATGGCGACTACTCTGAACTTCCCGCGGCCTCCTATTTTGCCGGACGTGAACGCTGGGGCGTCGTCCACGTCGCGTCACCGCAAACGTTGGTAACATTGAAAGATACCGTCGGTACCTATCGCTTTGAACCAAATGCTATCCTCCTCGACACCGCCTCCAAATCCCACCTCGGCGGCACCGGCCAAACCTTCAACTGGCACTGGATTGCCGAAGCCCGCGCCGCCGGCGAACTCGATGGCCTCCCACCCCTCATCCTCGCCGGCGGCCTCACCCCCGACAACGTCGCCCACGCCATCCAAATCGCCAAACCCTACGCCGTCGACGTCTCCTCCGGCGTCGAAATCCCCGGTAAGCCCGGCATCAAAGACCCCCTCAAAATGCGCGACTTCATCCAAGCCGCCAAAAGCGCGGAGTTCACGCTTTAGCGTGTCTTACGAATGCCACACCAAAAACGCCCGCGCCACCATCACCCCAAAATAAATCATGGTTGTCAGCAGCCCCCAGACCACCAGTCTCCCGCCAGCCGCCCGCGGCATCGAACGATGCGCCAGCAGCCATAAACCCGCCGGCACAAGCGTCACGATGAATGGACCAAAAAAGAGCAAGATCAAAACCCCCGCCGTCCCGATGTGGTTCTCAACCCACCCGACATTGAGCCCTTCCGATACCACCAGTGCAAAGAGAAAGACCGAACTAACCACCCCCGTGATCAGCGCTATCTTTGGCAATATGCCCGGCTGGCCTCGCTCTGAAACCGGCTCACTCACGTGTCCTCCCGCAGGTCCAATGTCGGCGATCACCTTAGCCAACTCAAAAATTGAAAATCAAAAATCGAAAATCACAACCCCACCCGATACCGGCACTTCGTCCGATCCCCCTGCCCATACAACGGATTATCCTTCGGCAGCGCCACCGTATCCACAAACTCCGCCCCCAGCCGCTCGCACGTCCGCCGCGACGCCACATTCTCCGGGTTCACCGTGATCCATAAATGATCATGCCCGTGCATCCGCGCGATCGGCAGGATCAGCCGCGCCGCCCGCTCCGAAAAATGCCGCCCCCGTGCCGCCGGCAGCACGTGATACCCAATGTGCCCCAGGTACCGATCCAGATTCAACGAATGCCCGATCCGCAGCGATATCGACCCGCAAATCCTCACCTCCGGCACCCCCGCAAGCCCCGCCTTGCTCGCCAGCGGCGTCACCCCGCTCCGCCACCGCATCCAAAACGTATACCCCGGCGCCACATCCCGCGAAGGCTCCGCCGGCGAATGCCCCCGGGGATTCTGCGCCAAAAACTGCATCACGCCCTCGCGATCCGTCTTCGCCTGCGCCGGCATGAGCTGCCGCGTGGTCGGGTGGTGATAGGCAAACAGCAGCTCTTCCACATACCGCGCATCTGGCTCGACCAACTCCAGCTCGTGGTCCACCAGCGTCAATACCTGCGGCACATCAATAAATTGAAAAGCCACCTGCGTCATAAATTTAGTGTAATCCCCCAACCCCTCCCGCAAAACTCCCCGCGCCATTGCGCGTTTCCCGCAGTCGCGGACCCTTCCCCGCAGCTACGCGTCCTCCCGCAATCGCTACTCCACCGTCAAGCTCGCGTCGTCCACCCGCTCGAAAATCCTTCTCACGCTGGCCGTACTTTCAAGAGGCTGCGGAAGCCGTTGCCAAGGCATCGCGCCGCAAAAAAAGAAAGCCCCGAAGCGCTGCGGCACTTCGGGGCTGATGGTGAACGCGGGTTTATGTCAGGCGACCTGGGAACGGCGGCGGCTGCGGACCTTCGCGAAAAGGCCCAGAGCGCCCAGCACGGAGAGGCCCGTCCAGGCGGCAGCGGGGACGGGGACCGGGGCCACGACGGCTTGGATGGAGGTGGTGGCGACGGTCCGGCTGTTGGTGGGATCGTAAGCGGTGAGGCGGATGTCGTAGGTGCCGGCGGCGTTGGGGTTGTAGGACTTGCCGTAGACGGTATTCCAGAAGCTGAAGCCGAGATTCCACGACTGGCTATAGACGTAGGGGGTGGTGTTGTTGGACCAGGCGTTGGAGCCGGGGTTGGCCTTGTAGCCATCGGTGGCTTGCCAAGTGCCTGCGCCGCCAAGGACGTTCATATCGACGGTGGCGAAGTCTGTGCCGGCGGAGGGGTCGAAGTCGACTTCAAGTTTTAAGCCGTAGTTATTGAGTGGGGTGGTGCCGGGGGTGAATTGGAAGTCGAAGGTGAGGTTGGGGTTGGTGGGGCTGTCAACGGACATGCCCGGAGAGACGGTGTAAACGTTTCCGGACTGGGAGAGTGGTTCGCCGGTGTCACGGTTGCGGGCCTTGAGGGCGACGGTGCCGTCGGTGGCGGAGCCGGCGATGGTGAAGTTGTCGGCGGGGATGCCGCTGCCGTTGATGAAATCCCCATTGGCTTTGGTGGGGGAGACGGTATCCGCCAGGGCGGCGGAGGAGGCGAGAGCGCAGATGGCGAGCGTCGCCAGAGACAGACGGGAGAGGGACATGAGTAGTTCCTTTCGGCCCAAGGGGGCCTGTTGTGCCAATGCCGCGGCATGCCGGGGCACAATGCCTCGGGTCAGACTGCGACGTGATGTTCGATCCGGGTGAAGAATGTAGTTGGGAGGGCATCTGACGCGTTAGCGTAAGATGCTACCATGGACGAAGGGGAAGGTGGTCCCCATCGCGGAAAAGATATAAAACACTCGGATGTCGTATAAATACCTCAATTTTTCGGGAATGCAACCACGAATTAAGAATTTAATGAAAATTCGCGAAAACACTCTAACTCACGTTGATGAGATGAGTTAACATCCTAAGGCGAGCGGATTCGACGCAAACGTGGAGCTGCAAGCTCCATGAGCTGGGCTTTCGAGGCCCAATTTCATGTTTGTATAATATTCGGTAGGTTCTGTGGCGCGATGGGCGGAGGGAAACCGCATCCGTGTCAGGCGTGAATAAGCAGGGGGATGTCTTCGGGGAGTTGGTCGGCGACGTGGGTGAGGACGTCGCCGCGGAGGGCTTTGAGGAGGGTGCCCTGGCGGGAGACGCCCATGAGGAGGGCTTTGACGTCATAGGTGGCGGCGAAGTCGAGGATGGAGTCGGCGACGTCGCGGGAGACGGCATAGATGGGGATCATGGAGACGCCCTTGGCTTTGCAGGCGGCTTCGGCGGATTTGAAGACGCGCTGGGCTTCTTCATCTTCATCCAGCGTGGGGGCGGAGTTTTCCACGGCGAACTGGACGTTCCACGGGCGGACGTAGATGACGAACATGTTGGCGCCAAGCTGCTTGGCGTAATCCGAGGCGAACTTGATGAGGCGCTCGCCGCCGCGGGTGGCGACCATGATCTGGGGTTTGGACATGTCGAGTTCTTCGGCGGGGCTGTCGGCAGAGGTGTGGGGGGGGCAGCGACGCGCTGACCGCGGTAGATGGGGGCGGCGCGTTCTTCGGGCGTTAGCTGCTGGAAGGCGCGGCGGCGCGCGGGGAGCCAGGTCTTGGTGACGAAGCGTGCGCCGAGGCCGACTGCCAGGACGATGGAGACGAAAAGGAGGGCGTGGAGTTTTTGGATGGCCAGGGTAATTTCCATGGCGATCATGACGGCAGCGATGAGGCCGATGCAGAGGCGTTCCCAGGTTTTGACGGTGAGTTTGCGGTTGACGGTGCAGCAGGAGAGGTTGATAGCGATGGCGCCGACGACGCCCATGGCGTAGAGGTCGGCAAGGGTATCCAGGGTGGAGAAGATCGCCAGCAGGATGATAGGGACGAGCAGGGCGGGGATGAGGCCAACCCAAGGGACGCCGAAGAGGTTGAGCCGGGCGAACGTGTGGGGCAGTTCAGCATCGCGGGCCATGACGTAGGCGACGCTCATCATGCCGCCGATGACGGTGTTTACGGCGGAAAGGAGGAGCAGTCCGAAGACAACGCCGCAGATGACGCCGAACCAGGGGGCGACGTATTGGTCCCCCATGACGCGGAGGACGGTGAGCTTAATGGCCTCTTCATTTTCGGTGGAGTGTGGGCCGACCGTTTTGGCGAAGCGTTCATAAGCCGGGCGGCCAGAGTCGCGATCCCAATCGCGGTGCGTCTCACGGTATTGTGCGATTTCGGCATCCGCATCCTGGTAGGCGACGGCGGGCTGGGAGAATTCCGTAAGGGCGTGACGGGGTTGGGCGGCCTGGAGAACAGCCGGGAGGGCGAGCATGGCGACGCCCAGGAGGAGGTTAAAGAAGACGACTTCAAGCAGGACGGGGAAGATGCTCTGTTTGCTGGTACGGCTGACCGGCTGGACCATGATGCCGGTCATATTGGCGATGACTTCCACGCCGGACATGGCCAGGACGACACTAACGAGAGTGGACCAGCGGTGGGGGAGAGAGCCCTGCATGGGCTGGATTTTGTGAAAGCCTTCGGAGAGGTGTGGGATGGAGAAAGCGGCAAGGATAAGGGTGAGGACCAAGGTGGCCGCAGCGATGGTTAGGGCGAAGGCGCCGGCGTGTTTGGGGCCAATGTAGTTGATGAAACCCAGGATGATGATGGAGACGACGGCGCCGATTTTGACGGCGAAGCCGGCTTCCAGGCCGAAGTAGTGCATGCCGTCGAAAGCAGAGAGGGCGGCGGTGACGGCGTAGTTAGCAAAGAGCATTAATGCGCCGATGACGGAGAGGGTAGGGCTGATCTGGCGGGCGGCGGAGTAGACGCCGCCGCCATCGGGGTAGGCCCGGCAGACGACGGTATAGGCCCAGCCGACGGCGGCCACGAGGATGCCGACGCCGAGGATGTACCAGAAGGAGGCGTAGAGGGCGAAGTAGAAGGCCAGGCCCAGGACGTAGAAGCGGGAGGTGCCCCAGTCGCCGTAGAGCATGGGCCCGGCGTGGTACCATTTGAGCTCGCGTGGGCGTTCCTGATGGGAAACGAGCATGCAAAGTTCAACCGCCTCGGTGCGGGGGGTGCCGCACGGGGGCGTGTTCCTTTCAGCTTTAGCGCCTGCGAGGTTAGTTGACGGGCGCGGGTCGCTGGAACCCGGTCTCGGTAGCCGAAACTTAGCCCCCTAGGGGGAGAGTATCCCCCGCTGCCGTCATGAAGCGGCATTCGGCGCGACTCTATGAAGGGGGGCATGATACTGGTAATTGGGGAGTCTGGGGAGGAGGAATGGGGGTGGGGAATAAATGGCGGGGTTAATTCGCGTTTGTTGAATTAAGCGGCTGGACGGGGCCGAGGGGTGCCGATAAAGTTTGGGCTAAAGGCAACAGGAGTGCCGATATCCGTATGATCCGGGCCGCCGGGCGGCTTGGGTAAGCGGTTTAGCCAGGGAATGGTTTGTGCTGAAGCTATTGACGATGCTGGTGGCGTTTTTGCTCATTGCGCTGATGTTGCTGGGTTTGCGGCAGCGGCGGATGGAGCTGACGAGCGAGACGTCGGCGTTGTACGGGCAGGTGCAGGATCGGCGGGAGCGGTTGCTAAATCAGCAGGTGGAGATCACGGGGGTAACGAATCCGAAAACGTTGAATCAATCGCTGGCGAATTCCGGCATGGACCCCGGGGTGGCGCTGCATCCGCGGAACACCAATGCCCGGCCGAATGTGCCGACGGTGGAGACGGATTTGATTGCGCCGCTGCGCCACTGATGAACCTTGCGATGGACCGCCACCATGGACGCTGTGAAACGAACGCAATGGATTGCCTCGGCCTCTCTATTGGGGACGGCGGCACTGCTGGCGGGCCTGGCGGGGCGGGTGCTGTGGATCCAGAAGCATATTGATGGGGAGATGACGGAGAAACTGAACCGGCAGGTGACGGCGGTGATTCCGCTGACGCCGGAGCGCGGCCCGGTGGTGATGCGGGATGGGACGATTCTGGCGACATCGGTGCGGGTGTATAACCTGTTTGCGGATCCGGCGTTTATTATGGATCCGGACGGGAAGCTGAATCCTTTGTCGGGGGATCAGTTGCGGGAGGCGCAGCAGCGGCTGGCGGAGGCGCTGGCGCCGCTGCTCAACCGCCCGGCGGGGGCGATTCAGATTGATATTGAGAACAACGTATATTATCAGCGGGAAGTGAGCCCGGGGGTGTGGGAGCAGACGGACAAGCAGCGACGGTTCATGTGGCTGGCGAAGGAAGTGGATGATGATTTTTACAATCGGTTTATGGCGTTGAAGGAAGACCTGAAGAAGAAGAGCCAGGAAGTGGTACGTGCCGACGGCCGCAATCGCGATCCGGCGGTGCGGACGGCGGCGGCGCAAAAGGCGGCGGTGTTGTATCACACGCTGGACGGGGTGGGGTTTGTGCGGTCGATGAAGCGGGTATATCCGATGGGGGACATGGCGGGGAGCGTGATTGGGTTCGCCAATAAGTATGATGGGATTGATGGGATGGAGCATCAACTGGATCCGCTGCTCAAGGGGATACCGGGGAAGATGTTTGTGACCAAGGATGCGCAGCGGAATACGCTGCTGATACAGAATGAGAAGTTTACGCCGGCGGACAACGGGCGGACGGTGTGGCTGACGCTGGATACGGTGGTGCAGGACATTGCGGAGCAGGAACTGAAGCAGGCGGTGACGGATCACAAGGCGGCCAGCGGGACGGCGATTGTGATGGATCCGTTCAGCGGGAAGATTCTGGCCTTGGCGAATTATCCGTCGTTTGATCCGGGGCAGTATGCGCAGGCGAATGCGAATGATCGGCGCAACCGGGCGGTGACGGACCCGTATGAGCCGGGGTCGATCTGGAAGCCGTTTGTTCTGGCGTGGGCGCTGGAGAAGAAGATCGTCAAGCGGACGGACATCATTGACTGCCGGCAGGGATCTTACATTGACCCGACGGGGCGCGTGGTACGGGACACCCACGGCGTGGGGCCTGTGAGCGTGGATGATGTGCTGATTGAATCCAGCAATATCGGGATGACGCAGATTGGCTGGAAAATGGGGATTCCGGCGCTGTATGAAGGGATCACGAAGTTTGGCTTTGGGAAGCGGACGGGGGTGGAACTGCCGGGGGACCAGGCGGGGATCGTGAAGCCGGAGAGCCAGTGGAGCAAGTTCACGCTGACGTCAGCGAGCTTTGGGTATGAGGTGGCGGCGACGCCGATCCAGCTCGTGCGCGGGTTTTCGACTTTTGCCAACGGGGGATATTTGATCACGCCGCGGGTGATTCACGCGGTGGAGCTGGAGGATGGCCGGACGGTGCCCTGGACGCAGCTTGCGCCGACGCCGATTGCGCCGCAGATTATTTCGTCGCACACGGCGGCGGATATGCGGGAGATTATGCTGGGGGTGTTGGGCCCCAAGGGGACGGCCAAGAACAAGGGGAGCAAGATTTATTCGCTCTTTGGGAAGACGGGCACGGCACACGTGGCGGCGGGGGCGCATGGGACCAGCGGGCACGGCTATGGCGAGAATGACTATGATTCGAGCTTTCTGGTCGGCGGGCCGTATGCGGCGCCGAAGCTGGTGGCGATTGTGACGCTGCACCGGCCGCTGGATGGGTATTATGGGGGGACAGTGTCGGCACCGGCGGCGGTGTCGATCATGGAGCGGAGTTTGATGTACATGCAGGTGCCGGGGGATCAGCCGGTGGCGGCGACGCGTCCGGCGGTGCGGCATTAAGCGAGGCGACGACGACGAAGCACGAAGAGTTGAAGAGATGAAGGGACACGAAGAAGAATTTGGAATTTGATATTGTATGGGTCGGCGGATGCCGGCCTTTTTTGATGGGGGGACGAAGCACGAAGATTGAAGATGCGAAGGGACGCGAAGAGTTTCTTGGATAGTGATGGACGTTTGAGATGAAGTTTTCGGAGTTGATTGAGCGGGTGCGGGGGCGCGGGGTGGTGGTGGGGGAGGTGCGCCTAGGGGAGTGGGGTGGGGTTGATCCTGAAGTGACGGGCGTGGCCGAGGATTCCAGAAAGGTGAAAGACGGAGATATTTTTGTCGCACGGGGAGGGACCAAGACGAGCGGCGCAAATTTTATTCGAGATGCCTTGGAGCGTGGGGCGGTCGCGGTAGTTTGTTCAAATGAGATTCCGGAAGAGTCATTAAGGGCATTTGGTCGCGATCTGTTGGTGCGCGCTGAAAATGTGAATTTGGCGTGTGCGGTTTTGGCGCATGAGGTGGCGGGGAATCCGACCAGTGGGATGAAGGTGATTGGGATTACGGGGACCAAGGGGAAGACGACGGTGGCGTATTTGATGCGGAGCGTGCTGAAGGCGGCGGGGCACAAGGTGGGGATGATTGGGACGGTGGAGATTGATGATGGGAAGAATGTGGTGCCGGCGGAGATGACGACGCCGGGGAGTGTGGAACTGGTGGAGCTGTTTTGCCGGATGCGGGAGAACGGGGTGACGCATTGCGTGATGGAGGTGAGCAGCCATGCGTTGCATCAGCATCGGGTGGCGGGGGTGGATTTTACGAATTTGACGGGGGATCATCTGGATTATCACAAGACGATGGAGGAGTATGCGGCGGCGAAGGCGATGTTGTTTGAGGGGCTGGGGGAGGATGCGGTGGCGGTGGTGAATCGCGACGATCGATGGAGTAAGCGCATGCGGGAGAAATGTCAGGCGAGTGTATCCGATTTTAGCCTTGGAGACAGAGACGCGCGATGGACCGCTGGCATTCGTAACATGACCAGCCGTTCGATGCAGATAGCCATTGGGGGCTACGACCCCCGTCGATCCAAGGCAGTAAATGTTATCCTTGATACGCCCCTAATTGGACGTCATAACGCGTACAATATCCTCTGCGTTTTTGACGCGGCCGTTGAATTGGGCGTCGACCCGGAAGTTGTTGCCACCGAAATCAGGCATGCTCACGGCGCGCCGGGAAGACTGCAGCGAGTGTATGTGGAAGGATTTGTTCCGTCCTTCCAAACTTTTGTTGACTATGCACACACGCACGATGCCCTTGAAAACGTGCTCAAAGCGATTCGCGTGACAATGGGAAAATCGGTGGAGCTTTCCCCGGGCGAAGTGGGAGCAAGCTGGCAGACGTATATGGGAAAGCCGGAGCGGAATTGCCGGCTGATCTGCCTTTTCGGCTGCGGCGGGGATCGAGATCGGTCGAAGCGGCCGAAGATGGGGGCGGTGGCGGAGAGGCTGGCGGATGTGGTGATTGTGACGAGTGACAATCCGCGGACGGAGGAGCCGGGGGCGATTATTGAGGAGATTTGTGTCGGATTTTCGGCGGGGTGGAAGACCGCGGGCAAGGTGACGGTGGAGCCGGATCGGCGGGCGGCGATTCGGCTCGCGATTGGGATGGCGATGCCGGGGGATGTGGTTTTGCTGGCGGGGAAGGGGCATGAGAATTATCAGATTATTGGGACGACCAAGCATCATTTTGATGACGTGGAAGAGGCGGAAGCGGCGTTGCGGGGTGTGCTGGCGAAGTCCGAGGAAGGAAAGGGCTGACGCATGCTGGCATTGGAAGAGAAGTTGGGACGAGGGCTGCCGGCGGTGTACGCGGCATTTTTGCGGAGCAATGCGGAACAGATTCGTGGCGAATGTTTGATGCTGTATGCCGCGGAGGATGTGCTGGAGCGCAATGAGGCGTTTCAAGTGGCGCGGTTTGCGCCGGGCTGGCTGGCGGTGGGCGATGACAGCGGCGGGCGGCTGGTGATTATTCGGATGGACGATCCGGAGGCGGCGCCGTTTTTGGTGGATGCCGGGGCGCTACCTTTTGCAGACTTGCGGCAGCCGCTTGCCAAGAGTTGGGCGGAATGGTCTGGTTCGGGTTTTTCATTGTCAGAATGATTCCTTTTGAATAGACGATTGAGGAAATTTTGTGAAAGCCTGGGAAATTGATGAACTTCGGCGGGGATGCAAGGGGAAGTGGGCGATGCGCGGAGAGTCTGCGCGGGGGTTTAATGGGCGGATTTGCACGGATAGCCGGAAGGCAGCGGCGGGAGATTTTTTTGTGGCGATTGAGGGGGAGCGGTTTGATGCCCATGCGTTTTTGAAGGATGTGATCCGGCGGGAGGTGGCGGCGATTCTGGTGAGCCAGGCGTGGGCGGAGGGAACGGGGAAGTGGGCGGGGGGGAATATGCAGAAAGAGGTGCTGACGCAGGCGCGGGAGCGCGGGGTGGCGGTGATTGCGGTGGAGGATACGGTGGCGGGGCTGAACCGGCTGGCGGCAGCGTATCGGAGCAATGAGATCACGACCGGGTTTCGGGCCAAGGTGATTGCGGTGGGCGGGAGCAATGGAAAGACGACGACGAAGCGGATTTTGCATGCGCTCTTGGCGGAGAAGTACGGAAATGCGGGCGGGACGGCGAGTCCGAAGAGTTTCAACAACAATATTGGGATGCCGCTGACGCTGCTGGAGGTGATGCCGGGGCATGATTATGTGGTGCTCGAGATTGGGACGAATGCGCCGGGCGAGATTGCGGCATTGGGGGCGGTGTGCCGGCCGGATGTGGCGTTGATCACGTCGATTGGGCTGGAGCATTTGGAGAAGCTGACGGATTTGGCGGGGGTGGCGCGGGAGGAAGCGTC
>JADMIO011121717.1_pt1 | contig 20453 bp, 19 predicted proteins | sample 8958161 | NCBI WGS metagenome assembly JADMIO01 (sample SAMN16585339, study PRJNA669376) | soil metagenome | isolation source: Crop rotation soil | place: USA: Cullars Rotation, Alabama | collected 2011 | reverse complement strand
GCGACAACTTGTCCACGTGGAATTCTAAGCTTAGGATCCCAATGTGCTGGAAAGCCCGCGACGCGCACCATGTAGAACTCGTCGAGGTTCGACGCGAAGATCGCGAGGAACTTCGCACGCTCCAGCAGCGGCAGCGAGGTGTCGGCGGCCAGTGCCAGCACGCGTTCGTTGAAATCCAGCCAACTCAGCTCGCGGTTGAGATAACGGTCTTCCGGTAACTCGTCGTTAACGGCGGGCGCCGTCGCCGCGGGCGGTGCTGTCGGGGCTGAATCGCCGCTTCCGGTGATCGGCTGTTGAACGGGCGCCGACTGTGCGTCCTCGAGGATCTTCGTTTCGGCTTCCGTCATTCTCTGATGATTCCCTATTCAGTAGTCGTCCTGCCACCGCGAACAGCCAAAACGTCAACTGCCGTTCATCTGCTCGCGCCGATGGCCTGTGTCGTTGCCGCCCCGACCCCGAGGCGGCGTGCCACCAGCAGGTCGTCGGGTGTGTCGATGTCACACCGAAGGCCAGGCCAGGCCCCCGTGAGCTCGATCGCGCCGGAGTGTTGATGCCGCGAAGCGGACTCCGCACCGAACTGCGGATCGAGTGGTACTTCGAAGGCGAACAGCGCCGATGTACCCGTGCCATGGCGGTCGCCGACGAAACTGCGAGGGTACACGCGGGCGGCCGCGATCGCCTCGGCGAGCTCCTGGGGCTGCAGCGCGGGCAGATCTCCTTGTAATACGGCGACGTTCGGGGTCGACTCGCGCACCTTGGCCTCGGCGGCGGCGATGGCGTTGTTCAGCGGATTCCGGTGCCCGGCCGGTGTCGGGTCGGTGAGCACCAGGGCGCCGAGCCTGCGAGCGGCGTCGGCGGCCGTCTCGTCGGGGGTGACGACCGTGACCGAATGCAACGCCGGAACGGCCAGCGCGGCGGTGATGGTGTCGACCAACATCGCCAACACCACGCTCTCCCGGGTGGTCGCCGAAAAGACCGGGGCAAGTCTGGTCTTCGCGGCGGTCAGCCGCTTCACGGCGATCACCAGTCCGATATCGGCCTCCGACGACATGTGAGACCCGCGCATGAGCGCCATCCTGCCAGCTTGGCACCCCACGCTAGGGTTGAGGCGTGGTCGAGGCAGCGGTGATGGGGGCCGGTGCGTGGGGTACGGCGCTGGCCAAAGTCCTGGCAGATGCGGGCAGCGGGGTCCGACTCTGGGCTCGGCGCCCCGAAGTGGCTGACGAGATCAACGACACACAACGCAATACCTCTTATCTAGACGACATCGAGCTGCCGAAGTCGATCCGCGCCACCAGCGACCCCGGCGAAGCCCTGGACGGCGCGTGCACGGTGCTGCTGGCGGTGCCCGCGCAGACGCTCCGCGCCAATCTCACACCGTGGACGCCGCTGATCGGAGGCGACGTGACCCTGGTGAGCCTCGCAAAGGGCATCGAATTGGACACCCTGATGCGCATGAGCCAGGTCGTCGTCCAGGTGACTGGTGCCGACCCGTCGCGCGTCGCGGTCATCTCGGGCCCGAATCTGGCCAGCGAGATCGTCGAGCAGCAACCGGCTGCCACCGTCGTCGCGTGCAGTGACTCGGGACGCGCGGTCGCGTTGCAACGCGCCATCTCCACCGCGTACTTCCGGCCGTACACCAACGCCGACGTCATCGGTGCCGAAGTGGGCGGCGCATGCAAGAACGTCATCGCGCTCGCGTGCGGTATGGCCGCGGGCGTCGGGCTCGGGGAGAACACCGCCGCCGCGATCATCACGCGCGGCCTGGCCGAGATCATGCGACTGGGAATCGCGTTGGGCGCCAAGCCCGCAACGCTGGCCGGGCTGGCCGGCGTCGGGGACCTGGTGGCCACGTGTACGTCGCCGCACTCACGCAACCGTTCGTTCGGTGAGCGGCTGGGAAAGGGCGGCACCATGGAGTCGGCACTGGAGGCCGCGGGTGGCCACGTCGCCGAAGGTGTCGCATCGTGCCAGTCGGTGCTTGCGCTCGCCGCGAGCTACGACGTCGAGATGCCGCTGACCGATGCCGTTGCGCGCGTTTGTCACAAGGGTTTATCCGTCTACGAGGCCGTTGCGCTGTTACTCGGGCGCAGCACCAAGCCGGAGTAGCGTGATGGACGGTCAGTACGGGGACTCCACTCGCAGCGTCAAAGCCGTTGGCTCGGAAGCTGTTCCGGGCAGCCCGATAGCGTCACCGCCGGTACCCGCCTCGACGTATCACCTTTCACCCGACGAGACCGAGCCGCTGGACAGCTACGGCCGCAGTTCCAATCCCACGTGGCGCCAGTTGGAGTCGGCGCTGGCCGAACTGGAAGGCGCCGCCGGGGCGCTGGCCTTCGCATCGGGCATGGCCGCGATCACCTCGGTGCTCCGGGTGCTGGCCACCGCGGGCAAGAAGCTCGTCGTGCCGTCCGACGGTTACTATCAGGTGCGCCGTTATGCCGCCGAACACCTTGTGCCACAAGGTGTCACCGTTGTCGAAGCCTCGTGCGAGGAAATGTGCGCCGCGTCGGCGGATGCCGACGTCGTGCTCGCCGAAACCCCGGTGAATCCCAGTCTGGACGTCGTCGACCTGCACCGGTTGGCGATGCACTGCCGTGGCCGGGGGGCGACGCTCGTCGTCGACAACACCACCGCGACGCCGCTGGGTCAGCAGCCGTTGTCGTTGGGCGCCGACCTCGTGGTGGCCAGCGCCACCAAGGCGCTTTCGGGTCACAGCGATCTCCTCGCCGGCTATGTGGCAGGCAGCCATCCCGATCTGATGGCGGCGGTGGCTCGGGAACGTCTGCTGGCGGGGCCGATCCTCGGAGCGTTCGAGGCGTGGCTGGTGCTGCGCAGCCTGGGCAGCGCGGGTCTGCGGTTCGAACGGCAATGCGTCAACGCCCAGGCGCTGGCGCTGGCGTTGCGCGGGCACAAGAAGGTGCGATCGGTGCGCTATCCCGGCCTTCCCGATGACCCGTCACACCAGATCGCCACCCTGCAGATGAAGCGGTTCGGTGGATTGGTCTCGATCGAACTCGAGGACGCCGCCGCCGTGCACGCGCTCGTGGAGCGCAGTGCGCTGCTGATCGCGTCGACCAGTTTCGGGGGCCTCCACACGTCGGTGGACCGCCGGGCCCGCTGGGGGGATGCGGTCAGCGACGGGTTCGCCCGGATTTCGTTCGGGATCGAGGACACCGACGATCTGATCACCGACTTTGCGCAGGCCCTCGGCTAAAAAGTCCAGTTCGCGGCGCTGCGGTGCCTGCTCGTGGGTCGGGGACTGTAGCCTCTCTAGGTTGTGACTGCCCACAATGAGACCGGCGCCGCCGGCCGCGTCCGTGTTGCCGTCGTCTACGGCGGACGCAGCTCCGAACACGCGATCTCGTGTGTTTCCGCAGGCAGCATCCTGCGCAACCTCGATCCCGAGCGCTTCGAAGTAGTCGCCGTCGGTATCACGCCCGACGGTTCGTGGGTGCTCACCGACGGTGAACCCGACGCCCTGGCGATCACCGACGGTCGGCTGCCGGAGGTGACCGGAGCGTCGGGCACCGAACTCGCCCTTACCGCGGATCCGCTGCGCCGTGGGCAGTTGCTGTCCCTTGGTCAAAGTGCCGGGGAGCTGATGGCGGCCGTCGACGTGGTCTTCCCCGTCCTGCACGGCCCGTACGGCGAAGACGGCACGCTGCAGGGTCTGCTCGAGCTGGCGGGTGTGCCGTACGTCGGCGCGGGCGTGCTGGCGAGCGCGGCCGGAATGGACAAGGAGTACACCAAGAAGCTGTGGGCCGCCGAGGGGCTGCCCATCGGTGACTTCGTGGTGTTGCGCCGCGACGGCGTCACGCTGGATCTCGACACGCGTGAGCGGTTCGGGCTGCCGGTCTTCGTCAAGCCCGCGCGCGGCGGGTCCTCGATCGGCGTGAGTCGGGTGACGTCGTGGGATGAGCTGCCCGCGGCGATCGCCCACGCCCGCAGCCACGACCCCAAGGTGATCGTCGAAAAGGCCGTGCCGGGGCGCGAACTGGAATGTGGCGTATTGGAATTTCCCGATGGGCGGATCGAGGCGAGCACCGTCGGTGAGATCCGGGTGGCCGGTGTGCGCGGCCAGGAGGACGATGCGTTCTACGACTTCGCCACCAAGTATCTCGAGGACGCCGCCGAGCTCGACGTGCCGGCCAAGATCGAGGACGATATTGCGGATACGTTGCGGGACTTAGCGATTCGCGCCTTCAACGCGATCGACTGTCAGGGTCTCGCGCGTGTCGACTTCTTTCTCACCGACGACGGGCCGGTGATCAACGAGATCAACACGATGCCCGGCTTCACCACCGTGTCGATGTATCCGCGGATGTGGGCGGCCAGTGGCGTCGACTACCCGATTCTGTTGTCGACCATGGTCGAGACCGCACTGAACCGCGGCACGGGCCTGCGTTGATCAGCGTGCCGGGCCGGGCTCAATGGGTTTGGCGGGCAACGACTTCGCCACCGCGGCGGACACATCTTGGATCGGCGTCGGGCCTGACCCCTGCGGCAGTGTCAGCGCGACATACACCGCGCGGTCGACGGTGAACCACGTACTGCGGCCGGAGTCCTTCACTTCGAACCACTGCACCTCGTCGACGACCTGCAGCGGCGCGCCGACGACGAAATCGGCGGGCCGATCCAGTCCGCAACGCAGGATGACCGCCTCCCTGCCCACCTCGCCCTGCCAGGCCGCGGCGCCCGCGGGCGCGGGTTCGGCAAGCGCGGCGCGTCGATAGTCGCCGAGTTGTTCGGGAAGCGCGCTGAGCAGCGTGCGGCATTGCGCGCTGTCGGCCTCGGGCGCAGGCGCCGATGCGACGGCGACGGGTGTCGGCTCGGCGGGATGTTGGCGTAGCGCCGCCACGATCAGGACCGCGACGATCGACCCGACCGCCACGACGATCGCGGCGATGAACAGCGCCCGCGGCGGGCCGTCGCGGGTCTCGGTCTCCACGAGCCCAAACTCTAGGGGTGCGCTCCGTTGGCGATCGGGCAGGTCAGCGTGCGGGTGATGCCGGTGACGCCCTGCACGCTCGGTACGACGTTGCCGCGCAGGTTGTCGAGGGTGTCGGCGCCGATGCGCGCCACCACGTCGTACGGGCCCGTCACGTATTCAGAGGACAGCACGCCGGGGAGCGCGGCGAGTTGCTTGGCGACGACCTCGGCGCGACCCACCTCGGTTTGGATCAGCATGAACGCCTCGACCACCTGCCAGTTCCTCCGTCTCGCTGCATAGACTCCTCGCCGCAGGGACCAAACGTACCGCAGGTCCGGCCGGTGTTCAGGGCACGGAAGGGGGCAGATGGCGACCGACGAATCTGGTGAAACCATGGCCGGCCTCGGTGAGTTCGCCGTGATCGAGAAATTGGTGACCGGCCGCGAGCAGCCGCCCGCGGTGGCGCTCGGTCCCGGCGACGACGCGGCGGTGGTGGTCAGCGCGGACGGCAGGACGGTGGTGTCGACCGACATGCTGGTCGCGGGGCGGCATTTCCGCCTGGACTGGTCGACGCCGCACGACGTCGGACGCAAGTCGATCGCGCAGAACGCCGCCGACATCGAGGCGATGGGTGCGCGCGCAACCGCGTTCGTAATCGCGTTCGGCGCACCAGGTGACACGCCCGCCGCGCATGCGCTCGAACTGGCCGACGGTATGTGGCACGAGGCCAGATCGGTGGGCGCCGGAATCGTCGGCGGTGATCTGGTGAGCGCGCCGGAATGGGTGATCTCGGTGACCGCGCTCGGCGACCTCGATGGTCGCCAACCGGTGCGCCGCGATGGTGCCAGGGTCGGCGACACGTTGGCCGTCGCCGGTGAACTCGGCCGGTCCGCCGCCGGATATGCGCTGCTGCGCAACGAGATTCGCGGGTTCGACGAGTTGCGTCGACGGCATCTGGTGCCCGAGCCGCCGTACGGTCAGGGTCGCGTCGCCGCCGACGCCGGTGCGACCGCGATGACGGATGTGTCCGACGGGCTGCTGGCCGACCTCGGCCACATCGCGGCGGCGTCGCGGGTGGGCATCGACGTGTCGACGGCAGCGCTGTCCACCGACCATGACGCCGTCGCCGACGCGGCCGCCGCTGCCGGGGCCGACGCGTGGGCGCTGGTTCTCGGCGGCGGTGAGGACCACGCGCTGGTGGCGACGTTCCCCGGGGCGCCGCCACCTGGCTGGCGGGCTATCGGGCGGGTAGTCGACGGCCCACCGCGTGTGTGGGTCGACGGCGCGGAATGGAGGGGGAATCCCGGGTGGCAGTCGTTCGACTAGTTAGGGTGGCCAACCGTGACCGTGTACGCCATCGCTGAACTGAAGTTCACGGATCGCGCCGCGTACAACCGCTACCAGGCTCGCTTCATGGACGTCTTCGCCCGGTACTCCGGAACCCTGCTCGCTGCCGACGAGTCGCCGCAGATTATCGAAGGTGAATCTGATCGCCAGAAGGTGGACCTGATGTCGTTCCCCGACGCACAGTCGTTTCGTGTATGGGTGGAATCGCCTGGGTATCAGGAGATTTCCGAGGATCGTCGCGCCGGCGCCGATACCGTGGTGTATTTGATCGAAGGGTTGACATGACCGCGCGACCGTTGAGCGAACTCGTCGACGAGGGCTGGGCGCGAGCGCTGCAACCCGTGGAGTCCGAGGTCACCCAGATGGGGGAGTTCCTGCGCTCGGAGATCGCCGCGGGAAATCGATACCTACCCGAAGGCCAGAACGTGTTGCGCGCGTTCACATTCCCGTTCGAACGGGTTCGCGTCCTCATCGTCGGCCAGGATCCGTATCCGACGCCGGGTCACGCCGTCGGGCTGAGCTTCTCGGTCGCACCTGATGTGCGGCCCCTGCCGCGCAGCCTGGACAACATCTTCACCGAGTATGGCAAGGATCTCGGGTTCCCCCCTCCGTCCACCGGTGATCTGACGCCATGGGCGCAACGCGGAGTGATGCTGTTGAACAGGGTGCTCACCGTGCGCCCAGGCAATCCGGCGTCGCACCGGGGTAAAGGCTGGGAGGCGGTCACCGAATGCGCGATCCGGGCGCTGGTCGCCAGGAATCAACCGATGGTGGCGGTGTTGTGGGGGCGCGACGCCGCGACACTGAAGCCGATGCTCGACGGCAGTGACTGCCTGTCGATCGAATCGCCGCATCCGTCGCCGCTGTCGGCGTCACGCGGATTCTTCGGCTCGCGACCCTTCAGCAGGGCCAACGAGCTACTCGAAAAGATGGGGGCCGACCCGATCGACTGGCGGCTGCCGTAAGCGCGAGCAGACACAAAAATGCCCCGACTCGCCGACAAAACGAGCAGTCAGCGTCTGCTCGCGAGAGAAACCGGGGGAATCAGCCCCGCGTGACCTTGCCCGCCTTGATGCACGACGTGCACACGTTCAGGCGCTTCTTGTTGCCGCCCGGGCGGCTGACCGCGTGAACGGTCTGGATGTTCGGATTCCAGCGACGGTTGGTCCGGCGATGGGAGTGCGAGACCGACTTGCCGAAGCCGGGGCCCTTCCCGCAGATATCGCAGACGGCAGCCATGTGGAACTCCTCGGATCAGTACTTGGGGGTCTGGGATCGTCTCTCCGGTACCGGCGACGGGTCGACCCGACAACCTGACCAGGATACCGGCCCGTATTGGGAACACCAAAATCGCGTCCGCTCGCCACCTGCGCGGCGTTGTGATCGCGCTGTCGCCGCCACTGACTAGGCTTGCGCCCACGGCGGCACCTGGCTTTATGCAGCGCGGGGCCCATATTCGCGTGGGAGGTGGGCATGTCGGCACGACGCCTGGATGCCTCCACGCTGCGGGACTGGGCGCACACCGCGGTCGGGGACCTGATCACCCATACCGACGAGATCAACCGGCTCAACGTCTTCCCGGTGGCCGACGCCGACACGGGGACAAACATGCTGTTCACGATGCGTTCGGCGTGGGCGCAGGCCGACGCCTTGGCCGAGTCCCACGACGTCGCGCAGGTTGCCGCGGCGCTGGCCCGGGGCGCGCTGCACGGGGCGCGGGGCAACTCCGGGGTGATCCTGTCCCAGATTCTGCGGGGGCTCGCCGATGTCACCGCCTCCGCGACGGCCGACCGCACGGGGGTGCTGGTCGACGTCGACGCCCCGATCTTCGCCGCCGCCCTGCGCCATGGGGTCAGCCTGGTCGTGACCTCGATGGGCCAGGCCGTGCCCGGCACGATCGTCTCGGTGCTGCAGGACGCGGCCGGTGCCGCCGAGCAGGCCGCGGCCGACGGCGCCGACCTGGCCGACGCGGTACGTGCCGCGGCCGATTCCGCCGCGGTCGCGCTGGAGAAGACCACCGGACAGCTCGACGTGCTGGCGGAGGCCGGCGTGGTGGACGCGGGCGGGCGGGGGCTGCTGGTACTTCTTGACGCGATGAGCACCACGTTGACCGGGCATGCGACGCAACGGCAGGAGTACGTGCCGTCGCCGCCGCTGGGTGACACCGCACCCGGCACCACGACCGCGGCACCGGAGTTCGAGGTGATGTATCTGCTCGATGGTTGCGACGCGGCCGGGGTCGAGTCCCTCCGCGAACGCCTGGACCAGCTGGGCGAATCGGTCGCGATCGCCGCGTCGGCGGGCAGTGCGGGCCAGTACTCGGTCCATGTGCACGCCGACGATGCCGGAGCGGCGGTCGAGGCGGCGCTCTCGGTGGGCACGCCGCACCGAATCCAGATCATGTCCCTCGTCGGCTCCGCGGGTGCGCGGCCTGCCGGTGGCTGGGCCAGGGAGCGAGCGGTATTGGCGGTCGTCGACGGCGCGGGCGCCGAGGAGCTGTTCGCCGGTGAAGGGGCGCACGTGGTGAGCCCCGGCGACGCGCCGATCAGTGCTAAACAGCTGTTGCATGCGTTGGTCAACGCGGGCGCCGCGCAGATCATGGTGCTGCCGAACGGTTATGTGGCCGCCGAGGAGCTCGTCGCGGGATGCACGGCCGCGATCGGCTGGGGTATCGATGTGGTGCCGGTGCCCGCAGGCTCGATGGTGCAGGGGCTCGCGGCGCTGGCGGTGCACGACGCGGACCGGCTGGCGGTTGACGACGGCTACACGATGGCCAGAGCGGCGGCGGGCGCGCGGCACGGCTCGGTGCGCGTCGCCACCGAGGAAGCACTGACGTGGGCGGGCATGTGCAAACCCGGCGACGGGCTGGGCATCGCGGGCGACGAGGTGCTGATCGTGGGGGAGGACCTCGCGGCCGCGGGCGCCGGTCTGATCGATCTGCTGCTGGCCGCAGGCGGTGAACTCGTCACGGTGCTCACCGGCGCCGGAGTCGACAGCGCCGTCGGAGATACGTTGCGGGAGCACGTCCACGAAGCGCACCTCGGCGCCGAACTCGTCACGTATCACACCGACCATCGCGGCGACGCCCTGTTGATCGGGGTGGAGTAGCCGTGGCCGTGTTGTCCGACCGGCTCGACTACGTGATCGGTAAGAAGTCCGCGGATCAGTTGGAGGAGCATTTCGGCATCCGCACGGTCAACGATCTGCTGCGGCACTACCCGCGCAAGTACAGCGACGAGATGACGACGGCCACCGACGGCGACGAGATCGAGGAAGGCGAACACGTCACCTTCGTCGACCACATCACGAAGGTGGAGCTCCGATTGACGAATCGGACGCCGAAGCGCGAGTACATGGTCGTCACCATCGGCCACCGGACGCCGAAGGTGACGGCGACCTTCTTCAACGTGAAGTTCATCAAGAAAACGCTCAAAGAGGGCCTGCGGGTGATGCTTTCGGGCGAGGTCGGCTATTTCAAGGGGACCCTGCAGCTGACGCACCCGGCGTTCCTGGTGATACACGACGACGGCCGAGTCGCTGGAACCAGATCGCTCAAGGCGATTGCCGAGGCAGAAGGGACGTCCGACGAAAGCAAGTTGCTCTCCGTCTTCGCCCGCGACTTCTTGCCGATCTACGCGGCCAACAGCAAGGTGCAGAGCTGGGACATCTACGCCTGTGTGCGCCAGGTGTTGGACGTGCTGGATCCGGTCGACGAACCGCTGCCGGGATCGTTTCTGCGGGAACACAACCTGATCGGCGAGGACGAGGCCCTGCGCGCGATCCACACGGCGGAAAAGGCTGCGGAACGCGACGCCGCGATCGCGCGTCTGACTTATGACGAGGCCATCGGACTCCAGTGGGCATTGGCGCAGCGCCGGTTCGGCGAGTTGAGCGAAGCGGGGCCGGCCGCCGCCGCATCGGACGACGGTCTGGTCGCAGCGATGCGCAAACAGATGCCGTTCGAACTGACCGAAGGCCAAAAGGATGTCCTCGAGGTGCTGACCGTCGAACTGGCGGCGACGCGGCCGATGAACCGCATGCTGCAGGGCGAGGTCGGGTCGGGTAAGACCATCGTCTCGGTGCTGGCGATGCTGCAGATGGTCGACGCCGGGTATCAATGCGCACTGCTGGCCCCGACGGAAGTCCTTGCCGCCCAACATGCCCGGTCGATCCGCGACGTTCTCGGACCGTTGGCGATGGCAGGCCAACTCGGCGGCGCCGAGACATCGACGCGGATCGCGCTGTTGACGGGATCCATGTCAGCGCAACAGAAGAAGCAGGTGCGCGACGAGGTCGCCTCCGGTGACGCGGGCATCGTCATCGGCACGCACGCGCTGCTTCAGGATGCCGTCGAGTTCCACCGACTCGGCATGGTCGTCGTCGACGAACAACACCGGTTCGGTGTGGAGCAACGAGATCGCCTGCGCGCCAAAGCGCCCGAGGGCATCACGCCCCACCTGCTCGTGATGACCGCGACGCCGATTCCGCGCACCGTAGCGCTGACTCACTACGGTGACCTCGAAACGTCGACGCTGCGCGAACTACCGCGTGGCCGCCAACCGATCACCACCAACACGATCTTCCTGCGGGAGCACCGGACCTGGCTCGATCGGGCATGGCAACGGATCATCGAAGAGGTCGGCGCGGGGCGGCAGGCCTACGTCGTCGCGTCCCGCATCGACGAAGACGACAAGACCGGCACGAAGGGCAGAGGCAAAAAGCGCGACCAGGTCAGGGAGCAGGGCCCGCCCGCGACGACCGTCGTCGAGCTGTTCGAGCGGCTGCGTCGTGGCCCACTGTCGGGCCTGCGCCTCGGGCTCATGCACGGTCGACTGTCCGCCGACGACAAGGACGCGGTGATGGCCGCGTTCCGCGCCGGGGACATCGATGTCCTCGTGTGCACCACCGTGATCGAAGTCGGTGTCGACGTTCCGAACGCGACGATGATGGTGGTGATGGACGCCGATCGGTTCGGCATCAGTCAGCTCCACCAGCTCCGCGGTCGGATCGGCCGGGGCGCCCATCCGAGCCTGTGTCTCCTCGTCAGTGCGCTCCCGGAGAGCTCGAAAGCGGGCGATCGCCTCAAGGCCGTCGCCTCGACGCTGGACGGCTTCGCGCTCGCCGATCTCGATCTGGTGGAACGGCGCGAGGGTGATGTGTTGGGCTACAGCCAATCCGGGCGTCCCATCACGCTGCGCTTCCTGTCGCTGTTCGAACATCTCGACCTGATCCTGTCCGCGCGCGATTTCTGTGACTCCCTCTACGAGAAGGAGCCTGACGCCCCCGGAATGGCGGCCCTTGCCGCGCCGTTCTCCGACACCGACCGCGTCGAGTACCTCGACAAGGCATGAACCGCGCGCGTCTGCTGTGGCTGTTGGCGGTCGTCGCGATCGCCGTGGTCGTCGCCGTTCAGGTTGTCGCGTCGTCGCACCCGAGCCAGTTCATCGCTCGTGGTGACATCCCGACCGTCGCGCCGGGCGCCGACGTGCTCGCCGGGATCGCCGAAATCCCGTTCCGCATCCGCGGACACGACTATCGGCGAGACGCGTTCGGCGATGCCTGGGACGACGACAACTCGGCGCCTGGCGGCCACAACGGTTGCGACACCCGCAACGACATCCTCAACCGCGACCTCGTCGACAAAACCTATGTGTCAATCAAGCGGTGCCCCAACGCCGTTGCGACCGGCGTCCTGCATGACCCGTACACGAACGCCGTCATCGCGTTCACCCGCGGCGCGCAGGTCGGTGCGTCCGTGCAGATCGACCACATCGTCCCCCTCGCGCTCGCCTGGGATCTCGGCGCACGCAACTGGACCGACGACATGCGGGTGCGGTTCGCCAACGACCCCGCGAACCTGATCGCGGTCGAAGGACAAATCAACCAGGACAAGGGCGACCAGGAGCCGGCGAGCTGGATGCCTCCCAACGGTGCATTCCACTGCCAGTACGCGATGCAGTTCATCGACGTGCTTCGCGGTTACGCGCTGCCCGTGGACATGCCGTCCGCGCAGGTGCTGCGTGACGCCGCCGCGACCTGCCCGGTCGGCTGACTCGCCGTCCCCGCCGTCAAGTCCCGCGAGCAGACAGAAAGTGCTCCGACACGCCGAGAAAGTGGAGCACTCCGCGTCTGCTCGCGGCCAGAACGCTACGTGCCCGTGTAGGTTTCCGGGTCCGGGCGGAAGCGGGTGCCGTCGTCGAGGCCGTTGAGCGTCGCCATTTCGTCGTCGGACAACTCGAAGTCGAACACCTCGAGGTTGGACTTGATGCGCTCCGGTGACGAGGACCGCGGGATGACGACATTGCCCAACTGCAGGCTCCACCGGATCAGCGCCTGGGCCGGAGTCTTACCGTGCGCCTGCGCCACCGACGTGATCGTCGGGTTGTCCAGCAGCCGTCCGATGCCCAGCGGGCCGTACGCCTCGGTCACGATGCCGTAATCGGCGTTCACCGCACGCAGTTCGGCTTGATTCAGCAGTGGATGCAGCTCGATCTGATTGATCGCAGGCGTGAAGTAGGACAAGTCGATGATGTTCGACAGATCCTCAGCGTGGAAGTTGCAGACGCCGATCGACTTGGTGTCGCCGTCCTCTTTGCGCTTCATCAGCCCGCCCCAGCTGTCCACGTACTTGCCCGGTTCGCCTGCGGGCCAATGGATCAGATAAAGATCGACGTACTCGAGGCCGAGCCGCTGCAGGCTCGCGTCGATGGCCTCCTGGGAGGACTTGAAGCCCTGATCGGCGGTCGCGAGCTTGGTCGTGATGAACAGCTCCTCGCGCGGCACCCCCGACGCGGCGATAGCGCGCCCGACGGCTTCCTCGTTGCCGTACGCCGAAGCGGTGTCGATCAGCCGGTATCCGGCCTCCAACGCCGCCAGGACGGACTGTTCGGTCTCGGCGTCCGACAACTCACCGACTCCGAGGCCGAGAACCGGCATCGTGTTTCCGTCGTTGAGGTCCACGGTGGGAATCGCAGCCGCCGACATATGTCACCTACCCTTTGAAGTGGAATGTCCTTGGATCGGGGCCCAACCGAGTGCCGTCGCCGAGTGAGGACACGGACGCCATGTCCTGCTCGCTCAGCTCGAAATCGAACACGTCGAAGTTGCTCACTATTCGCTCGGGGGTCACCGACTTCGGGATGACTATATTGCCGAGCTGGATATGCCACCTAATCAGTACCTGTGCAGGCGTTTTTCCATGAGTCGCGGCAACCCCGGATACCGTCGCGTTGGTCAACAGCGAGCCCTGGCCGAGCGGGCTCCACGCCTCGGTCGCGATGCCCATCTGCGCGTGAATTTCGCGCAACTCCTCCTGCTGCAGCAGTGGGTGCAACTCGATCTGGTTCACCGTCGGCACAATCCCGGTGGCGTCGACCACCATGCGCAAATGCTCCGGTTCGAAATTGCTGACGCCGATCGACCGGATACGGCCCTGATCCCGTAGGTGGGCGAGCGCCTTGTACGTGTCGACGTAGGTGTTGTCCGACGGCATCGGCCAGTGGATGAGGTACAGGTCCAGATAGTCCAGATCGAGACGGTCCATGCTCTTGTCGAATGCGCTGAGCGTGCTGTCGTAACCCTGATCGGCGTTCGCCAGCTTCGTGGTGACGAAGACGTCCTCGCGCGGTATCGCCGCGTTCTTGACGGCGGCACCCACTTCACGTTCGTTGCGGTACGCCGCGGCGGTGTCGATGTGACGGTAGCCGGCCTCCAGCGCGGTTGTCACCGCCTGCTCCGCTTCGTTGCGCGGCGTCTGCCAAACTCCAAGCCCGACCTGAGGCATCGCATTACCGTCATTGAGCGTGATCGAAGGAGCTGCCATGTCAACGAGTCTGCCAGCAGAGGCGCCAGCAACCCGACGGCAGGCGGCGGCCAAGGGGCCGTTCGTCAATGCCCTCGCCGGACTGACACTGCGCAGCCTCCCGCGCATACCCGACCCCGTCAAACGCCTGATGCTGGCCGGGCGATCGGTGACCATCGACGGCAACACCCTCGACACCACGTTGCAGTTGATGCTCTTCGGCCAGACCGCTGTCGGGCTCAACGCCTTGGTGGCTGTCGACGACGTCGACCGGGCCCGCACCCACCTGAGGATCGTGGCCGACAGCTTCAAGCAGGACCTGCCCGTCGCGGCGGTGACCAACCTGTCCATCCCGGGCCCCGCGGGCGACATCCCGGCCCGCCACTACCGGCCCACCGAGTCCGGCGCGCCGCTGCTCGTCTTCTACCACGGCGGCGGCCAGGTCATCGGTGACCTCGATACGCACGACGACCTGTGTAGGCACATCTGCCGCGAAGGCGGTCTGCACGTGTTGTCCGTCGACTACCGCCTGGCGCCGGAGCACAAGGCGCCCGCAGGCGCCGAGGACGCCTACGCCGCGTTTACCTGGGCACTCGACCACGCGGGCGAACTGGGTGCCGACCCGGAGCGGGTGGCTGTCGGGGGCGACAGCGCCGGCGGCAACCTCGCCGCGCTGGTATCGCTGCGCGCCCGCGACGAGGGAGCGCGGCTGCCGACCCTGCAGCTGTTGATCTACCCCGTCACCAACTACGCGGGGGAGACGCGGTCCAGAGGGCTGTTCGGCAAGGGGTTCTTCCTCAACAAGCACGATCTCGAGTTCTGCCGGGACAAGTTCCTGACCGGGGCGACGGTCGACGCGGCCGATCCGCGGGTCTCACCGCTGCTGGCCGAAAATCTCGCCGGGCTGCCGCCGGCCTTACTGGTGACGGCGGGGTTCGATCCGCTGCGTGACGAGGGCAGGCAGTACGCCGAGGCAATGCGCGAGGCCGGCGTGCAGGTCGACTACCGCGAGTTCGGCTCGCTGATCCACGCCTTCGTCAACTTCTTCCCACTCGGCGGAGGCTGCGCCCCCGCGACCGCCGAGGTGATCTCGGCACTGCGGGCCCATCTCAGCCGTGCGTGAAAACTTCTCAGCCGTGCCTCAGGAGGCGCACGGACTCGCCGGTACCCTGTGACCGTGGCCACCAAACCGAAACGGCAACCCAAATACGATCTCAAGTCAGCCGACCGCAAGCGCAATCTCGCGATCCAGATCGGTCTGACCGCGATCGTGGTCATCTTCGCCGTCGGGCTCGTGCTCTACATCGTGACGACCAACGAGAAAAAGCCCAGCGAGGGCGAGATCAAGTCGATTCGGGTGGCGTCCAGCAATGTGATCACCAAAGAAGGGTCGAGTGACCCCAAGGTCGTGCTGTCGATGTACGAGGACTTCCTGTGTCCGGCATGCGGCAACTTTGAGAAGACCTTCGGCCCGACGGTCAACAAGCTGATCGACTCCGGTGCCGTTGCCGGTGACTACTACATGGTCTCGATCCTGGATCGCCAGGGCGACGGCTACTCGACGCGGGCATCCAACGCGGGGTACTGCGTGGCCTACGCCGAGGGCGGCAGCATCGAAGCGTTCCGGCGCTTCCATGCCGCTTTGTACGCCCAGCAGCCGGAGGAGGGCGTCGGCCCGTTCCCGGACAATGCCCGGCTCGTCGAAGTCGCGCGCCAGGCCGGGGTGGTGGGCGGTGTCCCCGATTGCATCAACAACGGGCGCTACACCGATATGGCGAAGGGACTGGCGAAGGCGGCAGGCATCACCTCGACGCCGACCATCAAGATCAACGGCCAGGAGTACAGCCCGACCACTCCCGAGGCATTGATCGCCGAGGTCGAGAAGATCGTCGGTAACGTGCCCGCGCTCGATTCCGGCGCTCCACCGCCCAATGCCGACCCGACGCCGCCCGGCGCACCGCCGGCCGCACCCGCACCAGCGCCCGCTGCACCCGCAGCGCCGTGACCGTGTCCGCGCCGGTGGAGCAGACCGATTCCGTCGCCGACTCGGCGGCGCTGCCGGTCTCGCGCGCCAGCGCGGTTTGGGTGCTGATAGCGGGATTGGTCGGGCTCACAGCGGCATTCACGCTGACAGTCGAGAAGATCGAGATCCTGATCAATCCCGACTACGTGCCGTCCTGCAGCCTCAATCCGGTGCTGTCGTGCGGTTCGGTGATGATCACCCCGCAGGCCAGTGCGTTCGGCTTCCCCAACCCGTTGATCGGCATCGTCGGGTTCACCGTCGTCGTGGTGACAGGCGTCCTCGCGCTCGCGAAAGTCGAGCTACCGCGGTGGTACTGGGCCGGTCTGGCGGTGGGCACACTGCTCGGCACCGTGTTCGTGCACTGGCTGATCTTCCAGAGCCTCTACCGCATCAACGCGTTGTGCCCGTACTGCATGGCGGTGTGGGCCGTGACGATTCCGCTGCTGGTCGTCGTGTCCTCGATCGCCCTGCGGCCGCAGGACGGCGGGGCCGTCGCTCGCACGCTGCACACCTGGCGCTGGTCACTGGTGGCGGTGTGGTTCACCGCGCTGATCCTGCTCATCCTGGTGCATTTCTGGAGCTACTGGTCCACGCTCATCTAGTAACCAGGAATTGAGCAGGGGTTAAGGTAGCGCGTGATTTCAAAAGTCCTCGTAGCCAATCGCGGAGAGATCGCGATCCGCGCGTTCCGCGCCGCTTACGAGATGGGGATCACCACCGTCGCGGTCTACGCGTACGAAGACCGCAACTCCCAGCACCGCCTCAAGGCCGACGAGTCCTATCAGATCGGGGAGGAAGGCCACCCCGTCCGGGCGTACCTGTCCGTCGACGAGATCATCCGGGTCGCGCAGCATGCCGGGGCCGACGCCGTCTACCCGGGATACGGCTTCCTGTCGGAGAATCCCGAATTGGCCGCGGCGTGCGCGGCGGCCGGAATCACGTTCATCGGCCCGAGCGCCGACATCCTCGAACTGACCGGAAACAAGGCGCGCGCCATCGCCGCCGCCCGCGATGCGGGTCTGCCGGTGTTGAACTCGTCGGCGCCGTCGGCCGCTGTCGACGAACTCGTTGCCGCCTCGGAGACGATGGAGTTCCCGCTGTTCGTCAAGGCGGTGTCCGGCGGCGGTGGGCGCGGCATGCGCCGCGTCACCGATCGCGCCGCGCTGCCCGAGGCTATCGAGGCCGCCAGTCGCGAAGCGGAGTCGGCGTTCGGCGACCCGATGGTCTACCTCGAACAGGCCGTGCTGAATCCGCGTCACATCGAAGTGCAGATCCTGGCTGACAAACACGGCAATGTGATGCACCTGTTCGAGCGCGACTGCAGCGTGCAGCGTCGCCACCAGAAGGTGATCGAACTCGCCCCTGCGCCAAACCTTTCCGAGGAACTGCGAGACCGGATCTGTGCCGACGCGATCGCGTTCGCCCGCCAGATCGACTACACCTACGCGGGCACCGTGGAGTTCCTGCTCGACGAGCGCGGCCACTACGTCTTCATCGAGATGAACCCGCGTATCCAGGTCGAGCACACGGTCACCGAGGAGATCACCGACGTCGATCTGGTGGCCAGCCAGATGCGTATCGCCGACGGAGAGACGCTGGTTGATCTGGGACTTGGCCAGGACATGTTGCCGGCGCCACGGGGTTTCGCCATGCAATGCCGGATCACCACCGAGGATCCGGCCAACGGGTTCCGGCCCGACACCGGCCGCATCACGAGTTACCGGTCGCCCGGCGGTGCGGGGATACGGCTGGACGGTGCAACACATTTGGGCGCAGAGATCGGGGCGCACTTCGATTCGCTGCTCGTCAAGCTGACGTGTCGCGGACGCGACTTCGCCGCGGCGGTCGCCCGGTCACGCCGTGCGCTTGCCGAGTTCCGGGTCCGCGGTGTGTCGACGAACATTCCGTTCCTGCTCGCCGTCGTCAACGACCCGGATTTCCGCGCGGGCCGGGTGACGACGTCCTTCATCGACGACCGCCCGTATCTGCTGACCTCGCACACCCCCGCCGATCGCGGCACCAAGATCCTCAACTACCTGGCCGACGTCACGGTCAACCAGCCGCATGGACCGCGGCCCTCTTCGGTCTATCCCCAGGACAAGTTGCCCGACATCGACCTGTCGTCGGCGCCACCGTCGGGGTCGAAACAACGGCTGACCGAGCTCGGCCCGGAGGGGTTCGCCCGCTGGATGCGCGAGTCGAAGTCGGTCGGGCTCACCGACACCACGTTCCGCGACGCGCATCAGTCGCTGCTGGCGACGAGGCTGCGCACCACCGGCCTGCTGATGGTCGCACCGTACATCGCCAGGATGACGCCACAATTGCTGTCGATCGAGTGCTGGGGCGGTGCGACGTACGATGTGGCGCTTCGGTTCCTGAAGGAGGACCCGTGGGAGCGGCTGGCCGCGCTGCGTGAGGCGGTACCCAACATCTGCCTGCAGATGCTGCTGCGCGGGCGCAACACCGTCGGCTACACGCCGTATCCGGAGTCCGTGACGAAGGCGTTCGTCGAAGAGGCCACCGCGACGGGCATCGACATCTACCGCATCTTCGACGCGTTGAACAACGTGGAGTCGATGCGCCCGGCCATCGATGCGGTGCGCGAAACCGGTACGTCGATCGCCGAAGTCGCGATGAGCTACACGGGTGACCTGGCCGACCCCGGCGAGAACCTCTACACGCTCGACTACTACCTCAAACTGGCCGAGCAGATCGTCGACGCGGGCGCGCACGTGCTGGCGATCAAGGACATGGCCGGGCTGTTGCGTGCGCCCGCCGCGGCGACACTGGTGTCTGCGCTGCGCAGCCGGTTCGATCTGCCGGTGCATGTGCACACGCACGACACCCCCGGCGGGCAGTTGGCGACCTATCTGGCCGCATGGCAGGCGGGCGCCGACGCGGTCGACGGTGCGGCCGCGCCGCTGGCGGGTACCACGAGCCAGCCCGCGCTGTCATCGATCGTCGCGGCCGCCGCGCACACCGAGTACGACACGGCGGTGTCACTTTCGGCAGTGTGCGACCTGGAGCCGTACTGGGAGGCGCTGCGAAAGGTCTACGCGCCCTTCGATGTTGCGGCATCCGGACCGCCGACGCCGACCGGACGGGTCTACCACCACGAGATTCCCGGCGGTCAGCTGTCCAATCTGCGCCAGCAGGCCATCGCGCTCGGATTCGGGGACCGCTTCGAGGAGATCGAGGCCAACTACGCCGACGCGGACCGCATCCTCGGCCGGCTGGTGAAGGTGACACCTTCGTCGAAGGTGGTCGGCGACCTCGCGCTGGCCCTGCTCGGTGCGGGTGTCAGCGCCGATGAATTCGCTTCGGACCCAGCGCGATTCGACATTCCGGACTCCGTCATCGGCTTTTTGCGTGGCGAGCTCGGCGACCCGCCCGGCGGCTGGCCGGAACCGCTGCGCACGAAGGCGCTGGCCGGGCGTCCGGCCGCGAAACCGCCCGCGGAGCTCAGCGCGGAGGACGAGTCGTTGCTGACGCAGCCGGGCGTGACACGGCAAGCCACGCTCAACCGGCTGCTGTTCCCCGGTCCGACAAAGGAATACGAGGCGCATCGCGACGAGTACGGCGACACCTCGAGCCTGTCGGCCAATCAGTTCTTCTACGGGCTGCGCCACGGCGACGAGCACCGGGTCAGGCTCGAACGCGGCGTGGAGCTGCTGATCGGGTTGGAGGCGATCTCCGATCCCGACGAACGCGGCATGCGCACGGTGATGTGCATCTTCAACGGCCAGCTGCGCCCCGTGGTGGTGCGCGACCGCAGCATCGCCAGCGAGGTGCCCGCGGCCGAGAAGGCCGACCGGACCAACGCGGACCACATCGCCGCACCGTTCGCGGGGGTGGTCACCGTCGCCGTCGATGTCGGCGACAAGGTCGATGCCGGGCAGACCATCGGAACGATCGAAGCGATGAAGATGGAGGCCGCGATCACCGCCCCCAAGGCCGGCGAGGTCAGCCGCATCGCGGTGTCGACGACGGCCCAGGTCGAAGGTGGCGACCTGCTGGTGGTGGTCAGCTGAGCCGGATCGTCGCAGGCACGCTTGGCGGGCGGCGAATCACAGTGCCGCGCACGGGAACCCGACCCACCACCGACCGGGTTCGCGAGGCACTCTTCAACCTGCTCGAGGCACGGATCGACATCGACGGGCTGTCGGTGCTCGACCTCTACGCCGGATCGGGCGCGCTGGGCCTGGAGTCGCTGTCCCGCGGCGCCGCATCGGCCGTCTTCGTCGAGTCCGATGCCAAGGCGGCGGCTGTCATCGCCAAGAACATCTCCACCCTGGACGTGGCGGGCGCGACGGTGCGGCGCGGCGCGGTCGCCGTCGTGTTGGCGGCAG
>JADMIO012763353.1_pt1 | contig 20457 bp, 20 predicted proteins | sample 8958161 | NCBI WGS metagenome assembly JADMIO01 (sample SAMN16585339, study PRJNA669376) | soil metagenome | isolation source: Crop rotation soil | place: USA: Cullars Rotation, Alabama | collected 2011 | reverse complement strand
GCCGCGACTTCAAGTCACGTGAATTCCAAGCTTCGGATCCCACTGTGCTGGAAAGATCGCCTTGCATACGGCGGCGAAGCCGTCGCCCGGCACAATGGCCTCGCCATTTTTATTCCCTTCGCGGCTCCCGATGAGCGAATTCGCGTTCGCATTGTCGAATCGAAACGCAGCTACGCTCGCGCTGTCATAGAAGAAATCCTCTCGCCTTCCGCGTCGCGCCGCGCCGCGCTGTGCAAACATTTCGGCGATTGCGGCGGGTGCCAGCTTCAACATATGACTTACGCGGCGCAGTTGGAAGCTAAATCAGCGTTTGTGCGAGACGCTTTGAAACGAGTTGGAAAGATTGATTGGCCGGAAGAGATCAATGTCGTGAGCGCGGCAGAGTACGGGTACCGCTCGCGCGCTCAGATCAAGATTGACCCCATCAATTCCAATGGCGACAGGAAAAGAAACGTCGGGTTTAATCGCGCCGGGTCGCGATCAATTTGCGACGTATCGGAATGCCCTGTGCTTGCGCCCGAACTTGCAGCAGTCTTCGATTCGGTTCGCGCTTTCGCAAATCGAGAGCCGATATTAAGGCTTGCCGAAGTGGAAATCGCAGCGGGCGATAACCAAACGGCAGTCGAGCCAGCGCTTGACGGGATGGCGGCGCGCGTCGTCCAGCAACATGCCGCAGGAGCCGCGTATAGCTTCAGCCCTGCGACATTTTTTCAGGGCAACTCGCTTCTGCTTGAACCTCTCATCGCGGAAGCCATCGAAGGATACGAAGGCGCGCTGGCATTTGACCTCTACGCCGGAGTCGGTTTGTTCACCATTCAACTCGCGCGCAGATTCGAGAAAGTGATCGGCGTCGAGTCCGACGCAAAAGCGGCTCAATTTGCGCGAGAAAACATTACGGCAAATAACCTCGCCAATATAGAGTTTCATAGCGCGCAGGTCGAAGATTGGCTCAAACGATTGGTCGCGAGCGGCGAGCGCGCCAAATCGCAGGCGCCTGATCTCATCTTGCTTGACCCGCCAAGAACCGGAGCCGCCGAGGCTGTCAGGTTGATGGCTGAGTTGAAGCCAAAGCATATCTCGTATGTTTCGTGCGACCCGGCTACGCTTGCGCGCGATTTGCGAGCGCTGCTCGATTCAGGGTTCGAGCTTGAGCGCGTCATCGCGATTGATCTATTCCCTCAGACTTACCACGTTGAAACCGTCGCGAGGCTGCGGCGGATTTAATTCGTCAGAGCCGAAAAATTATTTTATTGCTTTATCAATAGGAATCCGCTAGATTTGTGCCGCATCCCCCTTGAACGTCCCGACCCCCGCCGGAGATGAATCATGTTTCTGCAAATATTCGTAGTTATGCTGGCTTGTTTTGCGGCCTCTGCGTTTGCATTGATGATTGCGGGGGCGACGCTTGCGGCCTTTGGTAAATTGCTAAAACACACTGACGATCATCGCAAAGAGCAAGGGCTTTAAGCATTTCGCTTCAATGGCAAACTCCCCGACTTGCTCCGCCTGAAATCTGCGCTCTGGTTGAGCGCCGTTCTCGCATTGCAAAGCTGATTCGCAACCACTAAAATCCGCGCTTCGCTTGATCTCGACTCAACGCTAAAAATTTGAGGCGAGGTTGCGCGCATTTTTCGTTCGCCAAAACGCTCAGGGAGGAGTCAAAGCGAAATGGAACATGAAACCAGCTTGAACGAAGCAGCGCTGGAAACGCTGCGCAAAAGAATCACGAGGATTCTGCCCGTCCAAATCAGGGAATGCATCGAGCAACTCGACGAAGATCAATTGTGGTGGCGTCCGAACGAACAGGCTAATTCAGTAGGCAATCTGGCGCTTCACCTGTCAGGCTCCATGCGCCATTACCTGTCGCGCAGCATTGGCGGAATCCCTTACGAGCGAAATCGTCAGGCGGAATTTTCCGAGCGCGGCCCGCTTCCCAAAGATCAGGTGATCGCAATCTTTGACGAGACAATCGAGCAGGCGAAAACATCGCTTGACAGCTTCGACACGTCGCGATTTTTGAGCCCGACTGAAGAGCCGGGCTATTACGACACTCTGTTTGAGCAGTTGGTTGGAATTGCAATTCACATGGCGACGCACGCCGGGCAAATAGTCTACGTGACGAAGATGCTCAAGGAAGGCTCGATTGACGAGCTATGGATAAGCGCCCACAAGAAAGGCGCATAAGAAATCAGATAGAAAGAATGATCGAATCCAACAATGGCAAATACATTCGACGCGATTATTATTGGCGGAGGCCATAACGGACTTGTCACCGCAGCTTATCTGGCCCGCGCAGGGCTTAACGTCGTCGTCCTCGAACGCCGCGACGTGATCGGCGGGGCGTGCGTTACCGAAGAGATTTGGCCGGGCTACAAAGTTTCGACGCTCTCTTATCTGTGCAGCCTGCTTCAACCTAAGATCATCAACGATCTTGAGCTTCATCGTTTCGGGTATCATCTATACCCGAAAGACCCGTCATTTTTCACAGCCTTTCCCGATGGCCGCCACCTTTTTTTCTGGCAGGACATGGCGGCGACTCAATCGGAGCTGGCCAAGTTTTCAAAGCGCGACGCGGAAATCTACCCGGACTATGAGCGCCAGCTTGCGCGGCTGGCCGAATGGGTCGAAGGCTTATTGATGACCACGCCGCCAAACATCGTTCGCCGGAAATTGAGCGACATGATAGGGCTTGGGCGACTGGGGTTGGAGGCTCTGCGGTTTCGCGACCCGGAGATCGTTCATCTTGTAAGAATCATGACACAGAGCGTGCGGGCTTATCTGGACGAGCGTTTCGAGTCTGAGCACATCAAAGCGACGCTTGCCACGGACGGAGTGATAGGAACTAATGGCGGGCCTTCGACGCCGGGAACCGCCTACATCATGCTGCATCACGTTATGGGCGGCGCGACAGGCATTCGCGGGTTGTGGGGATTTGCGCGCGGAGGCATGGGAGCCATCAGTCAGGCCATCTCTGAATCGGCCCGGTCGCGCGGCGCGCAAATTCGCACAGGCGCGTCGGTCGCGCGCCTGCTGACGCGCAATGGCCGCGCCTATGGCGTCGCGCTTGATGACGGAGAGGAAATCCATGCGAGCGCGATCATTTCAAACGCCGACCCGAAAATCACATTCCTGAAGCTCGTTGATCCCAAAGAGCTTGATGATGATTTTCGCGGCGAGGTTGAAAAAATGCGAATGCAGGGTTGCTCATTCAAAATAAACCTCGCGCTCGACGCCTTGCCCGATTTCAAGGCGTATCCCGGCTCGAAACTTGGGCCGCAGCACAAAGCGACCATGCACGTTTGCCCTTCGATGGAGTACGTGGACAGGGCATGGGAAGACGCAAAGGCCGGGCGCCCGTCGGACAACCCGCTGCTCGAACTCACAATCCCGACAACATACGACGATTCGATAGCGCCGCCCGGCAAACATATAATGTGCATATTCGCTCAGTACGCGCCCTACGAATTGAAGGACGGCGACTGGGATTCCATGAAAGACGTTTTCGCCGACAGGTGCATAAACGCGCTTGCCGAGTACGCGCCCAATATTCGCGACGCCATCATTCACCGCCATGTGGTTTCGCCGCTCGATCTTGAGCGCGAGTACTCGCTCACGGGCGGCAACATTTTTCATGGCGACATGACGGTTGACCAGTTGTTCTTTATGCGTCCGGTTGCAGGATGGGCGAAGTACAGAACGCCGATAAAGGGATTGTATATGTGCGGGTCGGGGACGCATCCGGGAGGCGGCGTGATGGGCGCGCCCGGTCACAACGCCGCGCGCGAATTGCTCGCAGATTGGAGAGGCCGCAAACTGACTTGACCGCAGGACGGTCGAGGAGGTAATTTTCCTTCCCATCCAGATAATCTGGTTAAGAGCTTGGTCTGGGTTACAAGCGCAAAAATCAAGGAGACAAAATATGAAGAGGATACTGACTGCTCTTGCAGTGTTGGTGTTCGCTTGCAGCGCTTTTGCAACCCAGCAAAGCGATGCAAAACCTGAATCGAAACCCAAAGCGTCAAAGGCTCAGGCTGTTGAATGCTCGACAGTGGACGATGCGAGCCTCGCTTCAAATGTGAAAGATAAGCTTTCAAAAACGCCCTCGCTCAAAGACGCGGCGATTGAAGTCACGGCGCAAAGCGGAGTTGTAACGTTGAAAGGCTCGCTCGGCAAGCCGCAATTGAAAGGCGTTGCATCGAATCAGGCCCGGCGCGTGGCGTGCGTCAAGAAAGTAGATAACCAGATCACAGTTCCAAAAGTCTCAGCCGCTCCGAAGCCAGCGAAAAACAAAAACAGCAATTAGGTCGCAGTCTTCAGTTGCGCAGTAAGAGCAGGAGCGGCGCGCAAGGGTCGCTCCTGCTCGAAAGCGCGACTCGCGGCGACTCGCGGCGTCGAGCAAGGCTATTCAAAGCGCGACTATTCAATCAGCTTCGCCTTATCGCCCGGCATTAGCATCTGTCTGTGAATCCATAGCGGCGCATTGCCGTTTGAGAGCAAATGGTCGTGAAATTCCTTTAACGTGAAATCCGATTTGCGATACCGCTTATAATCTTCGCGCAGTTTCAGTATCGCTAATTTGCCGACTGAATAAACAAGATAGGTCGGATCAAACGTGCCTCGCTCGGCTTCAATGCGAGAAGGCGTTTCGCCCATGTAAGCGTTCCCCATAAAAAACTGCGCGCCCTGTTCGACAGTCATCCCTTCCACATGCTCGCGAATGCCGACTACGAACCGACACAATCTCAACAGCGCGTCTGCAAGCTGCCCCATCTTCAACTTCGGATCGCCATTTCCAAATCCCTCTTCGAGCATCATCTGCTCGGTGTAGTGCGCCCAGCCTTCGACAAAACTTCCGGGCGCGATTGCCCATGATTTGCGCGCAACCGAATTGACATGTTTGAGAAACGCGCCCTGAACGAAATGGCCGGGAAAGGCTTCGTGAATCGAAGTCGTCCAAAGCTGCGGGTAATTGAGCGACCCCAGATATTCCTCTTTTTGTTTATCCGTCCATTTCGGGTCAACATCAGTGATGAAGTATTGAGCGGGCATTGAGCGATTTTCGAGCGGGCCGGGAGTCCACATGCTGGCCGTTGACCAACGCATGAAATCAGGCGTCGGCGCGACCACGGGCCGTTCCCCCTCAGGCAAAGTGACTATCTGTTTTTCTTCGATGAATTGAACAAGCGCGTCGAGTTGTTTGCGCGCATTTTCGACCAGCGAGCCTGCTTTAGGATGATCCGCTTGAATCTGCGCCCATACGGCTGCGGCATCCTTTCGCGAATCAACAAGCGCGGCTGTCTTCCTGAATTCTTCCTGCGTTTTGGCAAGCTCTCGATTCGCTATCTTCAACAATGTGTCAACGGGAATGTCAATTCCCTCATCATAGCGAAGCTTCGCCTCATAATTTTGTTTGCCGATTGAATAGGTCGCAAGCGGGTCGGGCTTATACTTTTCCAGTTGCTTGATATATTTTGCGATGGCTTCCGATGCCGTCTTCGTTGATTTTTTGAAATCGTTTTGAAGCTTCGCGTCTTTGACAACGGCAAAGGCTTTCGGCAAATCCGTCTGGATGAATCCGAGCGTTCCCTTAAAACCTTCGAGCGCAACTTTCACATAGACCTCTGGAACATTGCGCACGTTCGCGCGGGCCGAATCGAGCAAGCGCGGAACCTGTTTTTCCTTTGCGATCAGGTGACGAATGCGCGAATCTGCCGGAGCGTATGCAAACGAAGCGATTTGCAGCAATCCAGTAGAAATCGCATCGTTATAGACGCTCGGATTCCGCTCGAAACTCTTTATCGTCTCAAGCTCAAGCAGCCGCGATTTCATGTTTAACGAGATTATCTGATAATCGAAAGTGTCAGATAAGTTCAGCTCGAAGGGCGGGATTTTTTCGAGGCGGGATTGAAATTTTTTGATCGCCGAAATTTCGGAATTGATTGCATCATTGCTGAGGTCTTCAAGCTGGCCGTCCCATGCGTGAAGCCCTGTTGCGGCTGCCAGATTTGGATGGCGCGAATACAAATCCGTCATGTACTCGTCAACGAGTTTCGGGAAATCCGCCGCCGCAATTGCGTTTTTGTTCTCTGTTTTTTGCCCGACAGCCATTAGCGAAGGCCAACAGCATAGCATAAAAACGACAAGCAATGAGGCGATGCGCCCGCCGAGCGACGCGGCGATAAACCCGGTGCGAAAGCGTCTAACGCTTGCGCTCGGCCTCGCCGCATTTTCCCTTCTCCGACCTTCTGCCTTTCGCCCGCTCTCCTTTGAATTCATTTAGCTCTCCACCAGTTCCCTTGCTCGTTGGGTGGCTTTAACTACAGCTTTTATCAGCGTCACGCGCAAACCGCCCTCTTCGAGTTCCAGTATCCCGTCTATCGTGCAACCGGCGGGCGTTGTAACCGTGTCTTTCAGCTTCGCGGGATGCTCGCCCGTCTCAAGCGCCATCGCCCCTGCGCCCAACACGGTTTGAGCGGCAAGCTCGGTCGCAATGTCGCGCGGCAGTCCGACTTTCACCCCTGCCTCGGCCAGCGATTCAATGACGATATAAATGAATGCCGGGCCGCTCGCGGAAAGCCCTGTTATCGCGTCCATATGTTTTTCATCCGCGACTATGGTTCTGCCCACAGAGTCGAATATGTATCTGGCAAGCTCTATGTGATGGCGCGTAGCGTTCTTGCCCGGCGAGATTCCCGTCATGCCTTTCTTAATCAGGCAGGGCGTGTTCGGCATGGCTCGAATCACGGGTATCGGCGCTGACAATCGCTTTTCGATAAAAGCGGCGCTTACGGAAGCGGCGACCGAAATAAGCAATTGAGATGGCCGAAGCGAATCGCCAATGTCGGCCAGCGCTTGAGCTACGGTTTGAGGTTTGACGCTCAGAATAATGATGTCCGCAGATTCTGCGGCTTCTTTGTTCGACAGCGTTCCGGCCACTCCGAACCGCTCGCGCATCTGATCGAGTCTTTGTTGATGCCCCGCCGTCGCAATTATGTTTGAGACATTAATCACATCCGCTTCCAGCAGTCCCTTTATCAATATCTCGCCCAGTTTTCCTGCGCCCAGCATCGCTATTCTTTTGTCCTTCAACATGTCGTCGGCTCCGCAATCTTCTTCATATTTATTCGATGATACCAGCCGCGACAGACAAGAGGCCAGCGGCCAGCCATCAGCCGTATGCGTCGCCTGAACAGCAGTCTTTTTCTTCGCCGCTTGAATGTGTTAGGCTAAAGCTCTTCAATTCAAAGGGATTCTTTAGGATAGAGAAGAGATGCCAGACAGGCCCAAAATCTGCAACAACGTGCTTGAAACCATAGGCCACACGCCGCTTGTGCGCCTCAATCGCCTTCCAGTCGCGGGGTCTTCCGAAGTCCTTGTGAAGTTGGAATCGTTCAACCCTATGCGCAGCATCAAGGATCGAATTGCGAGCGCGATGATCGCTGCGGCAGAGGTTGAAGGCAAAATAACGCCCGGCAAGACAACCATCATTGAACCGACTTCGGGCAACACAGGAATCGGGCTTGCCATGACGGCTGCGGCAAAAGGCTACAGGCTCATACTTACTATGCCTGATTCAATGACGGTTGAACGCATTCGCGTGCTCCGCGCATTGGGAGCGGAAGTTGAGCTGACCCCGGACGCAAAAGGGATGAAAGGCGCGATTGAGCGAGCGGAAGAGTTGATGAAAAAGGTTGGCGACAGTTACATGCCTATGCAGTTTTCCAACCCGGCAAACCCATCAATTCATCGAATGACGACGGCGATTGAAATACTCAATGACACTGACGCCAGGCTTGACGCATTTGTTGCGGGAGTCGGCACCGGCGGCACGATCACAGGCGTCGGCGAGGCATTGAAAGAAAGGCTGCGCGATGTGAAGCTCATCGCGGTTGAGCCAAAAGATTCTCCTGTGCTTTCAGGCGGGTCGGCTGCGCCGCACGCGATACAGGGGATAGGCGCAGGGTTTGTGCCGGGCGTGCTGAACACCGAAATCATTGATCGAATAATTCCTGTTGAATATGAAGACGCTAAAATCACGACTCGCGATCTTGCCCGCAAAGAAGGAATCCTCTGCGGCATCTCGTCGGGAGCAATCTGCTGGGCCGCGCTCAGAGTTGCCGAAGAGATGGGGCGCGGCAAACGAGTCGTCGCTGTCCTGCCCGATCTTGGCGAAAGATACTTAACAACAGATGTTTTCGCTTTTGATGAAGAAGGCGTCTAGTCGCGCAAAATTGTTCCAGAGTTAAAGTCAAATTCCAGTTCAAACCTTATGCCTGACCGCCACGCTCGAATCTGCGCCGTCATTACAGAGGAAACGACGCAATCGGCGCGCGCGGCAATCAGAAAGACGGCCTCGTTCGCTGACATAATCGAAGTGCGGCTCGATTACCTCCGCGATTTCGATTTCGCCGATCTCAACAGCCTGAGAGCGCTGCTCGAAGACAAGCCGCTGCCTGCCATAATCACCTGCCGCTCGATCAACGAAGGCGGCCAGCAATTCGTTGACGAAGAGACGCGATTGAAATTGCTGGTCGAAGGCGCGCGCAGCCTTGCCGACTATTGCGATATTGAAGCCGCCAGTTACAACGCGGCTGCAAAGCTTTCGCCTGATCTGTCTCGACTGCTCGTCTCTTATCATAACTTCGATGAAACGCCTGAGGACGTGGACGCGATTTGCGAGCGCATCTCCGAATTGCCAGCGGCGATTCACAAGATTGCGACAAGAGCTAATACGATTACAGACTCCATCTCAATTTTTCGGCTGCTCGATAAAGCCCGCGCTGAAAACAGACAGTTGATCGCAATAGCGATTGGCGAGCCGGGCTTGATCACTCGCATCATAGGGCCTGCGCGAGGCAGTTTTTTGACTTATGCCTCGATTGAAAAAGGGCGCGAGAGCGCGCCCGGCCAGTTGACTTTCGCTCAGTTGCAAAACGTGTACGGCGCGCGGCGCCTGTCTCGCGACACTGCGATAACTGGAATCGTAGGCCGTCCGGTCGCCCATTCAGCTTCGCCCGCTATGCATAACCGCGCATTTTCGGCGTTGGGTTTGGATTTTGTTTACCTCCCTTTCGATGTTGATGATGTTCAGCAATTCGTGTCGCGATTCGCGAGACCGCAAAGCCGCGAGATTGATTGGCGACTGAGAGGTTTCAGCGTCACTATTCCGCATAAGACCACTGTCATTGCCTGCCTCGATAATCTAGACCAGACGGCAATTGATGCCGGAGCCGTGAACACGGTATTGATTGAGCGCGAAAAACTGATCGGCTATAACACGGATGTCGAAGGCGCAATCGCGCCGCTCAAAAAAATAATTGCGCTCGACGCCATAAGCTGCGGCGTGATTGGAGCGGGCGGAGCGGCGAGAGCAGTCGTTTGCGGGCTCAGGAAAAGCGGCGCTCGCGTCAGCGTGTTCGCTCGCGACGCAGAAAGAGCGCGGGCGCTGGCTGAATCGTTTGACGTTGCCGTATTCCCGCTTGAATCGCTTGAGTCAAGCGATATGGAAATAATTATTAACGCGACTCCTGCTGGCATGAGCGGTCACAATGAAGAAGAAAGCCCTGCGCCGCGCTCCGCGTTTCGAGCGAAGCCAGTCGCTTACGATCTGGTATACAACCCGCTTGAAACTCGTTTTTTGAAAGAGGCGAAAGAGGAAGGCTGTTTGACGATTTCCGGTCTTGAGATGTTGATTGAACAGGCGGCCTTGCAGTTCGAGTTATGGACTGGGCAAAAGCCGCCTGTTGATTTGATGCGCACCGCCGCGCTTGAAAAACTCACTGCGGATTCGCAACGAGACTCTATCTCGCCGCCTCTTCCTTAACGGCAATCGCAGCGGCGAGCAGGCGATTCATCGCCGCAGAAAGCATATCAAGCCCGCGTTCTCCGGCGGCAAAACTTCTGAGCTTTCCCTGCGCGTCAAACAGATAATAGGCAGGCACGTACCCTTGCTCGTTTTGAAAAGCGTCGCGCAGCTTGTGATCATTATCAATCGCGCAGGTTTCGGTGATGTTGTGTTCCTTGACCGCGTTGCGCACCGCCTCGACATCAACATCCGAAGGGTAACGCGGCATATGCACCGCTATCAGGCGCAGACCTTGATCTTTGTATTTATCGCGCCATTCGGTGACGCGCGGCAGGTTCTCTTTGCAGATGCCGCAACTGACCGACCAGAAATGCACGAGCGTCGTCTGCCCCTTTGTCTGAGCTAACGCATCCTCTTTGCTTCCGTTCATCCACTCGGTCGCCCCTTCCATCTGTGGCAACTCAGTCCCGATTCTCATCGGCATGATCTTCACCTCATAGAAGCAGCGGGGACGAACGCTGGCGATTGCCCGGTCGCGCGCAGGCGTCAATGAATCAAAAGCCGCGCCTTGACCCGACAGCGCCGAGCGTTTGCCCCCGCTGAAGTAAAATGATTTACAAGAACTAACCCTTGATGGTTTCCTGTCCCGGTCTCCACTCGGCCTGGCAAAGCCCGCCCGTTTGCAACGCCTGAATCACTCGCAGCGTCTCTTCGGCGGAGCGCCCGACGTTGAGATCGTGGACAACTTTATAACGGAGTATGCCTTCCGGGTCTATAACAAACAATCCGCGAAGCGCGACGCCCTTCTCTTCGATCAACACTCCATAATCGCTGGCGACTTTCTTGGTCGAGTCGGCGCCGAGCGGATAGCGCAGCCCTTCGACGCCGCCTTTGTCTCGCGAAGTTTGCAGCCATGCGCGGTGCGAGTAAACAGAATCTGTCGAAACGCCGATAACCTCTGCGCCGACTGCCTCGAAATCATCGTAGCGGTCGCTGAAGGCGGTCAACTCTGTCGGGCAAACAAAGGTGAAGTCGAGCGGGTAGAAAAGCAGGACGAGCCATTTTCCGCTGTAATCAGAGAGCTTCACGTTTTCATTGAGCTTCTGAATGTTTTTGGTTGAAGCCATCTCGAAATCGGGAGCTGGTTTCCCGACCTGGGCTTTTTCAGTTGATGTTGCAGTTGCTGACATTCTTCCTCCTGAATTGATTTGATTTTTAGCGCGTCGCCGAATGCGGCGCAGCGCATTTAACTTCTGGAATTCTTTAAATCGGCCATGAGCGAACTCTAATCCGAACGGCAGTCCGGGCATATTCCTATCAGCGTTAGATGGATAGACCGAGGCCTGAAGCGCGTTTTTCGCGCCGCCGAACGCATTAGCTCAACCGTTTCAGCGATGTCAAAATCCGTGAGCTTGCCGCAGCTTGAGCAAATAGCATGATCGTGGCGCTTCGTCTCGCTGTCGTACCGGCTCGCTCCGTTTCCGAATGTGATTTCAAGTATCAGCCCGGCCTCTTTCAAATGCCGAAGCGAGTTATAAACAGTGGCGTAGCTGATGGCCGGGAGCAGTTTTCGCGCTCCCTCAAACACTTCGCTCGCCGTCAAATGCTCCTGCGCTTCATTGATCACCTTAAGCACAACCTCGCGCTGCCGGGTGAGCCGGGCGGCGGGCGGCGCGTCGGCTGTTTGAATATCTTTTTTCGCTTTAGCCATAGTCAATAATTAGAATAATTCTAAATTTGGCTCTTGTCAAATCTGAAACATGCTCTCGCGATTCAAAGCCTGATGAAAGCATCGCTCGGCTGCGCGCTTGACAGCGACAACGAGTTGAACTAAATCATTAATGAGGCAGTTAAATTTAATTTATGGAGGAAAGCCAATGGCTGTTGAAGTAGGCGATATGGCTCCTGACTTTGAATTGCCGAGCCACAACGGCGGCAAAGTCAAGCTGTCTGACTTTCGCGGCAAAAAAAACGTCTTCATTGCCTTCTACCCGCTGGCATGGACGCCCGTTTGAACGATTCAAATGCCCTCGTATGAAGCTGATCTCAGCCGATTCGAGAGCCAAGATACCCACGTGCTGGGTATTTCAGTTGATTCCGTCCCCTGCAATAAAGCCTGGGCAAAAAGCCTCGGCGGCATCTCTTACGATCTCCTTTCAGATTTTGAACCAAAAGGCGAAGTGGCCCGTATGTATGGCGCCTACAGGCCGGATGGGTATTCTGAGCGCGCCCTTTTCGTGATAGACAAAGAAGGGAAAATTATCTTCAAAGACATTCACAAGATTGACGAACAGCCCGATAACGAAGAGATTTTCGACGCTCTTCGCAAGGCTGCCTAAACAGAGAAGGCCCATCCGAGGTTTTCAAACCGGGCGCTTCGGATGGGCCTCTTTGAGGAATTCGCTATGGCAGAGATTTCGCGCAAATGCGTTCCTTTCACTCCCTATGACCGCGACCTGTCGCGAGCGACCGTCGCGATTGTCACTGCGGCAGGAGTTCATCGCAAAGATCAGGAGCCTTTCAACATTTCCGACGAGCTTGGCGACCTGACGTTCAGAATAATAGGCGGTAACGACTCGTCATCCGATTTGATGGTGACGCATCATCATTACGATCATTCAGACGCTGACCGGGATATAAACGTAGTATTTCCCATAGACGCGCTGCGCGAGCTTGCCGAAGAAGGCTTCATAGGCGAAGCGGCTCGCGAGCACATTGGTTTCATGGGCTACACGATGCAGCTCAAGCGGATGTATGAGGAGACTGCCCCGCAGATTGCCGAGGAGATAGACAAAAAATCGCGCGCTGACATAATTGTGTTGACCGGGGGCTGACCGCAGGTTTGCCACCGCACGGTAGTTGCGGTGCAGCGAGAGATCGAACTGCGCGGACTCACGACAACGCTGATAACCGTTAGCCCTGAGGCTTCGCGCCAGATGCGACCGCCTCGCGCGCTTTACCCTAAGGATTTCAAGATCGGCAATGCTTTAGGCAAGCCTTTCATGAAAGACCTGCAAAAGAAAGTTTTGCGAGAGGCGTTGATGTTGATAAAAGAGCCGCCGCGTCCGGGAGAGATAATCGAGCGCGAGTATCCTGAATACAGCGCGGGCGATCAAGCCGCCTGATCGCGCTATCTCACTTCTTCAACAACTCCCCAATCCTGTTGGCCAGTCTCGGCCCTCTGAGGCCGACGGCGCGAATTATGCCTTCCTGATCTATCAAAACAGTGTGCGGAATGCCGCGCACGCTGTATAGCATAGACAACTGATTGTTCCACCCGCGCCCGTCATAATACTGCGGCCACGTGATCTCTTCCTGCTTCATATAGTTTTCAAACGAATCGCGGTTCGTGTCGAGGTTTATTCCGAGAATGACGAATTGATCGCCGCTATACTTCTTCCAGATTCGCCGGACTTCCGGTATGTCTTCGCGGCAAGGGCCGCACCAGCTTGCCCAGAAATCCAGCAGCACCACTTTGCCTTTGAACTTCTCAAGCGAGAGTTCCTGCCCTTCACTTGATTTCACTTTAAACGGGAGCGCGTAATTCTCTCCGGCCATTTTCGGGTTTGCTATTATGGCCCGAACCTGCAAAGCGTCGTTCGCATCCGGTTCAGCTTCGAGATAAGACTTGAGCGCGGCAACGCCCTCCTCCGTCTTTCCCGATTTGATCAGCGCGTAACCGAGATTGTAATAGGCTTTCGACACCTTGCCGCCGCTCAACTCAATTGACCGCTTCAAAGCCGCAACCGACTCTTCAATCGCTTTCTTGTCGCCTTGCAGGTAGAGCGCGACGCCGAGGGCATTGTACATCTCAGCCTGATTGTCAGGTTTCAGATCGGCAGCCTGTCGAAACGCGGCGGCGGCCTCCTTGAACTTTTGCGCTTGCAGATAAATCTGGCCGATGAATGTGAAACATTCCGCGCACTGGTCATTTTTGAGTTTTGCCGCTTGCCGGAATTCGTTGATAGCGTCTTCGGCGCGTCCCTGACGCAGCAGCATTCTCGCGTGAGTGAACGCCTTTTGAAAATCGTCTTGAGGCTCCAACGCCGGGTTTCGGAAAACTTCCTGCGCCAACGCCAAAGGGCCAATAAGAGCGCAGGTCAAAGATGCCATAATGAAGATGCGAAAAACCATTCTCATAAAATCAACCTCACTGAAAACTTAAATCTACTAAAAGCAAAATCTAACGCCTTTGTCTCGCTTTAAAGAACGCATTCGCGCTCAATTCAGATTCAACTCGACTGCCGCCGCTTTTTGATCCAGACGACTGACTTTAAACTTCAAACTTCCCGGTTGATCCGCAGCTTCGGGAATTATGAAGAATACCAATCCTTCGCGCGACGCTCCCCTATCGAGCGGCTTTGACAAATCCAGCGCGTAGCTGGTGAACGTGTCCTGAGACTCTTTATACGACGGCTTGCTGTAGGTAGTGATTTCGTAATAAGAGATCAAGCGTTTAAAAGCCTTTTTCGCGTCCGCTGATTTGTACGCTCGCCCGTTCGCCGCATTGATCTCAAATTTCGCTTTGCTTAAATCAATCGGAGCTTCGGCCTTGTTGGTCACTTTCACCCTGACCGGCAGAACGCTCGCAAGAATTAAATTAGCGTCGAAAATATCGTTCAAATAATCTTCGTCTCTCAAGACTTCGGCCTGAACCAGAACTCCGCTCGATTCGGCCCGCGCAGCCGACGGCGATGGCGGAGGCAATTCGACTTTGTTTTTGATGTCGAATGGGGCTCCCGCGCAACCCGCTAAGCATAAGCTCAATGCCAGACACAGCGAGCGAATCATCCATCTCGACGCTTCTGGCCGAGCGAGCGCAAAAGCGCGAATTCGCCCGGCTGTTGAGAAATTACGCTGTATAAAAGGCATTATGGTGATGCTATGCCAGCGGCTTCCTAGTGTCAACTTGCGACTGCTGCGAAGGGTGTGTTAACGTCAATTTTTTCACCTCACGCTCGGCTTTCCGACAAACGGCGGGCGTCTTAGGTTTCGAGTTAAGGTTATGATCAGGTCTTATAAAGGAATCGCGCCGCAAATCGCCCCAACGGCGTTCATTGAAACAAGCGCGCAGATCATTGGCGATGTTCAGATAGGCGAGGATTCCAGCGTGTGGTTCAATTGCGTCCTCAGAGGCGATGTTCACTCTATCCGCGTTGGCCGAGCCACGAACATTCAAGACGGCACAGTCGTGCATGTGACCAACGGGCGATTCCCGACTCAGATAGGCGACCGCGTGACGATAGGCCACGGAGCGATGGTTCACGGATGCAGTATCGGAGACCGTTCGCTTATCGGCATAGGCTCGATCATTTTGGACAATGTGACGATTGGCGAAGGGTCTTTCATCGCCGCCGGATCGCTTGTGACGCCGGGCGTTGTGATTCCTCCCCGCTCGATGGTTATGGGGTCTCCGGCTAAAGTCCGGCGCGAAGTGACAGACGAAGAGCTTGCGCTCATTGACCGCCACTGGGAAAACTACATCGAGTACAAGAATAATTATCTGGCTGAGATAAGCGAATGATTAGCAAGGTGCGCGGCACACAAGACATTCTCCCATCGCGCTTCACCGATAAGACAGACGCGCAGATCGGTCGCTGGCATCTGGTCGAGCGGGCGGCTCGCGAAGTGTTTCGCCGCTACGGCTTCACAGAAATCCGCACGCCTATAATCGAGCGAACAGAGTTATTCGAGCGCGGCGTTGGAACTGAAACCGACGTGAACAAAGAGATGTACACGTTCGCGGATCGCGATGGAGAGCGCGTGTCGCTTCGCCCGGAATCAACAGCCTCGGTCGTTCGCGCGTATATCGAGCATGGGATGTTCAATCAGCCGGGGCTGACAAAGCTCTACTACATAGGCCCGCAATTCCGGCGCGAGCGCCCGCAAAAAGGGCGTTATCGCCAGTTCGGACAAATTGGCGTCGAGGTTCTGGGCCAGAGCGACAACCCGGCGATTGAAGCCGAAGTGATCGAGATGCTCGATTCTTATTTTCGCGAGCTTCGGATAATTGACACAGAGTTGCTGATAAATTCAATCGGCGATGGAAACTGTCGCCCGGCCTATATCGAGCGGCTGAAAGAAGCTATCAAAGAGCGGCTGCCGAACCTGTGCGGAAGTTGCAAGCAACGATATGAGACAAACCCGCTCAGGGTTTTGGATTGCAAGGTTGAATCGTGTCAGCCATACCTTAGCGAATTGCCGACAATCACCGAGATGTTATGCGAGCCGTGTCGCGCTCACTTCGATGAGTTCCGGCAGATGCTCGATGATCGCGGCATCAAATACACGGTCGCGCCCAGACTTGTGCGCGGGCTTGATTACTACACGCGCACAGCGTTTGAGATAACAGGCAAACAGTTGGGCGCGCAAAATACGATTGTGGGCGGCGGGCGTTATGACGGCCTTTCAGAGATGATCGGCGGCCCGTCGGCCAAAGGCTTCGGGTTTGCCTTCGGGATTGAGCGAATGGTGATGAGCCTGCCGGATTCCAGCATTGATCCGCGCGCCGATGCGCCGACGCTTTTTATCGCCTACATCGGCGATGACGCGCGCAAGCATTCATTCGCTCTCGCTCGCCGTTTGAGAGAATCAGGCGTGAGCGCGGTCGTTGATCTGGAAGGCCGAAAGCTCAAAAAAGCGCTTGCGATAGCTAATAACCTCGCCGCCCGGTATGCGCTGATCGTCGGAGAAGACGAGATCAAAAGCGGCAACTATTCGCTGCGCGACATGGCGAGCGGCGAACAACAGAACCTTAGTGAGCAACATCTGATTGCGACTCTGAGAGACAAAGACGTGGTTTTATAAAATTATGCTCGATAGCTTAGGAACATTAAAACGAACGCATTATTGCGGCGAACTGCGACCCGAACATGCCGGAGAGATGGTTAAGCTGATGGGTTGGGTGCACCGCCGGCGCGATTTCGGCCCGCTAACATTCATTGATCTGAGAGACCGCGAAGGCATTCTTCAGGTGGTTTTTGACGAAGAAAAAAACGCCGAAGCTCACGCTCGCGCAAAGGAACTGCGCAACGAATTTGTCGTCGCCATTCTCGGCAAGGTCGTTATGCGCGATAAAGATAAGGTCAACCCGAATATCAAAAGCGGGCGCATCGAAGTCAAGGCGCGCGAGCTTTATATTCTCAACGAAGCCAAGACGCCGCCTTTTGAAATTGACGCGAACCGGGCGAGCGAAGAAGTGCGGCTCAAGTATCGCTATCTGGATTTGCGGCGCGAAAAGATGCAGTACAATATCAGGCTGCGACACCGCGCGGCTATCGCCATCAGAAAGTACATGGACGACCACGGCTTTTATGAAGTCGAAACGCCGCTGCTGATTAAGACGACGCCTGAAGGCGCGCGCGATTACATCGTTCCGAGCCGGTTGTTTCAGGGCCGGTTTTACGCCCTGCCGCAATCGCCTCAGATATTCAAGCAACTGCTTATGGTCGCCGGATTCGACAAGTATTTTCAGATAGCGCACTGCTTTCGGGACGAAGACCTGCGCGCAGACCGCCAGCCGGAGTTCACGCAAATAGACATAGAGATGAGCTACATCCGGCCCGAAGATGTTTTCAAATCCCTTGAGCCGATGTTCATAGAGCTTGCTCGCTTGATTGACGTAAAAGTTGAGCTGCCCTTCCCGCGCCTCACCTATGCTGAAGCCATGCGACGTTATGGAACGGACAAGCCCGACACTCGTTTCGGGATGGAGTTGATTGATCTGAGCGACTCGCTCAAAGACACAGAGTTTGCGCCTTACAAAAACGCGCTTGAGGCTTCAGGTCAGGTCAAAGCCATAAACGCGCGCGGCGGCGCGAAGTACTCTCGCAAGAATCTCGACGAGCTGACAGAGATTGCGAAACGCTACGGCGCATCGGGGATGGCGTGGATCAAGACGGCTGAAACCGGAGAAATCACGTCATCGCTTTCAAAGGCTCTCGGAGACGAGAAAGTCGCAGAACTGGCTCGCGGAGCCAATTCTGCGGCAGGCGACGCCATGTTAATCATCGGCGGCAAGCCTTCAACAGTGGCCGCTTCGTTGAGCGCTTTGCGGTTGGAAGTCGCCGAGCGCGAAAATCTCATAGACCAGAGCAAATTCAATTTTCTCTGGGTCGTTGATTTCCCGATGTTCGAGTTTCATGAAGAAGACAATCGCTTTTACCCGATGCATCATCCTTTCACAAGCCCGCGCGACGAAGACCTTCACCTGCTCGACACAGATCCCGGAGCGACGCGCGCAAAGGCTTATGATCTGGTGCTGAACGGAGTCGAGTTGGGCAGCGGCTCGATCCGAATCCACTCCAGAGAGCTTCAACGCCTCATCTTTGAAAAGCTCGGTTATTCGGAAGAGGAGGCCCGAACGAAATTCGGGTTCCTGCTCGACGCATTGGAATACGGCACGCCGCCGCATGGCGGGATTGCGTTTGGTTTCGACCGAATCGTTATGTTGCTCGCGCGCGAAAAATCCATTCGCGAGGTAATCGCTTTTCCAAAAACAGCGAGCGCCGCCGATTTGATGAATGATTCGCCAAGCGCTGTTTCAGAAGAGCAGTTGCGCGAGCTGCATATCAAGATTGCGGAATGATCGCCGGTTGAATCCGCTAACAACTCTCGAATCGTAAGGATAATTGTTGACCGGTTCGCGGTCGCGATATGCCTGAGTTGAGGCAGACCATACAATCAAACCTTAATCGAGGGAGAAGCGATGAGCAGCCCGAAAGCAGAAGTCAGACAGCAAGCGGCTAACAGATCACAGGAAGCGAAAGCTTCCGACAAACCGGCTCGAAAAAAATCGAAGGTTAAGCGAGCAATTCTGATAATACTTGCTCTCGTTGCGGCCTACGCTTTGTTTGACCTGTACGGCCCGCGATCAGCGAGGATGCGCAGCTTTGACCCGAATGAGGTGGCTCGGCTCGAAACCGCGATGTGGAAATCCTATTATTCGCGCGAGCGGCTCAAGCTCTACAATCAACTTACTGAATTGCTGCGAACGCAGTACAATCTCCCTTTCGTAAGATCGAACGCGGTCGCGTATCAGGCTTCCAGAGCCGCTTTCGTGTTCAAGGATGGTCATAACCGCGAGGAGTATGAAAAAGCTCTCCCCTACCTTGTCAGCTTCTACCGAAGCATAAGAAAAGTAAGCGATATTCCATTTGATGTAGACCGCGCAGCCCGCCTTGAGCTTGAATGGTGGATCATCCATCGAGAGCGGCAAAATCATGCGCCCGGCGATTTGGATCAGGCGCTCGCGGATCTTCCAGCCGAGCTTTACAACGCGCCTGCGGAAAAGCTGATGGAGCATGCGAGGCTCAGGGCCGAAGCGATGACCATTCGCGACAAGAAAGCGGAGCAAGGCGGCGTGACGGACGCAGACTGGGCAAGGATTGATGAATTGTTGCATCAGTCGTGGCAGTCTTTATACAAAGCCGTGAATGATTGAGCTATGCCCGATTACGATTTTGATCTGATCACATTTGATTGCTACGGCACTTTGATTGACTGGGAGCGAGGGATAACAACCGCGTTTCAGTCAGAGGCCGCTCGGCAGGGCGCAACGCTTGACGCCGACAAGATCATCGCCGCTTATCACATCGAAGAGCCAGCGGCGGAATCCGCAAGTTATGCGCCTTACCGTGAAATCCTCGCTGAAACGGCAATGAGAGTCGCCGCTCGGTTGGGGTTTCAGCTTGCGCCCAATCGCGCTGGTTTTCTTGCCGAGAGCTTGCCCGGCTGGCTTCCCTTCCCGGACACCAACAGCGCGCTCGAACGATTAGCGAGCCGTTTCGAGTTAGGGATTCTCTCCAACGTAGACGACGATTTGCTTGCTGAGACAAGGCGGCATTTCACAGTTCAATTCGATCCGGTGGTGACAGCCCAGCAAGTCAAATCTTATAAGCCCGCCGATGGACATTTCGACGAAGGCCGACGCCGAGCCGGAACGAGGAAATGGCTTCACGCGGCGCAGAGTTACTTTCACGATGTAGTCCCCGCAAGAAAGCATGGCATTACGGTCGCGTGGGTAAATCGAAAAAGCGAGCGCCCCTTTGAGCAAGGCCCGTTTCCTGATTTAGAGACGAACAATCTCGCGGGGCTTGCCGACCTGCTCGGAGTTTAAAAAGCAAAAATAATCGTTGAGCCAGACAGCAGCGGCGGCAACAGAAATTCCAGACGGGGCTTTTGTTTGCTGCGCGGCTCTGATCTTTTTGCGCGCCCGGCTACGCTCCGGCGGCGCTGCGGATTGCGTTAATGACTTCATCATCGCCCGGTCGAAAAACAATAAGCACAGACCGGCGATAGCTGATTACGCCTTTCGGGTTTATCACGATGACTGCGCGCTGCGAGCCTCCGAGCAAAGATTTCAATTTATACAGCTCGGTCACTTTTCCCTTCTCATCGGCAAGCAACGTTTGAGGCAATCCGTGATGCTCGGCAAATTTCCTGTGCGATTCGACGCTGCCGACCGAGATGCCGACGACTTCCGCGCCTGTCGTTTCGTAATCACTCCAGCGGTCGCGCATGCTGCGCATCTGCTTTGTGCAAACAGGCGTTTCGTCCTTTGGATAAAAGAGCAGCGCAACAACTTTGCCGCGATGATCTTTCCAGCACATTGGGATCCTAAGCTTAGAATTCCACGTGGACAAGTTGTCGCG
>JADMIO011456553.1_pt1 | contig 20462 bp, 13 predicted proteins | sample 8958161 | NCBI WGS metagenome assembly JADMIO01 (sample SAMN16585339, study PRJNA669376) | soil metagenome | isolation source: Crop rotation soil | place: USA: Cullars Rotation, Alabama | collected 2011 | reverse complement strand
GGCAGCGGTAATCCGGCGTGGGACTTCGTTTATTTCCAGCGCGGATACGAAGTAAGCCGCGACTTCTGTTTCCGTGCGCAAACTGCCTTCCGCAAGTGGAAGGACCACGAAGAAATCATTCACCTCTACGAGCAATGGTCGGGGGAAAAAGTAGTGCGCCCGAAAAAGGATGATTCCAAAAAGGAATCGTCAACCAAATGAGGTCGCAATGCAGTGAAAGGAATTAGCGCTTCTCACGTGCCGCCAAAGCATCCACTTTGGGTCGTCACTCCGTATCCAATCTGCCGTAGCGGCGAATCTCCGGCCAAATCCAAGCCACCGCGATGACCACGAGGATCGTGCCCACGCCGCCGGATACGACGGAGAAGACCGGCCCGAGCCAGTGCGCGACGAAGCCGGATTCAAATCCACCGAGTTCATTTGAAGTGCCGATGAAAAGGCTGTTCACGGCGGAGACGCGTCCCCGCTTTTGATCGGGTGTGAGCAATTGCACGAGCGTGTGCCGCACAAGCACGCTGATTTGATCGGTGACGCCGCAGATGAAAAGCATCAGCCACGAAAACAGAAACCATTTCGAGAAACCAAAGCCAATCGTCGCCAGCCCAAATCCCGCGACGGCCCAGAGCAACGCGCGTCCGGCTTTTTCCAGAGGACGGTGTGCGAGGATAAGCGCGGTGAGGAGCGAACCGACGGGCAACGCACCTTGCAGCACGCCGAGCCCACCGGGACCGGCGCGCAGAATGTCCTTGGCATAGACGGGCAAGAGAGCTGCCGCGCCGCCGAGCAGTACAGCGAACAAATCAAGTGTGATGATGCCGAAGATAATGCGCGTCGAGAAAACGAAGCGGAATCCGGCGGCCAGGCTCGCGAGCGTCATCGGCTCACGCGCGGTAGCGGCGCGATGATAACGCACGAGCCCGACCAGTGTGAGACAGACGATCGCAGAGGCCGCGTGAATCGCGTAAACCCACGCCGCATGATGCGTGAGCGCGATGATGGCTCCGCCCGCGGCCGGCCCAGCGACGGAGGATAATTGAAAACTTCCCGTACTCCAAGCGACCGCGCGGGGGAAGGTCCGGCGTGAAACCAGTTGCGGAAGGAACGAAGAACTCGCCGGCCAAAGGAACGTGCGTGCCGCTGCGGCCACGAATAAGGCGGCATAAATCCAAGGCGTCGGAGCCCGTAGTGCAGAGCAAAGCGTCAGGCCAACGCTCGCAAGTCCCATCGCAGCCGTCGTCCATACGATGATCCGTTTGCGGTCGTGGTTGTCCGCAAAATGACCTGCAGGCAGCGTGAAAAGAAACATCGGGACCACGTTGGTCAGGCCGACGAGTCCGAGCGCGAGCGGCGCGCGAGTGCGTTCGTAAAGTTCCCAGCCCACCGCTACTACGAGCATCTGCGCGCCGAGCGATGCGACGAAGCGCCCAATCAGGTAGAGCAGAAAGTCTCGATTGCGCAGCACCGCGTACGGGCTTTCATCCACCGTCGAAGGAATTGGGGCCGACGCTTCCGGCGGCGAGTCGCCGCCATTCATGCAAACTCAATCAGCACGCGATGAAGTTAGAGGCAAATCGGTTTGCGTCCAGAATGGTTGTGCCTTCACGGCAGCAGGGCAACCCTGCCGATCGTTGCCACGTTTTTACACGATTCGTCTGATCAACGAGGCGGGAATCACCGTCAATAGCCCCGATGACGCTGAGACCCAAACTTTCATCTCGCCAGATGCGCGTCATGGTGGCGAGCGTTATCGGACTCTTCTGCCTCGGCTGTCTTCTCGCTCGGCGGACTTCCATCGCCCAGGAACCAAAGCCTGCCTCGGCCAACAAGCTTCCGCAGTACGAATTAAAAATCGACGCAAAGAGTTTGCGCGAGATGGAACGCCAGGCTAATTCCGAAAACACGTACCCGGCCAAATTTGTTTTCGAAGACACAGAACACACAGTCAAGGTGCGTCCGCGCGGGGCGTGGGCACGAAGCTGGCCAAAGAAAGCGCTGAAGATTTTCTTTGAAGACGGCAAAGAGTTTCAGGGCAACCATTGTTTGAACTTGAACTCGGCCTGGCGTGACGCCGCGTTCGTCCGCGAGCCGCTTGCCTATCAGATTTATGCAGCGTGCGGTGTGCCCGCATCGCGGTCTCGGATGGTGCAGCTTTATGTGAACGGACAATTCCACGGCCTCTTTGTGGAAGTCGAACAGCCTGCCAAACCGCTGCTCAAACGCCACAACTTAAAAGGTGCCGCGATTTACAAAGCCAATTCGCAGGAGAACCTCTCGGACGAGCGCGATCTCGGCAGTGAAAAATCGTTTGCTGCCCATTACGAAAAGGAAACTCGCAAATCCGAGGACAACAAGGACCTGCAATTGTTTTGCCGTGAACTGGCAAAGGCGACGAACGTCCTTGAATTCTTCACGAACCGCGTTGATGTGGAGGAATACATCAACTATCTCGCGGCCAGCGCGCTCGTTCAGAATTGGGATGGACTGAACAAGAACCATTTTCTGGCCCACGACGGGCAAGGATCGAAAAAATGGCTGGTGATGCCGTGGGATTTGGACCGCACTCTGGGCGATCATTGGCACGGTGGATTTGATCGAACTGATGTTCCGCTGTTGCTGGGGGTGCAGTCACTGCCTGGTCCCACGGGCTGGAACAGGATGGCGCACCGATTTTTCAATGACCCGACTTTGCGGAGCCGTTTTCTGATTCGCCTTGAGGAGTTGCTTGAGAGAGAATTCACCGTGACCAAATGGTTTCCCATTCTGGATCAATATGAAGCGCAACTTTCCGAAGTGGCGGCGCGGGATCGAAAACGCTGGGGCGGCGGCGAGGGAAACCTGCACACCGGGATTGCCGACGTGAAGAATTTCATGCAAAGACGAAAAGCGTTTCTTCAGCGCGAAATAGCAAGATTGCGGCGGGAATGAGTGCTTTCGCTCGCAGCCGCACCCACAGATTGGCAGGCCAGGCAGTCCTTGTCGGTTTCGTTTGTTTGTTCACTTCGCTCCCTGCGTACGCCGCAAAACGTCCGTTTGCAGATGACATTTTTCGCGACGCCGATCTTCTTTCCATTGCGATCGAGATTCCGGAAGAGGGAATGGAAAGGTTGAAAAACACCTTTGCCGGAAGAGGTTCACCGGCAAAGCCTGAGGTCCAGGTTACGGTCATTGAGGCGGGCCGCTCGTACACCAACGTGACCGCGCAGTTGAAGGGCTTCACCACGTTCCGGCCTGTTCATAGCCTGCCCTCGGTCACACTGAACTTCCACAAACTCGCGCCGAAGCAGCGCTTTCATGGCCTGACAAAAATCTCGCTCAACAATTCGCTGCAAGACCCGACGCGGTTGCACGAGAAGCTTTCGCGCGAAGTATTTGCCGCCGCCGGAGTGCCAGTGCCGCGCGCGGACTACGCTTTGGTGACCTTGAATGGGCGCGAACTCGGCCTGTACGTGCTTACGGAAGGATTCGATAAAACCTTTCTCAAGCGCCATTTCGCCCGCGCGGACGGAACACTTTATGAGGGGGGAATTCTACGCGACATCGATCAATCCCTCTATGACCCTGACGGCCAGGCGTCCAGCCACGCGGCGGTGCAGAAACTGATCAGCGCCTCACGGGAAGTTGATGCCGATAAACGCCAACAAGAACTGGAAGCGGTTCTCGATGTTGATCGGTTTCTTTCCATGATGGCGGTCGAAACGATCCTTTGCCATTCGGACACTTATTCGATGAACCGGAACAACTACCGGATCTATCACGATCCGAGCTCTGGCAAACTCGTGTTCATGCCGCACGGCATGGACCGTGTGCTCGGTGCGCACCGCAGCTCATTGCAGCTCGATATCGTGCCGCCAGCGCTGGGCATGGTCGCGCGTGCTGTTCTCTCCGTTCCCGATCTTCGCGCGCGTTATATCGAGCGCGCAGGCGTTTTGTTCACGAACGTTTTTCAGCCTGCCCAGCTTTGCGAGCGCGTGCACGAAATGAACGCGAAGATCGCCGCCGCCAAAACCAACTATTTGGCCACCCTGGGACAATTCGATGGACGTATGAGCCGTGGGCCGGAGGATGACGCTGACGATTTGTGCCGCCGGATCACTCGTCGGGCCGAGGAACTGACACTGCAATTCGCGAATCGCGGAGACTGGCTGGCGCTGCCGCCCGTTCCGAGTTTTGACTCCAACGGGGTTGCCGTCCTCGCTGCGTGGAAAGTGAGGCCCGCGCCCGGGCCATTGGTAATCGGTGAAATGAAACCTGTGGGAAGCAACGGTCTCTTGCATCTGCATACGACCAACCAATCGCTCGTCGCGTCGATTCGGAGCAGAATGACGTTGCCGCCCGGCCTCTATCGGCTTACAGGCCAGATCAAAGTCGGGGAGGACGACTCGGTGAAGAATTCTATCCGCGCTTATGTCCGGCGGCATTCTGCCCTGCGCTACGCCATCGAAGAACTTCGTTTTGATTGGCAGCACCCCAATCTCGTTTTCCAAATTGTGCAGCCGCGCGCTCCGGAAGAGGTTGAATTCGTTTGCGACATCCGAAGTCCTGCTCCGCAAGCATGGTTGGACCTGAATTCGTTACGCTTGATCCGTGAAGAGACTCGGACGGCGGTGCCCGGCTCCATCAGAGTGCTGTCCCGCCCGAATCCACCCTTGCTTAACACGCGGTGACTCACGAAAATTCAAGCCGTGTCCAGGCTGCTGCACTACGGCGTGCTCTTCGTGGCGCTGTTGTCATGCGCCGGCGCTGAAGAATCGAATCACTGGGCTTATCAGCCACTGAAACGGCCTTCGCTCCCCCGCCTGCAAAATACAAATCAGGTTCGGAATCCGATCGACCGCTTCATCGCTGCGAAACTGGAGCGCAACGATCTGAAATTCTCGCACGAAGCTGACAAACGGACACTGCTTCGGCGTGTTTATCTTGATTTGATTGGGCTGCCGCCAACGCCGGAGAACCTACGCGCTTTCATCTCTGACACAAAGTTCGATGCGTGGGAACGCGTGGTGGATCGACTGCTTGCGTCGCCGCGTTATGGAGAGCGGTGGGCGCGCCATTGGATGGACGCAATTCATTTCGCGGAGACGCACGGCCACGATCAGGATCGAATTCGCACGAATGCTTGGCCTTATCGGGATCACCTGATCGATTCGTTCAATCGCGACAAACCTTACTCGCGGTTCATCCAGGAACAGGTCGCAGGGGACGTTCTGTTTCCCGAAGAGCCACAGGCCGCTGTTGCGCTGGGCTTTCTCGCCGCGGGGCCCTGGGATGAAAGCTCGCTCCGCGACATTCGCGAAGACACGATTGACCGGCAGATTGCGCGCTACCTCGATCGAGACGACATGGTAACCACGGTGATGCAGACCTTCACGAGCACTACGATTCAATGTGCGCGTTGTCACAACCACAAGTTTGATCCGATTTCACAAAGCGACTACTACGCGCTGCAAGCGGTGTTCGCCGGGGTGGATCGCGCGAATCGCCCTTACGATTCAGATCCTGCGGTGCAGCAAAAGCGCTCAGCCTTGTGGCGAAAAAGAGAGCGAACACAAACTGACCGGCCGTGGCTGTTAAGCGCCGAAGTTCAACGCGAAGTTGAGGCGTACGAGAGTTTGTCTGCAGAAGAAAGGCTCCGATGGAAAACAATTGAGCCCGAAACCTTCGTTTCGACTTCTGGATCAATTTTGACTCGCCAAAACGATGGTTCAATCCTTGCGAGCGGACCCCGACCCGACCGCGACACTTACACGATCACCGCGCGGTCTCCTGCGCCAACACTAACTGCCGTTCGACTCGAAGTGCTCAGCGATGAAACACTTCCAAAACGCGGGCCCGGCCGGCAGGACAATGGGAATCTCCACTTGAGCGAATTTCAATTGTTGCTCTTTGAACCAGGCTCGAAGGCGGCGCGGGAGATTTCGATTGGGAAGGCCTCGGCGGATTTCAACCAGGCGGGCTGGGGTATCGAACACGCGCTGGATCGAAATGAAAAGACCGCGTGGGGTATATTTCCGAAAGTAGGCGAATCGCATTACGCCATCTTTGCTTTAAAGGAGCCGCTGACGCTGGCCGCCGACTTCAAACTTGTTTTCGTGCTGAAGCAACTTCACGGGGAAGGACACCTGATTGGTCGGGCCAAACTCGCCATTACCAGCGCAAGCTCGCCATCGCTTCTTGTTCCTGCACCAGCAGATATCGCGCGTATTCTTTCCAAGCCGCGATCGGGGCGTAGCGATGATGACAAAGCAAACCTTGCGGCCTTTGTGATTAAGCAAAACGTCGCTGACGATCTCTTGAAGCTGCCGAAACCCTCGCTGGTCTACGCCGCGGCCAATGACTTTGAACCGGATGGTGGACTCAAGCCCGCGGGAGCCCCACGCGTCGTTCACGTTTTGAAGCGGGGCGACATCAATAAGCCAATGGAAGTCGCATCGGCGGGAACGATTTCCTGCCTGGCCGATTTGCCATCCCGTTTCGCCATTACCAAGTCGAACAATGAAGGGCAACGCCGCGCCGCGTTGGCTCAGTGGCTCTCTGCTTCCAATAACGTGCTCACGTGGCGCTCCATCGTAAATCGCGTTTGGCAGCATCATTTCGGACGCGGTCTCGTCGAAACGCCGAATGATTTTGGAAAGATGGGTGGCGCGCCTTCGTATCCTGAGTTGCTGAACTGGCTCGCGGTTTGGTTTCGCGATGACGCACACGGTTCACTCAAAACGCTGCATCGACTCATCGTCACGAGCACGACTTACCGGCAAGCAAGCTCTCTCAAGAGTCCAAAGCCGAGCGAGGCAGGTAGAAATGCGCCGGCTCCCGACTCCGATAATCGTCTCCTCTCCCACATGAATCGCACGCGGCTCGATGCCGACCAGGTGCGCGACACGATTCTGCAAATCTCAGGTTGCCTGGACTTGCGCATGGGCGGCCCAAGCGACATGCAGTTCGATTTGCAACCGGGGCATCACGTCACGCCCAAGGTGGATTACTCGAAGTTCAACGTTGATGGTCCAGCCGCGCGGCGTCGCAGCATTTATCGATTCCTCTTCCGCACGTTGCCCGACCCTTTCATGGACGCACTCGACTGTCCGGCCGGCGATCAACTTACTCCGGTGCGCAATGCCAGCGTGACGGTGCAACAGGCGCTCGCGATGTGGAATGACGCATTCGTCGCTAACTATGCGGAGCACCTGGCGAGCCGCCTGGAAAGAGAAGCGCGTGGCTCCGAAGCCCAAATCAAATTGGCGTCGGAACTGGTGTTCGGCCGCGAGCCAACTCCAGACGAGTTCAAAGATTTCAGCGCTTACGCGCAAAAGCACGGATTGGCTAATCTCTGCCGCGTACTCTTCAACAGCAATGAATTCATGTTTGTGAATTGAGCCGAATGAACCTCCAGACCAAATATGGACTTACCCTTTTGGCGTTGACCATTGCAATGCAGTGCGGCTGTCAGACGCCCAGCGTTGCAGAATCGAATGCCGAAACCGCCGTGCGCGCTGTGCTGGATCAGCAAGTGCGCCACTGGAATGCGGGCAACCTGGCTGGATTCATGGCAGGCTACGCGAAGTCCGACCAGACACGGTTCGCTTCAGGTGGAGACGTGACGCGCGGCTGGCAAACAGTTTTCGAACGGTATCAAAAAAAATATGCCACTCGTGCGGCGATGGGAATGCTCACTTTCTCAGAACTGGAGATCACGCCGCTTGGTCGCGACGCCGCGATTGCTTTTGGCCGCTGGCATTTGAAGCGTGACGCGGACGAACCATCAGGTCTTTTCACTCTGCTCTTTCGAAAGACTTCCGACGGCTGGCGCATCGTTCAGGACCACACATCCTCTGCGGCAAAGGAATGAACGCGCCGCGCAAATCGATTTCTTCCGCTGCAGCGCCAAGCCGGCGTGAATTCCTTTGGCGGTTTGGCGGCGGGCTCGGAGGCATTGCCCTGACGCATTTGCTTGGTCAACATGGTCTGCTCGCAGCAGAGCACTCACCAAACCGAGTTGCTGTTGCCGGCATTCTCGATAAACCGCACCATCCGCCGCGCGCGAAACGCATCATTCAACTCTTCATGAACGGCGGCGCGAGCCAGATGGATTTGTTCGATTACAAACCCGAACTCCTCAAACGCCATGGTGAAAAGTTTAATCCCGGCGACGGTTCGCGCGTCGAAGCAGCGACCAGCGAACCAGGCAAAGTGCTGAAGCCTGCGTTTGAGTTCAAACAACATGGTCAATGCGGACGTTGGCTGAGCAGTCTGTTGCCGTACACGGCCGCCTGCGTGGATGACATGGCATTTTTAATGGCGATGACCTCCCGCACCAATGTGCATGGGCCCGGAAGCTATTTAATGAACACCGGTTTTCTTCTGCCGGGATTTCCTGCGTGCGGCGCGTGGGTCAGCTATGCGCTCGGTTGTGAAACGGACAATTTGCCGGCGTTTATTGTCCTGCCGGATGCGCGCGGGCTGCCTTACAATCAAAAAGGAAATTTCAGCTCCGGCTTTCTGCCCGTGACGCACCAGGGAACTATCATCAATGCCGGGGCGACGCCCATCGCCGACCTTCGTGCGCCGGTGGCGGCCAAGTACATCACCGAATCAGCGAGCGGGGACGGGCTGGCATTGCTGCAAAAGATAAATCGCGCGCACCTGGTGGCCAATGACGGCGATTCACGACTCGAAGCACGCATCAAATCTTATGAACTCGCCGCGAAAATGCAGCTCAGTGCGCCGGAAGCTTTCAACGTCGATGCCGAAACCGACGCGACGCGTAAACTCTACGGGCTTGATGACAAGGTGACGGAGGATTTCGGGCGCCGCTGCCTGACAGCGCGACGGCTCGTCGAGCGCGGCGTGCGTTTCGTGCAAGTCTGGAGCGGCGCGGGAGGACCGACGAACAACTGGGACAATCACGCGAGTATTCCGAAAGAGCTCCCTCCGATGTGCGCGGCGACAGACAAGCCAGTGGCAGCATTGTTGAAAGATTTAAAAATGCGGGGCCTGCTCGAGGACACACTTGTGCTCTGGAGCACTGAATTTGGCCGAATGCCATTCTCCCAGGGCAGCGATGGCCGGGATCACAATGGCGGCACATTCGTTGGTTGGTTGGCCGGTGCCGGTATCAAAGGCGGCGTGGCTTACGGCCAGAGCGACGACTGGTCATGGAAAGCCGCAGAACACGCCGCGACCACGTATGATTTTCATGCGACCGTCTTGCATCTGTTGGGCATCAATCATGAGAGGCTGACTTTCCGCCACAATGGCGCAGACCGTCGGCTCACCGACGTTCACGGTGAAGTCATTCACGATGTTTTGGCGTAACGAGCTTTGACTTCATAGCTCGGTTCCGTTAACCGAAATCATGCGCGGACGCCTTTTCCGAAGTTCTTCTTTGGCCTACATCGCCATGTATTGGTGCCTTGTCGAGGCGTCACGCGCCGAAGATGCCTTGCCACAAGTCGAAAGATTGCAAACAAGCCCAGTGCTGCGACACCTCAAGCCGAACCCCACAGACGCAGCACCCAAAACGGATCCACAGCGCACCGTTGCGCAGATGTATGTGCCGGAGGGGTTCAAAGTCGAACTGGTCGCTGGCGAGCCGGATTTGCATCAACCAGTCGCCTTTGCCTGGGATGAGCGTGGGCGCATCTGGGTCGTTGAGGCTTACAGCTATCCCACGAAGCGGCCCGCCGGTGAGGGTCTCGACAAGATCGTGATTTTTTCTGACGAGGACGGCGATGGAAAGTTTGAGACACGCAAAGTGTTCGCGGAAAAATTGAACCTCGCGAGCGCAATCGAAATCGGTTACGGCGGCGTGTGGGTCGGCGCTGCGCCGGAACTGCTCTTCATTCCCGATCGAAATCACGACGACATTCCCGACGGTCCGCCACAAGTTTTGCTCGACGGCTTCGGATATCAGGACACGCACGAGACGCTAAACAGTTTTCTCTGGGGATCCGACGGCTGGCTCTACGGAATTCAAGGTGTGTTCAATACGGCACGGATTGGCAAGCCGGACGTGCCACGCGAACAGCGGCCAGAACTGCGCGCCGGCGTCTGGCGCTATCATCCGGTGCGTCACCAATTTGAAATCTTCGCGCACGGCGGCAGCAACCCCTGGGGACTCGACTACGACGAGAATGGTCAACTGTTCATGACACATTGCCGCAGCTATTGGGGAAAAGGACCTACAACTCACGTACTTCAAGGCGGACAGTTCTGGAACCAGGTGAATGCGAACTACGCGCCATTCATCGTTGCGAATCCGCCGAAGGAATTTCCGGAGTTCCGAAATTATCTGCTTTCGTCAGCGCGTTATGATCACGGCGCAGGCGGCGCCGGCGTGCGCGGCAGTGATGCGATTTACGGCGGACACTCGCACGTCGGAACGATGATTTATTTGGGCGACAACTGGCCGGACGAATACCGCGGCCGTCTTTTCACGCACAATCTCGGCGGTCATCAGATCAATCAGCAGATCAACCAGCCGCTCGGTTCCGGTTACAACACGGTTCACGAGGGACACGACATGCTCTTCTGCACCGACCCGAAGTATGTTGCCGTCGACTTGCAATATGGTCCCGACGGCGCGGTTTATTCCATCGACTGGCATGACATGCAGCATTGCCATAACCCAAACACGGAGCGTTGGGACCGCAGCAACGGGCGGATCTATCGAATGCAATGGGATGGGACCTACAAACCGGCAAAGGTAAATCTTGCGGTCAAAAGCGACCTGCAACTGGCGAACCTGCTCGAACATAAAAACAACTGGTACGGCCGCACTGCTCGTCGACTTTTGCACGAGCGAACCCAACAACCGAACACTATCACACGCGAAGCGACGGATCGGCTGCGAGAGATTGCAGACACAGGCACAAACAAATTGCAGGCGCTCTGGGCACTCCATCTCGTCAATGAATTGAGCGACACACGCCTAAGCCGGCTACTACGAACGAATTCACAACCGTTCGCGCGGGCTTGGGCGATTCAACTCGCGCTGGACGAAGGCCGTTCGTCCACCATTGGCAAAACAGTGGTGAGTCTCGCAAAGAACGAATCATCAGCCGTGGTGCGTCGGTATCTGGCGTCAGCAATCCAGCAGGTTCCAAGGGAGATGGCCTGGGAAATGATTGCCAATCTTTCCCAGCACAGCGAAGACAAGGACGACAGAAACATTCCTTATCTCATCTGGCACGGCATGGCGACACAATGGTTGGGGAATCCCAGCGCGTCGCTCGAGCGTGCATTCACCGTTGCTCGCGAAACGAAACTGCCTCAACTCGCTGATTGGATCTATTGGTTCGCCGCTGCTCAGGAAGGTGAATCCCTCAATCGTGTAGTGAGCTCCTTGCAACAACTCGAAGGTGAAGCACTGCACCGACGATTGGCCGGCCTGTGGCTCGCGATGGAGCCGCGCGCAAATGTGCCGATGCCGGCTGCGTGGAAATCCGTTTCGCCAGCGCTCTACGATTCAAAGCAAATTCAGGTGCAGCGGCTCGCCGAACGATTGGCCGCGGCGTTCGGGGATGACACAGCCTTTCCGCGCCTCCGTAACAGCCTCTCCAATCCAGGCGCGGACAAAGCGGCACGCGACCATGCGTTCGCAGTGCTCAGTCGGGCACAGGATCGCGCATCGTTTCCGGTATTCCTGAAACTGCTCGACGACGCTGCATTCCGTGCTGCTGCTATCACGCTTCTGGCGCGGTTCGACACACCGGAAATTTCCGCTGCACTCGTCCAGCGTTTCAGCGAGTTCAAATCTGCAGAGCGCGCTGCCACGTTGGATGCTCTCACGTCCCGACCGAGTTACGCGGTCGCGCTTATGGATGCGGTGGCAGCGAGCAAAATCCCGCGCGATCAGTTAACTGCGTTTCATGTGACGCGCCTGACCAGCCTGAAGAATGCCGAAGTAGACAGGCGAGTCGCTGCCGTTTGGGGCCGCATTAATCAGACGCCCGCAGAGAAGCAGGCTCAGATCGCGAACTTGGAAAAGGTTTTCAACGAAGCGCCGCTTTGGGCCTACAGTGCGAACGCCGGCCGCCAGCATTTTCAAAAACTCTGTATACAATGTCACCGCATCGGCAATGAAGGCGCGCGCCTTGGACCAGAACTCACCGGCGCAGGCAAACACGGCATTCGTTATTTTCTGGAAAACGTCATCGATCCCGATGCCGTGATTGGCACGGACTTCCAAGCCGTCACCGTAGAGACGAAAGACGGTGAAACCGTCACAGGACTTCTGGCCGGCGAAACTTCGAGCGCCGTCACTTTGCGCACCACCACGGGGGAGCTGGTAATCGCGAATGCCGGCATCAAAACACGGGCCGTCGGACAAAAGTCATTGATGCCCGAAGGACTGCTTGACTCTCTAAACGACCGCGAACAGATCGAATTACTGAAGTTCCTGACGACCAACTGAAGAGTTTCCGGATTATCGCTCGCCTGCTTCCATTTTTGGCGCCTTCACAAGAGGTGAATGCTTGAAGATAATGACTTCGGGTTTCGTTGGAAGTGTGCTCAGAAAGAATTCCGCTCTGTTTGAAGCCAGATATTTCACACTGCTCTCTCGCTTCGTCCATTCGTCGATACCGCCAAGCTGTTCAGGTTTGTCAGGGCTCGTTTCGAGATCGTCGTGTCTGTAGTGCATTGGAATCAAAACCGTTGGCGTGAGTTGGGCACGGATGGCCGCGATCTGATCCGCTTTGAGAATGTGGAACTGTGAGTCAATCGGAATCATGAGCACATCTATGTGTCCTATTGCTCGAGCTACATCTTCTGTGAGCGGGCCGTTGTCTCCGAGATGTACGATGCGAAGACCGCCGATCTTGAGCAGCCAAATCGTGTTGGTCTGGCCGAACTCTTTCCCCCATGGATCAGCATGTTTCCCCGGGTATCCTATCACGGTGATGTCGCCAAGCTGATTGGTGCCGGGCTGGCGCAAGACAAGCGTGCCCGAAGACCAGGGCACTCGTCGTCTTTTGGATTCGCCTCCATCGTGATCGTAGTGGGGATGAGAAATCAGCACCGCTTCAGCGTGAAGATTCGGGGGAAAATCGTAGCCTATCCAAATGCGGCTGGCATATGGATCGATGAGTATCTGCTTGCCCAAAGGCGAGGTGAGTCGAAAACAAGCGTGAGCTATATACTCAATGACGACTGGGCCAGAGTTCTTTGCAAGGTCTTGAACGCCTGCAGAACTGAGTATCGCCGCAATACCGAGCAGCGCTGCTAATCGGGAAAGCCGTGACCGTCGCATACTGATCGGCAGTCCTACCGAATAGTCGGTCCTAACAAATCCAGCACCGCCGCAGTCATTACTGTGATACCGGTTTTCAGCGTCGGTTCCAGCATTGGCAGATATTGGCTGGAATGGAGAGCGGGCAATGGTTTGCCTGTCTGTTGGTACTCCTGGATCCGCTCTGGAGCAACAGTGCCCAGCCAGAAGATGCAGATGGGGATCTTGTGCTCCGTGCGGCCATACAAACTGAAATCCTCCGCACCCATGATGGGTTTGGTGCTGAACATTCGATCTTCGCCAAACCAGTTTTTGAAAACTCTTCCAAGCCGTGCCGTGAGTTCCGGACTGTTGTAAGTCGCGGGCGTGGACTCGCTGAACGTGACGGTTGGATAACGGTCTTTAGGAATTCCTGCCGCTTCGGTCAGTCCGCTTGTGATCCGCTGAATTGCTTCCTTGGTGTGCTGGCGCACTTCGTCGGAATAGGAGCGCAACGTCAGTTGCAGTCGCACTTCATCAGGAATGATGTTGTGCTTCGTGCCGCCGTGAATGGAGCCGACGGTCACGACAGCAGGTTGTGTCGGATCCGTTTCACGGCTCACGATGGTTTGCAGCGCGAGAACGGTCTGCGCCGCAAGCACGACAGGATCTTTGGTCCTGTGCGGCCACGCGCCATGTCCGCTTACGCCGCGAATAACGATGTCCACCGAGTCCACGTTAGCCAGCGCGTAACCGTCCGTGATACCTACGCTACCGGCAGGCAAATCTCCCGCGCAGTGCAACGCGACGCAGTAATCTGGCGTTGGGAAGCGGGTGAACAACCCGTCATCGAGCATTGCCTTCGCTCCGAGCACACGTTCCTCTGCGGGCTGACCAATCATCACCAGCGTGCCGTGCCACTTTTCTTTCAGAGCGTGGAGAATTCTCGCCGTGCCGAGAAAAGCCGTCATGTGCATGTCGTGACCACAGGCGTGCATGACTCCCACCGTGTTTCCTTTTTCGTCGGTAACCTGAACTTTGCTGGCGTAGGATGCGCCAGTCTGCTCCGTGACCGGAAGGGCATCGAGATCGGTGCGCACGAGCACAGTCGGGCCAGCACCGTTGCTCAACACTCCCACAACTCCGTGGCCACCGACATGCCGCGTGACCTTGAAGCCGATTTGCTCCAATTCGTCCGCGACACGTTGCGACGTTTTTTCTTCCCGCAAGGAGAGTTCCGGATGCGTGTGGAAATCTTTGTAAAGCGGTTCCAATCGCGGAAGAATTTCCACGACAGCGGTGGTCACTTGCTTGCGGATTTCAGCGGAACTTGCAGTTGGAGCATCGGCGGAAAACGTCACCTGAGCTGAGAAACCAAAAGCGCAAAGCGCGAGAACTCGTCGCAGTGTCATGCCGTTGAACCTACCGGCTGAATGTCAACCGCGTCGAGGATCGTTCCGGCCAGATGAAGAAGCGTTGCCGTCGACCAAACGGTTGAACACCATGCGGGCGGATGACGTACGGTGATTTTCTAAGCTGCGACTGGGGAACGACGACGTTCCGATTGCGCTGGGTTTCAGGTCGAAACCGGCGCGTCGTTCGCGAGATTCGCGAGCCGGTCGGAGTCAGAATGCTTTACGAGGAAGCTGTTCGCAATGGGGCCCAGACCGAAGCCACGCGAGCGCCTCGCTTCGCAAGTTTTCTTCGTGCCAAGCTGGACGAAATTTTCGCAGAACCGCTGCGAGATTTGCCCTTGGTGATTTCCGGCATGGCTTCCTCATCCGTCGGATGGCGTGAGCTGGCGTACGGGATCGTTCCCAGCACACTTGATGGCCGCGGACTGAAGGCGCAGGAGTTGGATTGGCAGAAGCCGGCGTGGTTGGGACCGACCTATCTGATTTCCGGCCTGGCGACTCAACACGAAATGATGCGCGGCGAAGAAACGGAGATTATCGGGTTGATGACCGGCCCGAGTCTGGCTGCGTTTCGCAAGAACTGTCTTCTGATTCTTCCCGGGACGCACTCAAAGCACGTTCGTATCGAGAACGAGGCAATAGTCGATTGGCGCACGTTCATGACGGGCGAACTGTTTGACGTGTTGGGACGGCATAGCTTATTGCGGGCCTCAGTTACTTGCGAGGAACAGCCTGATACACCTTCTGAAGAAGACCGGTCAGCTTTTCGCGAAGGCGTTCTCTGGGCACAGGAACACGGATTGGCTGGCGGACTCTTCCGCGTGCGCACTCGCTGCGTGCTGGGCCGCCGACCGCTGGCAGAAAATACGTGGTTCTTCAGCGGGTTGCTGATCGGGACCGAGTTGTTGGAGATTGGCAAGTCTGCCGCAAAACCCCCTGTAATTCTCGCCGCTGCGGGACGCCTCGCCGGCCTTTATCCCATGGCGTTGGAACTGATTGCCGCCGGTCAAAAGCTGCAATGGATTCAAGTGCCAGCCGAACAAATCGAGGCAGCCTCGGTCGCTGCACACGCGCTGTTCCTCGATACCAAAGACCAGCGGTCTACTCCTGCGGATACACGAGAACTCGGTCGTGGACGATGATCGCGAGATCGTTCTTGCCATCGCCCGTGAAATCCATAACGAGCGCCTCGCGTGGCTCCGGAGAGTCTCCGCGACGGCCGCGAAAGCTGCGCTCCTCAAAAACCGGCCAGCGATTTGCAGGCACCAGCTTGCGACCTTTGCTGTAGATGACTACGTCGAGATAATTCTTGGCCGTTTCCAGGAAAACGAGATCCTTGCGCTTGTCCTGGTTCAGATCGCCGCTCACGACATCGTTCAATCGGGCATCCTTAATGGGGGTCTCGTAACCGTCCAGTTCAGTGAACTGCCACGTATTCCCTGAAAGAGGCAGCCACGCGACGGCGTTCAGCCCGATGAAGGCAATCGCGTTCGGCTTCATGGCGCCCAATTGAATCGTGGCCAAATCCGTAAACTCAGTAAAAGGCAACGATATGTTTCGCACCACTTGCCACGTGCCGTTCGTATTGCGTTCGGAAAGCGTCACCGCTTTTTTCTCCGCATCGAAAAGAAAAAGCGAATCCACCGCGTTACCTCCATTTCGGATAGGCGTCGCTCCCACTAGTCGTGAGTTGTTCGCGGCGCCGTTGATTTGTTCTTTTACCGTGAAGGACCAGGAATGGTTCGTAGCGTCGCCTCCATCCGACTTGAGTACCACAGCCCGAATGAAATTACGTTGTGGCAGAAGCAGTTCGGTTTTTCCATCTCCATCCACGTCGGCCGCGGACATCCAGGGTTGTTCCAGCGCGCCACCCGGTGCCTGCACGTCCGTCTCTTCAAAACCCTTCCCGGCCCGATTGATGAAGATTTTGATCTTCTCGTAGGGAACCAGCGCCACAAGATCAGGCAACCCATCCTGATTCACGTCGTGCCATGCCATTGCGCTGGGATTCGATTTGAAGTTTTCCGAAAGATTCTGGGTTCGGGATTTGCCATCAGAGGTGCGCGTCACCAACACACGCTTGCCATCCTGATCAAGGATGACCGCCAGCGTCGGTTGGGTCTCTTGAGAACGGGAACTCAGAGCCATCGCGAGTGGCCTGCCATCCATGGGTAACATCGTGGGAAAGGCCACCTTGCCCTTGTCATCCAGGCGCGTCAGGCCGATGGCCCGCTCATCTGCGCTCAAAAGAAAAATGTTCGCATTTCCTTTTTGATCCCAATTTCCAACGGAAATGTCGCTAATGCCCGTAAGCGTGGAAAATGTCTTGGCGTCCGCAAACGTGCCATCCTGGTTCTGCAACTGGATCGTGAGCTGGCCACTTTCGGGTTCGGAAACAATCAAGTCCGGCAACCGGTCGCCATTCACGTCCGCAAACAGAGTGCCGCGTTTGGCTTTGGTCGTTCTGGTCAGCGGCATGATTTGAAACTGCCCGACTGCAAAGCTGCCGGAGAGATTCTCTGCATTGGTGACGGTGAAGTTGGCGATGGCCGCCCGCCCTGAATTCTGGGCGATGGTAATCACTTCGGTTCGACTGTCACCGTCCAGATCATCTGACCAATAAGAGCGAATAGGCGGCATGGCAAAATGGATTTCCGGCCCGAGTTGACCCGCCTTGTTTTGAAGCCGAAAACGCAATGGGTTCGGCGTGTCCCAGTTTACCAGCAAAAGATCGTCACGACCATTACCATCGATGTCCAGCACTTGAACGGAGCGCACGAGCCCCGAAAAAGGAATCTTTTCCGGTTCGCTCAGCAGGCCATCCTTTTGCTGAAGCAACACATAGATGATGTTCTCGCCAAGCAGCACCAGGTCAGGCCGGCCGTCGCCATTAACATCACCCGTCGTGAGACTATTGGGCGACAGCACGCCATCCTCGATCGGCCAGCGTTTAGGGAAACTCCAGCCATTACTGCCCGTATTGTATTGCACGACCAGTTCCTTTGGCTCGCCGTAATAGGCGAGGTCAGGACGCTTGTCGTTGTTCAGATCGCCGACGACAAGTGCGGCGATGCGTTTTTCTGAAGCAATGGAATCAATACGAAAGCGCGAGTCCGGGGGCAATTCATTCAACTCGCGTTTGGCGTCCTTTGGCGACACCGAAAAATTCGTTTTCCCAGTTTGATTGTAGAGAATGTTGATCCGCGAACGCGAATTGTTGACGACAATGATGTCATTCAACCCGTCTCCATCCATGTCCGCCCCGTGAAGTTGCGAAATCGCCTGATCGATCGGAAACGTTTCCGGTCCGCTAAATCCAAAGGTGGTGGCATCTTCGGCCGCACGGGCCAGAGGTCCCCCTGCGAGCAACAAAAGAAGCGCGACTTTCCAAACAGCCATCCGCGAACAGTGCGAGCAACGGCGCTTCGCGTCAAAAAAGTTATTCGCCGATGATGTGAACAATGATGCGCCGGCGATGCGGATGCGTCCGATGTTCCCAAAGATAAACGCCCTGCCATGTGCCAAGCGCCAGTTCTCCGCGAGCAATCGGAACTGTGACATTCACCGCCGTCAGCGCCGTGCGGACATGGGCCGACATATCATCCTCCCCCTCCGCGATATGTTCAAAGATGGCGTCACCGTCCGGCACAAGCCGGGCGAAGAATTTTTCAAAGTCGCGCCGGACTTCCGGATCCGCATTTTCCTGAATGACGAGCGATGCAGAGGTGTGCTGTACATGAGCAGTCATCTGGCCCATCACAATTTTGGCATCGTGAATCAACGAAACGAGCTGCTCCGTGAACTCGTAGAAACCGCGTCCGCGAGTCGCAATCGTGATCTCGTGCTGGGACTGGCGAAGCATTTGTCTCGCAATCAGCGCAACATCTTTTCCAGTTCGGCATTTGGAGAGTGGCCGGCCTCCAGCGCCTTCTTGTAATGCCACCGGGCCAGCGCGAGTGCAGGCGGCTTTTGCGTGGCGTAAACGATGGCCAGGTTATTGTGCGCCACGGGATTGTTTGGTTGGAGTTGAATGGCTTTGCGTAACGCTGCTTCCGCCGGAACGCGCAGCCCCTTCTCGCTCAGGACGATACCGAGATAGTTTTGAGTATCAGCGTATTCCGGATTCGCCTTCACGGAACGGCTGAGCAAATCGAGCGCTTCATCCAGTTTGTCCCCTCCACGACTACGGTCCGACAGATATTCTCGAAAACGAATACGGCCCAACAGATACAAGGCAAAGTAGTCATCCGGATCGAGTTCTCGCGCCCGCCGAACATTCTTCTCGGCATCAACCAGATGGCTAAGTTCCAACTGAGCCGAGGCGAGATTGCACAGCATCGTGACGTTATTGGGCTCCTGACGAAGCACGTCGGCGTATTTCTGCTCCGCCTCCTCATATCGGCCTGCGCCAAAAGCGCGTTCGGCGGTACGCACCATCGGACCGGCACCCACAGGCACCCCGCGTGAACCATTCGACAGAAGGCCTTCTGCCGGCGGAGCATTGTTCGTGCGCCGCGGCGCAGGAGCCGTCGTATTCGCAGCGAGCGTCGGAGCCGGTTTGTTGAAAAGGGCCAATTCCTCGGGCGTGTAGGGGAGCGGGCTGGCCTCCAAAGTCTGGACTCGAAGTCGTAACGCCAATAGTTCACGCTGCGCCTCCACGGGCATGGAGGGAATGCGCCCCGAGTCAACCTGTCGTTGATTGCTCTGCGCAACTTGCTTCCAAAGCTCAACCTGTTTGACCAATCCCAGATTCTCGGCCCTCAGTTTCCGCACTGCCGCCTCCGTATCAGCTGCCGGGAGGCGCGGCCGGTCCGCGCTGGCCAGTTCGTGGTATTTCCCCTGCCATTCCGCTGTCTGCTTTTTCAAGATTTGGTTTTCACTGCGCAGTGCCGCGATGGCATCACTTTGCTCCGCAAGTTTCGCCGCATCAAAAGCGGACGAAGCCGATGAATTACTGGCTCGCTGCGCCAGTTGAGCCTTGAACAGCTCGTTCTCTTTGAGCAGGTCACGGATTCGACTCTCGGCCTTGGCCAATTCACGAGGATCCAGCGGCGCCGGTTGCACGGAGAGCGCCTCTTTAAGCCTCGCTGAAAGCTTTTGGTTGTCCGCCTGCAACCGCTGAAGCTCCATTTGCAAGGTCTTGACTTGGTTCTCGAACTCCGTCGCTACTGACGAAGGCGGGACGGGAGACAAGGGCACAGCAACAACGTTGGTGAGTGAATTGGAGATATTGGTAGTTAGAGCTACCGCCAGATTAGAAGGGCCAGTACTGGATGTAGCTGGAGCGGCAAGAGCCGCGGAAAGCGGCGCAAGCTTCGTAGCCACATAATTCAAGCGATAGTTAATGACCCGCTCATTCCAACCGGGATACACGTTTCGGAAACGGCTCAGCGCCTCCTGCGCTTCGACATATTTGAAGGCCGCAGAGCGACCCTGACCCGAATCGTTCAAACGATCGGCCTCCTGAATCATCTGGTAAATGCGCACATACTGCTCATCCGGACCGCCCTGGCCGTGAATCGAGAGCGTCGCGGCAAAAAGCAGCACGAGAATGCAAATGCGATTCATGGTTGGATGAATGTAGGCATCCCCGGATCGCTTTGCAATCCCATGGACGCCAGACGGGGACCGCCTTCCCCTCATCAATTCAGAAAACCTTACGATTCACGGTGTCGCTGCAATCCAGCGGTTCAATTGACACTTTTTAAGAGCGTGTGTTACGTTCCGCGCCATTGTCACCGGCATGGCGGCTTACTTGAATCAACATGTATTGGTGCTAAACCGTCTTTGGCAGGCGGTAAATATTTGCACTGTGCGGCGCGCCCTCACACTTTTGTTTG
>JADMIO010107643.1_pt1 | contig 20462 bp, 16 predicted proteins | sample 8958161 | NCBI WGS metagenome assembly JADMIO01 (sample SAMN16585339, study PRJNA669376) | soil metagenome | isolation source: Crop rotation soil | place: USA: Cullars Rotation, Alabama | collected 2011 | reverse complement strand
TTCAACAGTCTCAATAAAATCAAACCTTACAGAATATTTGAGGGTCGACTAATTAGTCGACCCTCAAAATAGTTAAAGGCCAAAACTATCAACTATTTCATAATAGAATTTGCAGATAAAATCTTCCGGGAATTTGAATAAAGCACTAAAATTCTGGCAGAAATTAATTTCGAAGCTCCAGACCGGCATCATTTATTCGGTTATTTTTATGCCGCAAACTGCGGGCACCATTCGAAAAGTTCCTTAGAAAATCGTTCGAATGGTCTCCGCCAATGGCGGAAAGTAAAAATAATTCTGACCGAAGGGAAGAAAGGATAAAATGAAGCCTTGATTCTTTTATTCACTTGTATTTATTTTCATGGTGTTCATGCTTTCGCTTCGCTCAGGTGCGAACTTTTCTTATCAAGAACTTAGCGAAGCGTTCTCACGAATACCTTTAAAATACAATCAAAAAAATGAGTAAAAAAGTTTGGCAGGTTTGGACGGCAGTCCAATAGAGTAAAAATTCAAATTGACTTTTTGAGGATAAAGTCCTGAGTTTGGAATTTAATGTTCGATGACAAAGCCTGCGAAAAACAAAAAAGCATAGTCCGCCTGGGCGGATGAGCATTTTTTGTTTGAGCATAACGAAGTAAGCGGACATTAAAGACAAACTCTAATTATCCACATTAATTTTTATCTACTTTTGGGCCACCAATTCAAATAGTGGTTATGGCTGCAGATATTTCAATTATCATTCCTTTTTTAAACGAATCGGATAATATTTCGAATCTTGCAAAATCGTTAAACAATTTTATTAAAGAGCAGCCACAGCTTACTTTTGAAGTGATTCTCGTAAATGATGGCTCCACAGATAATTCTGTGGAACTAATCAAAAAAACAAGCTTCCCCCTCAATACCAAATTAGTGAGCCTTTCGCAAAACTATGGCTCACATGCCGCATTACGTGCAGGTATTTTAAACAGCACAGGTAGCTATGTTTCATTTATGTATGCCGACCTTCAGGACCCGTTGAACCTGGTGATAGAAATGTATAACAAGGCATTACAAGGTCACGAGATTGTTTGGGCCACCCGCAGCCAGGACGAGAATAAAAAAAGTGAGCAGCTATTTTCGCGAAGATATGCCCGCATGATGCAACAATACGTAAACCCAAAATATCCTGATAAAGGTTTTGATATTGTATTATTCAATGAAAAAGTACGTACAGAACTGAATAAAAATATTGAGAATAACAGCAGTATATTTTTGCAGATACTGGGCTTCGGGTTCAAGCAGGTTTTTATAAGCTACCGTAAACAGGCACGTGCAGCAGGCAAATCAAAATGGACATTCAAAAAAAAGGTAAAGCTGCTTGTTGATTCATTTATTGCATTTTCTTATGCCCCCATCAGGTTTGTGTCCATCATGGGTATGCTGTTTTTTTTACTTGGCGCTGTATGGACACTCTATATCATTGCCCGTAAATTTTTGTTGAATGATCTTCAACCCGGTTGGCCTGCACTAACTTCCATTTTGTTATTGGGTTTTGGTATTACTAATATCAGCCTTGGCATTATTGCCGAATACCTGTGGCGCACGCTTGATGCCTCGCGCAGAAGACCCGTATTTATTGTTGATGAGGTAATTCAGCTGTAAAGTTTTTATTTAAATTCCAAAACGGCATCGCTAAAGAAATTAATCGGTGTAAATCTGTGTTAATCTGTGGCAAACCTACACACTACTAATTCAGCTATTATTGTTACTTTTGCCGGAAATTTTTTAAAAGGGTTTAATGAAAATTATTGTGACAGGCGGAGCCGGTTTTATAGGCTCACATTTGGTAGATGAATTATTGCAACGCGGGCACCAGGTATTGGTAATAGATAACCTGGTGAACGGCAAGGTGGAAAATAATGCGGATGCGGCAAAAAACCCAAATTTTTCTTTTGAGGAAGCTTCTATTTTAGACGCTTCAAAAATGATCGCACTTTGCAAAGGCGCTGATGTTATTTATCATCTGGCCTGCCTTGGCGTGAGGCACTCCATTCACAGCCCTTTCGAAAATCATTTGGTAAATGCTGAAGGCAGTTTAAATATGTTGGAAGCAGCCCGCAAAAATAATGTCTCTAAGTTTTTCTACATCTCCACTTCAGAGATTTATGGAGATATCAAGCAGTTCCCGATAGCTGAGGATGGTGTACCTTTGCCTAAAACCGTTTACGGCAGCAGCAAACTGGCCGGTGAAAATTATGCTTACAGCTATTATAAATGTTATGGATTGGACGTTACTGTTACCAGGATATTTAACAACTATGGCCCGCGGGCGCATTACGAAGGAGATGCGGGAGAAATTATTCCCCGCAGCATAGTAAATATTTTGTACGGCAAGGCGCCTATTATCTTTGGCGATGGCAGTGTGACGCGCGACTTCTTTTACGTTAAAGATACAGCTGTTGCATTAAGCAATTTACTCAGTCAAAAAGACCTTACAGGCGAGATCATTAATATAGGCACCGGTGAGGAGATCACTATGAAAACCTTACTGGAAACCATTATCCGCCTGATGGGCAAAGAAAAGGAAATGAAGATTACTTACATGGACGACAGGCCCGCAGATGTACCCCGCCTTTGGGTAAACCCTGAAAAATTCAGGAGAATAACAGGCTTTAAAGCGGCCTATACCTTTGACGAGGGATTAAAAGCCACTATTCCTTACTACGAAAAACTAATGACTAAAAAAGATCTTTTATCCGAGATCAATGTGATCAACTGGGAGAAATAATTTATCCCGATTTAATTTTAATCAAATGAACATGCTTACAAAAATGAAACTCCCTATAGCAAAACCTTATTTAGGTAAGGAAGAAGCGCAACTTGCTTATGATACCATATTGACCAACTGGGTGACACAAGGTCCCCGCGTGCAGGAATTTGAAGAGAACTTTGCAAAATATGTAGGATCGAAATATGCAGTGGCTTTAAGCAATTGCACCACTGCATTACATTTAGCTATGATAGTGGCAGGTATTAAAGCAGGTGATGAGGTGATATGTCCATCCATGAGTTATATCGCTACGGCCAATTCAATTATGTATGTGGGTGCCACACCTGTATTTGCAGAAGTAAACCCTGAAACATATAACATTGATGTAAAGTATACAGAGAGCTTAATAACGCCTAAAACAAAGGCTATTTTAATTGTTCACCAGATTGGTATGCCGGCAGATATTGATGCATTTAAAGATCTTTGCAAAAAGCATAATTTACAGTTGATAGAAGATGCCGCCTGTGCAGCAGGATCGGCCTATAAAGGCAATAAAATAGGTTCACATTCCGACCTGGTTTGTTTTTCATTTCATCCCCGTAAGGTAATTACCACCGGTGATGGAGGCATGATCACCACAAATAATGAAGCATATCACAACCGTTTAAAACTATTGCGCCAGCATGGCATGAGTGTGAACGACAGGGTAAGGCATAACAGCACAACAGTTATTATTGAGGACCATGTAGAAGTTGGATATAACTATAGATTGACCGATATACAGGCAGCGGTAGGTATCAAACAATTAGAGAGGCTTGACTGGCTTATTGAAGAAAGAAGAAAAATTGCACACCGTTACCACGAAGCTTTTGCTGATATTGACTTTATCCGCCTGCCACATGAGCCAAAGGATTATTTTACAAGTTATCAATCATACAGCATCTATTTAAAGCGGGGTTGCCCTGTAAAACGCAACGAATTAATGCAACAATTGCTCGACCTGGGTATTTCCACCCGCAGGGGCGTTATGACCGCACACCGCGAAATGGCTTATGCCGAAAGATGTAAAGGACTATCTCTACCGGTTTCGGAAGATGCGTGTGATAACAGCATAGTAATTCCTTTGTACGTGCCGATGAGCAACGAAGAGACAGAATATGTGATCGAAAACATAAGAAAGTGCCTGGGAAAATAGTTTTTTTATTGACCCTTTGATTTAGCATTTAAGCTATGATTAAGCCGGAAAGTAAAAAATGGTTGCTTTTAATTTTAGTGATCAAGATCTTGCTTTTTTGTTTTTTTGCATCAAACTATAAACAGAACCGTAAGCCTGAAAAAATAGTCGGAGGTATCGCTGTAATTAGTGGTGACACGCCATCTTATTTCCGGCCAATGGAGGATTTTATATCAGGCAACGGATATACTTCCATTTGTAGGATGCCGGGTCTACTGCCTGCTTATTCACCACTGGGATATTTATTCGGAAAAGAGAACGGAAAAGTTCTACTTGTGATATTGCAGTTGCTTACCGCTGTAATATCAGTTTATCTTCTTTCATTACTTGCTTATGATATATTTGGCTCCACAAGGGCCTTTCTCTTTACTTTAATAGCATATTCGCTAAGCACCTTTGTTTCTGTTTGGGACAATAATTTACTTACAGATAGTTTTGCCGCATCCTTTGCCATTATTGGTTTTTACCTGCTTTACATGTCACAGCAAACTGCAAACAGATCTTTGGTTTTAATCATTAGCAGCTGTTTTCTCACCTGGGCAATTTTTTTAAGACCTATAAATGTCTTGCTTTATTTTGTGGCCTTTGCATGCATTTTTGTATGGAAAATAAAAAAGGAAACTTTTATTTCCATCGCAAAACAATGTATGGTATTTACCACACCATTGCTTGTAGCCATTAGCGTTTGGGCTGGTTATAATTATACCAAAACAAAAAGATTTATTCCACTTACCGCCAGTTTTGGTGAATGTTTTAATGCGCTTAGCCCCGAACATCTTGAGATTAGAAAACTGATCATTGCCATGGGCGAAGACTTTCAGCCCTGGGCCCCCCACTCTGCTGCTGAATGGTTTTATACAGAAAAAGCTAATCAAAAGACCCATCATCCTTTTACCTCATCAACTTATACAACAGCTTTTAATTTAGATTCGCTGATACTGCTAAAAGAAAATTACAGGCTTTTTTCTGAGACCAAAGAAACTAATAAACAAATAGCAAGTTCCAGGATTTTTAATGCTGTCGACAGGTACCTTACATCATATAAAAAGGAACATGCTTTTGATTATTACATCCTGAACAGGATTAAATTAGTTACAAAATTTATTTTCCGCACCAGGCTTGATGATTTACCTTTTCCAAAACTTGCTGACATGAAACTGTACCAGAAACTGATCAAGGCCGGAAGCCTTATTGCACTGAACCTGGTTAACTTGTTTGGACTTTTATCAATCATATTTTTGGTCATTAAAAGGCAGTGGAATATTGCCGTATGGGGCTTTCTTCCGTTAAGCTTTATTATAGTGCTTGGCGCAATTTTAGGCTATATAGAACAGCGATACTTGGTGCCATGTTATCCATTTATGCTATTGCTTATTAATTATCTTCTTCCCGGAATAAGCAACTGGAAAAACATAACCGGTTAGCCTGCTTCAGTTAGGATAGCAACCACTCATTTATAACCGATACAGATTTGCGTTTAATACAGGAGCTTGGGGCCATAAAAGCAGCCGAATCACTAAATTTATATCCATGTTACAACAAGTTTTTTCACACCCTGAGTTTAGGAGCAAGGCGTGGCGAACTCGCAACAAGAAACCACAACTGACGATGGCATTTTTCGTATCACAATCAAATATAAACGTATCAAATCGTATCATTTTATTTGCGGTTTCAAATAGCAATCGTATCTTTGCGTATCAAATCGTATCAAAATGGACAATGGAGTATATAATTTTGCACTAAATATTGACTGGAGGCTGATTAATCTAATTAGTGAGATCGACCGTTTTGATGCAAATTGGACAGCCATTGAAAGAAAAGAAGGCCAAAGCCTCAAAGAATTGAAAAGTATTGCTACAGTGCGAAGCGTAGGAGCTTCAAACCGCATTGAAGGCAATAAAATGAGCGATGAGGAGGTTGATGTATTGCTTCAAAAAATTGACATTATAAAACTTACCGACAGAGATTCGCAGGAAGTAGTTGGTTATTTTGAAGTATTGGATTTGATTTCGGAATCCTACCAAAACATCGGCCTTTCCGAAAACCATATTAAAAATTTACATAATAGTTTAATGAAATACAGTGTCAGGGATCAATGGCATAAGGGCAATTATAAGCAGCATAGCAACGCAGTTGAAGCTTCGTTTCATGATGGCACAAGACAAATCATTTTTCAAACCACCGAAGCGGGACTTGCTACCGAAGATGCCATAAGGCAGTTGATCGAGTGGTATAATTCTGAAACGGAAGTACACCCTTTAATCAAAGTAGCGTCCTTTGTCTATGATTTTTTGAGCGTTCATCCTTTCCAGGATGGAAACGGCAGGTTAAGTCGGTTGACTTCAACGCTCTTGTTGCTAAAAAACGGATATAAATGGATACAATACGTAAGTTTTGAGCACGAAATTGAAAATCGAAAAAACGAATATTATCAGGTTCTTAGAACTTGTCAGGCACAACGCCCTAACGAAGATGTAACAGTTTGGATAAAGTTCTTTTTAAGTTGCCTGTCAAATATTCAATCACAACTAATAACTAAATTGCATAAAAGTGGTTTGGAAACACAGCTTTCTCCCAAAGAGAAATCAATTTTTATGATTATTCAAAACCGCCCGAACATTCAGTCGGGTGAAATTGCCAAAAAATTGGCAATACCTGCCCCAACCGTAAAACGTATTTTATCAGAGTTGCTTAATAAAGGATCGATTGAAAAGCAAGGAAGCGGACGAAATGTGAGTTATACTATAAGGTAAAAAACGATGAAATTAATAATACCAATGACTAACAAATATTGAAATCGCCCAGCTACTAACAAGGGTTGTATAAAGGACATTTTTTATAGGACTTACCCATTGCTTAAAGACAACAATATGTATGGGAGGTAAATTGAATACCTATTGAAAAAAATTAGTACCGGGCTTAAAGAACAAAAGAACAAGGGCGGCTATATCCTACTTATCCACCCAAATTTATCCTCTGCAATCCCCTTTTTAATAGCAAAAAGATGGTTGTACATTTTGGTTGCAAATTTGCGCTCTGCAATGGGTGGTAATTCCATCACAATATCAGCATGGCCTATTACGGCAATATTGGCAATATTTGCAGCTGTGCCAACACCAAATGCTTCGGCTAACCTGCCGGCCTTATAATGTCCTATTAGTTCCTCTACGGTGATATTTCGCTCTTCTACTTTCATTCCCCAATCCCTTGCTATTGTCAAAACGCTGTCTCTTGTTATTCCTGCTAACAGGCTTGGTCCAATGGCTGGTGTTACCAATACATCATCTATTACAAACATCACGTTCATACTGCCGCTTTCCTCTATTGTTTCATTCTTTACCGCATCTGTCCATAGTATCTGGTGATAACCTTTTTCCATGGCTAATTTACTTGGGTACATGGCCCCTCCGTAATTTCCTGCTGCCTTGGCAAAGCCTGTTCCACCCAATGCAGAGCGGCTGTACCTGGTCTCTACCCACACCCTTAAAGGCTCAGTATAATAAGCCCCGGTAGGGGTGGTCATAATAATAAATTTATAGTTATCAGATGGCTTTACTCCAATCACCGTATCGCTCGAGAACATTACGGGTCTTATATACAAAGCCTGGCCATCACCGGTTGGGATCCATGCCCGGTCAAGCTCAACAAGTTTTTTTAACCCCTCTACAAAAATTTCTCTTGGAATAGCAGGCATACACATCCTTTCAGCGGAAAGATTCATTCTTTTAAAATTATCTTCGAGCCTGAAAAAAAGTGCTTCCCCTTTGTTGTTCTTAAAGGCCTTCATTCCTTCAAAAATGGCTTGTGCATGATGTAAAGCACTAAGCGATGGACTTAAAGGAATATTGCCGAATGGAACAATTTCCGGTTGTTGCCACTGGTTATTAATAAAATCAGCCACCAGCATGTGATCAGAAAATATTTTTCCGAAAGGAAGATTATTAAAATCTACCTCGCTGATCCGTGATTGTGCAACAGTTTGAATTTTTATTGACATACCCCTATTATAAATGCGGGGATAAACGTACAGGAATTTTACAAAAGTAAAAATGTAAAAATCCTTTTTATCACATCTTTTTTCTTTGTGTGCATTTGACACATAATTTATCCTGCCGCATTTTCATTCTATCGAACCTAAAACTAAAACATTAAAATTAACGTATATTCGGTTCGTTTATCTAACTCTTTTGGATTCCGGGCTTAAAAAACTCATTGCTATATTGTCGCTTTTACAGCTTGTTTTTTTGCAGGCTGAAGCCGATACCTATTTATTACGTGATGATAAAAATAACTCTTTCCAGGTCACCAAAGATCTATATATATATAAGGAAGGTTCTGCCCAAAGCAGGTTTGAAGAAATTGAAAAATCAAATAAATTTAAGCAACACAACCAAACTATTGTTCCCAATTTCGGATTTACGGAAGGAAGCTATTGGTTTAAGTTTACAATTAAGAATTGTGATGTCGGGCAAACAAGGCTCGTAGAATTTGCCTATCCCTTTTTTGATTCGCTTGCGGTTTATATCCCTGATGATAAAGGCCATTACAATAACGCTGTTGTTGGTGATCATTTTCCATTCAGCAAAAGGTGGCTGAAGCATAAAAACTTTGTTTTTGAAATTCAATTTAACCCAAACGAAGAAAAAACCATTTATGCGCATATTACCTGCATTGGAGAGGCTACCAGTTTCCCGGTAAATGTATGGACCAAGTATAATTACCTGCGGAATAATTATGAGGAGCAACTGGCATTAGGAATCTATTATGGCATTGTGCTTTTTGCATTTTTTCTTTCTGCACTTTTATGGCTAATTGTAAGGGAAAAATACCAGCTGTTTTATTTCTTTTACATTGTCGGGGTTGGCCTGTTCCAGTTCTCGCTTGACGGGCTTGCTTTTGAATACTTCTGGCCAGATAATACCTGGCTGGCCAATCATATTATTCCGCTTTCTGCCTCGTTTGCAATTTTTTTCCTGATCCTTTTTTCCCAATCATTGCTCATCACCAGGCAATTTACACCACGCATCCATAATGTTTTGAACGTTTTACTGGTAAGCGATGCGCTGTTGCATTTTGCATCATTATTCGATAATCCTTTTTATGCTTTTGGTCTTAAAGCCATGAATTTTATTGCGCTTCCTACCAATATTTTTATTTTTATTGCGGCCATTATTGCATATCGGAAAGGTCTCAATTCTTCAAAATATTTCCTTATTGCCTTTTCGTTGTTATTGCTTGGCATTGTTACCGCTTTGCTAAAAAACTTTGGCATAATACCACGCGTATTTATTACCGAATATGGTATCCAGATAGGTTCTGCCATTGAGATTATCATGTTATCATTTGCCCTGGCCGATGCATTAAAGAACCTTAAAACATCAAAACAAAAAGTACAGGCACAGCTGTTGGAACAGTTAAAGGAAAAGTATGTGATTCAACAACAGGCCAATGCGGAACTTGAACTAAAAGTGGATGAAAGAACTGCAGAAATTATGCAGCAAAAAGAAGTGATAGAGGAAAAAAACAAGGACATAACTGACAGTATCAATTATGCTAAAAAAATACAGGAGGCAATGCTACCAAGCCTTGATGAGATAAAAGCATCTTTTAATGATTGCTTTGTTTTTTATAAGCCCCGTGATATTGTAAGTGGTGATTTTTACTGGTTTACGCAAAAAAAGGACAAAATATATATTGCAACAGCCGACTGTACGGGGCATGGCGTGCCCGGGGCCTTAATGAGCATGATAGGAAGTTCGTTTCTGAACGAGATAGTAAATGAATACAATGTGCTCGAAACCTCTGAAATCCTTGACCTTTTAAGACTAAAAGTTATTAAAACCCTTCGCCAGCGGGAAACCCATACAAAAGATGGAATGGATATTTCGATATGTGCAATTGATGTAGAAAACAAATCGATACAATTTTCAGGTGCTTTTAATCCGGCTTACCTTGTGGTTGAAAATGAAGGATTCAGCAGCGGGTTCGATTCACTTACGGCTGCGGGTAAAACTATTGTAACCATTCCCGCAGATAGATTTCCGATCGGCATTGTGGAAGGCCGAATGAATGATATTTTTGAGACCAGAACAATAAGCTACAGGACCGGTGATTGCATTTATTTATGCACTGACGGAATTGCTGACCAGTTTGGCGGGGAAGCAGGTAAAAAGTTTAAGACGAAACAACTAAAATCACTTTTTGCAACCATGTCTAAATACAATATGGAAACACAGCTTATTAAGCTGGAAGATACTTTTAATTCATGGAAAGGAAACCTGGAGCAGGTGGATGATATTCTTGTAATCGGTATCCGGCTTTAATCAGATCACAAAAGGCACTAATCTTTTGGTATACTTACAATAATTCTTATAGTCAAGATCCGTGCGTTCCATCAGGTACTCTTCAAAATAAATAAGCAGGCACAGAACAAATGCTAAACTTCCCTGCAGAAGCAAAAAAGTTAAATTGAAAAACTCTGCGGAAACAGGCAAAGTGATAAGCAACATGGCAAAATACATTGGGTGTCTTAAAACGGCATAGGGCCCGTGCATAATAATATAAGCGCCTTTAATGGGAAAAGGAAGAAAGCTGAAATATCTTATGCTATAGCTTGTAAAAGCCATAATATAAAGCGTTAAGCCAATTATTTGAACCGCAAGCCCCCAGATATTAAGTGATACTATACCACCTTTAAAAAGGAGAGCAAAAAAAAGTATAAATTTCAACCACACTAAACCTGCGGTCAGTATCTTTAGAAGTAAGCTATTGGGATTTGATTTATTTCCCATAAAAAGTTTCCTGCAAATTAAAGCTTTTAAAGTTTCAACCCAATAAATTTTGGTTAATTATTTTTTAATATGATACGTTTAAAACTAAAAAACCGTACAGCCATTTTTACATAGGCCATACGGTTTAAATCATCAACAATCAAAATTTAAATTGTAGCATCAAGGTATTCTAACCAATCAATTATACCAAAGATGGCATAATAAATGGCTGTTACTATTGCGGCAACTCCTAAGCAGGCACCTACAATACCAAAAATAAGGTTTAAAATGTTTTTATTTCCTTTACTGTAATCGCTTATGCCGCCTAATCCAAATACCAGTGCCAATATTCCGAACACCAATCCAAAAATGAACAGGAATATAAAAGCATAAGAACTGTTGTAAACCAGGATATTTGCCACGGTGTTAACCACCATACCAACTATACCAAAGATCAATCCCAACAATGCTTTTGTGCTTAGAGTGCCTTCAGCATTTTGTTTTCTTAATTCTTTAGGGCTTTTAAATAGTGCTTTTTTATCGGCTTTGATCTCTTTTTTCAACTCCTTAAGTGTTGATCTCAATTGCTTTGTTCTCTCCTTTATGGTACTTTTTTCTTTTGATTTTTCACTTTTTACTGCATTTTCTTTTAACTCCTGTGAGTATTCTCCTTTTGAAATGCTTTTTTCTACAGTAGGTTCATTGTTTGCAATTACCACTTCCTTGCTTGTTTCAGCAATTACATTGTTTTTCTCTTTTGTAGTCACTTTAGATTTATGACTTGCATACCTTCCCTTGGTATAATGTCTTGAGGAGAACTTCTTCTCAGAGCTGCACGATGCTATTAAAACAACGAGCGATAAGAATAAAATAATTTTTGATTTCATAATTTTTGGTTTGGTTGGTTAGTAATAATTTTGACTAGGTCGTCTTTTTAATTATAGCAAATATATATTTTGTAATTAATAAAAACACCCTGTATCCTAAAAGTAATTGAGCTTTTTCTTAACAAAGGGTTATTCAAAAGTTTTATTTAAAAAAAGCAGCACGCTTTCCGATGCAGGAAACAGGAACAGTTCAATATAAATTTACAATGTTTTCCTCATTATATATTTTAAGGTCTGCATAGTTAAATACAAGGACATTCTTATTCTTTCTGAGCTTAAGCACATCTCCCATAAATCTTTTTGTAACCACTACCAATTCCGCTTCTGCAATGGCGTTTTCCAAATTATGAACCAGGTATTTTACGAGGTGTGCATTCTCCAATCTCAAAGTGGTCTCATTAATATCTTCGTCCCAGATACTGATATTAATATCTTCAGCTATCAGGCTATTGGCCAAAGCAAGCATTGGGCTTTCACGTACATCATCCGTATTATTTTTAAAAGTGAACCCGGCAAGTAATATCTTATTCTTTTGCTTGGCAACTATCTGCTCAAAAAGCCTTTTTTGAAAAGCTTTACTACTTACCAACAAGCTATGTAACATTGGTGTTTCAACATCATTGGTCTCTGAAAGATTTTGGACTGCCCTTAAGTCCTTTGGCAGGCAACTTCCACCAAAAGGCATCCCCGGTCTTAAGTAGCGCTTTGAAATATTGAGTTGGTTATCCATCAAAAAAATTTCATTGGCCTTTTCCACATTTATTTTTAATGCTGATCCAATACTGTACATCTCATTTGCAAATACTATCTTCATTGCATGAAAACTATTGTCAACATACTTTACAAACTCTGCAGTGTAAGTGTCTGTTTCAACAATAGGTATTTCAGTATTGTACGAAAGCAATTTTTTCAGGTCATCAATGTTTTTTTTCATTGAGCCTATCACAATTCTAGGGGCATTTAAAAAATCACTCACCGCGCTTCCTTCCCGCAAAAATTCAGGATAAAATGCAAATGTGCAATTCCCTTTATAACCGGCTACTTTTTGTTCAAACACCTTTTTAAAATTATCTTCAACCGAACCCGGGGGAACTGTACTTCGATAAGCTATGGTAATGTTCTTTGATGTATTGCTAAGGCAATTTGCAATATCAAGTGTGGTATTAATGGTAAAATCCAGGTTCACTTTGCCGCTTTCGGCACTTGGAGTTCCAACACAAACCAAAATCACATCTGCAAACTCAACTAATTCACTGGCCTTGGTAGTAGCCTTTATTCTTCCTGCTGCCAGGTTCCTTTGCAGCATTTCATTCACTTTTGGTTCATTCACCGGGCTTATTCCCTTTAATATGCTTTCCACTTTCTGTGATTTTACATCACAGCCCATTACCTCATGTCCCAGGTCAGCAAAACAAACTGTATTTACAACTCCTACATAGCCTAAGCCAAAAACTCCAACTTTCATTTTTAATTTTCTAAATCAACGATTGGTAAATTTCTATGGTTTTGCGTGCAGTTTCTGCCCAATCCAAAACCTTAATTGAATTACGGGCAATATTAGCTATTTTGTTTCTTTCATTCAAACTCAATTCAAACAACTTTTTGAATGCCGCAATTGTTTCATCTATATTTAATTCTGTTGGGTAAAGAAATAAATTGCCATCAGGTAAAAAATCGGGTATCACATTGCTTACAACAGGACACCCCAAAGCAAGGCTTTCATTTAAAGAGTTGTTTCCGGCTGCACCTTCAAAAGGCAGGAACTGGAACCAGGCTTTTTTATAAAGGCGGTACATTTCTTTATCATCAGCATTTTCAATATAAATAATATTTGAAAGTGATCTTATCCTTTCCAATTGTGCATCATTAAATTTCCTGTTAATGAGAATGAATCTCCAGGCCGGAAAATTTATCAAACAGTATTCAACCAGTTTAAAATAATAATGCCAGTCGCGCTTCCAGTTTCCAACCGTTATTATTTCATTATTTGAAGGCTCATCTTTTATTTCATTATAAAACCCGGAAATTGCCTCAATATCAACACCCAATGGTATCACATGTATTCTTGCCGGTAAGATAACTTTTTTTAAAACATCTTTTTGAGTGACATTGGTCACTATGGCGGCTCCTAATTTTTCAAACCTTTTTTTATTGAGCTGATGTGTCAATCCGGCAATTTTTCCCATGCCTGCCCCGGTACTTATTTCCTGTTCAAGCAGCTCTACCGGTTGATGAAAAGTGGCAACTATAGGGCAATCAAAAAGCCGCCAGCCAAAACGGTAATATTCTTCGGCATATAAGTTATGATATATCTTTACTTTATTCTTCCTGTAGTATTGATAAGCTTTCCACTCGTAAAGCCATAAATATTTATGATAAATATCATTTTCGGTATCAATATTTTCATCTATCCCGAAAATAGCTTGTGGCTGTGTATACTTTAAAATCTGCTTGTAGCCTGCATTTGCCGAGTGATGTTTATAAGCGCTTCTTATTGCAATACTTGACGGAATATTCATTATCCGCAATAATAAAAAATTAAACTCAATATGAGTAGAAATAGATATTTTCGACAGAAATCACAGAATTACTTTGATTTAAAATAATTTTTATTATAGTTTTGTTACAACTAACGACAAACAAATGAAAAAATATTTACTAATTACTTTAATTGTGTCCGTCTTTGTAGTTCAGGCAAAAGCGCAGTATTGGCAAATTCCGTTTCCTAATGCCAATACTAATCCAGGTGGTTTGAATGGAGATGTTGAAGCTCCTGCGCCTGCAGGTTGGGCTACAGTGTTGGCTCCTGATACCATACCAATTTGGTCAGTGCATAAAGCAATCCCTTTCTCATTCTCATTTAACGGAGTAAATGTTGATAGCTTTATGGTTTCAAATAGTGGAATAGTTACTTTCGATCTTGCTACCTCGCTTCCTGCACCGGTTTTTACACCTCTGGTATTAAATGATCCTTCTATTCCCGATAATTCCGTTTGCATTTCAGGATTAGGAGGGGCTGGTGCAAATGACAATGTATTAAGTAAAACATTCGGAACAATGCCTAACCGACAATTCTGGATTCAATTCAATTCCTTTGGATATGGTGACTCGGCATCGGGCAATTATAACTTTTGTTATTGGAGTATAGTGTTGGAAGAAACCAGTAACAGGATATATATAGTTGATCAGCGTTCAGGCGGTTATATAGGAATCAACCAAATATCAGCAGGAATTAAAATAAACAACTCCAGCACCTATGTTGTAGCGGGTTCTCCGGCTTTAATTCCTTTAGCAGGTACTAATAATTTACCTGCTGATAACACATATTATACCTTTATACCAGGCAATCAACCATCATTTGATCTGGCCATGGTTAACATTACAACAAGTCCATACCAGGTTGTTGGCAATGTAAACATAACGGGACAAATAAAAAATCGTGGGGTTACTACCATCACCTCATTTGATATTAATTACAAAATAGATGGGGGTGTAACAGTCACTGCTCCTGTAACTGGCGTTAACATTCTGACCGATTCAATTTATAGCTTTACACATAGCACTCCCTGGACTGCAGTTAGCGGTACCCACTCCGCAGAAGTTTTTGCTACCAACCTGAATGGTTCAAATCCGGATGCTGATCCTTTAGACGACTCTAAATCAATAACAGTAAATGTTTTAACAGAAATAGTTCAAAGAGTACCTCTTTTTGAGATATTTACCAGTTCTACCTGCCCACCATGCAACCCCGGAAATACTAACTATCATAATATTGTAGATGTAAAACCTCCTTCAGAATTTGTGGGTATCAAGTTCCAGCAGGATTTTCCGGGCACCGGGGACCCGTATTGCACTGCCGAAAGTGATAACAGGAGAGGCTTTTACAGTATAGGTACCATTCCCAGAATGGAGATTGATGGGGGTTGGGATGGCAATGCCCAGTCGTTTACAAATGCGCTGTATGACCAAGCCTTAACTATACCTGCAGAATATAAATTAGGAGGCACTTACTCTGCTTCAGGTAATAGCGTTTCGGCTAAAATTCATTTTTCTCCTGTGTTTGCGGCCACGGGTGCCAAATTATATGTGGCTGTGCTTGAAGGTACCACAAGCATGAATATAAAAAACAACGGAGAAACCCAGTTTTTCCATGTGATGAAAAAAATGCTCCCAACCGAAGCAGGTACCACGTTGTCGGCATTAGCACCAGGTATATGGGATACACTTACTTTTAATTATACCTTTAAGGGAGACTATCGCCTGCCACCTACCGGGGAAGCCATAAACTGGATAAATCATAATATAGAACACAGTGTTGAAGAGTTCTCAGATCTATATGTTATCGCCTGGATACAGGGAAGCGATAAGGTAGTTTACCAGGCCGCTAATTTAGCCCTTACTGTGGGTATTGATGAGGTTATTACTCCGTTCCAAAAAGCGGAAGTATTTCCTAATCCTGCAGGAGATAATATTCACCTGCAGTTAACCATGCAAAAGTCAGAAAATATAATGAGTACTATTGTTGATACTGAAGGAAAGGTAGTAGCGAGTAAAGCGCTAAGATTAAACACCGGTATTAATACCGTTGATTTTCCTTCTGCATCCCTGGCTAGCGGAATTTATCACCTGATGCTTTTTGATTCAAAAGGAAATTCATCTGTTCACAAAGTTACTGTACAACATTAGTAAAAAGAAGAAAGCGCCTAACGGGCGCTTTCTTCTTTTTTAAGATACTATTATCCGGGCAGTCTTTTCATACCTCCTGATTAAAAATAAAATTACTGCAATCAGTACAAAGCTTAATATAACATAACCCGTTTGGCCATTATTTGTCCCCACATCCTCAAGTTGTGGATCCAATCCTTTTTTTTGGATCATAAAAGAAATGATAACGGCCCCTGCATTATTTACAAAATGACCCACAACGGGTAACCAGAGGCTGCCGCTCCAGTAAAGAAGGTATCCAAAAGCCGCACCCATTAACATTCTTGGAAAAAAACCGAGAAATTGCATATGCAATGCACTGAATAATATAGCGGAGATCCAGATTGCTAGGTGATTGTTTTTTGTTGCTTTTTGAACTAAGCCTTGTACTATTCCCCTGAATAATAACTCTTCCCCAAGTGCGGGCAAAAAAGCGATCACTATAAGATTTATAATCAATACTGAAACCCCATTCATTTTCAAAAATATCTTAGTAACCTCAGCTGCATTTTTCTCTGCATCCAACATCCAATCCGGAGCAGGCATAAGGCTATTTAACTCTGCCATCCAGTTAATTAAAGGTTGTGCGGCTATCATTAGCAAACAGGTTAACAGTAAATTAATCATCACCGGCATTTTGTTAAGGTTAAGATAGTTGAAAACATCATTGCTATCAATAAAAGCAAAAACCAAAGGGGGGACAATAAATAAACCAAGGGCTTGCATTACCTGCATCATCTTAAGCATGTTTATCATACCGGGATCCGATGTATCTTTTAAATTGGCAATATCAGTAAGCGGTATATGATAAATGGTTTTTGCGAATACTATGGAAAGTATTGAAAATACTCCCAGGCTTAATAATGCGGTACCGGCAAAAATTAAAAATTTTGAAAAATTAGAATTGTGGAGCAGAAGCGGCTTACCTTTCATACTATTTGATTAAATTTGCACAAATTTATCAGAAATAGCATTGATTAAGATAGGCAACATCAGCCTGGGAGATTTCCCACTACTTTTAGCTCCTATGGAAGACGTCAGCGATCCTCCTTTCAGAGCGGTTTGTAAAGATAACGGTGCTGATCTGATGTACACGGAATTTATTTCGTCTGAAGGACTGATAAGACACGCGGCTAAAAGTGTTCAAAAGCTTGATATTTTTGATCATGAAAGACCAATTGGTATCCAGATCTTTGGTGGGGATATTGATAGCATGCGGGAATCTGCAATAATTTCTGCAGGTGCCGGACCCGACCTTATTGACATTAACTATGGCTGCCCTGTAAAAAATGTAGCTTGCCGCGGTGCCGGGGCAGCATTGTTACGTGATCTTCCCAAAATGGTAAGTATAACATCAGCCATTGTAAAGGCAGTAAATCTCCCGGTAACCGTAAAAACCAGGTTGGGATGGGACGATGACACAAAAAACGTAACTGAAGTAGCAGAAAGACTGCAGGATATTGGCATACAGGCTCTTTCAGTACATGGGCGCACAAGGGTTCAGATGTACAAGGGAGAAGCGGATTGGACCTTGATAAGGCAGATAAAGGATAATCCCAGGATCAATATTCCTGTTTTTGGTAATGGTGATGTTGATTCCCCTGAAAAAGCCATTGCAATGAAAAACGCTTACGGTGTTGATGGCATAATGATCGGTCGCGCCTCCATTGGTTATCCCTGGGTATTCAATGAAATTAAGCATTTCTTAAAACATGGCACACATTTAGAAAAACCTACCGTTATGGAAAGAGTGAGGGTTTGCAAAAAGCATCTTGACTTTTCTATGAAGTGGAAAAACGAAGTACTTGGTATATTGGAAATGCGAAGGCATTATACCAATTATTTTAAAGGATTTCCTCATTTTAAAGATTTCCGGATGAAACTGGTGACCACTAATAACATAAATGAGATTTACGAGACGTTAAGTGAAATTGAAGATCATTATAGTAATTCAGAAAATCTGGTTCTTGCATAATTTAAAATTGAAATAAAATGAAATTTGGTGTTGTGGTTTTTCCGGGTTCTAATTGTGATAAAGATATGGTTTATGTGCTATCCGATATCATGAAAAAGGAAGTGGTGGAGTTGTGGCATAAAGACACCCATTTAAAGGGCTGCGATTTCATTATTCTGCCGGGAGGTTTCTCTTACGGTGACTATTTGCGTTCGGGTGCCATCGCAAGGTTTTCTCCAATAATGCAATCTGTTATTGCATTTGCACACAATGGCGGTTATGTTATGGGGATCTGCAACGGATTTCAAATATTATGTGAAGCCGGCTTATTGCCTGGTACCCTTCTTCACAACGATACGCAACAGTTTATTTGTAAGAACATATTCCTTTCAGCCGAAAACTATAATACTATTATCACCAGGTCAATTCCTGTGCTGCATACCCTAAAAATCCCCATTGCACATGGAGAAGGAAGGTATTATGCTGATGCAGAGACAATGAAAAATATAAAATCACATGGGCAGGTCCTTTTTCGTTACTGCGATTCCGAAGGAAATATAACTCCTTTGGCCAACCCCAATGGCTCACTTGAGAATATTGCAGGTGTTTGTAATGTTACTAAAAATGTATTTGGTATGATGCCTCATCCTGAAAGGGCAGCCGACATCAATTTAGGAAACACTGATGGTTTGTATCTTTTTCAATCCATAATTAAAAAAGCCGAATTAGCCGGTAAAATTTCTTAGTAACTGTTAGGGAATTCTATTTTTGAGAACCAGCTTTGCTGCTCAATGATACCATTAAAACAAGCACTATCATTAATTGTTATAGACATATTTTTTGCCAATTGAGGCTCCCGGGCCATTGGGATGCAGTTAATAGCAAGGCCCCCCTTAACAAAAAACATAACGAAAAGTGGCGTAAAATAGGTCATAACAAAATTAAAGGATAAATTTTAAACAGGCTCTTAGTAGTTTTTTTTTGCCTATATCTAATAATTCTCAGGCTTCGCCTTATCCCAGGTAAATATATTTACGACCCCTATCCCACACTAAAAAAACAAACCCCCGTGGATTGCTCCGCGGGGGTTTTGTTCTTAGGTATTAAGCGTTGTTACGCTTAATTCTTTACCTCCATATTACTGGCGGGATAAGAATACTTTTTGAGTTAATACCTGTTCAGTTGAAGTTACTCTTACCAAATATTGACCTACTGCAACTGTCGATAAGTCGATCTCTCTCTTACCTTTCATTGCTACGTTCTCTAAATGGCTTACTACTTCTCCTAAACTGTTCAATACATCTACAGTGGCTTTGCCTTCCTGTTTGTTGCCAAACTGTACGGTTACCTTACTGTTGTTTGCATAAACAGTTAATTTATCTGATGATACTGCACTTAATCCTGTAGTGTTGGTAGCCGATACAGTAGTATGTACTGTTGAGGTACACATGCCATTGCCGGCTTCAAAAGTTACATCATAAGTACCAGGAGTGGTAAATGTATGTGATACATTTGCAGGACCACTCATTACTGTACCATCGCCAAAGTTCCAGTTGTAGCTTGTAGCTCCCTGCGCTGTGGCCGTAAAGGTTACTGTGCCGCTCAAGGCAAGGTCTATTTGCTGCGCTGATGAACTTAAGGTTGCTGCTATCGCATTTCCTGCTGCTACGGTAAAGTAATCTGTGGTAGTATATGTATTCGGTGCTATACCAAAGGTCATATCTACTGAATAATTACCTGCTGACAGGTTGTTGATAGTTACCATACCATTTACATTTGGTTGACTGCTTACTACTGTACCTGCACTGTTTTTAACTACTGCTGATACGGTGCCTGCTGATGGGTAATTCATCTCTAATTTACCATCATTGCCAACACAGCTCTCATTCACTGATGTTAATGTTACTGCAGGATGGAAATGTAAGTAGAACCTGTTGTTGAACATTCCTGCAGGTAAGCTAACACTGTAGTTCGGCTGGTTACGTAAGTTGATCATTGCCCCTGTTTGGGTATCCTCTAAGTAAACAACCACTGATGATGCAAAACTGCTCATATCTACGGCACTTAACTGGTAAGTGGCAGCAGCGGTCGTTTTTACTCCTAATGGTATTACCTTATCAAGGTTCAGTTTACCCATCACATTGATCGTTAAAGAATGATTGTCCAC
>JADMIO011294226.1_pt1 | contig 20463 bp, 18 predicted proteins | sample 8958161 | NCBI WGS metagenome assembly JADMIO01 (sample SAMN16585339, study PRJNA669376) | soil metagenome | isolation source: Crop rotation soil | place: USA: Cullars Rotation, Alabama | collected 2011 | reverse complement strand
CGCGACAACTTGTCCACGTGGAATTCTAAGCTTAGGATCCCAATGTGCTGGAAAGTCCACCGGCCACCTCTCGACCGGGCCGTCCACAACGGCGGCGGCGGAGCCGGCGCGAGGTCCGTGGGATCGCGGATCGTCAGCCCTGGGCCGCAACGACGTGGCCCCGAAACCCCTTGCAGAACAAGGAGATCCGATGTCACTGCACCTCCACCCCGCCGCCCGTGCCCGCCGGGCCCGACGCCGCCCCGCCGTCGACCAGCGCGGCATCACCACCGCCGAGTACGCCGTGGGCACCGCGGCCGGCGCAGGCCTCGCCGGCCTGCTCTACAAGCTGCTCACCGGCGGCTTCGGCGACCAGCTGCTCAAGACCCTGTTCGACCACGTCCTCGGGCTCCTGGGCATCGGATGACCACCCCGCGGCCCACCCGTCGCCGTGACCAGTGCGGCGCGGCGACCGCCGAGCTGGCCATGGTGCTGCCGCTGCTGATCGCGGTCACCATCGGGCTGGTCTGGCTGCTCGCGGTGGGTGCGGCCCAGGTGCGCGCCGTCGACGCGGCCCGGGAGACCGCGCGCGCGGTCGCCCGGGGCGACGACCACGCCGCGGCGGTGTCGCGCGGCGAGCGGGTCGCCCCGCCCGGCAGCCGGGTGAGTGTGGAGGCCGGGGGCGACGAGGTGGCCGTGACGGTGACCGGCCGGGTGTCGGGGCCGGGCGGGCTGTTCGAGATCCCTGGTGCCACGGTGTCCGCGAGAGCGGTGGCGGCCGTCGAGGACGGTGCCGGGCCATGAGTCGCCGCCCGCGGGACGAGCGTGGCTCGGCGACACCGTTCGCGATCGCGTGCCTGGGCCTGCTGCTGGTCGTCGCGGCGGCGCTCGGCGTGGTGTCCGCGATGGTGCGAGCGCACCGGCAGGCCCAGTCGGCCGCGGACCTGGCCGCGCTCGCCGCCGCGGTCGCGGCCGGCCGCGGTGCCGACGGGTGCGCCGCGGGCGCCCGTCTGGCCGCCGCCAACGACGCCGTCCTGGTCTCCTGCGAGATGGTCGGTCGGGAGGCGCGGGTCGTGGTCCGGGTCCGTGGCCCGCACTGGCTCGGCCAGACCGCCGACCTCGCCGCCCAGGCCCGAGCGGGACCCGCCCGAGGAGGACCGGCCTGAGCGGGTCAGCGGACGATCGCCACCACGATCAGCACGATGGCGGCGATCACGACGGCCGCGGCGACCAGGCCGGCGATGCCGGTGAGCAGCAGGCGTGCCCAGGAGGCGTCCGAAGGATCTCTGGGTGCGGGAGCGGTCGGCATCTCAGGCGCCTTCAGAGCTGGCGGGTCTCGCCGTTGTCGTCGGCGTGGCGCCCGGTCTCCACCTGGTCCAGCTTCTCCGAGAGCTCGCTCAGCCGGCGGCTGTCGCGGCGCTGGCGGATGGTCCGCTTGGTGCCCCACTTGGTCAGGCCGAAGCCCCACAGCACCGCGACCCCGCTCGCCAGGCCGATGAAGTAGAGGCCGAGCGCGGTGATGTCGAAGCCGAGGAACTCGACAGCGGATCCGTCGACGGTGAAGACCGCCGCGACGATCGCGACCGCCCCGACGATCATGAGCAGCAGGCCGAGAACCATGCGGACGAACCTAGCCGTCCCCGAGCAGCAGGTCGAGGAGCGCGGCGGCGCCGGCCTTGTCGAGCGGGTTGTTCTGGTTGCCGCACTTCGGGGACTGGATGCACGACGGGCAGCCGTCCTCGCAGGCGCAGGAGACGATCGCGTCCCGGGTCGCGGTCAGCCAGGCCCGGGCCGCGCGGAAGCCGCGCTCGGCGAAGCCGGCGCCACCGGGGTGGCCGTCGTAGACGAAGACGGTCAGCCGACCGGTGTCGGGGTGCACGGCCGTCGACACCCCGCCGATGTCCCAGCGGTCGCAGGTGGCGAAGAGCGGCAGCAGCCCGATGGAGCAGTGCTCGGCGGCGTGCGCGGCGCCGGGGAGGTCGCCGCCGGCGAACCCGGCCTCGACCAGCGCGTGGTCGGGCACGGTCCACCAGACCGCCGCGGTGCGCAACGAGCGCGGTGGCAGGTCCAACGGCTCCTCGCCGAGCACCTCACCGCCCGGCTGTCGGCGGCGCAGGAACGCGACCACCTGGTGGGTGACGTCGACGGTCCCGAAGGACAGTCGGCAGTCGCCCCACCGGGCCTGCTCGCGCTCCTCCACGATGGAGATGTCGGTGAGCTCGCGCGCGGTCGTGGAGTAGTCGGGATCGGCCCGGTCGATGACCGCGACGTGCTCCTCGAGGTCCAGCGACCGCACCAGGTAGGTCTCGCCGCGGTGCACGTAGACCGCGCCCGGGTGGGCCGTGGCGTGCGAGCTCGCGGCGTCGACGGTGCCGACGACCCGGCCGGTCTCCGCCTCGACCAGCTGCACCGGCGAGCCGCCGGCCGAGCGGATGTCCGCGAGGTCGCTCGCGCGCCGCCGGTCGGTCCAGAACCAGCCGCGCGGCCGCCGGCGCAGCAGCCCGCCGGCGGTCAGGGCGTCCACGACCTCGCGGCTGGTCTCGCCGAAGAGGGGCAGGTCGGCCTCGGTCAGCGGGATCTCCTGGGCGGCGGCGCACAGGTGCGGACCGAGCACGTACGGGTTCGCGGGGTCGAAGACGGTCGCCTCCACCGGACGACCGAGCAGCGCCTCGGGGTGGCTGACCAGGTAGGTGTCGAGCGGGTCGTCGCGGGCGACCAGCACGCCGAGGGCGTCCTGGGCCCCGCGCCCGGCGCGGCCGACCTGCTGCCACAGCGCGGCCCGGGTGCCCGGGAACCCCGCCATCAGCACGGCGTCGAGGCCGCTGATGTCGATCCCGAGCTCGAGGGCGTTCGTCGCCGCCAGCCCCACGAGCTCGCCGCGGCGCAGGGCCTCCTCAAGCGCGCGGCGCTCCTCGGGCAGGTAGCCGCCGCGGTAGGCCGCGACCCGGCCCGGCAGCGACGGGTCCACCTCGGCCAGGGCCTCGGCGGCGGTCATCGCGACCTGCTCCGCGCCGCGCCGCGACCGGATGAACGCGAGCGTGCGCACGTCGCTGGCGACCAGGTCGGCCAGCAGGTCCGCCGTCTCCGACGACGCGGCCCGTCGGACGGGTGCGCCGTTCTCGCCGGTGAACGAGGTGAACGGTGGCTCCCACAGCGCCAGCGCGACCCGGCCACGGGGCGAGGCGTCGTCGGTGACCGCGAGCACGTCTAGACCGGTGAGCCGACCCGCGGCGACCTCGGGCTCGGCGACGGTGGCGGACGCGAGCACGAACGTCGGGGTCGCGCCGTACGACGCGCAGACCCGGCGCAGCCGGCGCAGCACGTGCGACACGTGCGCCCCGAAGACGCCGCGGTAGTGGTGGCACTCGTCGACGACCACGTAGCGCAGCGAACCCAGGAACGACGCCCAGCGCTGGTGTCCCGGCAGCAGCGAGCGGTGCAGCATGTCGGGGTTGGTGAGGACGTACTCGCCGTGGTCGCGCGCCCAGTCGCGCTGCTCGTGGCTGCTGTCGCCGTCGTGGGTCGTGGCCCGCACGTCCAGCCCGAGCGCGGTGATGCCGGCGAGCTGGTCCTGCGCCAGCGCCTTGGTCGGTGCGAGGTAGAGGACGGTCGCGCCGCGTTGGCCCCGTGCGCCCCGGGACTCCCGGATCTCCGAGAGCGCGGGCAGCTGGTAGCCCAGGCTCTTCCCCGACGCGGTGCCGGTCGCCATCACGACGTGCTGACCGGCGTGTGCGGCCTCCGCGGCCACCACCTGGTGCCGCCACGGTCGGTGGACGCCGCGGGTCCGGTACGCCGCCACGACGTCGTCGCTCGCCCACGCCGGCCAGGCCGCCTCGCCGGCGGCCCGGGGCGGCAGCACCTCGAGGTGGCGCAGCCGGTCCTCGCGCCCCGGCACCGAGGCCAGGCGGTCGACCAGGTCCGCCATCTCGACCTGGTGCGAGCGTGGTGTCGCGGTCACCTTCGTCATCGTCAGCCATTCTCGCCGAGGCCACCGACGGAGCGGGTCGCGAGCGGGCCGGACGGCCGATCGGGGTCCGCGGCGCCGAACCCTGCAGCCGGGTGCTTCGAGACGGACTGTGGCCACATTGTGCGCGGGACGGTGCAGGCGTGGTTTCATTGACCAGGCCGGACGACCGGACGATCGCCGTCGGGGGTCGGCCGACTGAACGAACTGCACCGGGAGACTGAGGTGGATCTGACCCTGACGACGCGTGACGCCGGTGGCAAGACCATCGTTGCCGTCGGCGGCGAGATCGACGTCTACACAGCGCCCAAGCTGCGGGACAAGATCACCGAGCTGGTCGCGGCAGGCGCCTACGACATCGTGGTCGACATGCAGGAGGTCGAGTTCCTGGACTCGACCGGCCTGGGCGTCCTCGTGGGCGGCCTGAAGAAGGTGCGCGCCCACGACGGCGCCCTCGAGCTGGTCTGCAACCAGGACCGGCTGCTCAAGATCTTCCGCATCACCGGCCTCGCGAAGGTGTTCGTGATCCACGACTCCGCCGAGGCCGCCCTCGCCGGCAGCTGAGGCCGGCGACGACGCTCGCACCCTGACGCCCCGGTGTCCTTTCGGACGCCGGGGCGTTCGTCGTACGACGGTCCGGGCCGCCTCGCGCGCCTCTCGCCGGACGCCGGCTCGAGACGCGCCGTGTGTCCCGGGTCACATGTCGGTGCTCTTCGACGGTCCGGCATGCGTAGACTCCGGCGCGTCCGTGTGAGATCTGGATCACTCCCAGGAGGAAGCGCATGACGGGGATCAGTCCCGCAGTCGTCGAAGTCTCCGGGGGCAACCTCGTCCTGGTCATCGTCGTCGCATTGATCGCGCTGGGCGCGCTTGCGATGGCGGCGATGTTCCGCCAGGAAGTACTTGCCGCCGGTGAGGGCACCGACAACATGAAGAACATCGCCCAGGCGGTGCAGGAGGGCGCCAACGCCTATCTGCAGCGGCAGTTCCGCACACTGGCCATCTTCGCCGCCGTGGCGTTCTTCCTGCTGCTCGCGCTGCCCGCCGACGACGCCACCGTGCGGATCTTCCGCTCGGTGTTCTTCCTGGTCGGCGCCGGGTTCTCCGCCTCGGTCGGGTACTTCGGCATGTCGCTGGCCGTCCGCGCCAACGTGCGTGTCGCCGCCGCGGCCCAGGCCGGCGGTCGCGACCCGGCGATGAACATCGGCTTCCGCACCGGAGCGACGGTCGGCATGCTCACCGTCGGCCTCGGCCTGCTGGGAGCGAGCATCGTCGTGATCCTCTTCCAGGACAAGGCGCCGCACGTGCTCGAGGGCTTCGGCTTCGGCGCCGCGCTGCTCGCCATGTTCATGCGAGTCGGCGGCGGCATCTTCACCAAGGCCGCCGACGTCGGCGCGGACCTGGTCGGCAAGGTCGAGCAGAACATCCCCGAGGACGACCCGCGCAACGCCGCCACGATCGCCGACAACGTCGGTGACAACGTCGGCGACTGCGCCGGCATGGCCGCCGACCTCTTCGAGTCGTACGCCGTGACGCTGGTCGCCGCCCTGATCCTGGGCTCGCAGGCCTTCGGGGACAAGGGCCTGGTCTACCCGCTGCTGATCCCGGCGATCGGCGCGCTCACCGCCGTCGCCGGTGTCTACCTGTGCAAGCCGCGGGCCGGCGAGAACGGTCTGGTCACCATCAACCGGGCGTTCTACCTCTCCGCGGCGATCTCGGCGGTCGCCTGCGTCGTGCTGTCGTTCGTCTACCTGCCGACCAGCTTCGCCGAGCTGCAGGCCGGCACCGGCCGCAACCTCCTCGACGCCTTCGTCGGCGCCGGGGTGCCCGACGGCAACCCCGCGCTGATCGGCGCGACGGCCGTCGTCATCGGCATCGTGCTGGCCGCGGTGATCCTGGCCCTGACCGGCTACTTCACCGGCACGGACTACCGCCCGGTCAAGGACGTCGGGCGCACCTCGCTCACCGGCGCGGCCACGGTGATCCTCTCCGGCCTGGCGGTCGGCTTCGAGTCGGCGGTGTACACGACCCTGGTGATCGGGGCGGCGGTGTTCGGCGCCTTCCTGCTCGGCTCCGGGTCGCTCTCGATCGCCCTGTTCGCCGTCGCCCTGGCCGGCTGCGGCCTGCTGACCACCGTCGGCGTGATCGTCGCGATGGACACCTTCGGCCCGGTCTCCGACAACGCCCAGGGCATCGCGGAGATGTCGGGCGACGTCCACGACGAGGGCGCGCAGATCCTCACCGAGCTCGACGCGGTGGGCAACACCACGAAGGCGATCACCAAGGGCATCGCGATCGCGACCGCCGTGCTGGCCGCGAGCGCGCTGTTCGGCTCCTACATCCGCTCGACGCTCGACCAGGTGGTCGAGGCGAACGTGTCGGACGACAAGTCGCAGGAGCTGGGCTTCCTGGTGTTCAGCCCGGACGTCCTGGTCGGCCTGCTCTGCGGCGTCGCCGTGGTGTTCCTCTTCTCCGGCCTCGCGATCAACGCCGTCGGCCGGGCCGCCGGTGCGGTCGTCCTGGAGGTGCGGCGCCAGTTCCGCGAGATCCCCGGGATCATGGAGGGCACCGGTCGGCCGGAGTACGGCAAGGTCGTCGACATCGTGACCCGCGACTCGCTGCGGGAGCTGGTCACGCCAGGTGTGCTGGCCATCCTCGCGCCGATCGCCGTGGGCTTCGGCCTCGGTGTCGGCCCGCTGGCCGGCTTCCTCGCCGGTGCGATCGGAGCCGGCACGCTGATGGCGGTGTTCCTCGCGAACTCCGGTGGTGCCTGGGACAACGCCAAGAAGCTGGTCGAGGACGGCCACCACGGCGGCAAGGGCTCGGAGGCCCATGCAGCGACCATCATCGGCGACACGGTCGGTGACCCGTTCAAGGACACGGCCGGCCCGGCGATCAACCCGCTGATCAAGGTGATGAACCTGGTGTCGCTGCTGATCGTCGGCGCCATCGTCAGCATGACGCTCGGCGAGGACTCCAACCGGCCGCTGTCGATCGTGATCGCGCTGGTCGCCCTCGGCGGCATCGTGACCGCGGTCTACATCTCCAAGCGCCGTCCGATCGCGATCGAGGCCGACGAGCCGGGGATGTCGGCGGCGCCGCCGCCCCCGCCCCCGCCGCCGCCGTCCACCCCGCCCCCGTCGACTCCGCCGCCGCCTCCGCCGCCGTTCGACCCGGCCCCGACCCAGCAGTTCGAGGCGCCGAGCCAGCAGCACTGAGGCTGACCCGGCACACACGGCATCGCTGACCCGGCAGAGTCCTCTGCCGGGTCAGCGTCATTTCGGCGGGCCTAGTCTCGTGTCCGTGACCGTGAGCCCGACCGACCTGCCGCACCGCCTGCGCGCCGCCCTGGAGGCGGCGCGCTTCACCTATGACGGGGTGGCGGAGCTGCTCGGCCCGGCGGCCCACGACGCGCTGGCGCGCAACGAGACCGTCCCGGCCCGTCGGCGTACCGGTGGCGACAGCCCGCTCGAGACGCTGGTCCGGCTGTTCCTCCTGCAGACGGTCGTCGACCTCGACGCCGCGGAGCGCGCACTGCCCGGGCTGGTCGACCGGCTGGCGGCGGAGGGCTTCGTCGAGCGCTCGGTCGGCGAGGTCGCGGCCCGGCTGGACGTCCGTCCGTACGCCGCAGACGGCGACCACCTCTGGGTGGCCAGCGACCTCACCCCCGGCCTCGACGGTGGACCGAGCCGGGTCGGGCCCGACCACGTCCTCGGGATCAGCTCGGCGTCCACGTCCCTCGCCCAGCTGACGATCCGGCAGCAGGTCGGCCGGTCCCTCGACCTCGGCACCGGCTGCGGCGTGCAGGCGCTGCACCTGGCGGCGCACAGCGGCACCGTGGTCGCGACCGACGTCAACGAGCGCGCGCTCCGGCTGACCCGCTTCAACGTCGAGCTCAACGACGTCGCCGCCCGCGTCGACGTCCGCGCCGGCTCCTTCTTCGAGCCGGTCGCGGGGGAGCGCTTCGACCTGATCGCGACCAACCCGCCGTTCGTGATCTCGCCGGCGACCGGGGAGCGGCTGGTCTACCGCGACTCCGGGCTCCCCGGCGACCGGGTCGTCGAGCACATCGTCCGCACCGCGCCGGACCACCTCGCCGAGGGAGGCTGGTGCCAGGTGCTGGCCAACTGGGTGATCCCCGCAGGTTCGGGGTGGCAGGACCGGCTCGCGTCGTGGGTCGCCGACGACTGCGACGCCTACGTCGTACAGCGCGAGGTGGTGGACCCGTCGGCGTACGTCGAGCTCTGGCTCAAGGACGCCGGCCAGCACGGCGCGCCGGACTACCTGACGCGCTACGACACGTGGCTGTCGTGGTTCGAGGAGCAGGGCATCGAGGGGGTGGGCTTCGGCTGGATCAACCTGCGCCGCTCCGGTGCCGCGCAGCCGGCACGCGACATCGTCGAGTGGCCGTACGACGTCGAGCAGCCGATCGCGCCCGCGATCCTGGAGTGGGCGACCGCCGGAGACGCGCCGGTCGACCTCGGCTCGCGCCTGATCGTGCGCGCCGACGTGCAGCAGGAGACCCTCGGAGCGCCGGGTGCCGGCGATCCCGAGACCGTGGTGCTGCGCCAGCAGCGCGGCCTGCGGCGCGCCCGCCGGGCGGACACGGTCGAGGCCGCCCTCGTCGGCGCGTGCGACGGCGAGCTCAGCGTCGGACAGATCCTCGACGCGCTGGCCCAGCTGCTCGAGCTCGAGCCCGAGAAGACCCGCGAGACCTACCTCCCGGCCGTCCGCGAGCTGGTCGCGGAGGGCTACCTCACCGGCTGATCCGGGCTCCGGCACAAGCAGAACTCGTTGCCCTCCGGGTCGGCGAGCACGTGCCACGACCGGTCGCCCTGGTCGACGTCGACGAGCGTGGCGCCGAGCGCCAGCAGCCGCGCGAGCTCCGCATCCTGGTCGCCGTCTGTCGCGTGCACGTCGAAGTGGATCCGGTTCTTCGTCCGCTTGGGCTCCGGGACCCAGCGGAAGTCGATCTCGAACAGGCCGTCCTCGCCGGGCGTCAGGACCGCGCCGTCGAAGCCGTGCGGCGTCGGCTGCCAGCCGGTGCTCCGCACCCGCCAGCCGAGCACCGCGGCCCAGAACCCGGCCAGCGTCTCCGGGTCCGTGCAGTCGATGGGCACCGACGTGATCCGACTGGTCACGGCTCCACCTCGTCGTGGATCGCGACTGCGGCGACGACCAGGGCGACGCCGGTCGCCTCGGCCGCGGTGGGCACCTGACGCAGCACCAACGCCCCGACCACCGTCGCCGTCGCCGGCAGCAGCGCGACCATCAGCGCGTACGTCGCGCGCGGCAGCTGCGCCATCGCGAGCTGGTCGCACAGGTACGGCACGACGGACGAGCAGACGCCGACGCCGGCCGCGGCGGCCAGCGCGACCGGGTCGGTGACGGCGTCGACGGCATCGGTGAGCCCGACCGGAGCGGCGACGACGGTCGCGACCAGCATCGAGATCGCCAGGCCCTCGACCGGGCCGACCCCGGTCTCGGTCGCGACCCGGTGGCCGAGGACGACGTACCCGCAGAAGAGCAGTGCGTTGGCGACGGCGAGGGCCACCCCAAGAGGGTCGTCGACGAGCACGACGTGCGTCAGCAGGTAGACGCCCGCGACCGCCATCGCGAGGGCCACCGTGTTGCGCTGGGTGCGCAGGCCGAGCGCCGCGAGCCCGACCACCGGCACGAACTCGATCGCCGCGACCGTGCCGAGCGGGAGTCGGTCGATGGCCAGGTAGAAGCAGCAGTTCATCACCGCGAGCACCGCGCCCCAGGCGACCAGCAGCCGCCGGGTCGGGTGGTCCGCGGCCGCCCAGGTGCGACCCGGGCGGCTCCACAGGCCGAGCACGAGCGCGGCGGTGGCGATCCGCAGCCAGGCCACGCCGAGCACGTCGACCCGGGCGAAGAGCAGCACCGCGAACGCCGGGCCGAGGTAGTGGAAGGTGGCGCTGACGACGAACCACAGCTGGGGTGGGACGGTGCGGGTCCGGACGTCGGGCACCCTTCCAGCCTGAACGTCGAGGGCGTACGGTGCCACGAGGAATCGAAGGTCAGGAGGGCTGATCGTGGTCGGATCGAAGGCGCAAGTCCGGGAATCGCGGTCGAACCGCAAGACCCTGCTCGACGACCTCAACCGCCGGATCCTCGCCGAGCTCGCCGACGACCCGCGGATCAGCATCTCGGCCCTGGCCCGCCGGGTGTCGCTGTCGGCGCCGAGCGTGCGCGAGCGGGTGGCCGCCCTGACCGACGCGGGTGTGATCCGCGGCTTCTCCCTCGACGTCGACCCGGCGGCGATCGGGCTGCCGGTCGCCGCGTGGGTCCGGGTCCGCCCGGGGCCGGGGCAGCTGCCGCGGATCGCCGAGCTCGCGGACCGCATGCCGGAGGTCAGCGAGTGCCACCGGGTCTCGGGCGAGGACTGCTTCCTGATGAAGGTGCACGCGGCCTCGATCGCCGACCTGGAGCCGCTCCTGGACCGGTTCCTCGTGCACGGGCAGACCACCACGTCGTTCGTGGTCGCCACCCCCGTCCCGCCGCGCCCGGTGCTCCCCTCGTGACCTCTAGAGGCAGGGGTCCGGCCCGGCACGCGCTACCGTGTTCGGCCGGGAGCCCTCTGCGCGGCTCCACTCTCAGCACGGCGATGACTCAGCACAGCGAAGGAATGACAGGTCAGTGGCACACAAGTTGGTGATCGTCGAGTCCCCGGCGAAGGCCCGCACGATCGGCGGATACCTCGGTCAGGGGTACGTCGTCGAGTCCTCCATCGGCCACATCCGCGACCTCCCCAACAGCGCCGCGGACACCCCGGCCAAGATCAAGGACAAGCCGTGGGGTCGGCTCGCGGTCGACGTCGACAACGGGTTCGAGCCCTACTACGTGGTGCCGCGCGACAAGAAGTCGCACATCTCCAAGCTGAAGTCGCTGCTCAAGGACGCCGACGAGCTCTACCTCGCCACCGATGAGGACCGCGAGGGCGAGGCGATCGCCTGGCACCTGCTCGACGAGCTCAAGCCGAAGGGCATCCCGGTCAAGCGGATGGTCTTCCACGAGATCACCAAGCCCGCGATCCTGGCCGCGGCCGAGCACCCCCGCGACCTCGACATGGACCTCGTCGAGGCCCAGGAGGCGCGCCGCATCCTCGACCGTCTCTACGGCTACGAGGTCAGCCCGGTGCTCTGGAAGAAGGTCATGTCCGGCCTCTCCGCCGGCCGGGTGCAGTCGGTGGCCACCCGCCTGGTCGTCGACCGCGAGCGCGAGCGGATGGCGTTCCGGATCGCGTCCTACTGGGACCTCGAGGGCACCTTCGACGCCGGTGCCACCAAGGAGCCCCGGATGTTCCCGGCCAGGCTCCACTCGATCGACGGCGGCCGGGTCGCCGGCGGCTCCGACTTCGGGCCGGACGGGCAGCTGAAGTCGAGGAAGGACGCCCGGGTCCACCTCGACCGCACCACCGCGGAGGCGCTGGTCGCCGCGCTGCGCGACACGACGTACGACGTCCGCTCGGTCGAGGCCAAGCCCTACCGGCGCTCGCCGTACGCGCCCTTCCGCACGACCACGTTGCAGCAGGAGGCCAGCCGCAAGCTGGGGATGAGCGCGTCGGTGACGATGTCGGTCGCGCAGCGGCTGTACGAGAACGGCTTCATCACCTACATGCGCACGGACTCCACGACGCTCTCCGACGCGGCGGTCGGGGCGGCGCGGGCGCAGGTGCGGGAGCTCTACGGCAGCGAGTACCTGCCCGACGCTCCGCGGACCTACGCCAGCAAGGTCAAGAACGCCCAGGAGGCGCACGAGGCGATCCGCCCCGCCGGCGACTCGTTCCGCACCCCGGCGCAGACCGGGCTGACCGGCGACCAGTTCCGGCTCTACGAGCTGATCTGGATGCGCACGGTGGCCTCGCAGATGAAGGACGCGGTCGGGCAGTCGGTCTCCGTCCGCATCGGGGGTGCGGCCGCCGACGGTCGCGACGTCGTGTTCGCGGCCTCCGGCCGGGTGATCACCTTCCACGGCTTCCTCAAGGCCTACGTCGAGGGCACCGAGGGCGGCAAGCGCAGCGACGACGACCAGGTCCCGCTGCCCGACCTGCACGAGGGTGACGCCGTCTCGGCCGCCTCGCTCAGCGCCAACGGCCACGAGACCAAGCCGCCGGCCCGCTACACCGAGGCGACGCTGATCAAGGAGCTCGAGGACCGGGAGATCGGGCGGCCGTCGACCTACGCCTCGATCATCGGCACCATCCTCAACCGCGGCTACGTCTACAAGAAGGGCACCGCGCTGGTGCCGGCCTGGCTGGCGTTCTCGGTGATCCGGCTGCTGGAGGAGCACTTCCCGCGCCAGGTGTCCTACGAGTTCACCGCCGGCATGGAGGACGTGCTCGACGAGATCGCCGGCGGTCGCAAGGACCGCAACACCGAGCTCGCCGAGTTCTACTTCGGCTCCGACCACGTCACCGGGCTCAAGCCACTGGTCGACGGGCTCGGCGACATCGACGCCCGCGAGCTGGCGACCTTCCCGGTCGGCGGTGCCGACTCCGGCATCCAGCTGCGCGTGGGTCGCTACGGCCCCTACCTGGAGGGCCCGGACGACGACGGTACGCCGTACGCCCGGCGCGCGAACGTGCCCGACGACCTGCCGCCCGATGAGCTCACGATCGACAAGGCCAAGGAGCTGCTCGCCAACCCCGCCGGCGAGGAGATCCAGCTCGGTCGCCATCCCGAGTCGGGGCTGGAGGTCGTCGCGAAGAACGGCCGCTATGGCCCCTACGTGACCGAGGTGCTGCCCGAGGACGCACCCAAGAGCGCGAAGCCGCGCACCGGCTCGCTCTTCAAGTCCATGTCGCTGGACACGGTGACCCTCGACGACGCGGTCAAGCTCCTGTCGCTGCCCCGCGTGGTCGGCGTCGACCCCGAGTCGGGCGACGAGATCACCGCCCAGAACGGCCGCTACGGCCCGTACCTGAGGAAGGGCAGCGACTCCCGCTCGCTCACCTCCGAGGACCAGCTGCTCACCATCGGCCTCGACGAGGCGCTGCGGATCTACGCCCAGCCCAAGCAGCGCGGCCGGTCCGCCGCGGCCGCCCCGCTCAAGGAGCTCGGCAACGACCCGGTCTCCGGGCAGCCGGTGGTCGTGAAGGCCGGCCGGTTCGGCGAGTACGTCACCGACGGCGAGTACAACGCCACGCTCCGCAAGGAGGACTCGGTCGAGTCGGTCACCATCGAGCGGGCCGCCGAGCTGCTCGCCGAGCGCCGCGCCAAGGGCCCGGCGAAGAAGGCGGCCAAGAAGGGCGCGAAGAAGGCTCCCGCGAAGAAGGCGGCGAAGAAGACGACCAAGAAGGCCGCGTCGAAGAAGTCGTGAGCCGACCGGCGCCGCGCCTCGGTCCGGGCTTTCTCTTGACGGCGGGGATGTGAACGCTCACAATCCCATGTGAACGCTCACATTGTCCCGTCGTCCCAGGAGGGCGCGCCGTGCCCGCAGACAGCTCCGACCCCAGGCTCGTGGTGGGCGTCGACTTCGGGACGCTCTCCGGGCGCGCGGTCGTGGTCCGCGTCGCCGACGGCGCCGAGCTCGGTGCGGCGACGCACGAGTACGCCCACGGTGTCCTCGACCGAGAGCTCCCCGACGGCACCCCGCTCGGCCCCGACTGGGCGCTGCAGGTGCCGTCGGACTACGTCGACGTGCTGCGTGCGGCCGTGCCGGCGGCGCTCGAGGCGGCCGGCGTCGACCCGGCGCACGTCATCGGGATCGGCACCGACTTCACCGCGTGCACGATGGTGCCCACGACCGTCGACGGCGTACCGCTGAACGAGGTCGACGGCTTCGCCTCGCAGCCGCACGCGTACGTGAAGCTGTGGAAGCACCACGCCGCCCAGGCGCAGGCGGACCGGATCAACGCCCTGGCGGCCGAGCGCGGCGAGGCGTGGCTGCCGCGGTACGGCGGGCTGATCTCCTCGGAGTGGGAGTTCGCCAAGGCGCTGCAGCTGCTCGAGGAGAGCCCCGAGACCTACCGGGCGACGGCGCACTGGGTGGAGGCCGCGGACTGGATCGTCTGGCAGCTGTGCGGCGACTACGTCCGCAACGCGTGCACGGCGGGGTACAAGGGCATCTACCAGGACGGGTCCTACCCGACCCGGGACTTCCTCGCCAAGCTCCACCCCGACTTCGACAACTTCGCGAGCGAGAAGCTCCGCCCGCCGACGGGCCGGCTCGGCGCCGCCGCCGGTCACCTCACCGAGCGGGCCGCAGCGTGGACCGGCCTGCCCCCGGGGATCGTGGTCGCGGTCGGCAACATCGACGCCCACGTGACCGCGCCGGCCGCCCGGGCCACCGAGCCGGGCCGGATGCTCGCGATCATGGGCACGTCGTCGTGCCACATCATGAACGGCGAGGCGCTGCACGAGGTGCCCGGCATGTGCGGTGTCGTCGAGGGTGGGGTGGTCCCGGGGCTGTGGGGCTACGAGGCCGGGCAGTCCGGCGTCGGTGACATCTTCGACTGGTTCGTGCGCACCTCGGTCCCCGCGTCGTACGCCGAGGAGGCGACCGCGCGCGGTCTGACGATCCACGAGCTGCTGAGCGAGAAGGCCGCCGCCCAGGCGGTCGGCCAGCACGGCCTTGTCGCGCTCGACTGGCACAACGGCAACCGGTCGGTGCTCGTCGACCACGAGCTCAGCGGGCTCGTCGTCGGGCTCACCCTGGCCACCCGCCCCGAGGACGTCTACCGCGCGCTCCTCGAGGCGACCGCCTTCGGGGCGCGCACCATCGTCGAGTCCTTCGACGCCGCCGGCGTCCCGGTCCGGGAGCTGGTGGTCGCCGGCGGGCTGCTCCGGAACCCGCTGCTGATGCAGGTCTACGCCGACGTCCTGGACCTGCCGATCTCGGTGATCCGGTCCGCTCAGGGGCCGGCGCTCGGCTCGGCGATCCACGCCGCCGTCGCGGCCGGCGCCTACCCCGACATCCACGCCGCCGCCGCGGCGATGGGCGGCGTGGACCGCGACGTCTACCAGCCGGATCCGGCTGCGGCCACGGCGTACGACGCCCTCTACGCCGAGTACCAGGCGCTGCACGACCACTTCGGTCGCGGCGCCGACCGCGTGATGCGACGGCTCCGGGCGATCCGCCGCGACGCGCTCGCCGGGGGGACGGCATGAGCACGCCCCCGAGCAGGCTCGCCCTCGACCGGCGTGCGGAGGTCCAACGGCTGCGCGAGGAGGTCGCGGCACTCCACGCCGAGCTGGTCCGCTACCAGCTGGTCGTCTGGACCGCCGGCAACGTGTCGGGGCGGGTGCCCGGCACCGACCTCTTCGTGATCAAGCCGTCCGGGGTCTCCTACGACGCCCTCGACGCCGACGCGATGGTCGTCTGCGACCTCGACGGGAACCTGGTCGAGGGCGATCACCAGCCCAGCTCGGACACCGCGGCCCATGCCTACGTCTACCGGCACCTCCCGGAGGTCGGCGGCGTGGTGCACACCCACTCGACCTACGCCACCGCGTGGGCCGCGCGCGGGGAGGCGGTCCCGTGCGTGCTCACGATGGCGGCCGACGAGTTCGGCGGCGAGATCCCGGTCGGCCCGTTCGCGCTGATCGGGGACGACTCGATCGGGCGCGGCATCGTGGACACGCTGCGCGCCAGTCGGTCGCCGGCCGTGCTGATGCAGAACCACGGGCCCTTCACCGTCGGCACGGACGCCCGCGCGGCGGTGAAGGCCGCCGTGATGGTGGAGGACGTCGCCCGCACCGTCCACCTCGCCCGGCTGCTCGGCGACCCGGTGCCGATCGCGCCCGAGCACGTCGACGCCCTGCACGACCGCTACCAGCACGTCTACGGCCAGACCGGAGGAGTCGCGTGACCCAGCAGCCCGAGCCGGAGGTCTGGTTCCTGACGGGGAGCCAGCACCTGTACGGACCCGAGGTCCTCGACCAGGTCGCCGAGCACGCCCGCACGATCGCGGCGCGCCTCGACGCCGCGCCCGACCTGCCCGTCCGGGTCGTCGCGAAGCCGGTCCTCACCGAGACGGACGCCATCCGCCGCACGCTGCTGGCCGCGACCGCCGACGACGCCTGCATCGGGGTGATCGCCTGGATGCACACCTTCAGCCCGGCGAAGACGTGGATCTCCGGCCTCGACGCGCTCCGCAAGCCGATGCTGCACCTGCACACGCAGGCCAACCAGGCGCTGCCCTGGGCCGAGCTCGACATGGACTTCATGAACCTGAACCAGGCGGCTCACGGGGACCGGGAGTTCGCGGCGCTCCAGACCCGGATGGGGGTGGTGCGGAAGACGGTCACCGGCCACGTCGATGATCCCGAGGTCGTCCGACGGGTCGGCGTCTGGGCCCGGGCCGCACTCGGGCGCGCGGCCCTGGCCGGCATGCGGCTGGCGCGGTTCGGGGACAACATGCGCAACGTCGCGGTCACCGAGGGCGACAAGGTCGAGGCCGAGCGGCGCTTCGGCGTCTCGGTCAACACCTGGGGCGTCGACGAGCTGGTCGCGGTCGTCGACGAGGTGGCGGACGCCGATGCGGACAAGCTCTGCCAGGAGTACGCCGACACCTACGAGGTCGCCCCGGAGCTGCTGCCCGGCGGCGAGCGCCACGAGTCGCTGCGCTACGGCGCCAGGGTCGAGGCGGGGCTGCGCGCGTTCCTGACCGCCGGCGGCTTCACGGCGTTCACCACCAACTTCGAGGACCTCGGCGGCCTCCGCCAGCTCCCCGGGCTGGCCGTGCAGCGGCTGATGGCCGACGGCTACGGGTTCGGCGGCGAGGGCGACTGGAAGACCGCTGCGGTGCTGCGGACGCTCAAGGTGGTCGCGGACGGGCTCCCCGGAGGGACCTCGTTCATGGAGGACTACACCTACCACCTGGTCCCGGGCGAGGAGAAGATCCTCGGCGCGCACATGCTCGAGGTCTGCCCGAGCATCGCCGACGGCCGGCCGAGCCTCGAGATCCACCCGCTCTCCATCGGCGGCCGCGAGGACCCGGTCCGCCTGGTGTTCGACGCCGCGCCGGGTCCCGGCGTCGTCCTCGGCCTCGCCGACCTCGGCGACCGGTTCCGCTTCGTCGCCAACGAGATCGAGGTCGTCCCACCGGACCAGCCGCTGCCGAACCTCCCGGTCGCCCGCGCCGTCTGGCGCCCGGCCCCCGACCTCCGCACGTCGACCGAGTCCTGGCTGATGGCCGGCGGGCCGCACCACACGGTGCTCTCCACGGCGCTGGGTGCCGAGCACCTGGACGACCTCGCCGAGATGACCGGCACCGAGCTGGTGCTGGTCGACGCCGACACGACCGTCCGCGGCCTGGCCCGCGAGCTGCGGTGGAGCGCGGCGTACCACCGACTGGCGCAGGGCCTCTGAGGACACCCGCAGCGCGCCGGTTGTAGGTGGCCCCGCCTAGGGTGTAGCCGTGCATCGCGCCGGGACCTACACCTCCACCGGCGTGTTCGTGTGCTTCGAGGGCGGCGAGGGGTCGGGCAAGTCCACCCAGTCGCGCCGGCTGGCGGGGTGGCTCGAGGAGCAGGGCTACGACGTGCTGCAGACGTTCGAGCCCGGCGACACCGAGGTCGGCCGGATGCTGCGCACGATCGTGCTCAGTCCGGAGACCGGGAAGATCTCCGACCGCACCGAGGCCCTGCTCTACGCCGCCGACAAGGCCGAGCACGTCGACAGCGTGGTGCAGCCGGCGCTCGACCGGGGTGCGGTGGTGATCACCGACCGCTACGTCGACTCGATGCTGGCCTACCAGGGCGCCGGCCGCGTGCTGGACCTCGCCGAGGTCGAGGACGTCGCGCGCTGGGCGACCCACGACCTGCGCCCGCACCTCACCGTGGTCCTGGACCTGGAGCCGGAGCACGGCCTGGGTCGGTTCGAGGAGCGCGACCGTATCGAGGGGGAGTCGATGGACTTCCACGAGCGCGTGCGCGAGGGCTACCTGCGGATGGCGAAGGCCGACCCCGACCACTACCTCGTCCTCGACGCCCGCGCCGACCGCGACGAGATCACCGGGCAGGTGTGTGCGGCGGTCGCCCCACTGCTCCACCAGGCGGTGCGTCGATGATCACCCGACGGGACCCCGCATGACCGTCTGGGACGACCTGGTCGGCCAGCACCGCGCGGTCGAGGCACTACGGGCAGCGGCGACCGGCCACGGCATGAGCCACGCCTTCCTCTTCACCGGGCCGCCCGGCTCGGGCCGGTCCAACGCGGCGATCGCGTTCGCGGCGGCGCTCCAGTGCGAGCAGGATCCGCCGGGCTGCGGCACCTGCCACGCCTGCCACACGGTCCTGGCCGGGTCGCACGCCGACGTGGCGGTGATCCGCACCGAGCGCCTGTCGATCGGGGTCGCCCAGGTGCGCGACCTGGTCCGCCGCTCCGCACTCTCCCCGGTCGGTCGCCGCTGGCAGATCGTGATCGTCGAGGACGCCGACCGGCTCACCGAGGGCGCCTGCAACGCGCTGCTCAAGGCGATCGAGGAGCCCGCCGAGCGCACCGTCTGGATGCTCTGCGCGCCGACCGTCGAGGACGTGCTCCCGACGATCCGCTCGCGCTGCCGACTGGTCACGCTGACGACGCCGACCCCCGAGGCGGTCGCGGAGTTCCTGCGTCGCACCGACGGCGTGAGCGAGGCGCTCGCGTCGTACGCCGCGCGCGCCAGCCAGGGCCACATCGGCCGGGCCCGCGCGCTGGCGCGCGACGAGGAGACCCGCAACCGGCGGCGCGAGGTCGTGGCGATCCCGGCGCAGGTCACCTCGCTGGGCGCGTGCATGAGCCGCGCGGCCACGCTCAACGACGTCACGAAGGCCGAGGCCGACGCCATCACCTCCGAGCTCGACGCGAAGGAGAAGGCCGACCTCGACACGGCGTACGGCGTCGTCGAGCGCGGCCGTCGACCGCGTGAGTACGCGCCCGCCCTGCGCGACCTCGAGAAGGACCAGAAGACCCGCGCCAAGCGCCGCCACCTCGACGTCGTCGACCGCGGGCTGATGGACCTGGTCTCGGTCTACCGCGACGCGATCGCGGTCGCGTCCGGGGTGCCCGGGCAGCTGATCAACGAGGAGATCCGCGGCGACGTCGAACTGCTCGCCCGCACCGGCAGCCGCGAGGCGCAGCTGCGCCGGATCGCGGCGATCTTCGAGGCCCGCGAGCAGATGCTGGAGTTCAACGTGCAGCCCGCGCTGGCGCTGGAGTCGATGATGCTCGCGCTGGTCGCTCCCGAGGTGCGCGGGGGGTGAGGCGTCTCGTCGGCGTGCTGCTCGTCGCGGCACTGGTCCTCTCTGCCCTCGGGGTCGGCTTCGCGGCGCTCGCCGCGCTCGACCGGGGTGGTCTCGACGACCCCGCGGCGGTCCCGACGACCACGCCCGCCCCCGGCGCGACGACGCCCCCGACACCTCGGCTGGCCCGCTTCTACGACCAGCAGCTGACCTGGAAGTCGTGCCGCGAGCACTTCCTGTGCTCGACCCTCGAGGTGCCGCTCGACTACCACCGCCCCGGCGGCCGCACGATCTCGCTGGCCCTGCTCAAGGTGCCCGCGGCCGACCCGAACCGGCGGATCGGCTCCCTCGTCGTCAACCCGGGCGGGCCGGGCGCCCCCGGCACCGACTACGCCGCCAACGCCTCCTCGGCCTTCCGGCAGCCGCTCCTCGACGCGTACGACGTCGTCGGGTTCGACCCTCGTGGCACCGGTGCCAGCGACCCGGTCGACTGCCTCACCGACGACCAGCTGGACGCGTACGTCGCCGAGGACCCCGCCCCCGACACGGCCGCGGAGCGCCGCGACTACACGCGCCGGGGCGACGAGCTCGGTCGTGGTTGTGCGGACCGGTCCGGGGCCCTGGCCGCCCACGTCACCACGGTCGAGGCCGCGCGTGACCTGGACGTCCTGCGCGCCGCGCTGGGCGAGTCGGCGATGACCTACTTCGGCGCCTCCTACGGCACCAAGCTGGGGGCCACGTACGCCGACCTCTTCCCCGACCGGGTCGGTCGGATGGTCCTCGACGGGGCCGTCGACCTGTCGATCAGCTCGCGGGAGCTCAGCCGGCAGCAGGCGGCCGGGTTCGAGACCGCGCTGCGCTCCTACGTGCGCGACTGCGTCGACCGGGGTGACTGCGTGCTCGGCGACAGCCTGGACGCCGGGCTGGCCCGGATCCGCCGGCTCCTCGACGACGTCGACGCGACGCCGCTGCCGACCGACGGCGACCGCGACCTCCAGGTCGGCAACGCCTTCTACGGCATCGTGCTGCCGCTCTACAGCCGCGACTACTGGCCGATCCTGACCCAGGCGCTGAGTGCGGCGATCAAGGGTGACGGGTCGCTGCTGCTGCGGCTCTCCGACCTCTACAGCTCGCGCGGTCCCGACGGCTACACCGACAACAGCACCGAGGCCAACTACGCGATCAACTGCCTCGACGACCCCTGGTCGATCCCGGCCGCGCAGGTGCCGGCCAACCTGTCGGACTTCGAGCGTGCGTCACCCACCTTCGGTGACGTGCTTTCCAGCACAGTGGGATCCGAAGCTTGGAATTCACGTGACTTGAAGTCGCGGC
>JADMIO011124196.1_pt1 | contig 20463 bp, 21 predicted proteins | sample 8958161 | NCBI WGS metagenome assembly JADMIO01 (sample SAMN16585339, study PRJNA669376) | soil metagenome | isolation source: Crop rotation soil | place: USA: Cullars Rotation, Alabama | collected 2011 | reverse complement strand
TCCTGCTGGATGCGGTTGACGATGTCGGGCGGCGTGCCCGCCGGTGCGAGCAGGCCGAACCACGATGTCGCGTCGAAGCCTTTCAGTCCGCCCGCCTCTTCTATCGTCGGTACGTCGGGCAATGCGGCGGAGCGCTGCGCACTCGTCACCGCCAGCGCCTTGAGCTTGCCGGCCTTGATCTGCGGCATGGACGAAGGCAGGTTGTCGAACATCACGTCCATCGTGCCGCCGACCATGTCCAGCAGCGCCGGGCCGGAGCCGCGATACGGGAAGTGGACCATGTAGGTGCCGCTCATGCTCTTGAACAACTCGCCCGCCAGGTGGATGGACGTGCCGTTGCCGCTCGAGGCCATGTTGAGCTTGCCGGGATGCGACTTCGAGTACTTGATGAAGTCGGCCACGTTGTTGATGCCCATGCTCTTCGCCTTCTCGGTCTGCATCACCATCACATTGGGCACGCCGGCCACCATGGTGATGGGCACGAAGTCCTTGATGGGATCGTAGGGCAGCTTGTCGTACAGCGCGCGGTTGATGCCGTGCGTGCCCACCGTTCCCATCAACAGCGTGTAGCCATCGCCGGGTGACTTGGCGACGATTTCCGAGCCGACGTTGCCGCCGGCGCCGGCGCGGTTGTCCACGATGAACTGCTGGCCGAACGCTTTCGACAGTTCCGGCGCCATCGCGCGGGCCAGGATGTCGGTGGTGCCGCCGGCCGCGAAGGGCACGACGATGCGCACCGGCCGCGTGGGCCACGCGCCTTGCGCGATGGCGGGCAGGGCCGCCATGCCGAGCGCGGACGCGATCGCGCCGAGGACCAGGCGCCGTTGGGAATGGGATGTCTTGCGCATGTTGTCTCCTTCAGGTGTTCCGGATCGCGGCGAGCGCCTCGCTGCAACGCTGCCCTTCGGCAATGCCCAGCGCAGCCGCCAGCGCATTCGCCCGGCTGATGATGCCATCGTTCAGCGTGCTGTGGGCGTCGCCTATGCGCGCGCTGCGGTGGGCCACGGTGCAGGCGGCGAGCCCCTGTGCCTGCAGCATCGCCAGCCCCGAGAACCCGGCGTCGTCCAGCCCGCCGCCGGCGTCGTTGAAGACGCTGAGCAGCGGCCGCGCCGCGAGTGCGAAGCGCGCCGAGCTCATGCCGCCGTGCGAGCCGCTCACTGCGATGCAGCCTTCGTCGGCCGGGACCAGTTCGGTGATCGAATCCACCACACGCAAAAAAGCCGCCCCGCGGGCGGCTTTCGATGAATCGCTCTGCGCCAAGATCAGTCGGCGTACACGCCGGCGGCCTTGATGATCGGGCTCCACTTGGCGATTTCGGCGGCGACGAACTTCTTGTGCTCCGCCGGTTCCATGCGCTTGTCGGCGACGACGACGGCGCCCAGGCCTTCCTGCTTCTTGATGAAGTCCGGGTCCTTCAGCGCCACCTTCAGCGCGTCGTTCAGCTTCTTCTGCACGTCGGCCGGCGTGCCCTTGGGCGCGTACAGGCCGTGCCAGATGGTGACCTGGAAGTCCTTCAGGCCCGCTTCCTTCAGCGTGGGCAGGTCCTTCAGCGCGGGCGTGGTGAGGCGCTTGTCGGTGGTGACGGCATAGGCCTTGACCTTCTTCGCCTCGATCTGGCTCGTCGTGTTGGTCGTCTGGTCGCACATGATGTCGATCTGGCCGCCGATCAGGTCGGTCATCGCCGGGGCGGTGCCCTTGTACGGCACGGGGGTCATGTCGACCTTCAGCGCGTTCTGGAACAAGAGGCCGCACAGGTGCGAGGCCGAGCCGACGCCGGCGTTACCCAGGTTGATCTTGCCCTTGTTCTGGTCGATCCAGCCGGTCAGTTCCTTGTAGGTGTTGGCGGCGAGCGCGGGCTTGCCGATGATCGTCATGGGCACGTCATTGATCGCGCCCAGGTATTCGAAATCGCTTTCGACCTTGAACGGGATGTTGCGCACCAGCGTGGGCATGGTGGCCATGCCGATGTGGTGGACGAGCAGCGTGTAGCCGTCGTTGGTGGCCTTGGCGACCTTGTTGGCGCCGATGGAGCCGCCGGCGCCGGCCGCGTTGTCCACCACGATGCTGATGCCGCCCAGGGGCTTGCGCATGGCTTCGGCCAGGTCGCGCGCGACACGGTCGGTGGGGCCGCCCGCCGCGAACGGCACGACGATGGTGATGACCTTGTCCTTGGCCGGGAAGTCGGCAGCCTGGGCGCCGCAGGCGGCTGCCAGCACGGCCAGCGGCGCGAGGGTCTTGATGAGCTTGTTCATGGGGATGTCTCCGGTTGATACCAACCCGGGGATGGTAGGGCCGGGCGGGCCGCCCCGCATGGCGGGAACTACGTAGCCCGGAGGTTCGCCTATTTGTAGCTGCGCGCGTCCTCGATCACCTTGCCGTCGTTGGGCAGGCTGCCGGGCTGCAGCAGCTGCACGTCGCCGCGCAGCTTCGTGATGTCGCGGATGGCTTCGCCGATTCGGGCATCCAGGCCTTGCGGCGCTGAGGCTGCCTCGACCTTCAGCGTCATCACGTCGTTGGCCATTTCGCCGCTCACGACCAGGCGAGCCTTGAGCACTTCGGGGAAACGGCGCGCGATGTCGGCCACCTGGCCGGGGTGCACGAACATGCCGCGGATCTTGGTGGTCTGGTCGGCGCGGCCCATCCATCCCTTGATGCGGGTGTTGGTGCGGCCGGTCGGGCAGGTGCCCGGCAGCAGCGCCGACAGGTCGCCGGTGCCGAAACGGATGAGCGGGTAGCCGGGGTTGAGCGTGGTGACGACCAGCTCGCCGACTTCGCCGGGCGCGACAGGGTCGCCAGTGCCGGGCCGCACGATCTCGACGATCACGCCTTCGTCCAGCACCATGCCTTGCAGAGACTCGGTCTCGTACGCGATCAGCCCCAGGTCGGCCGTGGCAAAGCACTGGTACACGGCGATGCCCTGCTGCGCAAACCATTCGCGCAGGCTGGGCGGCAGCGCTTCGCCGCCGGTCATCGCCTTGCGGATGCTCGAGATGTCTGTGCCGAGCTCTTGCGCCTTCTCCACCAGGATGCGAAGGAAGCTGGGCGTGCCCGAATACGCATCAGGCCGCAGCTCGGCAATGGCTTGCAGCTGCTGTTCAGTCTGGCCGACGCCGGCGGGGAACACCGTGCAGCCCACGGCGTGCGCGCCCGACTCCATGATGAAAGCGCCGGGCGTCATGTGATAGCTGAACGCGTTGTGCACCAGGTTGCCGGAGCGGAACCCCGCGGCGAACATCGCGCGAGCGGCGCGCCAGTAATCGCGGCCCGTGCCTTCGGGTTCGTAGATGGGGCCGGGCGACGCATAGGCGCGCGGCATCTTGGGGCCGCGCACCAGCGCGGAGAACCCGCCGAACGGATCGCTCGCGCGCTGCGCCTTCTGCCGCTCCAGCAGTTCGTGCTTGCGCGTCACAGGCAGCCGCGCGAGGGCGTCGCGCGAAATGACCGCGCCCGCATCCACATCCGCAAGGATCTGCTTGAACGCGGCCGCGTTCTCCTTCGCGTGCGCCACCTGCTGCGGCAGCGCCGCCATCAGGTCGGCTTCGCGTTGTGCGGGGTCGCGTGTTTCCAGCGCGTCGTAATACTCGTTCACTTGTTCTCTCCCTTAGGCCAGCCAGCGCTTGCGGCGCTTGTAGCTCTTCACGTCGCGGAATGATTTGCGCTCGCCGCCGCCAACGCCCAGGTAGAACTCCTTGACGTCCTCGTTGGTGGCGAGTTCGGCGGCCGGGCCGTCCATCACCACGCGGCCGCTTTCCATGATGTAGCCGTAGTCGGAATACTTCAGCGCCATGTTGGTGTTCTGCTCGGCCAGCAGGAAGGTGACGCGCTCGCGCGTGTTGAGGTCCTTCACGATCTCGAACACTTCCTGCACGATCTGCGGCGCCAGGCCCATCGAAGGCTCGTCCAGCAGCACCATGCTCGGGTTGGCCATCAGCGCGCGTCCGATCGCGCACATCTGCTGCTCGCCGCCGGAGGTATAGGCCGCCTGCGAAGTCCGGCGCGTCTTCAGGCGCGGGAAGTAGGTGTAGACCTTCTCGAGGTTGGCCGCGACCTCGCCCTTGCTCTTGCGCGTGTAGGCACCGGTGAGCAGGTTCTCTTCGATGGTGAGGTGGGCGAAGCAGTGGCGGCCCTCCATCACCTGCACTACGCCGCGCTGCACCAGGTCGGCGGGCGTGAGGTTCTCGATGCGCTCGCCGCGCAGTTCGATCGATCCCTTGGTCACTGCGCCACGCTCGCCCTTGAGCAGGTTGGACACGGCGCGCAAGGTGGTGGTCTTGCCCGCGCCGTTGCCGCCGAGGATGGCCACGATGCCGCCTTCGGGCACCTGCAGCGACACGCCCTTGAGCACCAGGATCACGTGGTTGTAGATGACCTCGATGCCGTTGACGTTCAAGACGATGTTGGGTTTGTCCATATCGGGTTCGTGGGTTGGGATCGGGACACTGGCAGCGGCCAATGCCCCCACCCCAACCCTCCCCCAGAGGGGGAGGGAGAGATTCAGTCAGATCAGGACTGGCAGTCCGCCGGCGTGCGCGGGGTCAGTTTCTTGTCCGACGCGTACTTGGCCGCGGTGGACTTCACCAGGGGCTTGATCACCTGCTCGTCGCCTTGCAGCCAGTCGGAGGTGAACTTCCACTGCTTGCCGTCCCAGGTATGGATCCGCGCCCAGGCGGCGCCCATGTGGTCGGTGCACGAGGTGCTGATGGGGCGCATCACGCCGGCAAAGCCCAATGCGTCGAGCTTGGCCTGCGTCAGGTTCAGGTTCTCCAGGCCCCAGCGCGTCTGCTCGCCCGTCATGACCTTGCCCTTGCCGTAGCGCTCCTGTGCCGCACGAAGGCCTTCGACGCCCAGCATGGCGCTCATCGCGCCGCGCATGTAGAGCACCTGGCCGACTTCATCCTTCGGGCCCGTGCCCTGGCCCTTGTCGTGGACCATCGCCATCACGTCCTTCACCAGCTTGGACTGCGGCTCCGCGCCATGCTGCATGGTCACCGCGTTGTAGCCCTTTGCGCCGTCGGCCACGTCCTTCACGTCCGGCTCGGCGCCGGCCCACCAGACGCCGTACATCTTCTCGCGCGGATAGCCGGTGGCCTGCGCTTCCTTGATGGCCGTCGTGTTCATCACACCCCAGCCCCACAGCACCACGTAGTCGGGACGCGACTGGCGGATCTGCAGCCAGGTGGATTTCTGCTCGACGCCTGGCGCCGCGACCGGCAGCAACTGCAGCTCATAGCCGTGCATGCCCGCGCGCTCCTGCATCAGCGGGATCGGCTCCTTGCCGAACGGACTGTCGTGGTAGACCAGGGCGATCTTCTTGCCCTTGAGCTTGTCCATGCTGCCGCCTTCCTTCTTGGCGATCGCCTGCAGGATGGCGTCGCTGGCCACCCAGTAGGTGCCGGCGATCGGGAAGTTCCACTTGAACACCGAGCCGTCGGCACTCTCGCTGCGGCCGTAGCCGACGGTCACGACGGAAATCTTGTCCTGCGGCGCCTTTTCGGTGATCGCGAAGGTCGCGCCGGTGGACAAGGGCTGCACGAACGATTGGGTCTTGCCCTTGAGCCGCTCGTAGCATTCCACGCTGCGTGCGGTGTCGTAGCCGGTCTCGCACTCCTCCCAGCTGAGTTTCACGCCGTTGATGCCGCCGCGCGCGTTCACCAGCTTCAGGTAGTCGACATAGCCGTTGGCCCAGGGCACGCCGTTGGGAGCGTAAGGCCCGGTGCGGTACGACAGCACCGGGATGAACTGCTCCTTGGCCTGTGCCAGCGCCGTCACCGGCGCCGCCGCCGCGACTGCCGCCGCGGCCAGGATGAGATGGGAAAACTTCATGGTTTGTCTCCTGGTTGAAGTTAGTGGGGAAACTCAGTGAGGGAAGGGCCAAAGACGCAGTTTCTGCTTGCCGGTGGACCACAGCTTGGCCAGGCCGTGCGGCTCGACGATCAGGAACCACACGATCAGCGCGCCGAAGATCATCAGCTCCGCGTGCGACACGCCGGCCGTGGTCATCACGATGCCGAACAGGCCCGCGAGCCACGGGAGGAACTGGTTCAGGAAGATCGGCAGCACCACGATGAACGCGGCGCCGAAGAAGCTGCCCATGATGGAGCCCATGCCGCCGATGATCACCATGAACAGCAGGCGGAACGACATGTCCACCGAGAACGCGGCAGGTTCCCACGCGCCCAGGTAGATGAACGCCCACAGTGCGCCGGCGATGCCGATGATGAAAGAGCTGACCGCGAAGGCGGTGAGCTTGGCGTACATGGGCCGGATGCCGATCACGGCCGCGGCCACGTCCATGTCGCGGATCGCCATCCATTCGCGGCCGATCGCGCTGCGCACCAGGTTCTTGGCCATCAGCGCGATCACGGTGAGCACGCTGAGGCAGAAGAGGTACTTGGCCACCGAGCTGTCCAGCGGCAGGCCGAACACCTGCAGGTCCGACACCGCCACCGAACCCGAAGGCGTGTTCAGCGTGAACCACTTGATGCGCAGGAACATCCAGTCGGAGAAGAACTGCGCGGCCAGCGTGGTCACGGCCAGGTACAAGCCTTTCACGCGCAGGCTGGGCAGGCCGAACAGGATGCCGAAGACGGTGGCGCACAGGCCACCGAGGATGAGCGCGACGATCAGGGGCAGGCCCGGCACGCGCACCAGGAAGTTGTACGCGCCGTAGGCGCCCACCGCCATGAAGGCGCCGGAGCCCAGCGAGATCTGGCCGCAATAGCCGATGAGGATGTTCACGCCGATCGCGGCGAGCGACATGATGAGGAAGGGGATGATGATGGCGCGGAAGAGGTAGTCGCTGGCCAGGCCCGGCACGACGATGAACACCACCGCGAGCAGCAGCAGGATGGCCACGCGGTCCTGCGAGATCGGGAAGATCTGCTGGTCAGCCCGGTAGCTGGTCTTGAACTGGCCGTTTTCTCTGTAGATCATTTTGTCAAACCCGATCGATGATCTTCTCGCCGAACAAACCTTGCGGCCGCACGAGCAGGAAGCCCAGCGCCAGCACATACGCGAACCAGATCTCGATGCCGCCGCCCAGCATCGGCCCGAGGAACACTTCGGCGAGCTTCTCGCCCACGCCGAGAATCAACCCGCCCACGATCGCACCGGGCACCGAAGTGAGGCCGCCCAGGATCACCAGCGGCAGTGCCTTGAGCGCGAGCACCGACAGCGAGAACTGCACGCCGAGCTTGCTGCCCCAGATCATTCCGGCCACCAGCGCGACGAAGCCCGCCACGCTCCAGACGATCACCCAGATGCGCTTGAGCGGGATGCCGATGGATTGCGCCGCCTGGTGGTCGTCTGCGACCGCACGTAGCGCGCGGCCGGTGCCGGTGTACTGGAAGAAAGCCGCGAGTGCAGCCACCAGTGCGGCGGCGATGCCGGCCGCGACCAGGTCTTCCTTGTTCACCAGCAAGCCGCCCTGGAATGTGCTTTCCATCAGGAACATCGGGTCCTTCGGCATGCCGATGTCGATCTTGTAGATTGACGAGCCGAAGATGGTCTGGCCGAAGCCGTCGAGGAAGTACGAAACGCCCAGCGTCGCCATCAGCAGCGCCACGCCTTCCTGGTTCACCAGCTTGCCCAAGACGTAGCGCTCGATCAGCCACGCCACCACGACCATGATGGCGAGCGCGGCCACGAAGGCCAGGCCGTTGGCCAGCCACTTGTTGTCGATGCCGGTCCATTGCGGGATCCATTCGGACAGGCGGGCCATCGCCAGCGCGGCGAACAGCACCATCGCGCCCTGCGCGAAGTTGAAGACGCCCGAGGCCTTGAAGATCAGCACGAAGCCCAGCGCGACGAGCGAATACAGCATGCCCGACATCAGGCCGCCGATGATGGTTTCTATGTACGGTCCCATTGATTACTCACTCGTTCCCAGGTAGGCCTTGATGACCTCGGGGTTGTTGCGCACCTCGTTCGGCGTGCCGTCGCCGATCTTGCGGCCGTAGTCCAGCACCACCACGCGGTCGCTGATGTCCATCACCACGCCCATGTCATGTTCGATCAGCACCACTGTCGTGCCGAACTCGTCGTTCACGTCCAGCACGAAGCGGCACATGTCCTGCTTTTCTTCCACGTTCATGCCGGCCATGGGCTCGTCCAGCAGCAGTACCTGCGGTTCCATCGCCAGCGCGCGGCCCAGGTCCACGCGCTTTTGCAGCCCGTAAGGCAGCTGGCCCACCGGTGTCTTGCGGTGCGGCTGGATTTCCAGGAAGTCGATGATGTGCTCGACGAATTCGCGGTGGCGGATTTCCTCGCGCTCGGCCGGCCCGATGCGCAGCGCCTGCATGAAGAGGTTGCTCTTGATGCGCAGGTTGCGGCCCGTCATGATGTTGTCCAGCACGCTCATGCCCTTGAAGAGCGCGAGGTTCTGGAAGGTGCGGGCCACGCCCATCGTCGCCACCTGGTGGCTGTTCATGTGCTTGAAGGTCTGGCCGCGGAAAGTGATCGAGCCTTGCTGCGGCTGGTACACGCCGTTGATGCAATTGAGCATGGAGCTCTTGCCGGCGCCGTTGGGCCCGATGATCGCGCGGATCTCGTGCTCCCTCACGTCGAACGAAATGTCCGACAACGCCTTCACCCCGCCGAACGACAGCGAGATGTTCTGCACGTCCAAAATCACCTCGCCGGCTTGGCGTGCGGTGCCGGCTTCGAGGTGTTGCGCTTCAGTCATCGTGTTCATGCCGCTGCCTTCACCGGGGCAAAGAGCCGGGTGTCCATGATCTTCAGCGTGGCCGACACGCTGCCCGTGCGCCCGTCCTCGAACTTCACCTGCGTTTCGATGTACTGCTCCGTGCGGCCGCCATACAGCGCATCCACCAGCACCTGGTACTTCTCGGCGATGAAACCGCGGCGGACCTTGTTGGTGCGCGTGAGCTCGCCGTCGTCGGCGTCCAGCTCCTTGTGCAGCACGAGGAAGCGGCTGACCTGCGAGCCGGCCAGGCGCTCGTCGGCGGCGAGGTCGGCGTTGACCTTCTCCACGCAATCCTTGATGAGCTCGTACACCTCGGGCTTTTGCGCCAGGTCGGTGTAGCCGGCATAAGGCAGGTTGCGCCGCTCGGCCCAGTTGCCCACGGCCTCCACGTCGATGTTGATCATGGCGCACACACGCTCGCGGCCGTCGCCATAGGCCACGGCTTCCTTGATGTAGGGGAAGAACTTCAGCTTGTTCTCCACGTACTTGGGCGCGAACATGGCGCCGTCGTTCTCGCCGCCGCGGATGCGGCCCACGTCCTTGACGCGGTCGATGATCTTCAGGTGGCCGTTTGCGTCCAGGAAGCCGGCATCGCTGGTGTGGTACCAGCCGTCGGCCGTCAGCACCTCGGCTGTCGCCGTGGGGTTCTTGTAGTACTCCTTGAGCAGGCCGCCGGAGCGCACCAGCACCTCGCCGTTGTCGGCCACCTTGATCTCCACGCCGCTGATGGGAATGCCCACCGTGTCGGCGCGCGCCTGGTCGTCGGGCTGCAGGCACACGAATACGGCGGTTTCGGTGGAGCCATACAGCTGCTTCAAGTTGATGCCGATGGAACGGTAGAAGGTGAAGAGGTCCGGCCCGATTGCCTCGCCGGCGGTGTAGCCGACTCGTACTCGCGAGAAACCGAGGTTGTTGCGCAGCGGGCCGTAGGCCAGCACGTCACCCAATGCATAGAGCATGCGGTCCATCGCGCCCACGGGCTTGCCGTCCATCAGCGCCGGGCCGACGCGGCGCGCCAGGTCCATGAACGCATGGAACATCTTGCGCTTGGTCCAGCCGGCGTCTTCCATGCGGATCATCACCGTGGTGAGCAGGCCTTCGAACACGCGCGGCGGCGCGAAGTAATAGGTGGGACCGATTTCCTTCAGGTCGATCATCACCGTGGACGACGACTCGGGGCAATTCACCACGAAGCCGCAGCACAGCCACAGCGAATAGCTGAAGATGTTCTGGCCGATCCACGCGGGCGGCAGGTAGGCCAGCACTTCCTCGCGGTGGGTCAGCTTGTCGAACTGCGCGCCGGCACTGGCGCGGTCCAGCAGCGTGCGGTGCGTGTGCACCACGCCCTTGGCATTGCCGGTCGTGCCCGAGGTGTAGAACATCGCGGCCACGTCGTCGGGCTTGGCTTTCTCGACCTCGGCCTTGTAGAACCCGGGTTCGCGCTGTGCAAAGGCCCGGCCCGCCTCGATCAGCGCGTCCAGGGCGCGCAGGCCCGGCTCGCTGTACTTGCGCAGGCCGCGCGGGTCGTCATAGAAGATGGCTTCCAGGCGCGGGCACTGCGCGCGGATTTCCAGCAGCTTGTCGACCTGCTCCTGGTCTTCGGCGAACGCGAAGCGAACATCGGCGTTGTTGATCGGGAAGACGCATTCGGTGGAGGCGGCGTCCTGGTACAGCGGAATGGGGATCGCGCCCAGCGATTGCACCGCGAGCATCGTGGCGTACAGGCGGGGGCGGTTGGCGCCCACCACCACCATGTGTTCACCGGCGGTGAGGCCGGCTTCGTGCAGGCCGCAGGCGAGATGTTCGACGAGCCGTCCCATGTCCGACCAGCTGCGGGTCTGCCAGATGCCGTATTCCTTCTCGCGCATCGCCGGGTCGCCCGGGCGCTGGGCCGCGTGCTGCAGCAGCAGGCGGGGGAATGTCGTCTCCATAGCGGGTCCTTGGTGGATCTGTAAGCGGCAATGGGGCGAATGTAGGATTCACTTTGACGCTATGTTGTCTTTGCGACGACAATTCAAGGGAAACTCCTAGTAGGGGGAACCACTGCTTTGAAGCCGGCAAACACCGACCTGACGCTCCACCAGCGCCGCCGCGCGCCCACAACGGCCGAGCTGGCCGGCATCCCGTGGCTGAAGGTGCTGAGCCCCGACGAATACGCACGCGGCGCCAGCGAAATCATGGTGACCGACGCGATGCCGGGCGACTACGTTTGCCGGGTCGGCCGGCCGGTGACTTACTGGTTCGGCCTGGTCGAGGGCCTGGCCAAGATGAGCAGCGATAACGAGCAGGGCCAGACCACCACCTTCTCGGGACTGCCGCCGGGCGGCTGGTTCGGCGAGGGCACCGTGCTCAAGCGCGAAACCTACCGCTACAACATCCAGGCGCTGCGCAAGAGCGTCATTGCCGGCGTGCCTGCCGAGACTTTCCACTGGCTGCTCGACCATTCGATCGGCTTCAACCGCTTCATCATGAACCAGCTCAATGAACGGCTGGGCCAGTTCATCGCCGCGCGCGAGATCGACCGCATGAACAACCCCGACCTGCGCGTCGCGCGCAACCTCGCGGCCCTGTTCAACCCGGTGCTGTTCCCCGGCGTGGGTGACGTGCTGCGGATCACGCAGCAGGAACTGGCGCACCTGGTGGGCCTGTCGCGCCAGCGGGTGAACGAAGCGCTGGCGGTGCTGGAAGCGCAGGGCACGATTCGCGTGGAGTACGGCGGTCTGCGCATCCTCGACCTGGCCGCGCTGCGGTCGAACGCCTTCGCCCGGATAGCATAGGGCGCATGGCAGAACCATCTTCCCCGGCGACGAGCCGCCTGAACAAGCGCATGGCCGAACTCGGCATGTGCTCGCGCCGCGAAGCCGACGACTGGATTTCGCGCGGCTGGGTGCGCGTGAACGGCGCCGTCGCGCCCATGGGGCTGCAGGTCGCGCCCGATGCGCGCATCGAGGTCGACCCGAAGGCGCGCGGCCAGCAGCAACAGCAGGTCACGATCCTGCTGAACAAGCCCATGGGCTATGTGAGCGGCCAGGCGGAAGACGGCCATGAGCCCGCCGTGGTGCTGGTGCAGGAACGCAGCCACTGGAAGGGCGACGGCTCCAAGGTGCGCTTTGCGCCCGCGCAGTTGCGCGGGCTCGCGCCAGCCGGCCGTCTGGACATCGACTCGATCGGCCTGTTGGTGCTGACGCAGGACGGCCGCGTGGCGCGCCAGCTGATCGGCGAGGACAGCGGCATGGAAAAGGAATACCTGGTGCGCGTGACCTACGCGACGCCGCAGGGCGACATTGCCACCGACGTGCAGCGCGCCTTCCCGCCCGCGCAACTGGCCCGGCTTCGGCACGGCCTGTCGCTGGACGGTCAGGCGCTCAAGCGCGCACAGGTGGATTGGCAAAACCCCGAGCAGCTGCGCTTCGTGCTGACCGAAGGCAAGAAGCGGCAGATCCGCCGCATGTGCGAGCAGGTGGGCCTGAAGGTGGTGGGCTTGAAGCGGATCCGCATCGGGCAGGTGGTATTGGGCAACCTTCCCGTTGGACAATGGCGCTACCTGGCCGCGAACGAACGGTTCTAGGGTTCTGGAAAAGGAAGACCATGAAGAAGCTCGTGATGGCAACGCTGTTCGGTTGTTTCGCGTTGGGCGCCTTTGCGCAAACGGCCACGGTCAACGCGATCTGCAGCACCGACCAGCCCTGGTGCGAACTCGCGGCCAAGGAGTTCACGCGTGCCACCGGCATCCGCGTCAACCAGTCGCACAAGCCGACCGGCGAAGCCCAGGCGCAGCTGCGCGCCGAAGCGGCCAACCCCAAGACCGACATCTGGTGGGGCGGCACGGGCGATCCTTATTACCAGGCAGCCGAAGTGGGCCTGCTCGATGCCTACCGGCCCGACTACCTGGCTGACCTGCACAGCTGGTCGGTGCGGCAGTACGCGATGAGCCAGAACTACGTGGGCGGCTTCTATACGAGCGCCATCGGTTTCGGCTGGAACGAGGAAGTGCTCAAGAAGAAGAAGCTGCCGGCACCCAAGTGCTGGAAGGACCTGCTCGACCCGCGCTACAAGGGAGAGATCGAAACCTCGCACCCCGGCTCCAGCGGGACCGGTTACACCATCGTCGCCGGGCTTGTGCAGCTCATGGGCGAAGACCAGGCCTTCGACTACCTGAAGAAACTGCACAAGAACATCACGCAGTACACCCGCAGCGGCCAGGCCCAGGCGCGCAACGTCGCCAAGGGTGAGGTCGCCATCGGCGTGAGCTTCATCTTCGGGTTCGACAACGAGCGCGTCACCAACAAATTCCCGGTGCAGTCGGCCGCGCCTTGCGAAGGCACGGGCTATGAAGTGGGCGGCATCGCGCTGGTCAAGGGCTCGCGCAACCGCGAGGCAGCCAAGCGCTACTACGACTGGCTGATGAGCCCCGAAGGCCAGCAGGTCGGCGCGCGGGCCAACAGCCTGCAGGTGCCGGCCAACAAGACCTTCAAACCCGATCCGCGCATCCCCTCGCTGGAGAACGTGCGGCTGGTCAAGTACGACTTCGAAAAATACGGCAAGGCGGCCGAGCGCCGCCGCCTGCTGGACCGCTGGACGAAGGAGGTGGAAGCGCAGCCTCGCTGAAACCGGGCTAATTTCGGGCTAAATGTCCCGGCGTAAGCTGTGGGCATTCCACCCGAGGAAGCACCATGCATACCCACCACATTCACCGTCTGGCATTGGCCGTGGCCCTGTTCATCGGCGTCGCCGGCACCGCCGTGGCGGCCGCGATGGCCGTGGTTTTCGGCGTGATGGCCTGGATGGCCTGCGCCGCGCTGGTGCTCTCCGCCTTCGTGGTGGCCGGGCTGGTCCGGCTGCACGAAGCCTGGCGCGAGGCCCGCTGGGACGCGGGCCAGCGCCTCAGGTAAGGAAGCACGATGCGCGTCCTGCTGGTTGAAGACGACGAGATGATTGGCCAGAGCCTGAAGCAGGCGCTGGGTGCCAACGGCTGGTCGGTCGACTGGGTCAAGGACGGGCTGCTCGCGCAAAGCGCGCTCGGCGACGGCGGTTACTCCTGCGTGCTGCTGGACCTGGGCCTGCCCAAGCGCGACGGCATCGAGGTGCTGCGCAAGGCGCGCAGCGGCGGCGACCACACCCCTGTGCTGGTGCTCACGGCGCGTGACGGCGTGGACGACCGCATCACCGGCCTCGACATCGGCGCCGACGATTACCTGGTCAAGCCCTACGAATTCCGTGAACTGCTCGCGCGCATGCGCGCCGTGATCCGCCGCCGCGACGGCGCGGCCCACTCGGTCATAGGCGGCAGCGGTGTGCAGCTGGACCTCACCACCCGCGAAGTGCTGGTGCAGGGCGAGCGCTCGCAGCTGTCGGCGCGCGAATTCGCGCTGCTGCACGCGCTGCTGGAGCGCCCCGGTGCCATCCTCTCGCGTGACCAGCTCGAAAGCCGCATCTACGGCTGGGGCGAGGAAGTCAGCTCCAACGCGGTGGACGTCCTGATCCACGGCATGCGGCGCAAGCTGGGCGCGGACACCATCCGCAATGTGCGCGGCCTGGGCTGGCGCATCGCGGCTTCGCCGGTGGCCGAGCCGACCGCCGCGGGCGACGGGACGCCGCCATGATGAAGATGCATGGCGGCAGCACGACCGCCGAGATCCCGCGCTTCAAGACGGAGTGCGAGCAGCACGTCCGATCCTCGCACTTCAACGTGTTTCCCGCGGGCCGCATGTGCTCGCTGCGCCGCGTGCTGCTCATGTGGCTGGTGCCTCTGTTCCTCGTCGTGGGCGCCGCTTCGGCCGCGTTCTCGTACTGGAGCTACACGCACATGGTTGCGGAGTTCATGGACAACCAGATGGAACAGCTGGGCAAGTCCATCGCGCTGCAGGAGGGCAGGCTGATGCCCCCGGCCACCAATGCCGATCGCATCCACAAATGGGGCGATTACGTGGTGCAGGTGTATTCGGCCGATGGCCGCTTGCTGAATTCGTCCTGGCCGCAGCTGGGCGCGCAGCCCATGCGCGGCAACGAAGCGGGCTTCCACGACGCGCGCATCGGCGACGCCGGCTGGCGCGTGTACTGCACCGAGCAGGTCACCGGCGGTGACCGGCGCGTGCAGGTCTACCAGAGCGATTCCTTCCGCGCGCACCTCGCGGCGGAACGCGCGGGCCTGGCGCTCGCGCCGGTGCTGATCCTCCTGCCGCTGGCGATCCTCATCCTGTGGGGTGTATCGGGTGCGATGTCGCGCGCGGTGGAAGACATAGGCAAGCAGGCCGCCGGGCAGGACGAGAACACCATCTCGGAACTGTCGCTCGACCACGTGCCGCTGGAACTGCGGCCCATGCTCATGTCGTTCAACGGCCTGCTCGCACGCTTGCGCGACGCGTTCGCCACGCAGCGGCGCTTCGTGCAGGACGCCGCGCATGAACTGCGCACGCCGATCACGGCGGTGGCCCTGCAACTGGAGAACGTGCGGTCGGACCTGCCCGCCGGCGCGTGCCAGCAAAGTTTCGCGCAGCTCGAAGCCGGAGTCGTGCGCTCGCAGCGCCTGATCGACCAGCTGCTCAAGCTCTCGCGGCAGGAAGCGCCGGTGGCCGAGGCCACCGATTCGGTGGACCTGCATGCGCACGTGCATGAAAGCATCAACGCGATGATCGCGCTGGCCGACCAGCGCGGCATCGACCTCGGCCTGGTGCCGCTGCCCGCGGGCGAGGCCGCGCCGGCCATGCACTGCGCGCCGGGCGACCTGCGCAGCGTGCTGGACAACCTGATCGAGAACGCGCTGCGCTACACGCCTGAAGGCGGCGTGGTCGACGTGCGCGTGGTGAATTCGGGCGGCCGTGGTGCCATCGAAGTGGTGGACACGGGCCCGGGCATCCCGCCCGAGTTGATGTCTCGCGTGTTCGACCGCTTCTTCCGCGTGCCGGGCAGCCAGGTCAATGGCAGCGGCCTGGGCCTGTCGATCGCACAGGCAGCCGCGGAACGCTGCGGCCTGCGCATCACCCTGCGCAATCGCGACGACCGCAGCGGCCTCATCGCGCGCGTCGAGTTCGCCTGAACTTCTTTTGCGCGCTAACGCGCAGCTAAGCAAACGCTAAGCGCCGGCTAAAAGGCGCGACCTAAAGTGAAGTCCTCAACTCACTGAAAGGTCCATCATGAATTCCAAAGCCATCATCGCCGTCGCCGCTTTCGCAGCCATCGCTTCCACCGCTGCCCGCGCCGACGACATCACCGTCGACTACACGCAGTTCCAGTCCGCGCGCACGCGCGCCGAAGTGCAGGCCGACCTCGCGCAGTACAAGCGCGCCGGCGTGAACCCCTGGTCCACCAGCTACAACCCGCTGAAGTCTTTCCAGTCCGCGAAGACGCGCGCGCAAGTGCAGGCCGAGTACGTTGCCCACCGCGACGAAGTGGCCGCCATGGTTGCCGAAGACAGCGGTTCCGCACGCCTTTCGCAATTCGCGATCGTGCGCCAGGTCGGCCCGATCCTGGCCAGCGCACGCTAATTCCCAGCTAAGCAAACGCTAAGTACCAGCTCAATCTCAGCGCCTACAGTTCAATCACGGTCGATGCCTGAACACATGAATGCAAGCGGCGGCCGCAACAAGACAGTTTTTTCCTCAACACACTGAAAGGTCCCTCATCATGAACTCCAAAGCCATCCTCGCCATCGCAGCTTTCGCCGCCATCGCTTCCACCGCTGCCCGCGCCGACGACATCACCGTCGACAACACGCAGTTCCAGTCTTCGCGCACCCGCGCTGAAGTCATGGCCGAAGCGTCGACCGTCGCGAAGACCCGCAGCACCGAGCCGGCCGGCTCGCGCGTTGCCGCCCCGGTGAAGTCCACCGTCGACGCCAAGATCCTGCGCGCGCAAGCCGCCGAAGCCGTCCGCCTGGGCAAGATCAGCGCCGGCGAACAAGCCCCCGTCTGAAGCACAGCGAAGATCTCCGGGAATGAAAAAAGCGCCCCTTGGGGCGCTTTTTTTCGTCTGGCGCTTGCGTCAGGCCGCGAAGGTGAGCGTGAGGGTTTGCGGCGCGACCATCAGGACGGCGGCGCGCAAGGCGGCCAATTCGCCGCTGTCTTCACCCAGGCTCAGCACGCCGTCCATCGCGGCGTCGAAGCCGGCCGGCACCGGCGTCAGGGCCAGCGGCAGCGTCAGGGTGTGCGACTCGCCGGTGTCCGGGTCGATGGCGCCACAAGACTCCAGCGCAAAAGCCGAAAAGGGCAGCAGGTCGATATTCATGGGAAGCTAATGTAGCAAGGAGTGGCGGATGCGGGGGGCGTAGCTCATCCGGCGCGCCTTCTGGGCGCGGGCGGCGTCCACTTTTTCACGAAGTGGCAATCCGCGTATGCTTTCGCCCTGCCCGCAAAACGGTCTTGAAAAGGCCGGCGGCACCCCCATCCGGATAAACCATGAGCCAGAAACAAACCCTTTCCTTCCAGGCCGAAGTGGCGCAGCTGCTGCACCTGGTCACCCATTCGCTTTACTCCAACAAGGAAATTTTCCTGCGGGAGCTGATCTCGAACGCCTCGGATGCCTGCGACAAGCTGCGCTTCGAGGCCCTGGACAACAGCGCCTTGTATGAAGACGCGCCCAATCTCGAAGTGCGCGTGGCCTTCGACAAGGCGGCCCGCACCCTGACCATCACCGACAACGGCATCGGCCTGTCGCAGCAGGAGGCCATCGACAACCTGGGCACCATCGCCAAGAGCGGCACCAAGGAATTCATGAACCGCCTGTCGGGCGACCAGAAGGCCGACGCGCAGCTGATCGGCCAGTTTGGCGTGGGCTTCTACTCCGGCTTCATCGTGGCCGACCGCATTGTCGTGGAGTCCCGCCGTGCGGGCGCCAAGGCGGAAGAAGGCGTGCGCTGGACCAGCACCGGCGCCGGCGACTTTGAAGTGGAAACCATCACCCGGCCGCAGCGCGGCACCAGCGTCACGCTGCACCTGCGTGAGGATGAGGCCGATTACCTGTCGACCTGGAAGCTCAAGTCCATCATCAGCAAGTATTCGGACCACATCTCCCTGCCTATCCTGATGCGCAAGGAAGAATGGAAGGAAGGCGAGGACAACAAGGGCGGTGAGATGGTGCTCACCGACGACTGGGAAACCGTCAACCAAGCCAGTGCGCTGTGGAGCCGGGCGAAGAAGGACATCACGCCCGAGCAGTACCAGGAGTTCTACAAGCAGATCAGCCACGACCATGAAGCGCCGCTGGCGTGGTCGCACAACCGCGTGGAAGGCGCCACCGAATATGTGCAGCTGCTGTACATCCCGGCGCGCGCGCCGTTCGACCTGTGGAACCGCGACAAGGCCGCCGGCATCAAGCTGTACGTCAAGCGCGTGTTCATCATGGACGAGGCCGAGGCGCTGCTGCCTTCCTGGCTGCGCTTCGTCAAGGGCGTGATCGATTCGGCCGACCTGCCGCTGAACGTGAGCCGCGAGCTGCTGCAGGAAAGCCGCGACGTCAAGGCGATCCGCGAAGGCTCGACCAAGCGCGTGCTGGGCATGCTGGAAGACATCGCGAAGGCCGAGAAGGACGAAACCGCGTCCGAAGAAGACAAGGGCAAGTACGCGAAGTTCTACGCCGAGTTCGGCGCGGTGCTCAAGGAAGGCCTGGGCGAGGACATGGCCAACCGCGACCGGCTGGCGAAGCTGCTGCGCTTCGCGTCCACGACGACGGACACGCCCAGCGTTTCGCTGGCCGACTACAAGGCGCGCATGAAGGAAGGCCAGGAGGCCATCTACTACATCACGGCCGAGACGCTCGCCGCCGCGAAGAACAGCCCGCAGCTCGAGGTGTTCCGCAAGAAGGGCATCGAAGTGCTGCTGATGACCGATCGCGTCGACGAGTGGGCGCTGAACTTCCTCGACTCGTTCGACGAAACGCCCATGCAATCGGTCGCCAAGGGCGCGGTGGACCTCGGCAGCCTGCAGGACGAGGCCGAAAAGAAGGCCGCCGAAGAGGCAGCCGAGTCCTTCAAGCCGGTGCTGGAACGCCTGAAGGAAGCACTCAAGGACAAGGCCGAGGACGTGCGCGTGACCACTCGCCTGGTCGATTCCGCCGCCTGTTTGGTCGTGAGCGACGCAGGGATGAGCATGCAGCTGGCCCGCATGCTCAAGCAGGCCGGGCAGAAGGCGCCTGACGTCAAGCCGGTGCTGGAAGTGAACGCCGAGCATCCGCTCGTGAAGAAGCTGGGCAGCTCGGAGCACTTCGACGACCTGGCCCACATTCTTTTCGACCAGGCCCTGCTGGCCGAAGGCGGCATGCCGCAGGACCCGGCGGCCTACGTCAAGCGGGTCAACGCTTTGCTGCTGTAGAGCAGTTCCCGCGGCCGCTACCGTGGAGTAATCGTGTGGGCGGGGTCCTACACGATTACCAGCACTTTCCGATACGGCCGTAGCACTTGTTTTCCTACGATGGTTGCTCGCCTCCGAAATGCGCGACCACCTCTGAAGAGAACAACATATGAGCACAACCCAACCCCAATCCGCCACGACGGCGTCGTTCGACGACTTCGTGGCCAGCGATTTCCTGGCACTTTCGTCTCACATGAATGCGTGCCAGCAGGCAGGAGGCAAGTTGTTGCGCGTGCGGTTCCTGCTCGACGTCCTGCATGGGCTGGCGGCACCCCGCATCGTGACCAGCGCGGCCGTGGTCTCGACCTGCCTCTTCGCTGTCTTCATGCTTGCATGACGGAGTGAGCGCAGCCGCCGTCCGCAAACTCAAAGCGCTTTCAACCTATGCCCGGCAGTACCTGACGCACCAGGCGCAGCATGCCGAGCCGCCCATCCGGGCGGAGTTGTTCGGGTTGCAGCGTTTCGAACAGCATGGCCGCAGCCTCGCGCAGGCGCAGGAGGTGGCCGGCAATGGAGAGGGCCCGCGCGGCCCTTCTTTCTTTCCGCGCGTAGAAGACAACATCCGGGCGCTGCGCCGCGCTTACGACTACGTTTCCCTCACCTCGCAAAGCGGGCACTACGTCACGCCCGCGGCCGAGTGGCTGCTCGACAACTTCCATTTGGTCGAGGCCCAGCTGCAGCAGATCCGCGAAGGCGTGCCGCGCCGCTACTACGCCGAGCTGCCCAAGCTGAGCGTGCCGCACCTGTTCGGCCTGCCGCGCGTCTACGGCATCGCCTGGGCTTATGTCGCCCATACCGATAGCGTCCTCAACCCCGAGATCCTCACCGCCTTCCTGAACGCCTACCAGGACGTGAGCGAGCTGCGCCTGTCTGAACTGTGGGCGCTGCCGACCACGCTGCGCGTGGTGCTGCTGGAGAACCTGCGCCGGGTCGCCGACAGCATTGCCTACAGCAAGGTGGCCCGCGAAGTGGCGCATGCCGCATGGGACGAGGCGGACGCGCTCACCACCGCCGACCTGGATGACCTGTTCAAGCTGATGGATGAGCGCGGCTTGCAGCGCCACTACCTCACGCAGCTGTGGCAGCGCCTGCCGGCCGAGAAGCTGGAAGGCGCGCCGCCGCTGGTCGCCTGGGTCGAAGCGCATTGCCATGACGGCCATGGCTTGATGACCGAGAGCCAGGTCTCGCAAGTTGCATCCAACCTCACCGTGAGCAACGTGATCACCACGATGCGCCTGATCGGCCAGGTGAAGTGGGTCGACCTGATCGAGCCGCTCAGCCGCCCGCTGCGCCTGCTGGGCGAAATGCCGAGCTTCAACCGCGAGAGCGAGCTCACGCGCAAGCAGATCACCTATTCGATGCTTTCCAGCACATTGGGATCCTAAGCTTAGAATTCCACGTGGACAAGTTGTCGCG
>JADMIO010787634.1_pt1 | contig 20464 bp, 14 predicted proteins | sample 8958161 | NCBI WGS metagenome assembly JADMIO01 (sample SAMN16585339, study PRJNA669376) | soil metagenome | isolation source: Crop rotation soil | place: USA: Cullars Rotation, Alabama | collected 2011 | reverse complement strand
CTTTCCCGCCGTCAGCATCAGGACGGGCATGCGGGACTGCGCGCGCAGCTGGCGCAGCACCTCGAATCCACGGACGTCGGGGAGCATCACGTCCAGCACGACGAGCGCGTGGTTGCCGGAGAGCGCGCGCTCGACGCCCTCGAGGCCGCTGTGGACGGCTTCGACGTCATAGCCCTCCGGAACGAGATACTCCGACAACAGCTGGCAGAGCTCGGCGTCGTCGTCGACGACGAGCAGGTGGCGCATCGCGGGCAGCATGCTGCTATTAGACGAGAAACCGGTCATTTTGTGCCCGGCCCGCTGGATGCCGGAGAGCGAGTATCCCGTGGGGAGGGGACCCCCGGATGTCAAGAATTGTCAAGCGGACAGGCCGGCTGCTGACAAATCTTCACGCGCGCCGACAAAACTCGGCGCCCGTCGCGCGTCCATTGGGACAGAGTGAAGCGGCGTGTCACGTCTGCCGTTTTCACCGGGCATCGTGCTGCTTTCGGCGCTGGTGGCGCCACCCGCGGCCACCCTCCAGCTGCCGTTCAACAGCAGCGTCGACCTCGTGGCGCTCGACGTCTGCGCCACCGACCGGCACGGCGCCGCGGCTGCCGTGTCCGCCGACGATCTCGCCGTCTTCGACAACGGCATCCGGCAGCAGATCGTGCTGTTTTCCGAGGGCGACAGGGTGCCGCTCGCGGTCACTCTACTGGTAGACAGCAGTCAGAGCATGCACCATGGCCTGCTCGCACGCGCGGTCGCCGCCGGCACCGCGCTCATCGACCGGCTGCCGCCGGACTCGCTGGTCGAAGTGACGTCGTTCAACGATCACGCCGCCGTCCGCTATCCCCTCGGCGGCGACCATGGCGGGGCCAAGCTCGCGCTGGCAGGGCTGACGCCCGCCGGCGCAACGGCGCTCTACGAAGCGGTCATCGTGGGAATCCGGAATCAGGAGCACGCGAGCCGCGCCAGGAACGAGCGGTACCGCCAGGTCATCGTGCTGCTCACCGACGGCGAGAACAGCGCAGGCCTGCTCACCTTCGACGAGGTGCTCGACGAGGCGCGGCGCAGCAACATCGTCGTCTACACGGTCGTGCTCCCGCCGTGGGATGCGCCCGGGGCGGGACCGCCCTGGCAGATGACGCAGCTGGCGCTCGACACCGGCGGCGAGACCATCTCGGCGCGCAGCGCCGACGACCTGCTCTCGATCTACCAGCGCATCGCGGCCGACGTCCGGAACCTCTACCGCGTCGGCTACATTCCGACGCCGCTTGCCCGTGACGGGGCCTGGCACCAGGTCCAGGTTCGAGCGTTGGCGAAGGACGTCGTCGTCAGGACCCGAACGGGATATTTCGCCCCCTACCTCTGACCGCGCTACGTGGCCGGTGCGACCTGCGTCCTGGTGCGGGCGAGGTGCAGGCCGATCGCGATGAGGAACAGCGCGAGCCCGACCGCATCTGCCAGCGAGCCCGCATAGAACAGCAGCAGGCCTCCCGCGGCAGCGAGCGTTCGCTCGGCGGCATTGGCCGTCGTGCGAATCCAGCCGCCAAGGCCCGCGCCGAGCGCGAGAATGCCGACAACCGCGGTCCCGGTGGCCATCAGGACGTCGCCGGGCGGCGCCTGCAGCAGCAGCCCCATGCCCTGCCGGCTGAGCGTGAACGCGAAGGGGAAGACGAAGGCCGGCAGCGTGTACTTCCACGTCAGCATCATCGTCGGCACCGGCTTGGCGCCGGTGATGGCCGCCGCCGCGAACGGCGACAGCGCGGTCGGCGGGCTCACTTCGGAGAGCACCGCGTAATAGAAGATGAACATGTGCGCCGCCAGGTCGGGCACGCCCACCTTCGTCATCGCCGGCGCGACCATGACGGCCGCGATGATGTACGACGCGGTCACGGGAACCGCGAGGCCGAGCATCCAGATCGCGAACGCGGAGTAGAAGACCGTCAGGAAGAGGTACCCGCCCGCGAGATCGACGATGAGGCCCGAGATCTTGAGTCCGAGTCCCGTCAGCGTCACGGTGCCGACGATGATGCCGGCGGTCGCCGTCGTCGATGCGACGGGCAGCACGCTGCGCGCGCCCGTGTAGAGCGCGCCAAGGAGTCGCCGGGGCCAGAGCGCGTTCCCGCGGTCGACGAAGCTGAGGGCGACGGCGATGATCATCGAGAAGAAGACCGCGCGGAACGGCGACATGCCGAGGACGAGCATGATCGGGATGCCGACGACCGCGAGGAAGTGATAGCCGTGGCGCTTCGTCAACTGCCAGAGCGGCGGCGTCTGGATGGGAACCGGCCGCGCGCCCGCGCGCCGCGTGTCGGCCTCGATCATCAGGAAGATGGAAAAGAAGTAGAGCAGCGCGGGTATCGCGGCCATCACGATCACCTTGAGATACGTGATGTGCAGGAACTCCGCGATGATGAACGCCGCCGCGCCGAGCGCCGGCGGGCAGATGATGGCGCCGATGCCGGCGGCGGAGAGAATCGCGCCGCCCATGTCCGGCTTGTACCCCGCGCGCCGCAGCATCGGCCACGCGACGGAGCCGAGCGTCACCGTGTTGGCGACCCCGCTGCCCGACACGCTGCCGAGGAGGAGGCCCGCGACCGTCACCGCGCGGCCCGGTCCCGCGCCACCGCCCGACGTGCCGACGGCAGCCATCGACCATTCGAGGAAGAACTTCCCCGCACCGGAGGCGCCAAGCACGGCGCCGTAGATCGAGAACAGGATGATGTAGCTGGCCGCCACGTCGAGCGGCACGCCGAAGACGCCCTCGAGCGTCATGTAGATCGTGCCGACGATGCGCGAGAGGTCGTAGCCGCGGTGGGCGATGACGCCGAGACCGACGAGATCGAGCAGCGGGCCGTAGAAGGTGTAGAGGATGAAGCCGGTCGCCGTCACCGGCAGCACCCATCCCGCCGTGCGCCGCGTCGCCTCGAGCACCAGGAGGATGCATGCGGCGCCGAGCGTCATGTCGAGCGTGGTCGGGTCCGCCGCGCGGTAGATGAAGTTGTCGAAGTCGATGAGGGGCCAGGCGAGCGTCGCGACCGCGAGCGCGGCGAACAGCCAGTCGATCGGCGCGACGCGGGTGCGCGCGCCGCGGCTCTCGGAGCCCGGATAAAACAGGAAACTGAGGACGAGGACGACCAGCAGGAAGCTCGCGCGATAGACGAGCGGCTGGATGATGCCGACGACCCAGTACAGGGAATAGAGCGCGAGGCCTGTCGCCAGCAGGGTCGCCAGCCGCGCCGGCCATCCGGTCAACTGCCGCGTTGGGGATTCGAGCTCGTCGTCAGGCGCGGTCGGGGTCGGGACGTCCGGGACGACTACCGTTTCCACACGCCACGCTCCCGGTAGTAGCGGATGGCGCCGGGATGAAACGGCGCGGGCGAGCCCTCCACGGCCGTCTCGACCTTCAACTTCTTCGCTTCGGGGTGGATGGCGGCGAGGTCGGGCTGCCGGTCGAACAGCACCTTCGTGAGCTCGTAGGCGAGCTCGTCGTTCATCGACTCGTCCACGATGAGGGCGTTGGCGACGCCGACCGATCCGCTGTCCGATGCGACACCGGGATAGGTGTCTTTCGGAATTACGAGGCGGAAATACAGTCCGGGGGTGAACTGCTCCTGGAGCTTTGGCAGCACCTCGTCGTTCGGAATCAGCTTCGCGGTGATCCCGACGGTGCTCGCGAGGTCGAGCAGCGACGCCGTCGGCAGCCCGCCGCTCCAGAAGAACGCGTCGATCTTCCCGTCCTTCAGCGCGTCGACCGACGCGTTGACGCTCAGGCTCTGCTTGCGGATGTCCTTGTCCGGGTCGAGGCCGGCCGCGCGCAGCACGCGGAACGCGATCACCTCGGTGCCGCTGCCGGGCGAGCCCGTCGAGACGACGCGGCCGCGCAGGTCGGCGAGGCGGTTGATGTTCTTCCCCTCGATCGTCGCGACCTGCGTGTAGTTCGGGTAGAGCACCGCGAGCGTGCGCGCTTTCACCGGCGCCTTCGCGAAGGGCCCGCGCCCGTGAACCGCGTCGTCGAGCGTGTCGGTGAGCACGAAGGCGATGTCGGCCTTGCCCAGCTGAATCAGCTTGAGGTTGTCGACCGACGCGTTGGTGACCTCGGCGGTCGCGTCCACGTGCGGCACCGACTGGCTGATGACGCGCGCGAGGCCGCCGCCGTAGGGGTAATACACGCCACCTGTATTGCCGGTGGCGACCGAGAGCCGCATGGTGCCGCCGTGCCGGCGCGCGAACTCGCGCGGGTCGAACCCGGATGCGGCAAGGGCGACGGCGAACAGCGTGATCGCGCCGAAGAGGAGGGCGGGTATACGGTTCTTCATACGGCAGTCAGCGGGGCATTCTACTGCGGGCGCGATCTATAATCTGTCGCCTTTCAGTGCCCTCACATCGACCAGGAGTAAGCGGATGATCCGTCGGCTTCAGCTGCTCGGAGGAATTGGTGTCGGTGTTCTCCTCGCGACCAGCGCGGGGACCGCGGCCGACTCGCTGCAGGTACGCGTGCTCTCGAGCCGGCCCGACATGGTGACCGGCGGCGACGCGCTCGTGCGCGTCGACCTGCCGGCGGGCGTGGCGGCCGGCGACGTGAAGCTGACCATCAACGGCGCCGCCTCGACGGCGAAGCTCGAGGCCGACGCCTCCGGGCGCTCGCTGACCGGCCTGATCACCGGTCTGACGAACGGATCGAACACGCTCGTGGCGACCGCGGGGAAGAAGGGGACGGCGAAGCTCACGGTCGTCAACCATCCGATCAGCGGACCCGTCTTCTCGGGACCGCAGGAGCAGCCGTTCGTCTGTATGACGAACCAGTTCAAGCTGCAGGGCGGCGGCACGCTCGGCCCGCCGCTCGACGCGAACTGCTCGATCGCCACCCGCGTGGACTACACCGACATTCCGAATCCCGAAACCAGGGCGCCGATGCGTGTGCGCATCGAAACGGGAACGATCAACCGCGGCATCTACCAGATCGCGATGGTGGAGGGCCGCTGGAACGGCCGGTTGATTTACACGTTCGGCGGCGGCTGCGAGCCCGGCTGGTACCAGCAGGGCGATTCGACCGGCGGCGTCACCGACCCCGTGATGCTGGCGCTCGGCTATGCGGTGGCGTCCAACTCGCTGAACGTGCAGGGGAACAACTGCGGCGACGTCAGCAACGCCGAGACGATGATGATGACGAAGGAGCACTTCATCGAGGCGTACGGCGTGCCGGCGTTCACGATCGGCTGGGGGTCGTCGGGCGGGTCGACGCAGCAGCACGCGATCGCCGAGAACTATCCGGGACTGCTCGACGGCCTGATGACCGGGCGCAGCTTCGCCGACGGCACGTTCGCGAGCAGCACGAGCAGCGGCGAAGGGCGGCTCTTCGAGCGTTATTTCGACAAGGTCGCTCCCGGGCAGTACACGGATGAGCAGGTGATGGCGGTCACCGGCTTCCCGGTGCCGAACACGATCCACAACCTGTCGCGGGTGCGCGCGCCGCGCTTCAGCGCGACCGAGGCATGCCCCGAGGAGCTGCCCAGGGACGTCCGCTACAACGCGACGAGCAACCCGAAGGGCGCCCGCTGCGACATGTGGGACCACAGCGCGAACGTCTACGGCCGGGATCCGAAGACGGGCTTCGCGCGCCGTCCTCTGGACAACATCGGGATCCAGTACGGGCTCGGCGCGCTCAACGCCGGCACGATCACCGTGGCGCAATTCCTCGACATCAACGAGAAAATCGGCGGCTTCGACATCGACGGCACCATGGTGGCCGAGCGGATGGCCGCGGACCCGATCGCGATCCGCGCCGCGTACCGCACCGGGCGCCTGAATCAGGCGCAGGGCGGGCTCGGCGACCTGCCGATCATCGACTACCGCACCTATTACGACGACCTGCCGGGCGGCGACGTCCACATGCGCTTCCAGACGTTCACCACCGATGCGCGGCTGAAGAAGGCCAACGGCACGGCCGACAACCGCGTGATGCTGACGCAGGACCGGCAGTACGGCGACTTCCGGCTCGTCAGCCCGCAGCTGCGCGAGGCGCTCGGCCAAATGGACCAGTGGCTCACGGCGCTCACCAAGGACACGTCCAGCGACTCACCGATCGCGAAGATCCGCCGCGCGAAGCCGGCGGGCCTGGTCGATGCCTGCTGGACCAGGGACGGGCAGAAGATCGTCGAGAAGCAGCAGTTCATGACGGGACGCTGCAACGAGCTCTATCCGTCGCACACGTTCCCGCGCTTCGTCGCCGGCGCACCCATCGCCAACGACATCATCAAGTGCCAGCTGCGTCCGATCGCCGCCTCCGATTACAAGGTGACGCTCTCGCCCGACGACATGGCGCGGCTGAAGAGGATTTTCCCGGGCGGCGTCTGCGACTGGTCCAGGCCCGGCGTCGAACAACAGCCGCTGGCGGGCACGTGGCAGACGTTCAATGCCGATAGAGGAACGAATTAATGGTGAGTGATCGGTCAAATCCCAAATCGCAAATCCCAAATTCCAAATCCCAACTCCGCCGTCTGGGATTTCGCGCTTGGGTTTTGGGATTTGGGATTTGGGTTTTGGGATTTGTCCTCGCCGTCAGCGCGCAAGGCCGCGGCGGGGCACGCGGCGCCGCGGCCGCTCCGCCAAGTCAACTGCAACAGGTGCTCTACGACATGGCCGACTCCATCGGCATGCTGCGCAACGCCAACGAAGTCGATCGCATCGGCAGCATGAACTACTGGGCGACCGGGACCATCGTCTCCGGCGGGCAGCCGTGCAAGGTCGTGGACTACAAGGCGAGCGTCAACTGGCTGCTCAAGGGGATGCGCGTCGACTACAAGTGCGAGGGGTCGCCGCAGCGGCACGTCGAAGTGGTCAGGGACGGCCTCGCCTGGAACGAGACGGAGCCGGGCAAGGGCGGAACACCCGCAGGCGCCGCCGCCAACGAGCGCGCGCTGCTGCTCTGGACGCTGCCGGCCGGCGCCATCAAGGCCGCCAACGACGCGGGTCCCGCGGCGAAAGTCGCGACCGAGAACGGCAAGACCGTCGTCACCTATCCGATTGCGTCGCTCAAAGCCGACGTCAAGCTGACGCTGAACAAGGACAGCCGCATCGAGCAGGTCGAATCGCGGATGGGCGCCGTGACCACCGTGACGACCTACGACGAGTACGGCGACTGGAACGGCGCCGACTACCTCAGCGACGTCATGTTCCCGAAGCGCATCGTGCAGAAGCGCGGCAACATGACGATCACCGACCTCACCGTCACGAAGACCAACACGTATAACCCGTACGTCATCATGCCCGTGCCGGACAACGTGAAGACCCGGTAGGGCAGCCGGGTCGTTGGACCCGGAGTCATCATCAACCCGTCGAAGGGGCCGACCTCCAGGTCGGCCCGAACCCGACAAGGAGGAATCGATGCATCGGATCGCTCGGTTCGGGACACTCCTCGCGATCCTCGCGTTCGTCTGCGCGGGAGCGGCGGCGGCCCAGAACACCAGCGGCGCCATCGCCGGCACCATCACCGACACGCAGGGCGGCGTGCTGCCCGGCGTCACGCTGACCGTCATCAACGCCGAAACGGGCGTCGCCCGGACCGCGATCACCGAAGGTGACGGCCGTTACCGCTTTGCGGGGCTGCAGCCCGGCCGCTACGACCTGAAGGCCGAGCTCCAGGGCTTCGGAACCGTGGAAGTGAAGGCGATCGTCCTCACGATCGGTCTCGAGTACCCGAAGGACATCCAGATGGGCGTCCAGACGCTGCAGGAATCCGTGACCGTCACCGGCGAGGCGCCGGTGGTCGAGACGACCAGGACCGAGGTCGGCGCGGTCGTCACGCAGGAGCAGATCTCGGTGCTGCCGGTGCAGGATCGCTCGGTCGTCAATCTAACGCTGCTCGTGCCGGCCACCGGCCAGGACACGGCGCGCGTGAAGCGGCCCAACGCCTCGGTGGGCGCGGCCATCGGCACGGCGTCGACCAACTTCCTCGTGGACGGCGTCCCGAACGTCACCGCGAAGACGGCCGAGCCGCGAAGCGACATCCCGCAGGCGGGCGTCCGCGAGTTCGCGGTCCACACGTCGCAGCAGCCCGCGCAGTACGGCTGGCGCCCGGGCGGCACCGTGTCGATCGTCACCAAGAGCGGCACGAACACGTTCACCGGCGAGGCGTTCGAGTTCTTCCGCAACCAGGCGATGAACCGGCTCGACAAGTTCGCGCAGGCGGGCGTCGACGCCGGCACCAGCGAGAAGCCGAAGTACAGCCGCAACCAGTGGGGCGGCGCGCTCGGCGGCCCCATCGTCAGGAACAAGCTGCACTTCTTCGGCACCTACGAGCGGACCGACGAGCACAACTACTTCACGGTGAACGCGCTGCCGCAGTTCTACTCGGCGTTCAACGGCTCGTTCCGCGGCGGGTTCACCCAGAACCTCGAGATGTTCCGGGTCGACTATCAGGTCACACCGAACCAGAACCTGATGTTCCGCTACCTCAACGAGCACACCCTCTTCTTCTGCAACGGCTGCGGCGGCTCGGCGTCGAACTTCGGGGCGGGCGACGAGTTCATCCCGCGCTACACCAGCGCCGGCACGCACACGTGGGTCATCAACAGCCACATGGTCAACGAGGTCAACTGGCAGTGGGCGCGCCAGACCGACACGACCCGCATGAGCAGCGACTTCACGCCGGCCAGCTGCAACGGCGTCCGGTCGGTCCTCGGCGGCGAGACGAAGGGGTGCACCCGCTACACGTTCCCGAGCGGCTTCCAGTGGGGCTACGCCGAGTGCCTGCCGCCGTGCCTCCAGAACCCGGGGACGACGACGCCGTTCAAGGACATCTACGAGGCGCTCTCCATCAGCATGGGCAACCACAACTGGAAGGTGGGCGGCGCGTACAGCAACTACAAGACGCACGAGGACGCCGCGCCCAACCCGCTCGGCACCTGGACGTTCAGCGTCGACCAGTACTTCAACCCGAGCGACCCGAACTTCGACGTCAACAGGCTCGTGGGCGCGCGCCAGTTCCAGATGACGTGGCCGGTCGTCTTCCGCGACATCCCCGACCACCTCTATACGGGGTACGCGCAGGACGAATGGAAGGTCACGCGCGCGTTGACGCTGAACCTCGGCCTCCGCCTCGACTACCAGACGATGGCGTGGGACGAGTGGGTGTCGATGGATCGCTATCCGCGCCCGCTGCCGTATGTCGACTTCGCGAGCCGCGGCGGCAAGCCGCTCTGGCAGCCGCGCGTCGGCTTCGCGTGGGACCTGGCCGGCAACGGCAGGTCGGTCGCGCGCGGGGGCGTCGGCAACGCCTACCAGGTGTTCTTCAACGGCAACCAGGGCAACGAGCTCGTGGCGCTGCTGCAGAACAACATCAACATCACCAACCCGTCGTATCCCGATCCGTTCGGCGGCCGCGACCCGATCGCGTTCATCTCCACGGCGCCGCCGAACATCGGCATCATGGCCAACGACCTGAAGAACGCGCCGACCACCACGGGCAGCCTCGGCTTCTCGCAGCAGCTGATGGCGGACACCGCGGTCAACATCGACGGCGTGGTCCAGCACACCGCGAACCTGCCGCTGACCTACAACATCAACCAGCCGTTCACGCCGACCGGTCCACGGCCGCTGCCGGAGTGGGGGCAGATCACGATCACGAAGACGATCGGCAACTACGACTACAAGGCGTTCCTCGTCCGGCTCGAGAAGCGGCTGTCGCACCGCTACCAGTACCAGGTGGCGTACACGCTGTCGAAGCAGGACACGGACTTCGCGTGGACCGACGCGTACGTGCACGCGCAGGACGTCGGGCCGTCGAGCAGCGATCGCCGCCATCAGCTCGTGATGAGCAGCGGCATCCAGCTGCCCGCCGACGTCATCGCCGGCGTGATCTTCAGCTACCGGACGCCGACGCCGTTCACGCCGACCGCCGGCATCGACCTGAACAACGACGGATCGACCAACGACGCCGTCCCCGGGACGCACCGGGGGATGGGCAACCGCGAGAACGCGAAGATGCTAGAGGCGGTCAACGCCTACCGGGCGACGCGCGGCCTCGCGCCGGTGACGGAGGCCCAGATCGACACCAACACGCTCAACAGGGTCGACCTGCGTGTCACGAAGGGGTTCGCGTTCGGCGGCCGCAAGATCGAGCTGGTCGGGCAGGTGTTCAACCTGTTCGGCACCGACAACCTCGGTGGCATCGGGAGCAGCCAGGTCGGCAACGCGAACGCGGTGAACTTCGGTCAGATTCCGACGGCGCAGCCGCGGCAGCAGGGCGAGGTCGCGATTCGATATATCTGGTAGTCGGAACCGCGTTGGCTCGTGGTTGGTGGTCAGGGTTGACGGCAAGGCGGACCTGAAGGTCCGCCTCTACGGACGTAGGGGCCGACCTTCACCTCTACGGACGTAGGGGCTACGGACGTAGGGGCCGACCTTCAGGTCGGCCCAACCACCACCTAATGCACGTGCGCCGTGCTCTGCCCGCGCAGGGCGTAATGGACGAACACGTGGTAGGACGAGGGCGAGCCGTACGAGTCCTGCAGGTTCGCGGGCACTGAATAGCCCGTCACGTCGGCCCCGACGCCGAAGACTCCAGCCTTGGTCTCCAGGACGGTGAACAGATACCCGGCGGTCAGCGCGCCGACCTGCGAGTGGCGGTGCCGGTGGAATACGCCTCGCGGGTGGAAGCCGGCGTCGAGGATGTCCTTGTCGGCCGATTCAGCGCGCGTGTAGACGAGCCCGCGCGAGGAGGCCCTGATCGTCGCCTCGAACAGGTACGCCTCGAAATTGCCGTGAATCTCCCGATTCTGGCCGAAGGCGAACGTCCACGCGTTGAGCCGGCGGCCGGGGTTCGTGTACGACACCGAGCCGGTGAGCCGGTCGGCGTCGTACGGCGTAATCGCCTCAGGCAGCTTCAGCCGCGCGCCCGAGGCCTGGGCGCTCCACGGTCCGCGGGCCCACGACAGACGCAGCGCGTACGAGTCGAGCGCGCCGAGGTCGATGTCGGTGCGGTCCTCGTCCGGCTCGTGGCCGTGGAACCACGACCCCTCGACGCCGACGCCGCGGGTGTTGACGCCGCCGCGCACGACGCCCGGCGTGATGTGCGTCGAGTCGAGGAAGTGGTGCGACAGCGGCGCCTGCGGGTTGCCGTAGGCCGAAGGCCGGTGCATGTAGGCAGGAGGCCCGAGTGTCGGAGAACCGACGAGATCGGCGCCGGCGTAGTAGGCGACGCCGCCGCTCGTGCGCGTGTAGTCGGCGCCGAGGCCCATGATCAGGTCGTGCGGATGCTGATAGTCCTTGAGCGGCGCCGAGCGGAACGTCTCGCCGGTCTGAAACACCTGCGGCGAGCCGATCTTGTGGAGCGTGAACGGCTCGAGCGACGACATCCCGGTCGCGCGGAAGACGCCGCCCGCCACGGGGTGCGCGGCGTCCAGCATCAGCCAGTTCTGCGATTCCCACGCGCGAAAGTCGCGGAACTTCCGTTCCTGATCGTTGAAGCCGAAGAAGGCCGCCCAGTCTTCCGTCCAGCTCCATCCGCCCGTCGCGGCCGCGGGGCCGTGCTGCATGCCGGGCATGTTCGGCATCGTTTGCGCGCCTGCGCCCGCATGCAGCAGGACGAACGCCAGCGCGAGCACCAGGAGCGTGCAGGGAGGCGCTGTACGCCCCGCCGGATCCGGATCACCGAATGACAATGCGGCCGCCGAACCCGTGGTGGTCGTCGTGAGCGGAGTGATCGTGGTACTCGCACGTCCGCTCTGTCATGAGCGGACCGGTCTGGCGGCTCTGGCCGGGCGTGAGGAACCCGACGACGTCGATCTCGGGGCAGTCGCGGTGGTCGGGGTCGGGGCCGCCCTGGATGTCGTGGGGCAGGGCGTCGTTGTTGGTGAAGGTCACGCGGCCGCCGACCGCAACCGTCGCTTCGACCGGGATCAGCCCGAACTGCGAGATCGACACGCTGGCGGTGTTCGGTGGCGGAGCGGGCGCGGGAGCGGGACCAGGCGACGGCGCGGGGACGGGCGCGGGAGCCGGATCGGGCGACGGCACCGCGGAAGGCGCCGGTCCGCCGGAGGACCCGCAGCCGGCCACGGCGATCGCCAGGGCAAGCGCGCACGCACCGGGAAATCGCATTTCCCGAATGGTAATACCGCAATGGACCGAAAAGCGATTTCTGGGATGACCCGGCACGTGCGTCGCCGCGGTTGCGAATCGCGTGCCGGTGCGGCGGCCTAAACTGCGCCGGTACTGGGTGTGGGTGGGTGGTGGGTGGCGTGAGTGGTGATTAGTGGTCGGCGCCTTCGCAGCCAACCACCAACCACCAGCCACTACCAGCTGCTATTCGTCACCCGACCTTCATGTGATTGACGACGCGCTTGACGCCCTTGCTGGCGCGCGCCTCCGTCATCGCCTTGTTCATCTCGGCCTGGCTCTTCACCGTGCCTGTCAGCGTGACGACGCCGTCGGTCGTGTCCACGTTGATGTTGAGGCCCGAGACGCCCGGTGTCGCGAGGAACTTCGTCTTCACCTCGGACGTGATCGCCGCGTCGGTCAGGACCTCGCCGGTCTTGTCGGCGGCCTTCTCCGACTTCACCTTCGCGTCGTGCGCGGCGTCCTCGGTCTTCACCTTCGCGTTGTGCGCGGCGTCCTCGGTCTTCTCCTTGGCGTCGCTGGCCTTGTCTTCCGCCCGCTGGTCGTAGGACCCGGCGGTCGCGGCCGGCACCGGGCCGACGGTGAGGTCGTCAACCACGCTGCTCACGCCATTGGTATCGCGCGCGATGGCCACGGCGCGTTCCTTCACCGCCTGCGAGTCCACCGTTCCATTCAGCGTCACGACGTGATTGTGCGTGTCGACGTTGATCTCCGACGCCTTGACGGTGTCGTCGGCAGCCATCTTCGTCTTCACGGCCGTGGTGATGCCGGTATCTGACTGCGAGCACGCGGCCGTGATGACGAGGCTCGCCGCCGATATCAGAATCGCAAACCTCTGCTGCATACGCTCCTCCTCGAGCAGGCGAGAACCTGCCGTCATCTTCGGGGAGCATCAGCCGTACCAGCTTTTGGGGTATCGTTCAGCCGTGCGCGTCCTGCTCCTGTCGATGCCGGATTCGTTCGAGCACACGCCGACGCTCGCGATCCGGATGCCCAACGGCGCGCTGGCGTCGCTGGCGGGCAATATCGACGCGCACCACGAGGTGGCGGTCGCCGACCTCATCCTCGCGCAGTCAGCCGTCCGCCAAACGGTCGAGCAGCTGGTCTGGGACTTCGCGCCGGACGTGGTGGGACTTTCGGTAATGACGTTCCAGCGCTCGACCGCGCGCCGGCTCATCGGGCTCATCCGCTCGATGCGGCCCGAGGCGTTCATCGTCGTCGGCGGGTACGACCCCAGCCTCGCGCCCGACGCGTGGACGCATGCCGCGCTCGGCGTGGACGCGATCGTCCGCGGCGAGGGGGAGCTGACGTTCCGCGAGCTGTTGCGCGCGCTGGATCGGAAGCGCCCGCTGTCCTCGGTGGCGGGCCTCTGGTTTCGCGAGCGCGACGCGTTCATCCAGACGCCGCCGCGGCCGGTCACGCCGGTCGAGCACGACACGATCGCGCCGCCCAGGCGCGCCGCCCGCGTGCTCTCCGGCTACACGATGCTCGGCCGCCAGGTGGACGTCGTCGAGACGTCGCGCGGCTGCACGTTCGACTGCAGCTTCTGCTCGATCATCGAGATGCGCGGCCGCAACTTCCACCGCTTCCCGATTCCCCGCGTCATCGCCGACATCGCCGACGCGCGCCGCCGCGGGGCGCGCGCGATCTTCATCGTCGACGACAACATCACGCTCGACGTCGAGCGGTTCAGGGTCCTCTGCGAGGCGATCGTCGACGCCGGCCTCAGCGACGTCGACTACATCGTGCAGGGGATGACGTCCGCGATTGCGGCGCACGGCGAGGCGCTGGCGCCGGTGATGCGGCGCGCCGGGTTCCGCTACGTGTTCCTCGGGATCGAGAACATCCTCGAGGACGACCTCGCGTTCCTGAAGGCGGGCGCGAAGAACGCCTCGCGCGAGCACGGACGCCGGACGGGCAACGCCTCGGTGACGGCCATCGACATCCTGCACCGCCACGGGATGCTGGTGGTCGGCGGCCTCATCGTCGGCAACCCCGACGACACGCCCGACGCCATTGCCGCCAACCTCGCCTTCGCGCGGAAGCACGTGGACTGGCCGTACATCCAGCATCCGACGCCGTACCCGGGCACGCCGATGACGCGCGACTTCATCGAGCGCGGCCTCGTCGTCAACCAGCGCGTCGACGAGTACGACGGGACGACCGCCGTCACGCGGAGCGCGCACCTCGACGCCGCGGAGATCGAGTTCATGCGGTGGAAGGCGGATCGATGGATGAAAGTGCGGCACATGCCCGCGGCCGTCCGCCACGATCCGCGCTTTTTTCTCCGCTACGGCCGCCAGATGCTGGCCCACACCTTCCGCGGCACCACCTGGCGATCGCTGGTCGGCCTCGAGAGCGCGCGCGAGGTGTTCAGGCGGTACCGCGCGATTCGCGAGCGCGAGCGCGCCTACGTGGACTGGCCCGACCCGCTGAGCGGCAGCCCCGCGGCCTCCCAGGCCGCGATCCCTCCGGCCAGCTCGCTGACGTTCGTGAACCCATCGCGCTGAAGCAGGCTCGCCGCGATCGAGGACCGATAGCCGCCTGCGCAGAACACGACGACCGGGCGGTCGCGCGCGATGTCGCGCGCGCTCGAGGCGAGCGCGTTCAACGGCATGTGCGTCGTGCGGCCAATCGCCTTGTCCGCGTGCTCGCGAGGCGTCCGCACGTCGATGACGAGCGGCGGGTCGGGACGCCTCATTCGCTCCGCTGCGGTCTGGGGACTGAGACGATCCGTCGTGTGAACCTGTGGCCCGGACCCGTGCGGTCCCCGCTCGACCGACGCCAATCCTCCCTGGAGAAACCCTTCGATGCGGTCGAATCCGATGCGCCCGAGGCGCATTGCCGACTGCGTCTCCGCCCCGGGGTTGGCGACGATGACGATCGGGCGCGACGGGTCGAGCAGCGTCCCCGCCCACGTCGCGTACTGACCGCCCAGGCCGATGTTGAGGCTCCGCGGCAGGTGCGCCGCCGCGAATTCGGCGGGGTCGCGCGTGTCGAGCAGCTGCGCCCCGCCGTGGACCGCCGCGGTGACCTGATCGATCGACAGCGGCGTCAGCTCGCGCGCGAGCGCCTGCTCGAGCGTCGGCCGCTTGCGGCTGTTCAGCACCGCGTCGTAGGTGAAGTAGGCCGGCGCGTCGGGCTGGTCCGTCGTCACGAGTTCCACGAACGCCTGCTTCGACATCGGCTGCAGCGCGTAGTTGAACGCGCGCTGGTCGCCGATCGTCGAGACCGTCTCCCTGGAGATGGCCTTCCCGCACAGCGATCCCGCGCCGTGCGCCGGATAGACCTTCGTCGCATCGGGAAGCGTCAGGAGCCGGCCGTGCAGCGAGTCGTAGAGCATGGCGCCGAGCTCGCTCCCGGACCAGCCGAGGGACGCGCGCAGGTCGGGACGGCCGACGTCGCCCACGAAGAGCGTGTCGCCGGTGAGGACGGCTGCCGGGGCGGGAGCGGAGGCGGGATCCGGGATCCGGGATCCGGGATCCGTGCCCTCGTACACGACCAGCGAGATCGACTCGACGGTGTGGCCCGGCGTCTCCATCACCTCGATGCGCACGTTCCCGAGCCGAACGACGCTGCCGTCGCCAACCGGCATGAACTCGTATTCCGCGACGGCCTGCCGGCCCAGGCAGATGGCGGCGCCGACGCGGTCGCGCAGCTCGAGGTGGCCGGCGATGAAATCGGCGTGGAAGTGCGTGAGGAAGACGTGCGTGATGCGGAGATGGTGATCCGCAGCGAACGCCAGGTACTGATCGACGTCACGCTGCGGATCGACGACGGCCGCCGCGCCGCTCGCCTCGTCGGCGACGAGGTACGACGCGTGCGCGAGGCAGCTCAAGTAAAACTGCTCGAGGATCAATGGCCGCCGTCCCTTGTTACGGGCGCGGCTGCGGCACGATCCGGATGTACGGCTTCGGCGACTTCCAGCCGTTCGGATACGTCTTCCTCGCGTCGTCGTCGGACACCGACCCGGAGATGATCACGTCCTCGCCGCTCTTCCAGTTGACCGGCGTCGAGACCTTGTGCTTCGCGGTGAGCTGGAGCGAATCGATCACGCGCAGCACCTCGTCGAAGTTGCGGCCGGTCGTCATCGGATAGACGATGACGAGCTTGATCTTCTTGTCGGGGCCGATCACGAAGACGTTGCGCACGGTCTGGTTGTCGGCAGGGGTGCGCCCTTCCGAGGTGCCGGAGACACTCGCCGGCAGCATGCCGTACATTTTCGAGATGCTCAGGTCGGTGTCGCCGATCATCGGGTAGTTGGGCGCGTAGCCCTGGGTCTCCTTGATGTCGTCGGCCCACTTCGAATGCCGGTCCACGGGGTCGACGCTGAGGCCGATGATCTTCACGTTCCGCTTGTCGAACTCGGGCTTGAGCTTGGCCATGTACCCGAGCTCGGTGGTGCAGACCGGCGTGAAGTCTTTCGGGTGCGAGAAGAGCACGGCCCACGAGTCGCCGATCCACTCGTGGAAACGGATCTTTCCCGCGGTGGTGTCAGCTTCGAAGTCGGGAGCGGTCTCGCCAATTTGAAGAGCCATTCGTGCGTCTCCTGAAATGTTTCGCGCGGATGCGCAAGCGCCAGATTCTATCCAATCGCGGGGAGCTACGATACTAGGACACCGCCACGTACGCGAAGGATCCACGAAGATGCAGACACGCACGCTCGGCGAGCGCGGCCCGGTCGTCTCGGCCCTGGGACTCGGCTGCATGAGCATGTCGCAACACTATGGTGCCAGGGACGATGACGAATCGATCCGGGCGATCCATCGCGCGCTGGAGCTCGGCGTCACCTTCTTCGACACCGCCGCCATTTACGGCGAGGGCCACAACGAGACCGTCGTGGGCCGCGGCCTCGGGGCGCGGCGGCGGCACGTCGTCCTGGCCACCAAGTGCGGCATCGTGCCCGCCGTCCCCGGCCCGGGCATCGACGCCGACGGCTCGCCGAAGGAGATCGTCTCCTCGTGCGAGGCCAGCCTTCGGCGCCTCGGCACCGACGTCATCGACTTGTTCTACCTCCACCGCGTGGATCCGAAGGTTCCCATCGAGGAGAGCGTCGGAGCGCTCGCGGATCTCGTTCGCGCGGGCAAGGTGCGGCACGTCGGCCTGTCGGAGGCGTCGCCGGCGACCATCCGCCGCGCGCAGCAGGTCCATCCGATCACCGCGCTGCAGAGTGAATACTCGCTCTGGTATCGCGAGCCGGAGGCCCGCGCGCTGCCGGTGTGCCGCGAGCTCGGCATCGCGTTCGTGCCGTTCAGCCCCATCGGGCGCGGGTTCCTGTCGGGTGGCGTCCGGGACGTCAGCACGCTCGATGCCGGCGACGTGCGCCGGCGCCTGCCGCGGTTCCAGGAGGGCAACCTCGATCGCAACCTCGCGCTGGTCGCGCGCCTCGAGGCGATCGCCCGGCGCAAAGCGTGCACCGCCGCGCAGCTGGCGCTCGCGTGGCTGCTCGCCAAGGGGGACGACATCGTGCCGATTCCCGGCACCAAGCGCGTGACGCATGTCGAGGAGAATGCGGGTGCGGCATCGGTGGCGTTGACGGCGGCGGAGATCGCGGAGCTCGAGGCGATCTTCACGCCTGACGCGGCGGTCGGGGAGCGATACAACGAGGCGATGGGGCGGCTGGTGGAGCGGTAGCCGCCTCTACGTCCGACACGACGACCGTCAGGGCAGCGCGAACACGTAGATGGCGTTGTGCCCGACGACGGGCGAGGGGATCGCTTTCGGGGCCACGGCGAGCGGCCCGGCGGTCACCGACTGGCCGCCGCCGGTGAACACCATCACGTACTGCTTGCCGTTGACCGCGTAGGTGATGGTGCTGTTCATGATCATGCCGCCGACGATCGTCTCCCAGAGCACCTTGCCGCTCTCGGGGTCGATCGCGCGCAGCCGGCGGTTGAGATCGCCGAAGAACACGAGGCCGCCCGCGGTGGCGAGCGCCGATCCGTTGGCCGGCTGCGGCTGCGAATAGATCACGCGCATCTCGCCGGTCGCCACGTCGACCTTGGCGATCCCCATGTACGCCTTCGCGTCCGAGCCCGGACGCATCACGCCCGTCCGCCGCCCATAGCCGGTGGGATTGCTGTTCACCGACTCCATCGAGAGGCACTGATCGTGGAACGGCACGTACACGGAGTTGGTCTCCGGGTCGTACGCGATCTGCCACAGGCCGCGCGTGTTGTGATAGCAGCCGACGATCGTGTCGCCGTCCTTCTTGAACAGCGTGTCCGGGTTGACGCCGGTCTGCCCGGTCTTCACGTCGACGACGCGCATGTTCACGCGGGGGTCATCGTAGGGAAAGGGCCTCGCCCAGAGGAACTGGCCGGTCTGCTGAGCGACGGCGAACATCCCGCCGCCTTCCGCCACGGTGATGATGACGTCCTGCTCGGTCCCGCGCGGGATCGCCGGGTTGATCCACTTCACGAAGCGCGGGTCCGGGCTCACCCGCGTGCGCACGAGAATCCGTTCCTGGTTGTGGTCCGCGTCCCAGTCGTCGCTCGGCAGCTCCTGGAAGTACCACGCCAGCTTCCCTGTGGCCACGTCGAGCGCCAGCGTCGAATCGCTGTACAACTCCGACGGCGAGGTATTCGACACCGCGTCGTAGCGGCCGTGCCGCTTGAAGCGCGTGTACGGGTTCGGGTTGGCCACGCCCCAGTAGACGATCTTGCGGACCGGGTCGTACGAGCCCGGCAGTCCCCACGGTCCCGCCGCGCGCTGCTCGACCGGCAGCGTCCCCCACGTGTCGCCGCCCGGTTCACCCGGCGCCGCCGTCACGTAGAACTTCCACGCCTCCCTGCCGGTCTTCGCATCGTGCGCGGCGATGAAGCAGAACTGGCGCTTGCCCTGGTCGCACGTGCGGTTCGAGATGACCTTGCCGTCGGCGACGAGCAGGCCGCCCGCGGTGATCTGTCCCTCGTCGACCTTCGTCTCCCAGCGCAGCTTGCCCGTCTGCGCGTCGAGCGCCACGAGGAACCCGTCGGGCGCGCCGAAGTAGATCATGTCCTCGTAGATGCCGAGGTTCTTGCTGCGCGCCGCGCGCGGCTGCGCGCTGGCGGGATAGTCGCGGCGGTATTCCCACAGCACGTCGCCGTTGGTCGCATCGAGCGCCATCACCGTCGCGCCCGGAGCGATGAGGTACATCACGCCGCGATAGACCAGGGGCGTGGACTCCTGCGTCCCGGCGGCCGCCAGCCCGCGCGACCACGCCATCCGCAGCTGCGCGACATTCCCCTTGTTGATCTGCTTGAGCGTGCTGAAGCGGTGCTGATCGTAGGTGCGGCTGATGTGCAGCCAGTCCGCGGGGTCCGGGTGCGCGAGCATCGCCTGCGTCACCGGGACGAAGCCTTCGGTCTGTGCCAGCACGGGCGTCGCGAGGGCGGCGATCGCCGCCAACGCCGCCGTCAACGAAGCGGTTCTCATCGTCGTCTCCTGCGCCTGCCAGGGCCGACCTGAAGGCCGGCCCGGGCGTGGCGAGCAACCTGCAACCACCAACTACTTCGCCCGCCCCTTGTATCCCTGCGCGGCCATCTGGATCGCGTACAGCTGCGCGGCGTTGGCGACTTCTTCCCCGGCGGCCGACGTCGCGCCGCGCGCCAGGACGTACAGGGTCTTCTTGTCGGCGCCGCCGAAGGCGGCGCTGATCACCGGCCGCGGTGTCGGGATGATACCGAGATACCTTCCGTCCGGACCGATCACCTGCACGCCGGGATTGGTCGTGACGTAGATCCGGCCCGCCGCGTCGATGGTGCTGCCGTCGCCGTTGCCGCCGCCCTCGAGCTTCGCGAACTCGCGCTGGTTCGCGAGCGAGCCATCGGCGCGGACGTCGAACGCCGCCAGCGTCGGACCATTGGTGACGTAGAGCGTCTTCTCGTCCGCGCTCAGGACGATGCCGTTCGGCGTGATGTTCTCGCCGTACTTCGTGACGGCACCCGCCGCGTTGGCGTAATAGACGCCGCCCTGCGTGAAGTAGACGCCGCCCTTGCTGTCGGCCGAGAGGTCGTTCGGATTGCCGCCGACGCAGTCGAGCGGGTCACCCTGGTAGGAGTTCGCGAGCTGACGGCGACGCGGCGCGAGCTGCAGGATGCCGGACCTGAGTCCGCGCTGGACGATGAAGACGTCGCCCTTCTTGCTGATCGAGAGCGACCCACCCGTGTGCGTGTCCGCGTACACGACTGACGGCTTGCCGTTCCTGTCGACCTTGACGACCGTGCTGTTGTCGTTCTGCGCGATGAGCACGCCGCCGTCGCTGCTGCCGACGATGCCGTCGCCGTTGTTGCCGGCTTCCTGCCAGACGAACGTCCAGCGCTGGCCCGCGGCGACGACCCCCGGGATTTCGGTGATGGTGTAGTCGCGCGGTCCGGGAAAG
>JADMIO011089384.1_pt1 | contig 20465 bp, 19 predicted proteins | sample 8958161 | NCBI WGS metagenome assembly JADMIO01 (sample SAMN16585339, study PRJNA669376) | soil metagenome | isolation source: Crop rotation soil | place: USA: Cullars Rotation, Alabama | collected 2011 | reverse complement strand
CCGCGACTTCAAGTCACGTGAATTCCAAGCTTCGGATCCCACTGTGCTGGAAAGGCGGAAGTGCTGATTGAATCCGTTTGATCCCGTCATCGGAAATGCTTTGCGGGAGGTGAAGTTCACGAAGTCGCGTCATCTTTTCCAAGCAAATGAGTCCGTCGTCGGTGACTTTCGTTTGGTCGAGGCGCAGTTCGGACAATCCGACGAGGGGGCAAAGAGCGGGTAAATCCTCGTCTCCAACGGAATCTGGCAGAGCGACGATTTTCAGATTCTTGAGCGTGGCGAGCGCAACAACTCCATCGCGCGTGATTGGTGTCCCTCGCAAGTCAATGCAACCGAGGTTGGAAAGCTTGTCGAGGCGCCTCAAGCCTGCGCCCGTGATATTGCAATCATATAGGTAGAGCGTTTGCAGTTTGTTTAGGTTTCGCAGATGGGCAAGACCCTCGTCGGTAATTGCGCGGTTGTGCCCGAGCTCAAGGGTTTCTACGTCCGGCAAAGAGCGGAAAAGACGAAGTCCCTCGTCATCTATTTTGGATAGTCCCAGCTCCTTTCGGCGGCCTGAAAAATCGGTTGAAAAATCGACGGTGACTACTTTGCGAAAGTACTCGTCGCCGAGCAGGCGGCGGAGCGATTTCGGTCCCGGAGGCTCGGCATTGGGATGTCGCTGGCCATTCACATCGAATTGATAGTCGAAGTGAATTACGCCCTGGGCCGCGTCGATCGCTGCGATGGCGCGTTTTTGCCGATTCGCTTTATTGACCAGCATTCCAAGCCAAACGGCAATGATCGTGACTGCCATCAGGAGCGTGCCTAGGCGAAACTGCAGAAGTTTGCGGAGGCGCAATCGCATGGAACGATTTTAGTTCATGATCGACAATCAATGGAAACGCGTGTCGCCGCTGCGCGACTGGAGCAGTGATTTCGTCGTCCGGTTTCCGTAGGCTCACGCCTACGGCTACCACAACCACGCCGCTGCGCGGCTGGCACAGTCTCAGCAGGTGGGCAGCGCGATGGTGAAAGTGGCACGCTGGTCCGATGGGCTTTCGACGTAGATTTGGCCGCCGTGGAGTTGGATGATGCGCCTGGCTTTGGAGAGGCCGAGGCCGAGGCCGCGGCCGGCTTCGCGGCCGGAGAAGAAGGGGTCAAAGATGTGTGGGCGGAGGGAGGGGGGGATGCCGGGACCGGTGTCGGCGACAGACAGGAGGGAGTAGGAAGTAGGGAGTGGGGAGTAGGGGGCGGAAGAGACAGGGGACAGGGAGCGCGGAGCGGGGAACTCGGAGCGCGGAGTGGTGGGGAAATGAGGCGGTGGCACGGGCAATTGTTCCGCGTTCCGCGTTCCGAGTTTCGCGCTGACTTCGATTTGGCCGCCTTGTTTGACGGCTTCGAGGCTGTTTTGGAGGAGTGCTTTGAGGGTGACGGCGATTTGCGTGGGATCGACCTGGGCGATGAGTGGGCCGGAGTCGCTGGTGCGGAGCAAAGTTGTGTTTTGCGCGCGGGCCTGCTCCTGCATTTCGGCGACGACGGTGTCGGCGAGCTTTTCCAGATCAACCGGCTCGCGCTTGAGAGCCGGTGGGCGGGCGAAGAGCATCAGGTCGGCGATCATCTCGTGCGCGCGGAAGGCTTGCTGCACGATGGTGGCGAGCTTGCGGCGGCGCTCGGGGTCTTTTTCCTCGACGAGCAGCGTCTGAGCCCGCGCGCTGATGTTGGCCAGCGGGTTGTTGATCTCGTGGCTCAGGCCGTAGGCGAAATTGTAGAGAGCCTGGAGCTTGGCGGATTCAAGAGCGGGCGCAAAATCCTCGTTTTCGTTCGGAGACGATTCCGGTGAAGACGATGGGACGTTGGCGAGTGTTTCCATGGCCAACGTCCATTACCCTCGCTTGCGCGTCGGGCTAGTGTCAGGCCAGCCCACTGCCCCTCGCTTGCGCGTCGGGCTAGTGTGCTAGGCGAGCACGGCTTTTTCCATTTCGAGCAGCTCGCAGGCGCGATCGACGAGGCGATCGACCGTGAACGGTTTTTGGAGGAAATCGTCGGCACCGGCGGCTCGCAGGTCGGCGACTTTGTCCTGCTCGACCATGCCGCTGATGCAGATGATCTTCACCTGCTCGAGCGTGTCGTCGGCACGGACGCGCTGGCAGACTTCCTTGCCGTTGATATCGGGCAGCATGATGTCGAGGACGACCAGGTCGGGCCGGAATTCCTTGACGAGCATGCCGGCGTCGAAGCCGTTGTTGGCCGTTTTGATGTCGAAGCGGCCGTCGCGAGCGAAGGCGTCGCTCATCAGCTCGACGAGCTCCTGGTCGTCATCGACGATCAGCAGCTTGCGCTTGCCGCTTTCCAGGGCGTCGGTGGGAATGCCGTTGTCACGCATAAACGAGTACAGCTCGTTGCGCGGGATGCGGCGGAATCGGCTGCCGGGCACGCGAAAGCCCTTGAGCGTTCCGTTGTCGAAGCAGCGAATGATCGTCTGCTGGCTGACTTTGCAGATTTTGGCAGCTTCACCGGTGGTGAACACAGTCTTTGTGTTGGCTGTCATGGCGAACCATCCCTTCCGTTTTGATGGTTGGACTAGCGGTTAGAAGCCTGCTGGCGGTTGGTAGTCCCTCACGGCGTGAGGGACCGACACTATGCAGCGGGCAGGAAACCTCCGTGAGTTGCCACGTTTTGCTAGTCCGTTTTGCTTGTCTGGAATCCTGATTGCCGGAAGCGGGGCAAACTGCATCGCCTCCGGCGTTCTCACTCTTTCGCATTCGGCACGCATGATCGGCTTTGCCGAGCTTGCCGAACTTTCCAACCGCGAGGAATTATATCGGTGGGCAAAATGCCGTCAATATCGACTTGATCGACGTAAGTCCTTGGCGGTCATGCTTTTAGTGGGTTTTCGGCCGTTCGGTGAAAATTCTTCCCAGCCGACAAACTTGAGCCGGAGCGCCAAGTCAACGCAGAGACCCCAACCGCTTTTTCCGGGACATTTCTCATTCTCGGCATAACCGGCATCCGATAAGGAAGGCGAAGTGTCGCGGTCGGGCCGACGTTGTCGCCACATTGCGGGACGCAATGGCCGCTGCCACGACTGAGAACCAAGAAGCCGGAAGGACCTGGAACCATGCTGGCCATCCTGAGCGATCTGCACATTAACGACGGCACCACTGGTCAACTGCTGCCGCCCGGGACGATTGACCTGCTTTGCGAGCGGCTGTGCGACCTGGCCTGGCGCGCATCATGGCGGGCCGACGGCTGCTATCGGCCGATTGACCGCATCGATCTGGTGCTGCTGGGCGATGTGCTTGATATCGTTGGCTCGCAGCGGTGGCTGGCTTCGCCGTGCCGGCCGTGGGACGACCATCAATCGCCCGCTGTCATCGACTGCACCGCGGGCATTGTGGAAGAAATCTTGCGGCGCAACGTCGATACGATCCGCACGTTGCGTTCACTGGCCACTGAAGCCACCGTGAGCCTGCCGCCGGCTACGGCCGCGGGGCAGCCGGTGCTGGAAGCGGAGGAGATTCCGGTGGCGGTTTGCACGCATTACATGGTGGGCAACCGCGACTGGCCGCTGCATATTCCAGGAACACAGTACGACTTGATTCGCCACAAGGTGACGCATCATCTGGGGCTGGTCACGTCGTACAACAAGCCATTTCCGCACGAGCCGGGCGAATGCGAGCAGTTGTGCGAGGCACTGCGCCAGCATCGCGTGCTCGCGCGTCACGGCGACATTTGCGATCCGCTGAGTTTTACCGGGGATCGCGACGCGTCGAGCCTCTCGGATGTGATTGCGATTGAGCTGGTTGCGCGGTTCTTGCAGCACGTGGAAAACGAAATGGCGGACCAGATGTCGGCCACGACGTGGGCCGGACTATGCGAGATCGATCAGATTCGGCCGGCGCTGCTCGTGCCGGCGTATATGGAAACGGTGCTGGAGCGGACGGCGACGGTCGTGGTGCGGAATCGGATCAAGCGGATGTGGGACTACATGGTCGAGCAGATGCTCAACCTGGAGATCGTCCGCAAGCTGACTGCGACCTGCCCGGTGGATTTAATTGACGGCCTGGCGGCCGCCTTGAAGTTCACGCGGCGCGATTCGCACGATTGGATTGGCCGGACGACGAACTTTTTGGCCGAGCTGCGCGGGGCGACGAGCATTTCTTACGCACAGCATGCAATGGCGGAAGCCGATTTTCGCAATCGTCGTGCGCGGCACATCGTGTATGGTCACACGCATCAGCACGAGATTATTCCGCTGGATGCCAGCCACGCCGACGGCTATGTGCTCAATCAAACGTATTTCAATGCCGGGTCGTGCCGGCGGTCGTATCAGCCGACGCAGATGCTGGCCGGGAATCATGATCTGGCCGCTTGCGATGCCTTCTCGTTGTTGTGCTTCTATCAGGCTGATGAGCGCAGTGGGCGGACGCACGAGACGTGGTGCGGGACGCTGGCACCGGCGAGCATTGACATTGGTGCGAACGAAATCTCTGTGAGTCAGCCGGTCGCTGCGGCGAGCCCGATTGGCGTTCGCGCGCCGCAATTTGCAGGCGCCGCAGCCCGCGCGGGCGCGACCCGCAGCTATTAGTGGATCTTGATGTCATTCGCCGCGATCCAACCTGATCGTGGCAGTCTGCAAGCGGACTTTCAGCGAGGTCCAACATGTTCTGTCGCCACGCGGCCAGCATGACAGGCTGGCTTTTTTGTTGCGCGGTTGTGATCCGTCTTCCTTTGACGCGGAGGAGCCAACAAACCCGCCTAAGGCGGCCATTCAGATCGAGTTTTGGATGGCGGAGGTAGATGTCGCGAAGCTGAGCGCGCTTGACTTGACGTGCGAGCACCTGAACGCGGATGGGCAGCCGTGCAAGGTGAAGGTCTTCGACGTGCTGGCAGGGGATGAAAGGGATGCGCCTTTGTTGCAGCGCCCTGACGAGCTGCTGACGCTACTGCGCCGTGCCGGCGTCGCCCGCGTGCTCTCCGAGCCAAAAATCAAGACGCTAAGCGGCCGCAAAGCCTCGATTGAAGTCGGCGGCTCGAAACTCAACGCCACTCCCACGGTCAGAGATGACGGCCGGATAGCGCTTGATATTCATGCTGAGCACAACGAACCTATGTTCACCGGCCTTCGCAGTCCGCCCGGAAACAGACAGCGCGCCCTGAGCTTCAGCGTCGCGCTTGAGTCTGGAAAAACGGCCGTGGCAAATCCGTTCGGCCGAGGCGCAGTGATCTACCCCAACGGAAAGCCATCCGTGCCGCCTCCGATCGTTATAGGGTTCGTTCGTGCGACGCTCGACAATCCGATGGCGACGGCGGGCAATGATGTTGCAACGACGACGTCGGTGGAAAACGGCAAACCATCGAAGGGCGAAACGACAGGCAAATCTGACCTGAAGTCGCTCACGATCCATCTCACGGTCGTTGAGGTCAACGAGGCAAAACTGAATCGGCTTGGCTTTGAATGGAAGCAGATTTCGTCCGAAGACCAGCAACCATTCTCCGTCGCGAGCCTTGATCCGCTGAAAAATGGCCAACGAATCTCGGCTGATCAGCTCCAGGGATTTCTGAAATCGCTCCACCAAAACGGTCTGGCGCGGGTGCTGGCTGAACCGACGTTGATCACGCTCGACGGCCGCTCGGCGGATTTCAATATCGGCCTGACAAGCATCACATTCGTGCCCAGCCTGCTGGACGAAGGCCGCGTCAAGCTCGCCAGCCGTCTGAAAACAGGTGATGCAGCAGAGATAACGGCTGACGACGATTTGGAACTCGGCAAACTCTGCCTGCTGCGCAACACGGACATGCGACTGCCGGGGCAAGCTGCGGACATGCAATTGCTCGTACTGGCTCGCGTCGATTTGCTGAAGAGCGGCCAGATTCCGAACCTTATCGGGCAGCCGACGTATGTCGAGGTTCGCGGGCGCGACCGGTAGTTGGAGCAAATTTCGGCGCAAGTCCGGTGCGGCAGTCGGGTTTCAGTTGGCGAACTGCAAGTGAACTTGGGTTGCATTGGGTGACTCACCGAGCGAGTGGTCCACTTTACTTTTGCCCGGTCGGCAATCTTCTGTTCCAATAGCAGGCGAACTGTGTTGCGGCGCGCCGTGTAGTTCGGTCGCGCTTGGTTGTGCGCTGTTTTGGAAGGCACCTGCTCATGACCCACCGAATGATGCTCGCTACTGCGTATGTCGTGTGCCTCAGCAGTGCCACTCTGGCCCAGAACTGGCCGCAATTTCGCGGCGGGGCCGGTGATGGCGTGGCGAGCGCGGCGAAGCATCCGGAAAAATGGTCGGCCGAGGAGAACCTGGCCTGGAAAACGAAGATGCCAGGCGTGGGCTGGTCGCAGCCCATTGTGTGGGGCGACAAGGTTTTCTTGACGGCCGCGGTTTCCGAGAGGGGGCAGCGGCCGAAGCCGGGCGACTGGAGTCCGGGCGATGCAGGCGTGCTGACGATGGTGTTTGGGAATTATCGCAAGCCACCGGCGGCGGAGTACCAGTGGCAATTGCTGTGTCTGGACGGCAAAACGGGCGAGATCGCTTGGGAGCGGACGGCCCTGACGGGGAAGCCGCGAGTGCCGATTCACATAAACAACACGTATGCTACGGAAACACCGGCTACCGACGGCGAGCGGATCGTCGCGTACTTCGGGATGCTCGGCGCGTTCTGCTATGACATGGAGGGGACGCTGCTGTGGCAGAAGGACCTGGGCAGCTATCCGATGCAAATGGATTGGGGCAGCGGCAGCTCGCCGCTGATTGTGGGCGATCTGGTCGTTATTCAATGCGACAATGACAAGGCATCGTTTGTCGTCGGGCTGAATAAGAATAACGGCGATGAAGTGTGGCGCGAGAAGCGCGATGAGCGGGCGAATTGGTGTACGCCCGTGGTTTGGAAGAATTCGCGGCGCGAAGAATTGGTGGTGGGAGGCGGGACAAAGATGCGGTCGTATGAGCCGGCGACGGGTAAGCTGCTGTGGGAGATGGCGGGCAGCGGGCGGTGCTCAGCTTCGCCAGTGGCCGCGGGTGATTTGCTGTTTGTGAATTCGGGCGATCGGTTGACAGGGCAGCGGGGTATTTTAGCCGCAATCAAAGCGGGGGCCTCAAGTGATATTTCGCTGGGAGGCGACGCCGCTGCCAACGAGCATATTGCTTGGCATCAGGAGCACGTCGGGCATGTCGTGGCGTCGCCACTGGTCGCGGCGGATTGCCTATATTTGTGTGAGCAGAAGGCCGGGATCATTCATTGCCTGGATGCGAAAACGGGCAAGCGGCACTATCGCCAGCGGCTGCCCGGGGCGACGGGACTGACGGCATCTCCGTGGACCACGGGCGACAAGGTTTTCTTCTTGGATCAGAGTGGGCAGACGTTTGTGATTGCCGCCGGGCCGACTTACAAGCTGTTGAACACGAACAAGGTAGCGGACGAGATGTTTTGGGCGTCGGCGGCGGTTTCAGGGGATGCTGTGTTGCTGCGCGGTGTCGATCACATTTTTTGCGTCCGCTGAGGGAAATTCCAAGAACCGAAGAACCAAAGAACCGAAGGGGAAATCTCTTTTTGGTTCTTGGGTTCTTTGGTTCTTCGATGTTTAGGCCGGCCCCTGGCCATAGATGTGCTGGATGGGCGTTTTGTGGCCCCAAGTGATTTGCTCGCGGGTAAGGCCGAAGACAGTGGCGATGGCGTCGCGGTCGGCGGGGCTAGGTGTCCAGCGGCCGAGGACGATGGCCGTGATTTTCTGCTCATCAACGCCGGATCGCTCCGAGAGCGTGCGCCAGTCGATCTTGTGCTCCAGGAGTAACTCGGCGACGGTTTTTGAGTTCGTCATTGGGTGATTCTACAAGCGTCATGGGCTGCGGCCGAACTGGGGGCCGTGGCCGTACATCGATTCTACCGGGGTGACATGGCCCCAGGCGACTTGCTCCACCGAGACGCCCAGTGCCTCGGCCAGCGCTTGGCGCTGCTGCGGGCTGGGCGTGTAGCGGCCATGCAGAATTGCGTCGAGCGCACGCGTGTCAATTCGCGAGCGCGCGACGAGATCGTCAATGGCGAGACCTCGCTCAGTCATCCACTGCTGCGGCGTTTTGACATCAGGCATGGACATTTTGTCGCCTTGTGGAGCCACTCCTATTTCAGTTTCCGCCGCTCGACTTGAAAAGGCCAATCCAGCGCCCCTGGGCATTCATCCGCGGTCCGTTATGATGAGCGCAGCTTTGAGTTTTCAAGAGATGTTCGTAATAAGGACGTAGCGATGAAGCGTTTTGCTTGGGCGGGTGCGTTGTTCGCAATTCTTTCGGGCTGCGGCGGAAGCCCTCCGCCGGCAGCGCCGCCGCCGACGGTAGTCACGCCTCCTTCGAAGGGTGTCGAGGTTCATGCCCCGGGTGTCGATGTAAACGTCGGTAAGGGCGGCGTCGATGTGAATGCGCCGGGTGCGGACGTTGAAGTCGGCAAGAAGTAGCTGCAAGGGATTCTGGTTGACTCTGCTCAATTGCGAAACGTGTGCGCGTAGAGTGCCTCGCCGCCGGAAGAGAAAAACTGGCACGTGAGGCTGCGGTCGGCCTGATAGGTCATCGTCAAAAAGCCGCCGCGGCTGGCCGAATACGGCCGGTCAACGCCTTCGTAGGCGGGTGGGACCGGCTGCACATGGTCGTCGTGAGTTGGGCCGCAACTGAATTCGTGGATGGATCGGCCGTTGCGCTTGTCGATCGAGTGATACTGCCAGTGGCGGTCGCCGTTCATCAGAACGACATTGCTCAGCTTGTTTTCCTTGAGCCAGTCGAGGAAGGCCTGGCCTTCGTACCAGAATCCGTTGAGGTTGGCCTGGTTATCGCCTTTGAGCAGGCGGTCGGGGCCCATGATCGGATTGGGCGAGACGATGATGCGAAAATCGGCGTCGCTGGCCAGCAGCGTTTGCTTGAGCCAGGCTTTCTGTTCCGCGCCCCAGATTGTTTTTTCCGGGCCGTCGGGCGCGTCGTTGGGCGAGCGGAACTCGCGGTTTTCCAATAGCCAGAGCTGAATGCCTTGGCCCCAGCGGAAAGTTCGATACGGCTTTTCGCTCATGGGGAAAACCTGACGAAAGACCCGCGCGCCTTCTTCGGCCGTGAGCCAGGCGACGTCGAGCCGGCGGTTGCCCTGCGTTTCCGTGTAGCGGGCGCGGGGATTTGCTTTTTTCGCGGCGTTGACCCAGATGCCCTTCATGTGTGGGTCGCAGTCGTTGAAGCGATAGTCGTGGTCGTCTTTGAGGAAGTAGCCGCCGACGTTGCGGTAATACTCCTTCATGGGCGGCAGGCCGAACATTTGCTGGTAGGCTTGCCAAGCTTCGGGGACACTGCGGGCGTCCCCCTGACCGTCGTAATAGACATTGTCACCGTCGGAAATGACGAAGTCGGGCTTTTGCGCGGCCATGTGGGTATAGGTGGCCGAGCCGTGGAGGTCCTGGCAGGTGGTTAAGTGGAATTTCACGGGCGCGCGGTCGTTCGCGGCAGGCGCGGTGCGGAAGGAATACACGTCGGACGATTCGGTCTTGGCGGTTGCACCGGTGCGATATTCAACGCGGTAGTGGTAGCGAGAGGCCGGCTTCAGATCGCGAAGCTGGAAGTGGATGGACCAATCGGACTGTGGATCCGCCATTTGCCAGTTGGTCGTTGTAAAAGTTTTTAGTTTCTCATCGGACAAGTAGTGCAGGCGAGCCTGGCCTTCGGCACCAGGGATGTTGCCCTTTTCGTCCTGGCCGGGCGTTTTCGTCAGGCGGACGAGGACGATTGCTGTGCGGTCGGTGATTTCGCCCGCTTTGCAGCCGGAGCCGATATAGAGGTCTGCCGCAAAAGTAACAATGGGCGCTGCAGTGCCGATGCAAATAAGCACGGCACCCACGAGAATTGCGTATCGAGTTGAACGGTTCGGGTTCATTTGGCGACCTTTGCTTTCGCTTTTTTGGGGACGCCCTCGTTGGGATTTTGAAAGAGGGGCGCGACGTTGAGGGCATTCCATTCGTTGTAGGCGGTTTGGAGGCGCTGGGCGTCCGCGCGCCTCTGGGCGATGAGGTTTTTCGATTCGCCGATATCGGCTTGCAAGTCGAACAATTCGGGATCGGCGTCGTCCATCTTCACCAGCTTCAAATCTCCTTCGCGCACGGCCCAGCGGACGCCGCCGCCGCCGCGCCAGAAGAGCCGCTGATGCGGCGAGCCCGTTTTGTCCCCGGCCAGATATGGCAGGATATTTACGCCGTCGAGCGAGTGGCTGGCGGGGACTTTGGCACCGGTTAACTCGGCGGTGGTCGCGAAGACATCGAGCGAGCTGACCGGCTGGTCGTAGTCACGAGCGCGTGGCAATTTGGCGGGCCAGGAAACTAAGTAAGGGACCCGGACGCCGCCTTCGTAGGTGGTGCCTTTGGCGCCGCGTAGTGGAGTATTTTGGCTGTGGGTCACGCCGATAGGCCCGCCGTTGTCGCTGAAGAAGAAGACGAGTGTGTTTTGCTCTTGGCCACTGTGGCGAAGGGCAGTGAGCGCTGTGCCGACCGCGTCATCGAGGCCAACCAAAAGTGCCGCGTAACCGCGACGCGTTTCGTCCTCGATATGCTTGACGCGGGCGAGTAGCTCGTCGGTGGCTTGCAGCGGTGTGTGCGGTGCGTTGAACGCCAGATAGAGGAACCAGGGCTGCGAATCTGCGCCGGCAGCCGGCTTGTGCTTCTTGATATAGGTTGCGGCTTCGCGGCCGAGCACCGTCGTCAGGTATTCGGTGAGAGGCTCTGATTGGCCGTTGCGATCCATGGGAATCTGATATTCGACACCTCCACGCGCGCCCGGCAAGTAAATATGTCCGCCGCCGAGAAGGCCAAAATAGTCGTCGAAGCCGCGGCGATTGGGATGCAGGGTGGGGTGCGCGCCGAGATGCCACTTGCCGATGCAGGCGGTGGAATAACCGGCGGTTTTCAATACCTGCGGCAATGTGGTTTGCGATAGGGGCAAACCGAGCTGCGGATTGTCGGGTTGCCAAGCTGGATTCATTTCGTGGCCGAAGTGCTGTTGATAGCGGCCCGTAAGCAGGCCGGCCCGCGTGGGGCTGCAAAACGGGTGTGTCACATAGCCATTCGTGCAGCGGATGCTGCGTTTGGCCAGCGCGTCGAGGTTTGGCGTGGGAATGTCCTTGCCGCCCTGAAAGCCGCAGTCCGCGTAGCCCAGATCGTCGGCCAGGATGAGCAGGATATTGGGGCGCTCGGCAGTCAAGCCAAACGTCACCAGCGTGGCGAGCGTCAATGCCGTAATTGCAATTCGATTGAGTGTCATGACATGCCTTTCATCGCCGCAGCGGGGCTGCATCGGTTATGCTAAAGATTGATGGCTAGTTCCAGTCCCCTTTGGGAGTTTTGGAATGTTTCGGCGATTCACGCTGGTACTTTGTGCGGTGGTTTTCGCCTTGATGGGGGCAGAGCGGGCGAAAGCCCAGGATGCCGGCTGGATCAGTCTGTTCAACGGCAAAGACCTCAGCGGCTGGACGCCGAAAATCAAAGGCTACGAACTGGGGGAGGATTTTGGCGATACGTTTCGCGTCGAGGATGGCGTGATGAAGGTGTCGTACGACCAGTACAACAAATTCGATCGCAAGTTTGGCCACATTTTTTATAAGGACAAGTTTTCGCACTATCGGCTGCGAATCGAATATCGCTTTGTGGGCGACCAATGCCCCGGCGGCGAAGGCTGGGCCACGCGAAATAGCGGCGTGATGCTGCACTGCCAGCCGCCCGCGACAATGGCCAAGGACCAGGATTTTCCGGCATCGATCGAAGTGCAGTTTTTGGGCGGCTTAGGCAAGGGCTCACGTTCTACGGCGAACCTGTGTACGCCGGGCACGCATGTCGTCATGGACGGCAAGCTGATCAAGCAGCATTGCACGAATTCGAAGTCGAAGACGTACGACGGAGATCAGTGGGTTACGGTGGAAGTGGAAGTGCGCGGCGATAAGACGATTAAGCATTTCGTTTACGGCGAGCAAGTGCTGGCCTACGAGCAGCCGCAATACGACGACAGCGACGCGACGGCCCGTCCACTCATCAAAAACGGCCAAGTGCTGATTTCCGAGGGCTACATCTCGCTGCAATCGGAGAGTCATCCGATTGAATTTCGCAAGGTGGAGCTGATGGTGCTGAAGGAATAGCCATTTGTGTCGCAGCTCGCCTTCGAACCGGTTTTTGATAGCTATCTTGCGGTGGGGATCATCGCGGCGGCACTCTTCGCGCTGCTTTGGATCGGGCCGCAGTTTGGCTCGCTCACACCGCGGCGCAAGGCGATCCTAACTGGTTTGCGGGCGATGATCATCCTGCTGGCCTTGGCGGCACTGCTGCGACCGACATGGATCACGACCGTACGCAATCCGCGGCCGAGCTCGTTTATCGTCCTGCTTGATACCAGCCGGAGCATGAAACTGCCCAGCGGCCGCAGCGAGCAGCCCCGGTGGGAGGCGCAAACCATGGCGCTGTCTCGCGCGCAGGATGAACTGGCCCGACTCGCCGCCAAGACGGAGCTGCGGGTGTATGGCTACGATCAGAAATCGCGGTTGCTCGAAACAGCAGGTGGAAAAATCAAATTTCCTGCGGCGCCTGCCGGCGAGCAAACCGATATTGGCGCCGCACTGGCTGAAGCGCTGCAAGCCGAGCAAGGTAAGGTCGTCGTCGGCGTGCTGCTGATGGGCGACGGCACGCAGACGGCGTTTGAACCGCAGGTCGAGACGCAGCAGGCGGCCCGCAAGGTGCGCGACGATTATGCCGCGCCGCTGTACACGGTGACGTTTGGTCTGGCTGGCGACGGGACGCAGGCCCGCGATGTGGCCGTCGAGCGGCTGGACGAGCAGTTCACGGCGTTCGTAAAAAACGAGCTTGTGGTGCGCAGCGTGATTCGTGTTCGCGGTTATGCCAAGCAAGACCTGCCGGTGGAGCTGCTGCTCACCGACGACCAGGGCCAGACTCAGACGGTTGGCCGCCGCACCATCCGCGCCAATGAAGACAACCGGCAAGTCGAGGTCGAGTTTCCCTTCGCGCCGCAGACGCCGGGCCACTTTCGCCTCACGGTGAAGGCCGAAAAGCAGCCCGATGAGCAAGTCGAAAAAAACAACCAGCTAGACGCGTTTTTGACGGTGCTCGAAGGTGGTCTGCGGGTCCTGTATCTGTATGGCAGTTTGCCGTTCGAGCAGATGTATTTGCGCCGCGCGATCAACGCTTCGCCCGACATCGAGCTGGACGATCACTTTATTGATGCACGCACCAGGCAGCGCTGGCCGATCGAGCCGATTCCGGCCCAAACGCTAAATAAGTACGACGCGTTCATTCTGGCCGACGTCGAATTCGACGCGCTAGGGCCGGAGAACGATCGGCTGATCGCCGCGGCAGTGGACAAAGGCAAGGGCCTATTGATGCTGGGCGGCAACGCCAGCTTCGGCCGGGGGAAATATCGCGGGAAGAAAATCGGCGACGCGCTGCCGATTGAAATCACGCAGCTCGACACAGCAGAATTCGGGGACGCCGGGGCGGATCAGCTCTTCCTCCAGGAGCCGGTTTCCATGATTCCCACCGGTGCGCACCCCATCACGCGGCTCACGGGTGAATCCGACAACACGGCTGTTTGGAGTCGATTGCCACCGCTCAAATGGGCCAACAAGCTCGCTGGGCCCAAGCGAGCGCCGGGAGTGCGCGTGCTGCTGGAAACGCCCGAAGGCGTGCCGCTCTTGGTCAGCGGCGAATATGGCGCGGGCCGCACGCTGGCTTTCGCCGGCGGAAGCACTTATCTCTGGCCGCTGCACGGTTTTGGCCGGGAGCACAATCGGTTCTGGCGGCAGATCATTCTATGGCTCGTCCGGCAAGACGAACGCAATCGCGACGAGGTTTGGATCAAGCTCGGTCAGCGTCGGCTCAATCCGGGGGCCAAGACACTCGTGCATGCCGGCGCGCGAACGGCCGCGGGTGATCCGCTGGAAAATGTCCGCTTGGAAACGACGCTGGTGCATCCGGGCGGGCGGCGCGAGGCGTTGACGATGTCACGCGATGAAAGTGAATTCCGCGGCACGCTGCAGCCGGCGGAGGCGGGCGAGTACGCCGTGGAAACAACGGCATACGATGGCGAGCGGGAAGTCGGCTCTGCACGGGCGGAGTTTTTGGTTTATGACCGCGATGTCGAGCTCAGCACACCGGCGGCTGATCCGGATCTGATGGCTTCGCTGGCGGCTTGGACACGGCAGGAAGGCGGCCGCGCGGTTGCGCCCGAAGAATTGCCGAAGCTGATTGCGGAACTCGCGGCCCGACCGCCGGAATATGAAGAGCGGCAAACGCGCTGGAAGCTGGCGGGGACTTCCGGTGACGCCTGGCTGATGCTCGCGCTGATGACGAGCGTGCTGACAGCGGAGTGGTTTTTGCGGAAGAAATGGGGCCTGGTCTAGTCCAGAGTCCAAAGTCCAAGGTCCAAATTCCAATGTCAGGACCTTGGAATTTGGACCGTTGTTTAGACGCTTCTTCCGGCGAGGATGCCCGTGCTGAACGCCGCTTGAAAGTTGTAGCCTCCGATCGGGCCGTCGAGATCGAGGATTTCGCCGGCAAAGAAGAGACCGGACACGAGCTTGCTTTCCATGGTCCGGCTATCGACTTCGGCCAGCGCGATGCCGCCGGCCGTGACCTCCGCCTTCGCAAAGCCGCGCGTGCCGGTAATGGGAATCGTCACACTTTTCAGCGCTTGAATGAGCTTGCCGCGCGCTGTCTTTGAAAACTCAGCCATTCTGGTCTCGCTAGCAATTCCCAAATGAGCCAAGAGCGCTTCGACTAGGCGGCGCGGGAGCTGCTCGGCAAGTTGATTGACGACGTGGCGTTTGCCGTCCGTGCTGGCCACGCGCTGCATCTCGATTTCCAGCCGTTCAACGGACTGATCGGGCAAGAAATCGCAGTGGAGTCGCGCCGCGGTACCGTTGGGTAGCGCCGTGAATGCCCGGCTGATGTCCAGCACCACCGGGCCGGAGAGGCCAAAATGCGTGAATAGCAAGGAGCCGCGGCGGCAGTCGAGCGGCTTTTCCGCGCCGTCCACCAACAGTATCAGCTCGACATCCGGAATTGTCACACCGCTGAGTCCCAGCACCCACGCCTCGTTTGTCGTCAGAGGCACCAGGGCGGGGCGTGGCGGAACGATCGAATGGCCCAGCGCCGCGGCCCAGGCGTAGCCGTCACCGGTTGTTCCGCTACCGGGATACGACTGGCCGCCAACCGTGACGATTATTTTTTCTGCGCAAATTTCACGCCGAAGCGTTGCGATTTGAAAACCGCCAGGGCCGGGCTGCCGCTCCAATTGCTGCACAGGCTCTTCCAGCGCCAACTCCGCGCCGGATCGATTCAGTCGGCGAAGCAGCGCGTCGAGAACGTCGGTCGCTCGATTGCTGACCGGAAAGATTTTCCCCGTTTCTTCGACCTTGGTCGCGACGCCTTCGCTTTCGATTAGCTCGACCAGGTCCGCAGGCGAGAGTGCGGCCAGCGCCGAATGAAGGAAATTGCCCTGCTGGCCGTAAGCCCGGACGATGCCCCATTTATCGGTGGCATGCGTGAGGTTGCAGCGTGTCCCGCCGGACATCAAGATTTTCACGCCGGGGCGGCGATTCTTCTCCAAGAGAAGCGTCGTTCGCCCGCGCGTTGCCGCCTCCGCCGCGGCCACCAGTCCCGCGGCCCCCGCGCCGATCACGACTACTTCGTACGAGTCCAAAGTCCAGCGCCCAAAGTCCAAGGTTCAGCCACTTGCCGACTTTGGACTCTAGACTTTGGACTTCGGACCGGCTAGAGCCACCAGGAGACGACCCACAGCACGAGGAAGATGCCGCCCATGAAGACGACCATCCAGACGGCCGTGTGCCAGGCATGATAGAGGATGGGGCGGGCCAGCTCATGGCGAGTCGCCCCATAGACCAGGCTCACCGACAGAATCAGCGGGAGCATGTACCAGAATTGGGCGGCAAGAAGGCTGGAGGCGAGGAGTGGAACCATGTTCGTTTCTAAAATCTAAATTCTAAAATCTAAGGTCTGAGTCTTTAGGCTTTAGGTCTTAAGATTGCTTTTTTTCTTTGTCCGGTGGTCCGCGTTCCTGCTTACCCGGCTCGCTCAACACGGGGCCGCCCCAGGCGTCCCAGATCGCCAGGATGTTCAAGAGGCCCGCGATCATGGTGTACAGCGTGCCGAGCTCGAATCGCATGTTGAGGTCTTTGTGCCAACCCGAGAGTTCCTCGGCGGAACTCGGCGGGGCCATCAGGCCCTCCATGAGTGGCTCCTGCCCGCGGCGCACGCGCATGTTTTGCACGATAGCCGGCAGAGCCGGCAGTCCCGCGCCAATTTGCAAAGGATACTGCCAGCGGCGATCGACCTGATTCCACGACGCATAGACGACTTTGCCCTCGCCCAGCGCCAGGCCGAAAAAGTAGGTGCTGAGGATGCAAACCATGAAGAGCAGGCCCTTGCCGGTGCGGCGCTGATACAAATGCCCAGCGCCGGGCACCAGCCAGGCTAGGAGCGCCGCCAGGCCGGGATTGCGCAGGTCGATTTCCAGCGTTTGCTCAGCGTGGGTCGTGGACGAGGTGCTCATTGTGCGCGAGGGGCTTTCCGGGGCTGGGCGCGGGGCAAGAGCCGACATTTTAACCATCGTGCCAGCAGGGGCTAGACCAAAGCCACCACCGAATGTTCGCCGCGAGTGGCGAAATCTTGGCTTCGTGAGCGATGGACCGCTCGAATGGCAGGGCACTACCGCAAGAATTTGGCCAGTCGAGCTTGCGTCTGGCCGCTATGCAGCTCTTTTTTGCCGAAACCGTGTTCGGCGCCGACGGCCATCGCCGCCTGCTGCTGGTCGGGATAGTTAGTGATCAGCATGCAGGGCACCGCGGCCAGCTTAGCGTCGGCCTTGATGCTTTTGATAATATCCAGGCCGTCGCTATAGTCCTGGTCGAGCTTGCGATTGACGAGCACCAGGTCGAACGGCTGTTTTCGCAATTCTGCTAGGGCATCATCCGGCCCGTGCGCCTGTACCACGTCCGCCTGATAATTCCGCTCGAGCATGCCCCGAATCGCCGCATGATCTGGCACGCAATTGCCGACATCGAGAACACGCTTGGGCATAAGAATCACTCGTTTAACTGCGAGCCACCGGCGAGCGTTGTCTGCCGTCACCTTTGGCTCCGGGTTAAACGAGCAAACGTCGCGCCGCCCTTGGTCTCACTGGCCGCCGGTCGCCTTCTCATTGCCCGGAGGCGCGATCGCGAAGATATGGTCCTTGTTGGCGATATAGAGGACATTGTTCGCCACGACCGGCGTGCTATAGACCGAGTTGTTCATGTTGATCTCGGCGATGGGGTCATGCTTTTCCTTCGACAGATTAAAAACGGCAATATCGCCGTCCTCGTCGCCCACATAGACCTTGTCGCCGACGATCATGGCCGAACCCCACGCGGCGGCCAGCATGTCGAACGTCCAGTACTCCTTGCCGGTCTTCGCATCGACACAGTGGAACAGGCCGCTAAAGTCCGGAACAAATAGCAAATCGTTCTTGATGGCCACCGTGCTGATCGAACGATGGAACTGCTCGTCGAAGTCGAGCTTGCCGTCGTTGTTTGCATCGTTAGAGGTGTATTTCCAGATCACGCCGGAATTCGGATTATCGATGGCGATGTCGCCGTCCGCCTCAACGACGGCTTGAATGCGTTTCACCGGTATTGACTTCTTGGGATCGGCCCGATTCACCGCCAGCTTCTCGCTGACGTCGCCGCGTTTGGTTGGATCGATGCACCATAAGATGCCGATTCCCTCGCCATGTTCGGGATCCTGGCCGGTGCAGAAATAGACCTTGTTGTCATACACGACGGGCGTGCTAATGATGTCGTTTCGCGTGCCGCGGCCGCCGAGCTCCAGCACTGCATCCTTGGGATTGATGTCGAATTTCCACAGCAGCTCCTTCGTTTTGTCTGCCTTGAAGCTATAGACCCAGCCGTCGCCACCGCCAAAAATCACCTGCACCACGCCGCCAATCTCGGCTACCGTCGGGCTCGACCATTGGCCATGCAGAATATTCTTGCCCGGGGTGTTGTCTGTCCAATAAACCTCGCCGGTGTTCTTGTTCATCGCCATGAAGCTTGGCGCTTCGGGCGCGGGGATCGTGATGTGCGCCTCATCGACGCCATTGCTGGTGTTCACGAACAGGATGTCGCCCCAGCTTGTCACCGAGCAACTGCACATGTTGTGCTGCGAGACACCGTAGGGCGGGTCCATGAAATTCAGCGACCAGACCACGTCGGCCTCGTCCTTATCGGCCGGCGTGATGATTTTGAATCCCGACAGGGCCGGCCCGATGAGCCGAATGTCCAAATCGCGGTCCGCGCCGTTGACTTTGGCCTTGAACGTCCATTTCTTGTTCGGGGCTTTTACCTTGTCGTCCACGGTCAGCGCGATGTCTCCTTCGGGCAGCGGCATGCCTGCCGCCGCGAACCGGGCTCGCACGTCGTCGGGAATCTTTCCCGCGTCAAGCTCCGTCAAGTAGCCAGTCACTTTGTCTTGCGACGGATCGTCGGCCCGGCGAATGTCAAACAGCCTTGCCGGCTCAGCTTTTTCCGGGCGGCCGTCGTCCTCGCCGTCGTAAAAGCCTTCGACATCGAGGCAGCGCACTTCGCCGCGGCTGGTGACAAACCAGAGCCGATCGCCCTCGACCAGCGGAGAACAGCAGATGCCCTGCAATGGCCAATCGTGAACGCGGCCGGTGGGAAGCTTCTCGCTCGAATGCTGCCAGAGAAACTTTCCAGTGGCCTCGTCCACGCAAACCAGCACGCCCAGGTCGATGTCGCTCGGATAGCGTTTCAAATAGCCGTTGCTATTGTTCGTGCCCAGCCAAACTTTGCCCGACGCGACGACCGTGTTGCCGTAGGTCTGGCTGCCCAGCGCCGCGACCCACTTGATGTTCTTGGCGGTGGATTGCTTCCACGCGCCGGTTTTGCGATCGAAATCGCCTGGCGCCCACTCGGTGACGATGCCGGATGCGACCGGCGTATTATTCCGCATCGAAGTGCCGCCCCATTGGTTCCACTGGTCGCGTTTCACGGTTGGGTTGTGGGCGGAAGCCTTGTCGCTCGCCGGCTTGTTGCTGGCGGATTTGTCTTTTTCGGTTTTCTCCTCCGCCGGCTTGGCTTCGGCCGCCTTTTCCTCGGCTTTAGTGTCTGCCGGCTTGGCATCGGCCGGTTTTTCTTCAGTCGATTTCGCATCAGCCGGCTTCTCGTCAGCCGGTTTTTCGTCTGCCGGCTTCTCATCCTTGATCTCGGCCTTCGGACTGACGCTATCCGGGGCATCCGTCGTGGTACCGGTCGTTGTCTTGTTACGAATCCGCGGCTTCGCCGGCTGGCAACCCGTCATGAGGGCTGCGGCGACCGCGCCGAAAAGTAGTGCAGCCGCGATGGCCGCCAAGGCTTTCACATTCCGCATGCTCAAAAACTCCGATGGTGTTGTAAGGATTCTGTTAATTCGCCGAATTCGACTTCACAAGGACGTTGTCGATGTACAGTTCCGCATTAGTGGCATTGCCAAACAGCCCCGGCGCGCCGGCCATGTTCGGCACGGGATCTTTCATTTCGATGGACCAGTCGGCCGGCTCCTTGTCGCCGCGCTTCCAAATCTTGCCTTGCAGCACCGCTTTGCCGTCTTCGTTAGCAGCACGCAGTTTCAGCGTGTACCAGACATTGGGCTGCAGGTCGAACTCCAACTCCTTTTGCGTGCGCTTATCGTGGGCGATCCAGCTCATCAATTTGAGCCAGCGATTTTCGCCGGAGACCTCGAGCGTGTAACCTTGTGCAATTACTCCTACGTCCGGCAGCTTATTAACGTTCACGCCCGCCTTGAAATCGGTTTGGACCGTGTAATCGTGCAGGTCGGACGGACCCATCGACAATCGGCTGCGCGTGCCGAGCGGGATGGTCGTAATCTTCACCATCACGTTGCTGTCATCAACCTGCCGCATGACGTGACGATAGCGGGCCCCCACCCACGTGATCGGAGCGTCCTTCAGGCCCTCAAAGTCGAATTTCCAAGGCAGCTTGGGCACGACGCGAATGCGGGCCTTCGCCGTCAGGTCGCCCACTTTTGCGGTCACGATCGTACCGGTGTGTTCCTTGCCTTCGGCGGCAGTGAACTCGCCGCTCGGTGCAATCGATCCTGGCCCATCGAGCGAAAACGCGGCCTGGGGGGAATCCTTCAGGAGTTGTCCGCGGGCGTTGTACAGCCGCACGGCGAATTGATGCTTCTCGCCCGGCTTGAGCAGGAGCTCGCACGGCGAAACTTGCGCCAGCGCCGGCTTCTGATCATCTGCCGCTGCCTCGGCAATCGCCGCGGGCCGCTCGCCGGCCGCATGCTTCTTCGACGTATCCTCAAAGCAATACAGGGCGCTGGTCGTGAGGATATCTTTCCAGCACATTGGGATCCTAAGCTTAGAATTCCACGTGGACAAGTTGTCGCG
>JADMIO011216384.1_pt1 | contig 20466 bp, 12 predicted proteins | sample 8958161 | NCBI WGS metagenome assembly JADMIO01 (sample SAMN16585339, study PRJNA669376) | soil metagenome | isolation source: Crop rotation soil | place: USA: Cullars Rotation, Alabama | collected 2011 | reverse complement strand
GCCGGAGACAGCGGTGCCTGGTTTCAGATAGGCTTGAAGTTGGTCATAGACGCCGGGGGTTAGTTCGACATTGCGGCCGCCGGATAACAGGATGCCGGTGGGTATACCCTGCCTGTCACGGCGTAGATCGGTGATGGTGCCATTGAAGGGCTGGATGATTTCAGTAGGGGGGGCGACTGGTACTGCGGGTGGGCCGTCATAGATGACTTGACTGCCTGCTGTGGCGTTGACGAGATGGATGACATTCATGCCTTCGGGCGTGGTTTCATAGAACCCCTGTATGGTTATGGAGGCGCCAGGCTTGGCTGCAGCCATCAGTTGTTCTGCCATGTGTGGGGCGAACCGTATATTCTGTGTTTGCCCGTTGCTTTGCAAGACGAGACCGTCGTATGTGCTGCTGTCACTGGCCGTATAGGCATGGATAGTGCCCTGAATGGTTACCAGTTGTTGAAGGGAGCGGCCTCCGGGGCCATCCGGGCCTTCGGGACCGACCGGTCTTCCGGCTGTACCTGGGGGTGGGGGGATTCTGCCAGGTCCGGCAATTTGCGGGCCGGTTGGTGGTGCCGGCGGTTGGGAACAGGCGTAAAGGGTGGGCAGGGCCACGCAGAGGAGAACGATGGCGGTTTTAATAAAGCGTTTCATACTGTTTCTTTTTATAGGTGAAAAGTTGGGGACGGGCAGTGGCCCATCGACCGGTTTACACCACAAAGCTAGAATGGAGATATGAGGACGGGGTGAAGGGGAGATTAAGATTGCTTCATTTAGACTTTAAGACATCCAGTTCCTTCTGTTTTTGTTCGGCGATGTTTTGCAGCTTCGCCACCCGCTCAGTGTCTGCTGAGAACCGTTTGATCTGGGCTTGGATAGCCAAAATCTGAGCCGTCAACAGCGCTTGGTCGGCCGGGACTTTCACATCAGGCTGCACACCCTTACCCTCCCAGTCGGTGTGAGTAACGGTATTGACCTCATATGCAAAAGGAATAGAGGCGGTAAAATAGGTGCCGATCTTATAAGGTTTTGTACCATGTGCACCGCCGCCCGTAACTTCACCAATAACTTTTGCGCGCCCTTGCGACTGTAAATTATAAGTGAAATCTTCTGAAGCGGAAAAACAATCCTTGCTTACCAGAATATACAGATCCGCCTTGGCCAGTTTGGGTCCGGGAACTGTTGGCATCGTCCACACCTGGTTCACGGTGCTGGCATCGCGGTTATGATTATCGGTTAGATGAACGGGTTCGTTGAAAAAATAGCTTTCCATCAGCAGCACGCCGTCAGGAGCAAAACCGTGATTCCTGCGCAGGTCGATAATGATCGCATCCGAGTTGGCTAAAAATTGCATCGACCCGGCAGCGAGGTCCTTGATCCAGTCAGCCGGAAAAAAGGAGTCCAGTTGCAGGAGACCGACATTCCCATCCAGGTGTTCCACCTTTTTAAAATTGAAATTGGATAGCGCCCAGGTTTTCCTGAATTGATCGACCACATCTTCGGGTGGGGCGCCCGGGTCCTCGTCTGTAACCGGCATAGCAGAATAATCCACACCTAAATGCCCATCTTTGCTGATTGCCTGTAAATCTGCCGTCAGCATCTTGGCAAAGCCTTGCCGGTTTGTTACTGTATCATATTCATGGTGTTTTTGCCGCTGACGAATGGCATCGGTCATCTTTTGAGCTACTTCAGGGAAAACATAGTAATCAATTATCTTTTTGACCAAGGTATCGATCACCACATTTCGTTCCTTCGATTCAAACTTCTCCGCAGTTGAAACGGTCATCTGGCCCTGGGCCCTGAGCTTTAGAGCGAAAGTAAATTCCAGCAAGATAATGACCGGTATTATCCTGATGCAGGCTCGCTTGAAGCAGGTGAATGAAGCGGGTTCGAAATATAACATAACGGCAGTCTTATTTTTCTTATGGATGATTGACCACCGAAAATTAGGGCGATTTTACTTAAAAAAATAGAACCAGCTTTGCCTCGTTCAGCTTTTTCGGAACTCTTTCGGTAGGAAGCCGGTATAGTGCTTGAAAGTCCGGATAAAATGGCTTTGGTCTGTAAAACCGCAGATGGTGCCGATCATGGTAAGCGAAAGCGATGAAGTTTTGATTAGCTCAAGCGCTCTTTCCGTGCGCAACTTCCGGATATATTCTCCGAAAGTACAAGAGAAGTATTTAGAAAAATGTTTGGAAATAGTTATCGGATGCACCCCCACTTCAGCAGATAGCAAACTAAGTGAAAGTGTCTTGTCCAAATTAGCTTTTAAAAATTGGGCGAGCTTTTCGGCCCAGCCTGGTTTTTTACTGGAACGCTCTTTACAATTTTGCACAAGGCTCAGCAGGATGGCTTGTGAATTAAGTTGCGAGACATCATCCCGTATGAGCAATTCTTTGTACAGCTTCAAAAACAAGAATTTTGAAGCAGGTTCGCTGGCTATGGCTGCAAGTTCGGCTTCCTTAATCTCTTGCTGTACAAAAAAAACAGGTTCCAATTCTATATTCAGATGTGCTGAGCCATGGACTGCATAAAGGTTTTGATGATTTTCGCCGCTGTGGTAAAATGTCAGTATTCCTGGCAACCGCTGCAATTCTTTATTCTTTCTTTTTTCCAGGTTTCCGCCCGACAGTACAAAACTAAAATGAGGATTGGCATGGGCATGCATGATCTCAAAGGAGTTGTCATCTCGATAAGTTGTATAGCTGACTTTTAATCCCCCGGAAGAGATGGTTCGTTGTACATTACCCAGGTAAAGTCCTGCGTCCAATACGGTCATATTAATATGAGAACAACAAACGTGCCGTGCTTGTAACGGAGTAAAAATCAATTAATTACTTCAGTAGGTGACGATTAACCGTCCGCTTCTGCTACAGCCGCTGTCTTGAAAGCGGACGGTTTCAAATGGTTGCAGGTCTATCCATTCAATCGCATCATATATTCAATAGCTTCCTGCTTGTTGATTTTCCCTGTATGAATCCCTACATCTATTACCACGACTATTTTCCAGCTTCTGCGATGACTTCCGTGTTCAGCCGGATATACTCGTCGCTTTTCGCTTCGGTGGCGGCTTTCACGCCTTCCTGGGCTGTCATGGCGGCACCGCTCTTATCTCCCTTCTTTAACAGGACGCGCGCTTTCCATAGTTTTGCGACCATCGGCGGCAGCCCAGGAATTTTGCCCATCTGGTTGGCCCACTCCAATGCCTGGTTCATGTCCTTATTGTTATTCCAGTAATAGATGACAGCATCGTAATAGGGCTTTTTATCCGTCTTCATAGCGGAGTCGATCCGCGCCATTACTTTCGAGTCGATATCACAGGTTAGGTGGATTGCCAGGGCAGTGTTCTCCCATAGAAGATGCAGTTCCCCGCTGGTAGGGTACATATTTTCGAACTGCAGCGTAAAGGATTCCACAGGTTGCTGCAGTTTTACAGGCTTGACGGAGAAACGCAGGTAGTCATCTGCCTGATTGTAGGTATAAGCCCCCCATTGTTTGGCTTTCTTGCTCAAAATAATGGTCCATTGCTTTTCGCCCGGTATGCTGAATAAACCATATTCTCCGGCAGCTACCTTATTCCCTTCCAGCATGACATCGTCGCTAAACTTTATGACGGTAGCCGAATTGGCGCCGGTTCGCCATACTTTATCATTGGGCTCAACGTACCCAAAGATCTTGCGCCCTTTTGTGTTAGGTCTTGAATAAATGATGGTGACCGTTCCCAGGCCGAAACCCTGAATAATCGTTTGGCTGGAACTGGATTGAGGCGTGATCTGCGCATGACTGTAGGTGGACGAGAAGACGATGGCAATGGCAAGAAGACGGAAGAGCTTCATTTTGGTGTTTTGGCCGTAATTTATTGAAAATTAGCTAAGCCGGATGCAAAAATATGGATGGTAAGCATTAACGGCCTAAACATTTGCCGGGAACAGAAAAAAAATTACCTTAGCCCCATGAGGCCCGATTATCCCCACAAGCCATTCAACGACAAACGCATGCACTATGTGCTGTTGATATTTACGTTGGCCGAAGACAGCCGCCCCTGATCGCCTTTCTTTCCCATTTCCGCATATATCTATTTCTCCTTCATTTTTTCAAAACCTATTTTGTATGTACAAAGTACTTCTGAGCAGTTTGCTCTTACTGTCCGTTACCGTCCATGCCCAGGACAAAAGATCATTGGATTCCGTTGATAAGGTTATCATCCATACCATCATCCAGCCCGCAGAAGATCAGGCCGCTACCAATGAGCCTGCCTGGGGCGCCATTAGCCAGCAGATCCGCATGGTCTATTCCGAGACCCAGGCCGACCGGGCGCTCACCAAGGCGCAGATCTATTATTACTATGGCAGGAACTGGCCCCGCTTCTCCACTGCTCTCGTTCATTATACAGAGACCTACGAGGATAAGTACGACTTCCCGCTGATGAACAAGAATGCCAATTTTGTCCTCACTTACAGCGCCAATCCCAGGGAATGGCGGGCGGCACAGGTCTGGGTAAAGGCCGCAGTGGACAAAGAACCGGGCAACAGTACTTACAAAACAACTTACGATTCGCTGACCGCCAGAATTACCGGGAATGGAAAGTAAAATTCTTTGCGGGTATTTTGCCAGGAGGGCAAACTAATCATCCGTCCGTGCCGGTGCAACAGGCTTTTTTATTAGAAAATGCTTAATTTCCCGGTACAACTGTAATGAGAGAATCAGCCAAAATAGATATCGTCGAGATCCAGCTTCGCCTGGGGCAAGGGGATGAAGCTGCTTTCAGGATCTTATACGATTACTATAGTCCGCGCCTCTTTCAGTTCGCGTATGCCATCATCCACAGCCGGGAAATGGCGGAGGAGATCGTCGCGGATGTCTTTCTCCAGATCTGGCGCAAGCGGGTAAGGATCGCCTCACTGGAGAACCTCAACTGGTACCTGCATATCACCACCCGCAACATCAGCTATACCTATTACCGAAAAAATAACCGCAGGAAGAACTTCGATTTTGATGAGGCGGTCCTTTCCTATTACCAGGTTCACACCACCCCGGAAGAGATCCTCATTGGCCAGGAAGTGCTGCAGGTCATCAACCAGGCAATCAACGACCTGCCATCAAAATGCAAGCTGATCTTCCGCCTGGTCAAAGAAGACAACCTCAAGTACCGGGAGGTGGCCGAATTACTGCATCTGACTCCCAAAACGGTTGAGAACCAGATGGGTATCGCCGTCAAGAAGATCCACGAAGCCATCCGCAAACGCCTTCCCCAGGCAAGCCGTCTCCTGCGGCGGGAATAATTGTTAAATTTTTTTGCCTGCCTCTTGGGGGTTTCAATATGCTCCGGGTGTTTCTATAGTATAACAATGGCTTTATCTATGGAAAATTCAGATCGGGTTTGGGTCTTACTGGCAAAAAAGAAAACGGGTGAAGCTTCAGCGGCGGAATTGCTGGAGCTGGATCGGCTGATGGAACAGCAGGCGTTGCGCGGTCAGGCGTCGGAAGTACTCGACAAGGTATGGGAAAAACCGCTGGTCGCCAATCCTGAACTCCGGCCGGAGGCAAAAGTCTGGGAGAAACTGGAGAAACAAATAGCACAACCGGACACCCATCACCTGCTGAGCTTGCCCGTTTGGCGCCGGCTGGCAGCCGCAAGCGTGCTGGTCCTCGCGGGGTCTGCTGCCATTTGGTTCCTGCAGCATAAAAAGACGATGCAGGCTGAGGAGATAGTCGCCAAAAACCCTAACCAGTATACTACACAACCGGGATCGAAATCGAAGCTTGAACTACCGGATGGCACCCAGGTCTGGTTAAACGGCAACAGCAAGCTGACCTTCGGCAACCGCTCGTTCGGGTCAACCTCCCGTGAAGTCCATCTGAGCGGCGAAGCTTTCTTCGATGTCGCCAAAAACGAAAAAGCCCCCTTTATCATTCATACCGGAGTAATTGATATTACGGTACTGGGGACTGCATTCAATGTCAAGGCTTATCCCGGTGAAAAAAATGTCGAAACGGCCCTGGTCCGTGGCCTTATCGAGATCACGACCCACAACGATCCGGACCGGAAGATCCTTCTGAAACCCAATGAGAAATTCATCATCCCGACCGACACCGCAATAGTCAGTACCCGTATCAGCCAGACGATGGCGCCTTCTGTCTATTCCATCACCGCCTTACACCAGGGCAAGTCCGGGATTTTACCGGAAACGGTATGGATGCAACGCAAGCTGGAATTCGACGATGAGCCGTTCTCGGAACTGGCGCCAAAAATGGAAGAATGGTTCGATATCAAGATCAGGTTCGGCAGCGAGTCCATTCGAAACCGGCGCTTCTCAGGTGTCATCGAAAAAGAAACCCTGGAGGAGACCTTGAAGGATTTGCGGCTTTCCTCTCCCTTTACCTATACACTCAACGGCAATGAATTATTGATCAAATAAAATAGCATCGCAACCATCAAAAACAAAGACCCATAACTGACTGACCAACGAAAAAGGGAGATGCTGAAACACCTCCCTCAACTTCGACAAATCGGGAATTCATCGTGGAAAATGGCATTCCCTTTTATCTAACATTAACTTCAAAGTTATGAAAAAATGCTGGCTTGCCAGGCCTGTTTTTGCCCTGGAAAGTTTACGTAAGTGCCTAATAATAATGAAACTAACTGCTCTAATTCTGCTAATAGCCTGCATGCAGGTGACAGCCAATGGGTACTCCCAGGACAAGATGAGCATCACTCTAAAGAACGTACGGCTCAAGTACGCCATCACGTACATCCAGCACAACAGCAAATACCGCTTTATTTACAATGACGACGTTATTTCGGAATCCGTTAAGGTATCCGTAGAGGCCAGGGACGCCACGATACAGCAGATCCTTGACATCGTGCTCCGGTCTACCTCCCTGGTCTACCACGTGATGGAAAATGACCTTATTGTCATCGCTTCTCAGGAAGATAATAAACCGGCTTTCCCCATCAAAGGAAAAGTAAATCTGCATCACACAACGGGTGTTAGCCCGGGTGGCCCGGGTATCAGCATTGTCGAAAAAGGTACCACCAACGGCACCACCACCAATGACAAGGGGGAATTTTCGCTTGACGTCAAAGACGGAACCGCTGTCCTGGTGATCAGTTCCGTCGGCTACGAGCCCCAGGAGATCGCCCTCAACGGTAGACAAGAGCTGACTATCCTATTGGAACCTACCAACAGTCAGATGGCGGATGTTGTGGTAACCGCTCTCGGCATCACCCGCCAGAAAAAATCGATTACCTACGCTACCCAGTCGATCAAAGGCGCTGACCTCAGCGATACCCGGGAGGTCAACCTCACCAATGCGATGGACGGGAAAGTGGCCAATATGCTCCTGAGTAAGACCAATGCCGGTCCGGGCAGCAGCACCCGGATCATCTTTCGGGGCAATCGCTCCATCAACGGTAGCAACCAGCCGCTGATCATCGTCGATGGAGTGCGTATCGACAATACCCCGCAAGCCTTTAACGATGTAACGAACAATGTCGCCCTGGCGCGTGACAACGGCGACGGCATCTCCAATATCAACCCCGATGATGTAGAGACGATGACGGTGCTGACCGGCGCTTCGGCGGCAGCCCTCTATGGCTCGGACGCTTCTAATGGCGCTATCATTATCACGACAAAAAAAGGCCGGTCGGGCAGGGGCATCGGTGTCTCGGTATCCAGCTCCGCCATGTTGGAGAACCCTATGGTCTATCCCAGGTTTCAGAACACTTACGGCCAGGGCTCGGGTGGTATCTTCGACGCCAAAAGTGAATATAGCTGGGGCCCAAAAATGCAGGGACAGCCGGTGACCGACTGGACCGGGAAGAGCCAGCCTTTGTCTCCACAGCCCGATAATTTCAAGGACTTCTTCCGCACGGGTTCCGAACTCATCAATTCCGTGGCGCTTTCCGGCGGCAACGACAAGTCACAGACTTATTTCTCTTACACGAATACCTACAGCAACGGGATCATGCCCAACAACGCGTATAAGCGCAATAACCTGAACCTCCGGCAGACTTACCAGTTGACAGACCGGCTTTCGGTCGACATCAAGGCCAACTATATTAAGGAAGAGATCATCAACCGCCCCCTTGCCGGCGCCGGCAATCACGCAATGGCCACCCTTTATAGCATGCCCCGGAGCCTGCGGCTGAATGATGTCAGGAATTACGAATACACCGATCTCTCCGATTTTACCTTACACCAGAATTACTGGGGTAGCCAGCAACCGGCTTTTCAAAATCCCTACTGGAGCGTTTATAGAAACCTTTATGAACGTGACCGGGACCGCCTTATCGGGCTGGTATCCCTCAAATACCAGATCACCCCGGAGTTAAGCATACAGGGGCGTACCAGCCTGGACACTTATCAGGACAGGGGAGAAGAGAGTGATTACAGTAATACCTATTGGATCACATATGCCGGCGGCGGTAACTATCAGATCAACAAGTCTTCTTTCCGGCAGTTCAATAACGATGTGCTGGTCAACTATAAAAAACGGCTCTCCGATAAATTCGGCCTCAACGTCAATGCCGGCGCCAGCCTCGAGCAGTTCAACATGGAAAATACGAACTCGAATGACCAGGGGCTAGTCGTCGCCAACTCGTTTTCGCTGGGGAACGGACTGGCCACCGTAACCACCAACGGCCTTTCGCGGACACAAAAACAATCAGTGTACGCGGCCGCCAACCTCGGGTATAAGGACTACCTGTTCCTCGATGTCACGGGGCGGAATGACTGGAACTCTACTTTACCCGTCAATCATGCCTCCTACTTTTTTCCATCAGTGGGCATCAGCGCGGTGTTCAATGAAATGTTCAAACTGCCCGAAGCCATCTCCCTGTTGAAACTCCGTGCCTCCTACGCCGAAGTAGGCAATGGTACAGGCTTCAACCAGTTAAAGGAGTCGCCATATATCGGCCCCGGGGGTAACGGCGGATTTCTTTATGTCGACCGGGTCCTGAAGGATGCCAACCTCAAACCTGAACAAACAAAATCATATGAGGCCGGTCTCGATATCGGTCTGTTCAAAAATCGGTTTACTGCCGAGATAACGGCCTATAAGACCAATACGGTCAACCAGATCTTATCTATCGGCGTGCCCAGCCCATCCGGTTATGCCTTCCGTATTATCAATGCGGGTAATATCCGGAACCAGGGGCTGGAAGTCCTGCTCACCGGTAAGGCGATCGATCAGCCACATTTTAAATGGTCAGTCGGTTTTAATTTCGGCCTGAACCGCAACAAGATCCTTTACCTCGACTCCATCGAGAAAATGCCGCCGCTCTCTTCGCCGGAAACGCTGGGTGAGATCGTCGCTGAAGAAGGCAAGGCCTTCGGCGGGATCTATACAACCAGCTTTGTACGCAATGCTACCGGGCAAATTATCGTAGACAGCACCGGCCTGCCAAAAGTAGAGGGCGACCAGACCAAACACTATGCCGGTAACTACAACCCCGACTGGACAGCCGGTATCACCAACACGTTTCAATACAAGAACTGGAGTTTCTCTTTCCTCATCGATATGCGCAAGGGCGGCATTGTCATCTCGGGCACCCAGGCCCTCGAAGCTTCGCAGGGAGTGACCCAAAATACGCTTGCCGGGAGGGAAACAGGTTTTGTCGTACCCAATTCGGTGACGGAAGGGGGGACGAAAAATACGGTGGCGGTATCGGCCCAGAATTACTGGCAGTGGGTAGGCTCGCAAAATCTCGTCGGCGAGGCGTTTGTTAACTCCGCTACCAATATCCGGCTGCGACAGGCTACCCTGAGCTATACGTTGCCCTTGACAGGACGATCTGCCCTCAAAGGCGCCACCTTTTCCCTGGTTGGCCGCAATCTATTCTTCCTGAAGAACGATGCGGTGGGTTTCGATCCGGAATCGGCCCTGGGGACTGGTAATAACCAGGGGCTCGAATATACGCCGGTACCCAGCACCCGGAGCTATGGGTTGTATTTGAAACTGAATTTTTAATGACAAAAGACTTTACGATGAAACGATTGTATAAAGGATGCTGGCCGCTGGTTGTCTTGTTGCTGATGGCCGCCGGCTGCACTAAAAACTTCGATTCGATCAATAGTGATCCCACTACCTTCGGTACCTTACCCCCCGCAACGATCCCCAAGGCATTTGCTATCGCCGAATGGGAAGGCGTATACGCGGACCCGGGAAACTACGAGGTCATTCACAGCCTCTATACCGATCTCTGGAGCCAGTATTTTGTTGACGGCGGCGGTTTTCCGGGCGACCGTTATGTCCTCGATCCCACACTCACCATCTTTTCGTGGAGCCTTACCTATACCGTAAACCTGCCCAGCATCAAGATCGTGATCGATGGTACGGAGGGCACCGCGCCCTCTGCCAACGCCATCGCCAAGATCTGGAAGACCTATATGTTCCATCAGCAAACCGACCTCTATGGGCCGATACCTTATTCGCAGGCCGGGCTGGGTTTGTTGAGCGTCCCCTATGATGCGCAGGAATCCATCTATATGAATTTCTTCAGTGTACTCGACTCCGCCATCGCTACCTTGAAGGCTTCCGACCAGACACAAACTCCTTTTGGCACCGACGATCTCATCTATGGCGGCAGTATCCCCAATTGGATCAAATTCGGCAACAGTCTTCGACTGCGGCTGGCGATGCGGATTTCCGGGATCAATCCCACCCTGGCGCAAGCAGAAGCGGAAAAATCGGTTGCCGATGGGGTGATGACCGCCAATGCCGACAACGCCTTTGTGGCGGTAGGGCCGAATTCCATCAACGGGCTGGCGGCCGAGGCGCCCTGGGAGAATATGCGGATGAGCTCTTCGATGGTCAGCTATCTTAAGGGATACAATGATCCGCGGATGATGGAATATTATAGTCCTGCTGATGATGACGGAGAATACCACGGGACCCGGAACGGTATGAATGTCACCCAGGTCGCGGCCGCGGTCTCCAAGAATGGAACCAATCTCTCCAATATCAATACCACCCGGTGGAGCGATGCTACCCAGGCGACCACGCCGCTGAATGTCATGTATGCCGCAGAGACCTACTTCCTGCGGGCGGAAGCGGCCTTGAATGGCTGGAATGTGGGAGGCACTGCCCGGCAGTTGTATGAACAGGGCATTACCATATCGATGAACCAGTGGGGCATTACCGACGCCAATGCCATTCAGAATTATATCCAAAGTACGTCGACCCCCATTCCACCAAATGACTATCTGCATTCACCGGCTGTAGCGGCGATACCCGTTAAATTCGCGGCCGATGCGGTCACGCAACGTCAGCAAATCCTCACGCAGAAATGGCTGGCCATATTCCCCGATGGGATCGAGGCCTGGGCCGAGTTACGCCGAACGGGATACCCGGTACTTTATCCGCTGGTCGAATCGGATAACCCGGATGTACCGGCCGGCCATATGATCAGCCGGTTCACCTGGCAGAGCGACGAATACAATACGAATGGTAAAGCAGTGCAGGCGGCGCTGCCCTTGCTGGGCGGCCCGGATAAAGTGAGCACACACGTTTGGTGGAACAAATAAAACCCGATGTCGATGTTTCGAGTTTTCAGGCAGTTGCCCTTTGCCATACTGATCCTGCCCTTCGCTGTAAGCGGACAGGAAAGAGTGCCCATCATCCCGGAACCGGTCTTCATAGAAGCAAAAGCCGGCGTCTTCAGCACGGGTCCCCTGTTGGTGACGATGCCTCAGCGCAGTCCCGAGGCTTTGGTGGTCATCGACGATTTTTCCCGGGATTGGTTACGGCTCACGGGGCAGAAGCTGGTGTTTTCGGTTAATACAGGGGCTACCGTCGATCCGGCGGAAGGGTATCATCTTGAGGTGGATCCGCAGCGCATCCGGATCAGTGCGGGTTCGGGAGCAGGTTTGTTCTATTCCCTGCAAACGCTCAGGCAACTGCTGCCAGTGGGTGGTATTGCTGCGTCGCCCGTTCGGATCCCCTGCGTCCGTATCCTCGACTATCCCCGTTATCCCTTTCGCGGAATGCACCTGGACGTTAGCCGGCATTTCTTCTCTATAGCTTTTATAAAAAAATACCTCGATCTTCTGGCTGCCTATAAGCTGAACACCTTTCACTGGCACCTGACGGACAGCCATGGCTGGCGGATCGAAATAAAAAAATACCCGCGACTCACAAGTATTGGCGCCTGGCGGGCGGATCGCACGGGTATCCCCACGACAATTGCCGAACCCACAGGGGCGGGAGAACCGGCTACCTACGGCGGCTTCTACACACAGGAACAGATCCGTGATGTCGTGGCGTATGCCGCCAGGCGGTTTATCACTATCATCCCGGAGATCGAAATGCCTGGTCACTGTACCGCAGCGTTAGTGGCCTACCCGGAATATTCCGATCTCGATAACCCCGCACCTTTACTTCGTCCCTGTGGTTATCCGGGCGATCTGTTACACAACCTTTGCCTGGGGTACGAACCGTCCTTTACGTTCGTGGAAGCTATTTTAACTGAGGTCATGACGCTGTTCCCGGGTTCCTTTATTCATATCGGCGGTGATGAAGTGCGGGGCGGCCCCTGGCTGGGCTGCCCCCGCTGCCGCAGCCGGATGCAGGAAAAAGGGTTTACAACTGCCAAACAATACCAGGCCTGGTTCACCCATCGCATCGACAGCTTTATAAACGCCCATGGCCGACGCACCATCGGCTGGGACGATATATTGGGAGCCGATATCACCCCCTCTGCCACCGCCGTCGCCTGGCATAACCAGGACGCAGCCATCCAGGCGCTGAAAAAAGGACACGATATGGTGATGGCGCCTTTTCACTATACCTATTTTGATTTCTATCAATCCGATCCGCGGCTGGAGCCGGACATCACCTATGCCGGACTGGGACTGGATACGGTCTATGCCTTCGAACCGGCCCCACCCGGCCTGACACCCGAAGAAAATAAACATCTCCTGGGAGGCGAAGCCTGTCTATGGACGGAAAATTTTGCCACCCCCGCCCGCGTCGAATATATGTTGCTGCCCCGGCTATTAGCCCTGGCGGAAGTGCTGTGGTCCCCTGCCGGCAAAAAAGACTACCCACGGTTTATCAGGAAGACCGAAGCGCACTTTAAACGATGGCAGACGGCGGGCATCAATTATGCCACCAGTATGTATAACGTAGCGATCCGGCCGGAATATGATCCCGGCAAGCGGGGCATCCGGGTTATCCTGGCCGATCAGACGCATCTGTACCCGATCCGATATACGCTGGATGGCAGTCAACCTACCAGCCATAGTACAGTATACACTACTCCGTTGTTAGTGACAAGAACAACCGAATTGCGGACAGGTGTTTTTAAAAACGACCAGCCTGTTGGAAAAGTAAATGGCGATCAGTTAACGATCCATCTGGCGACAGGCGCTGCGATCCGGGTGTTGCCGGATTCCACTCCGGGAGTCGATCGACTGGTAGATGGCATTCACGGGACTATCGAGCCATATGATGGCCGGTGGGTTATTTTTCATGACAGCACAGTGGATATCGTCCTCGATCTGAAAGCAGTAAAGGCTATCCATGGGTTCAATATCGGCTGCCTGGAAGATCAGGTGGGGGATATGATGCTGCCCCGATCGATCGGCGTTAGTTCCTCCAATGACGGTGATCATTATGACCGGCTGTTCGACCAGGCAAATATAAAATTGCCGGCCCGGTTGATCCGGCATACGGTGAACTATCACAGGGAGGGATTGATGGTCAGTGCGCGATACCTGAAATTTTCGTTTGTCCGTGCCAGCGTATCGGCCGACCCGCTAAAAAATCAATTCGTCATCGATGAAATTACGGTCCAATGACGATGACAGCCAGGCTCAATACAGACGGTAGCAGTGTGACAGCAATAACCCCGGCCAGCCAACGCCTGCAGGCCCTCGATGTCTTTCGTGGCATAACAGTTTTTGGGATGATAGTCGTCAACACACAAGGCAGCGGCGCTATACCGTACCGGCAGCTTATGCACGCAGACTGGAATGGCTTTACAATGACCGATCTGGTTTTCCCCTCTTTTCTGTTCGCGGTGGGTAATGCCCTGGTCTTCGCTATCAACAAAGGCCGGAGGCAGGCAAAAAGCCTCCTGCTTCGCCAGATCGCCAAACGGAGTTTGTTGATCTTTTTGGTAGGTCTGGCCTTATGCTGGTATACGTCGATGCATTTTACGGCGGATGGCATCGCTTTTGTCGGGTTGACCCATCTCCGCATTCTGGCCGTGCTGCAACGTATCTCGCTGTGTTATGGCCTTGCAGCACTTCTGGCGGTATATGTGCGGCCCCGGGGATTATGGATCTGTTCTGTGATCTTGCTGCTCGTATACTGGATCCTGCTTTACCTGGGCGGCACCGGGGGACAGCCTTATGGGGAAGCTACCAACCTGGTACGGGTAATCGATCTGCGGGTGCTGGGGGAAGCGCATATGTATCGGGAGGGTGGGCTGCTGTTTGATCCCGAAGGGTTGCTCAGCACCCTTCCTGCTACGGTGAATGTCATCGCCGGCTATCTCACGGGGCAATACCTGTTGGAAAAAGGACGTATTCCGGCGAATGTCCTGCTTCTCTTGATAGTTGGTTTGTTACTGCTGGGTGCTGGTGAAATCTGGAGTCTGCGATTCCCGATCAATAAAAAACTGTGGACCGGGTCCTTTGTCCTGGTCACTACGGGTATCGATCTGCTGTGTATGACTTTCTTATTCTATGCGGTGGAGATCCGGCGATGGAGAATTGGGGTGTTCTTTTTTGCTGTGCTAGGGAAGAATCCCCTGTTCGTGTATATCTTTTCCAATCTCCTCCTGATCTTCCTCATCTGGCCGGTGGGGAATACCATCGGGATAGACTGGATCAATGGGGTCTTTTTTCAACGGCTGGCGCCCGGACCCTTAGGCTGCCTGCTGTTTGCCCTGGCCTTCACCCTGCTGTGCTGGCTGGTAGCCTGGTGGCTGGACCGGAAAAAGATCTACCTTAGGCTCTAGCCGGAGCGCCGAAAACTATAAGTGTAAAACATGATTAAACTACCCATCATATGAAGTACATCCGCCGGGGGGCACGGCAGACCCGTCGGTTGGCCCTCACGGCCCAGGTGGTTTGGCAAGCGTTCATGCCGTTGGTGGCCTTACTTTTTTTCGGAAGCTGTTCCCGCAACAGCGGTTTACTATTCGACCAACTGATGCCATCTGAAACGGGGATTGGTTTTGTCAATACGATCCGCGAAACGGAAGAAGGCAACGTACTGAACTACGCCTATTTCTATAACGGTGGTGGGGTCGCCATCGGTGACCTCAACAACGATGGGTTGCCCGATATCCTCTTTACCGGCAACATGTCACCCAATCGTCTTTACCTCAACAAGGGCCATTTCAAATTTGAAGACATCACGGCCAGCAGTGGTATTGCCGCCGCACAGGGTTGGTGTACAGGAGCTACCCTGGCTGATGTCAACGGCGACGGCCTGTTGGATATTTATATTTGCCGGTCGGGAGATTCCGATCCGGTGCGGCGACGCAATCTGCTATACATCAATCTGGGCAACGGTAAATTCCGGGAAGCCGCAATGGAATACGGATTAGCGGATGAAGGCTACAGTACCCAGGCTGTCTTCTTTGATTACGATCGCGATGGCGACCTGGACATGTTCCTCGCCAACCACTCCCTCCAGCAATATGCCAGGGGTAACGAAACGGCGGCGATGCGCGGGCAGCAGTCGGCTTCTTTTTCCGATAAGCTATACCGCAACGATAACGGGCATTTTACGGATGTCTCCAAAGAGGCTGGTATCATTTCGAATGTGTTGACTTTTGGTCTTGGAGTAACGGTAAGTGATTTCAACAATGATGGCTGGCCCGATATTTATGTCTCCAACGATTTTAACGAGCCCGATTACCTGTTCATGAACAACGGTCTATCGAAGCCTGCCAGGCAGGGAGCTGCTCCGGTCGTTACCTTCACTGAAAGTCTCCATGCCTGCATGGATCAGGCCTCCCTCTATTCCATGGGTTGCGATGCGGCGGACTTCGACAATGATGGCCGGATCGATCTGATCACACTGGATATGCTGCCGGAAGATAACTGGTCGCAGAAGATGCATACCGGTGCGGAGAACTTCGATAAGTTTCAACTACTCTTCAACCAGGGGATGTATCCTCAATACAGCCGGAATATGCTGCATCATAACAATGGCGACGGTAGCTTCAGCGAGATGGGGCAGATGGCCGGCGTTTCTAACACTGATTGGTCCTGGTCTGCGCTCTTCGCCGATTTTGACAATGATGGCAATAAAGACCTTTTTATCAGCAGCGGGTATGCGAAAGATAATACCAATATGGATTTTATGAAGTACCGGCTCAGCCAACAGATGCGGGCACGGGGGGACGCCCTCTCCCCCGGTCTTATACAGGACCTGATCGACAAGATGCCGCCCATGCCCCTGCCCAGTTATCTTTTTCGCAATGACGGCAATAGTCACTTTACCAATATGGCCCGCCAATGGGGGATGGGTATTCCTGGTGTGTCGGCCGGGGCAGCGTATGCGGACCTGGACAACGACGGCGATATGGACCTTGTCGTCAACAATATCAATCAACCGGCGGGTATCTTTCGCAACAACACGAGCCAGGTATATCCCTCGAACCATTATTTAACCGTCGCATTAAAGGGAACGGGCGCGAATACGCTGGGTGTCGGGGCGAGGGTCAGTGTATATTGCCAGGGGCGGCAATACTTACAGGAAGCATACACTGTGCGGGGCTTTCAGTCCTCGGTAGATCCGGTGCTGACCTTCGGACTGGGCAATTGTGTGGTGGCGGATTCGGTGGTGGTTAGTTGGGAAAATGGCGCTATAACCCGGCAAACCAAGGTTACGGCGAACCAACGTATCGTTATCGACGAGGGGGCGACAATATCACGACCCTCAGGAGCTGTATTGTCGCCTGCCGATGCGTCCAGCCCTTCGCCTGCTGATCTGTCGGCGCCCGCGGCCGCACGCCCCCTTGCCGCTCCGGCAGGGCCGGCCCTTTTCACCGCTCTACCCGGCGCCATCTATGTTCACCACGAAAAGACTTTCAATGACTTTGCACTCCAACCTCTTTTATCCGGTTATCTGTCCCGCAACGGTCCCTGCATGGCCAAGGCGGATATCAACGGCGATGGATTGGAAGACATCTTTATCGGCGGTGGCAAGGGACATCCCGGCCTTATCGCTGTACAGCACGGAGAAGGTTTCCTCCCCCTATCCGAACCTGCCGTCAGCGCGGACTCGCTATTCGAACCCGTAGCAGCGGTATTTTTCGACGCCGATGCTGACGGCGACGCGGATCTATACGTTGCCTATGGCGGGTATGCCGCGACAGCCAATGGTCCGGGTCTGCAGGACTGCCTGTACCTCAATGACGGCAAGGGGCATTTTAAAAAAGCTGTCCAGTCTCTCCCTTCACGCCGATATAACAAGCAATGTATCCGTGTTGCGGATTTCGACCACGATGGCGATCCGGACATTTTCATCGGCGGCGGTGTGGTGCCCGGAAAATATCCGCTTGCCGATCCGTCCGTCATTTTGTTGAACGATGGGAAAGGTCACTTCACAGAAGCCAGCGATGCGGTGATAGCTTCCTTGAAAGACAAGGGCCTGGTGAACGATGCCGTTTGGGTAGACCTCAATAAGGACGGCTATCCGGACCTGATAGTCGTCGGAATGTGGATGTCCGTCACCGTGCTGATCAATGAGCAAGGACATTTCGTGGATCGATCCGCTCAGTACGTCCCGTTCCCTTCTTCCGGTTGGTGGAACAGCATCCTTGCCTCCGATCTCGACGGAGATGGTAATATCGATCTCATTATCGGCAATCAGGGATTGAACAACCAGTTCAGGGCCAGTGTCCGTGAACCGCTGACGGTATATACCCTGGATTTCGACGGTAATGGCATCGCAGATCCGGTTCTTTCTTACTTTATCCACGATACGGCTTATCCTGTATACTCCCGTGACGACCTCATGGATCACCTGCCCTATCTGAAGAAGAAATTCCCCGAATATCACGATTATGCCCGCGCCGGCATGACGGATATCTTCGGGGACAAGCTCCAACAGGCGATGGTCCATCAAGCAACCCAGTTGGCCACCCTTTACCTCCACAACAATGGCAAAGGCGCCTTCGAGGTCCGGCCGTTACCGTCCGAAGTGCAATTGTCACCCATCTACGCCACCCTGGCCGAAGACCTCAATCACGATGGCCGGCCCGATCTCATCCTTTGCGGCAATAATGCCTGGACCAGGATCAAATTCGGGCGCTACCGGGCCAACCACGGGCTGGTGCTGATCAATGACGGTAAAGGTAATTTTTCGACGATGCCACAGCAGGGTAGCGCTTTACATCTCCGCGGAGACGTCCGCAGCATGGCGCTTGTCCATGGTAAAGGGCAGGTACAGTTGCTGGTTGGGATGAATAATGATTCGGTAAGGCGGTATAAATTACAGCAGGGTCCTACCCAACAATAATTTATTTTCCCTCCGCTGAAACATTCGCTTTCCTTATAGCGTCCCAGTAATTATACCTAAAGCCATCTTATGCTTAAAAACTTCTGGAAGATCGCTATCCGCCAACTGAGAAAACAAAAATTCTACTCCGCTGTCAAAATTGGCGGGTTTGCCCTCGGCATCGCCGCTTGTCTGCTGATCGGGCTGTACATCCATAATCAGCTCAGCTATGATCGTGATTTCCCGGGAGCCGATCGCCTTTACCGGCTGGCAGGATATCTCAACGAGAACGGAACGGTTCGTAAGGGATCTGGCTGGCAGGCCCCATTCATGCAGGCGCTGAAGACCGAATTTCCCCAGGTGGAGCGGGCAGGCCGGCTGATGTCGTCCACCTTGTTCTACGGCGCCGGCAGTAACCAGTTGCGGCCTATCGAAAGCACCCAGGATACTTATGAACAGGGGTTTGCGTATGCGGACTCCAGCTTACCTGACCTCTTCCAATTCCAGATGGTCATTGGCGACCGGACTACGGCATTAAGCCGGCCCCAAACCCTGATCCTCTCTAAAAGCAAGGCCGGGAAATTTTATCCCGGCCAGAATCCGGTGGGCCGGCAGCTCATTCTCAACGACGACAAAGACCATCCCTGGACTATCGGCGGAGTGATGCAGGACCCGCCCGAGCATTCACACCTGCAGTTCGACTATTATCTTTCCCTGACAGGGCACGAACTCTGGAAGGGAGAACAGCAGACCTGGATGGCCAGCAACTATGATATTTATGTGCTGCTGCGACCGGATGCCGACGCGGGCAAGCTGGCAAGCCAGATCAACCTGATCTCCAAGAAATACTGGATACCTCAGATGGAGCAAAGCGGCGTACCGGATGCGCGCCATGTCCTGGACAAACTGGGCTTTATGCTCCAGCCGGTATCGGATATCCATCTGACAACGGATATACAAGATAGTATGGCGCATGTGGACCGAAAATACCTTTGGCTGTTTGGGGCTATAGGCGTTTTTGTACTGCTGCTGGCTAGCATCAATTTTATCAACCTGTCGACGGCGCGTAGCGCCAATCGGGCAAAGGAAGTGGGCCTGCGAAAGGTAGTAGGATCAGATCGTCAGGGACTGATCAGGCAATTTTTGCTGGAGTCGATCGTGACCAGCGGTTTTTCCTTCCTGTTGGCAATCGGTCTGGCGGCGCTGTTGCTACCACTTTTTAATAAGCTGGCGGGAACTTCCATGCATTTCCCCTGGACGGCATGGTGGCTGGCGCCCGGTGTGATAGCGGCATCGGTAGTGATAGGGTTGATCGCTGGTCTATACCCCGCTGCTTACCTTTCGGCATTCCGTCCTGCGCAGGTCTTAAAGGGCGATGTCAGCCGTGGCGCCCGTCATTCGGGACTTCGCAGCGGGCTGGTGGTCTTTCAGTTTACGACCTCGGTGGTGCTTATCATCGCGACGATGGTCGTCTACGGGCAGATGCACTTTATTCTGAATTCCGAGATGGGTTTCAACAAGGACCACGTCCTGCTGATCGAAGGGACGGGGACCCTGGGCGACCGGCTTCCTGCCTTTAAAAATGAGCTGCTTAAATTGTCAGATGTACAGGCGGTAACGAACAGCGATTTCCTGCCGATTAGAGGCAGCAAACGCAACGGGAATACGATGTACCGGGTAGGCAGGGAAAAGCTGGATCCCGGGATGATAGTGCAGAAATGGGATGTCGACGCGGATTATCTGAAGGTGATGGGCATCAAGCTGGCCGATGGCCGGAATTTTTCCCCCGGCCTGGTCTCCGATTCGCAGGCAGTCATCATCAACCAGACGATGGCCCGCAAGATGGGCATGACGCATCCGGTAGGAGAGCGGATCAACTGGGGACAGGGAACTGGCGTACCGATCATCGGAGTGGTGGAAGACTTTAATTACGAATCGGTCAAACAGGCGATCGGCCCCCTGGTGCTGATGCTGGGCAATTGGACGACTACCGTGGCAGTGCGGACCAATACA
>JADMIO011121716.1_pt1 | contig 20466 bp, 12 predicted proteins | sample 8958161 | NCBI WGS metagenome assembly JADMIO01 (sample SAMN16585339, study PRJNA669376) | soil metagenome | isolation source: Crop rotation soil | place: USA: Cullars Rotation, Alabama | collected 2011 | reverse complement strand
GCCGCGACTTCAAGTCACGTGAATTCCAAGCTTCGGATCCCACTGTGCTGGAAAGACATCGGGCACGACCGGAACGCCGAAAGCCGTGATGCTTTCGCATAAAAATTTCGTCAATATGATCTCGATGCTTTCGAGCGTGCTTGAAATGGACACGACCGACGGCGTTTTGTCGGTGCTGCCGATGCACCATACCTTTGAATTTTCGGCCGGTTTTCTGACGCCATTTTCAAACGGAACGCAGATTACATATCTCGAAGAGCTTTCATCGGAAGAATTGACGCGCGCGATCGAAAACGGGCATGTCACGGGCATGGTCGGAGTTCCCGCGCTATGGGAGCTGCTTCACCGAAGAATTAAAACGCGTCTCCGCGAACGCGGCGATTGGTTTGCCGATTTGGCGGATAACGTCATCGAATTTAATGCCTGGCTGCGCGACAATACATTTTTCAATCTCGGTCCGATTATCTTTTTCCCGATTCATCAAGGCATGGGCGGGCGAATGCGGTATCTGATTTCGGGCGGCTCTGCCCTTTCGGAAAAAGTGCAGAAAGATCTGCACGGATTGGGCTTTACCGTGCTTGAAGGTTACGGTCTGACCGAATCTTCGCCGGTGCTGACGGTGGCTCGGCCCGGCAATAAACTTTTGAGGGGCAGCGTCGGCAAACCCCTACCGGGTGTTGAGGTCAAGATTGAAAACCCGGACGAAAATGGCGTCGGCGAAGTTATCGCCCGCGGGCAAAATGTGATGCTCGGCTACTATAACAACGAGGAAGCAACCGAAGCCGTTTTGCAGGACCGGTGGCTGCGCACCGGCGACCTGGGCAAACTCGACGAAGACGGAAATCTCTATATTGTCGGGCGCTCAAAAGACGTCATTATCGATTCGAATGGCAAAAATATCTACCCGGATGAAATCGAAGACCTTTACGGAAAATCGGCCTTTATCAAGGAATTATCCGTTGTCGGGCTGCCGGATGATGACGGCGGCGAGAAAATTTCCGCGCTGGTCGTGCCTGATTACGAATACGACATCGCGCTTTCACGGAGCGACACGAATAAAAAGGTCGAAGAACATTTCCGGGAAATATCGGCGGGTCTGGCATTTTTCAAGCGGATCAAAGTTTTGCATATAACGCCGTTTGAATTGCCGCGCACGGCGACGCGCAAAGTAAAACGCCCCGAGGTAGTCGGGATACTCCAAAATCTCGAAGAACGCGCGAAAAAGAAAACCAAGCAGGTAGCCGACACAAAGGGCGACGACACTGCGCTTTGGATTCGTAAAGTTGTGGCCACGGTTTCAAATCGCCCGCTTTCCGAAATCGGGCTCGGCGATAAGCTTGCCGATCTGGGGTTTGATTCCCTGATGTTTGTCGAGCTTCAGGCGGCGGTCGAAGATGCCGGCGGGCGCGTGATGTCGCCCGACACTTTGAACGAAGTGCAAACCGTCCGCGAGCTTCTGACAGCGGTACAGCGGGTTGATAAATCGAAAAAGCTGGTTGACGAGCCGAAAAAGGAGGAGAAAGGTCAGGACGAAATTTTTGTACCGTCGATCATTCGCCGCGTCGGCAATCAGATCATAGATTTCGCGCAGGAACAGCTTTACGATACGGTTTTAAAAACCAAAATCGAAGGCGAATCGAATGTGCCGATGCACACGAATTTTATCGTCGCGCCGAATCACGCTTCGCATATTGATACTGGGCTTGTCAAAAAAGCGCTCGGCAAAGAGGTTGCCGAACAAACCGTCGCGGTCGCGGCGGCCGATTACTGGTTCGATACCAGGTACAAACGCGCGTATATGAACAACTTTACGACGCTCATTCCCATCGAGCGCACGGGCAGCTTGCGTCAATCACTGCGCCACGTAACCGAAATTCTCAAACAGGGCTACAACACGCTGATTTTTCCCGAAGGCACACGTTCGACGACCGGCGATATCGCCGAATTCAAACCGATCATTGGGTATCTGACGCTCAACGAAAAAATCGGGATTCTGCCGATCTACATTTGGGGAACTTATGAAGCTTTTCCGAAGGGCATGACAATCCCTGCAAAAGACAGCATCGGCGCTGAAATCGGGGCAAAGATCGGACGGTTTCTCGAATACGATGAGCTCGCCGAAATGGTCAAGGGCGTTCCGAATACCGAGGCCTACCGTTTAATTGCAGCCCGGGTACAGCACGAAATTGAAAACATGCGCGACGGCAAGCGTGATAAATTCGACGTGCCAGCTGTTCGCAAAAAATGGAAGGCCGAGCGGCGTAAATCGCGTAAACAAGCGCCATTAATTGATGAATAAATTTCAGAAGCATATACGTCTTTTGTATTCAGCATTGATATTTTTAACTACTGATTCGCACATTAAATAAAAGTCAAATATTGTGAAAATTTTTAAAGCCAAAATTTTTGTTGCTACTTTCTTGCTCTTAACACTCGTTTCAACATCATTCGCGCAAACAAAGCCAAAGATTGATAAAAAACAGCTTGCCAATCAGGTAAAGGCCGAATTTATGCACGCCTGGAACGGCTATAAGAAATATGCCTGGGGACACGACGATCTGAAACCGGTAAGCAAGACCTACCGAGATTGGTACGCGCCGGAGACGCTTTTGATGACGCCGGTTGATTCGCTCGATTCGCTGATTTTGCTCGGATTTAAGGATGAAGCGAACACGACCCGGAAATATATCACAGACAATCTTTCGTTTGATAAGGATATTTACGTTCAGAATTTTGAGATCACGATCCGAATTTTGGGCGGGCTGATTTCGAGCTACCAGCTGACAGGCGATAAAAAACTGTTGGCGCTGGCGGATGATCTGGGAACGCGACTATTGCCGGTTTTTAACTCGCCGACGGGGTTGCCCTATCGTTATGTCAATCTCAAGACCGGGAAAACAAAGGGCGAGGTAACGAATCCGGCGGAAACGGGAACGCTTTTGATAGAATTCGGAACGCTTTCAAAGCTGACTAATAAGCCGGTTTTTTACGAGAAAGCGAAGCGCGCGCTGGTGGAAACCTATAATCGCCGCTCCTCAATCGGATTGGTCGGCACAGGCATTAATGTCGAAACCGGAAAATGGACGAACCCCGACAGCCATGTCAGCTCGGAGATTGATTCTTACTACGAATACCTGCTGAAATGCGCGATTTTGTTTGATGATGCCGATTGCAAAAAAATGTGGCAGGATTCAATCGCCGTCATCAACAAATATTACGCCGACGAGGTGCGCGGCGAGTTGTGGTATGGCCATGTTGATATGAATACGGGCAAACGAACGTCAACCATGTTCGGCGCGCTGGACGCCTTTTTCCCCGCCATCCTGGCTTTATCAGGCGATCTGGACCGGGCCAAACGGCTGCAGGATTCGGCGTATAAAATGTGGACAAAATACGGCATTGAGCCCGAAGAATTCGATTATCAAAAAATGGATGTGGGCGATGCCGGTTACCCGCTGCGTCCCGAAATTGTCGAATCCACGTATTATCTTTACCATTACACGGGAGACGAAAAATATCTGCAAATGGGCAAAACCTTTTTTGATGATTTAATGAAACACTGCAAAACGGATGTTGCCTATACCGGCTTGAAAAGCGTGGTGACAAAAGAAAAGACCGATTATATGCACAGTTTTCTATTTGCGGAAACCTTCAAATATTATTATCTGCTTTTTGCGCCGCCGAAAACTTTGGACTTTAAGAGAGTAGTGTTTAATACGGAAGCGCATCCGATTAAGAAAACCTGGTGAAATAGCTTATAATTTAATCTAACAGTTGAGTTAAATGATGCAAACTTATAAAGCGACTTTAAACGGAAATCAGTTGGAATGGAATGGTGAAGTACCCGAAGTTGTGCAAACGCGCGAGCCGGTTAGTGTGATTGTGACAATTTTGGATGAAGAAATATCTTCACTAAAAGATTTACGTCCATTTGGTTTGTGCAAAAATGAATTTGTTGTTCCGGAAGATTTCGACGCTCCTTTGCCGGAAGACGTTTTGGCAGATTTTGAAAACTGATGAAACTGCTTCTCGATACACATGTCTTTCTTTGGTATATAACAGCTGATTCACGCCTTCCAACAATTTTTCGCGATGCGATTCGTGAACCGAAAAATGATGCTTTTTTGAGTGTTGCTTCGCTCTGGGAAATAATTGTCAAATATAATCTTGGCAAGCTTCCTTTACCACAAATGCCTGAAATTCTTATTCCAAATGAACGTCGCCGGCATCAAATAAAAAGCTTGTCATTATACGAAAATGCGGTCAAAGAATTAGCGATGCAGTGCACCGCGATCCATTTGACCGTATCCTGATTTGTCAGGCTTTGGCAAACAATTTAACTATTGTTACTGTTGACATACAAATTCAAAGTTATAATGTATCTTATTTGAAATAATGGCCGAGAAAAAAACAAAAGCATTAGCAAAGACTAAAAAGAAAATATTAATCACAGGCGGAACGGGATTTTTAGGCGCGCATCTTGTTCGGCAGTTTCTCGATGCGGGCGCGAAAAATCTGCGGGTGATGGCTTCAAGCGTTCCGGCCTGGATGACGGATGCCGGTGTTGAGGCCTTTGCAGGTTCAGTTACAAAAAAAGAAGATGTAGCAGCCGCGACGAAAAACTGTGAGGCGATCTATCATCTGGCAGGAAAAGTTTCGTTTGCTTATGACGGTGCTGTGCAGATGAATAAGATTCATGTTGAGGGTACGCGGCTTTTGTGCGAAGCGGCGAAGGAAAATAATGTTAAAAATTTTATTCTCGCTTCATCAAGCGGCACCTCGGCAATTACGGAAGACGGCGAAATTGTTGATGAAACATACCCGCAGCCGGTCGAAATCTTAACGAAATGGGCCTACTACGCTTCGAAATATTATCAGGAAAAGACCGCGCTCCGGGCGTTTCAGGATAAAGGCGAGCGGCTTGTGATCTTAAATCCTTCATTGCTTTTAGGCGAGGGCGACGAGCGTTTGAGCTCGACAAAAATCGTGCTCGATTTTATGGCGCAAAAGCTGCCTATCACACCGACGGGTGGGCTGAATTTTGTTGACGCACGCGATGCGGCGGCCGCATTTTTGAATGCTCTCGATAAGGGGCAGCACGGGGAAAGATATTTGCTCGGCGCGGTAAATTGGACGGTAAAAGAATTTTTCGGCCGGCTCGAACGGCTTTCGGGCGTGTCGGCCCCGGTGTTCAGGGTTCCTAAAAAGGTGGCAATAGCCGGGTCGAACTTTATTACCAGTCTTTACAAAACCTTTGACAAACCAGCCCCGTTTGAGGCTTCGGAGGTAGAGATGGGCGAATATTTCTGGTATTTCGACTCCGCAAAGGCCGAAGAAGAATTAGGCTTTACAGCCCGCGACCCGCAGGAAACACTACTGGATACGATCAAATACCTGCGTGAGAATTTTCTTGGGGAAGGTGTTTTTAAATAATTCATACTGAGTATCGTTTTTATTTATTAGCAAATTTGAAATTACAAATTTCAGATTTCAAAAGCCAAAACCAAAGAAATGAAATTCAAAACAATAGAACAAAAGTAAAGAAGACTAAAAAACTCAATTATGAGTAAAAAAACAGAATAGCTTTAACAAGGAAACCGCGCGAAAAACCGCGAATCAACACGAAGCTCTCCAATTCTTTTCGTGTTGATTCGCGGTTTTTCGCGGTTACAATTGATTGCGCATACTCAAAAATTACGTGCTCCGGTACTTTGACTTTATCCTGTCTTTGATTCAAATAATTTATAATCGCATAACAAATCTATCCAATAAATCATATAAAATAAAATGTTTTACAAAATAAAGCCTCAAATCTAACCTTTCAATGCCCTTCTTTTATTATAAAAGCAAGCCAGACAAAGGAAATAACACTTAAGCTTGGTTCGGCATATATCTTGCATTATTAGTCACTGGTAATAATTTGCGAACGTAAATAGTTTTCCCAATTATTTTGAGGTTTTGGACTCACCTCCAAACTCAAAGGACTCTCTATATTTGCGTTACAGAAACCTGATTAGTTTCAAATATGCAGTTTATTTTTAGAGGAGAAGTGTATGCAAAATAAGATTTTACAAACGATTTTTTTAATGTGCTTTTTAGCCTTGGCTTCGTTGGCCCAGGACACAACCGGAAAAATCGTCGGAACGGTTTCGGCTCCGGATGGAGCAATTGCCGGTGCGACGGTTGTCGTTACAGATAATCAAACGGGGAAAGCAAGAACTGTTGTCGCTAATGAAAACGGCACTTTTGATGTTTCCCAATTAGAATTTGGTACTTATACGGTTAAAATTACAGCTAACGGCTACAAAACTTTTGTCGCTAATGACGTCAAAATTGATGCGGGACGCGAGTATCCGCTCAATGCCTTGTTAGAAGTCGGTCAAGTCACCGAACAGGTAACCGTGACGGCCGGCGCAGAACAGATCAACTCATCAAACGGTGAGCTGAGTACGACCATCAGCACCGAGCAAATTCGCGAGCTTCCGTTAAACGGGCGCAATCCGCTGGCGCTTATTAACTTAACTGCTGGAGCCAGCCCGACAAGTAATTCAATAAACGGGCAAAGATCGTCAGCGACCACAGTTACCCGAGACGGGCTGAACGTTCAGGATAATTTTATCCGAACGGGGACTTTCGTTTCAGACATTCCCAGTGTAGATGACATTAGTGAAATTACCATTACGACGCAAAACGCGGGAGTCGAGCAGGGAGCCGGTGCGAGCTTTATCCAGCTTGTCACGCCGCGCGGCGGAAAGAATTTTCACGGTAATTTGTTCGCCTTTAATCGCAATTCGAAATTTACCGCCAATAATTTCTTCAATAACACCAACAATCTACCGCGGCCGTTTTTGAATCGAAATCAATTCGGCGGCAGCCTCAGCGGTCCGGTGCCGCTTCCCGGCTTTAATGAAGGAGGACCGGGTTTCATTAAAAACAAAGGGTTTTTCTTTTTCAATTACGAGGGATTTCGCCTTGCCCAGCAGGCTACTATCACAAATATCGGCGGGGTGCCTCTGACGACATTGCTTGCAGGAGCACGAGACGGAAGTTTTACATTTGCGACAACCGGCGGATCGCGAACCGTCAATGTTTTAACCGGTCAAAATTTTACCTCGGCTTTAACAGCGGCACAGGGCGGTATTCTTGGAGTTGACCCGATCATCCAGTCTCGTTACCTGGCGAATTTGCCGACGACGGGAAACGGTGTCCTGACCGGTACGAACTTTACGCAAACTTTGAGCTTGCTGCGTTCCGACCCGCTTATCAGAAATGCTTTTTCCGGACGCTTTGATATTGAGTTCAGCGCCCGCCATTCTTTCAATGCGGTTTATAAGCGCAATAATAGCTCGGATGCGCGAACGGATGCGGCGGCCGGATTTTCGCCAAATGCTTTTGTGAACCAGGGCGGCCCGACCAATTTCTTTGCTGCGGCCTATCGGATGACTATTTCAGAAAATTTCTCAAACGAAATTCGCGGCGGTTTTCAGAAGAGCGAGCCGTTCTTTAGAGAGAGCAATGTTCCGGGTAACTATATCATTTCTACTACCGGTGGTTTAGCTCTGACTAATCCCGAAGGGACATTTCGCAGTCAGGGCAGAAACACGAAATACAGAAACATTCAGGACAACGCGGTTTATGTGTGGGGAAATCATTCCTTCCGTTTCGGCGCCGGTCTTGATGCATATGGTTTTCAATCGCTGAATCTGGCGGGAACAACGCCGACCTACACGATTGCAACCAGCACCAATACTGCTATTACGGCTAATAATTCGGCCATTACTGCAGCACAGGTTTGTGGCAATGATAATTGTATTAACGCGACCGACCTGGCGCGACTAATCAATTTGCGGTATTTTCTCGGCGGCATCGTCGGTGCCGCTGAAGTAACAGCCAATATCATCGACCCGCAAACCGGATATGGTTTTGGCCCATCAGATCAGCGGTTGAATTATGAAATCTATTCGGCGTATGGCTCAGACCAATGGCGTATCGGTCCGAAATTAACATTAAATCTCGGACTTCGCTATGAGCTGTTCACGCCGCTCAATAGCCCACAGGCAATTTTTCTTGAACCTGTCGTACAAAACGGCGATTTAGTGGGAAGCATTCTTAATCCCAACGGTTCTCTCGATATTGTCGGCGGAAATGCCGGTCACCGCGGAAACTTTTTCAAAGCCGATAAAGATAATTTCTCGCCGAACATCAGTTTTGCGTATTCGCCGGGTTTTGATAAAGGCTTATTTAGCCGGCTTTTAGGTAATAGTTTTGTTATTCGGGGCGGGTTCAGTGTTAATTATTTTAACGATGAATATACGAAAGCTTCAAGTACATTAGGCGCCGGTAATGCCGGTCTGGGTGCGCTTAGAGTTCAGGGCATTCGTCCGGGCACCAATTCGACGGTTCTGGCAACTTCTTTATCGAATCTTTCCATTCCCGGTTTTAGCCCGCTGCCTGCATTTAATACCCCACCAGGGTTTACGCCGCCGCCGCGCAGTTTTGCCTTCAATAATCAGCAGGCCGGACTTGTCAGTCAGGTTTTCGGTTCCGACCCGAATATCCAGGTTCCGCGTGTTTACCAGTGGAATATCGGCTTTCAGCGCGAAATCGGATACAAAACTGTAATAGAAGCCAGGTATGTCGGCAATTTGAGTAATGACTTGATTCGCACGGCTGATTTTAACCAGGCTGATATTGAAAACAACGGCTTTTTAGCTGACGTTTACCGTGCCCAGTCAAATTTGGCGCTTGTCGATGCTGACAGAGCCACGCGCACACAGCAATGTTTGGCTATGGGAAGAACTCCGGCAGATTGTGCAACGCAGGTAAATACCGATCGTCCACGCACCGCGGCTTTTGTCCCTACTCTGGCCGGAAGTCAGCAGTTAACGGTTTTCCCGCTGTTAAGAAATGATCTTGTTAATACCCTTACCAATGCGACATTTCTGACAAATATTCAGGGTGGAGCGGCCGGAGCGCTGGCCCAGCTGATCATAACCAACGGTCTTAGGAACAATGTGGTTTTCCAGAAAAATCCGAATATTTTCGTCAGTGAAATTTTGTCGAATGCCGGCAGGTATAACTACAACGCTTTTCAGTTTGAGATTCGCCGCCGATTCAGCCAGGGATTGTCATTTCAGGCAAACTACACATTTGCAAAAACTTTGACAGACGTTCCGGCGGAAGACCAGAATCGTCAGGGCGAAGCGCAGGAATTCGGCAATCCGGACCTTAACTACGGACGTTCCGACAATGACCGGACGCATGTTTTCAATGCGAATATGATTTACGAGCTGCCGTTCGGCAGAGGAAAGAGATTTTTGAATCAGGGCGGTTGGGTCGATCGGATTTTCGGCGGCTTCCAATTAACCTCAATTGTTAACCTGGCTTCGGGCACACCGCTCGGAATCATTGATCCGCGCGGAACTAAAAGCATTGCTTTTCAGTCGGGTAAACAAACCGCTACTTCAACCCTGACGGCCGATCAGATTAAGGATTTAGCCGGTGTTTTCAAAACTCCGAACGGAATCTATTTTATCAATCCGAAAGTCTTAAATGCGACGATTACGAGCTCGCTAACCGGTGAAGTTCGACAGGGTTTTGATTTGTTTCAACCGCTGCCGGCCGGATTTACCCTAACGAGTGTTCGAGCCGCGAGTCCGATCGGTACGGCACCGTTCCCGGGACAGGTCTTCTTCTTTAATAACGTTGGCGGAACTCCGATCAACGGCAATCTTCCGCGGAGCTTTATTAATGGATTACCTTACGTGAACTGGGATGCCGGTTTAAGCAAAAGCATTCGTTTTTCGGAAACCATGCGACTTCAGCTCCGACTCGAAGCCTTTAACGTCCTGAACCTGTCGAATCTGAATCAAACGACTGATCTGAATATTAACAGCACAACCTTCGGTCGAATTACAACGACCAATGTCAACGCAAATCCGCGTATCCTACAATTTGGCGCGCGCTTTGATTTCTAAATCTGGATTAAGATTTACCTGCCTAAAACCTTTCGGGTGTCTTGTAAAAGAGGCACCCGCTTTTTATTGAATTTCTAAATAAATTTTCACCACAAAGGACACAAAGTTTTTTTATAAAATTTTCTTTGTGCCTTTGTGGTGAATTAAATTTTAAAAAACAAATTTCGCCGAAAGCTGAATTGTCCGCGAACCGCCGTAGAGATAAAACGGGGTGAAATTCGTGCTTCCGAAGGTTGAGACGGCCCGGCCGAAATATGAATTCGGCTGGAAATTTCCGGTTGAAATAAGCGTCCCGAGATTACCGCTCATATCGGCAAAATTTGTATTGTTTAATAAATTATAAGCATTGATGGCTAATTCCAGACGCATTTCGTTGGTAAAACGAATCCGTCTTTGCAAACTCGTGTCAAGCTGGAAAAGCGGGAAGCCGCGCAGCGCGTTACGCCCGAGGATACCCTGTCTTTCGTTGGTCGAAATCGAAAAAGCGTTTGGATTCAGCATTTTAATCGTATCTTCATTCAGGTAGAGTGGGGCATTTCCCGTCAGGTCGGCGCGAACAAATTCTCGGCCGAAATCATTAATACGAAAATAGCCGACCGTTAAGGGTAAGGCGGTTCGGGCATTGGCAAAAGCGGTAATTGACCAATCTTCCGTCAGTCGTTTTTTCCAGCCGCTGCTGAAAATAGCAGGAATATCATAAACGCCGTAAATACTGAGCTGCTGGCGCACATCAAAATCCGACGGGCCGCGTTCCTGGTCTAAATCCGTCGAGACAAAAGTGGTTTCACGCTGGAGGGCATCGGGCGAAAAATTGTCTTTTGATTTTGATAAAGTGTAACGGGAATTAAACGAGAATCCTTGCGAAAACCGGCGCTCAAAACGCAGCTGAAGCGAATTGAAATCCGATTCGGCATCATTATTCGAAACGCGGACATAATTAAAATTCGGGTCGGCGTTCAAGAAAGTACGCGTCAGGAAAAGTTTGCGCCCGAATGAAGCGGTGTAGGTCGCCGTGAAAATGTGATTTTGGAATAACACCTGTTGGTATTCGGCAAAAACGTGCCACGCCCGCGGCGTTTGCGCATCATCGGCGAATGTGAGCAGCGGTCTTAAGGAATTGGCCGGCGCGGCTGTAAATAGTGAATTCCTCGAAAAATTGCCGCTGAGGAACGGGAAGGAATTGGCAAAGATCTCGCTGCCGGCGGAATTCCCGTAATCGAAATACAACCCGACACCGCCGCGAATGACGGCCCGGCTGTTTCCAAAAATGTCAAAAGTAGCCCCCGCCCGCGGTGCAAAGTTGCTTAAATTATCGGACATTTGCGGGGAAGAGTTTTGAAAACTCGGGCTTTGTGTTTCAATTCCGGGTGCAAAATCAGCATCCCAGCGCAAACCTAAATTCAGATTTAATCTTGGGGTCAAGCGCCAGCTATCCTGGGCGAAAAGCGAAAAATTATTTAGCCCCGGGTTTTCCGCAGATACCCGGGTAAATTCCAAAATACGGGCGGCCATTCCGTCAAGACTTTGGCCCGCTCCGGCAAATAATATATTTCTTTCACTTTTTGCGGCGCCGATGTCGAGCGACAAACGGCGGAAATTTACTCCGAAACTGAGATTGTGTTTGCCCGGCACCCAGGTTACGCTGCCGCCGGTTTGAAATTGGTTAATGATCGTATCAAGCGGGCTGCCGGCGGCGATGGCCGAATTCTTGCCCGTGAAATCAAATTTTAGAAAGTCAAAGGTTGAGGCGGCCAGCGGATTGGCACTCCCAAAATTATCAATCGAAAATTGCTGTCCGATGCGGTTTCGGCCGAAATTTGCTCGGCCTTCAATAATGACGGTCGGGCTCGCCGTATAGGTTGTCCAGGCCGAAAGCGAATTTGTATCCGCACGGGAGCGCCGCAGAGTATTGAGCGAAAAATCCCGGTCGCCGCGAAGCGAGGCTTTCGAGCCGGCAAAACTGTAACGCCCGCCGATGCGGAGCTTAGCTGTCGGCTGCGTATCGATCCGCAGCCCGAAAATATCATGGGCGGCCGGGTTCGTATAATTGGCCGAAAATTCAGCAAAGCCGTTTGAGGTGGCTTGCCCGTTGGCAATTGGAAAGGCATTCAAAAGCGCGCGCATTTCGGGTGAAGCGGTTTGGCGCGATATCAGATCCGGCACTTCTGTAACGACGAAACCGGCCTGGCGAAGCCTTAAGCCCTCGTAGCTGCCGAAAAACCAGGCCTTGTCCTTCCGGATAACTCCGCTGAGGGCCCCGCCGAATTGATTCAGACGCGATGCCGGCCGCTTAAACCCTCCTGAATTGGCAAAAAAATCGTTCGCGTTTAGGTTTCTATTACCGAAATTTTCAAACAACAAGCCGTGATAGCTATTGGTGCCGCTTTTCGATAAAAAGTTTATCTGGGCTCCGGCCACCCGCTGTTCATTGGCCGCACCAATTGTTTTAACGGTTACCTCCTGGGTCGTACTTACGGCCATTAGACTGTTTGTTCCGCCGGAGGCCGTGAGCGTCGGCAATAATCCGGCATTTTTGGAAAGGGAAGCCTCATCAGGCGAGATGCCGAGATTGGATGATAAATTATCGACCGTAAATTCGTTTGAGATCGGACGCTGACCGTTTGCAGAAACAAGCCCGCGTCTTTCAACTGAAAATATTTCATTGGTTTGTGTGATTCCGTTCCCGATCGAAAACAAAGATTGAAAATTGCTGTCTTTGGGCAGGCTTTGAAACAATCGCTGGGTAATATTTACGGAGAGTTTTGATTCGGTAGGATCAATACTGACTGTTGAATCGGATGTAACCTGAACAGTTTCCGTTACTCCTCCCTGATTATTGACCAGCGTTGCTGCGCCACCGCCACCACCGCCACCGCTGATATTGCTGCCGGTTACAGCTGGATCTCTTCGTCGCCAGAAGTTTTCAACGAATTCCCCATTTTCAGGGGCTGCAACCGGAACTTCGACTCGCGTTGGCTGCGCTCCATCGGTTACGGTTTGTTCGTCAACGGCGACAAAGGATGTAAAGGGGGTGAGAATTTTGAATTCCAGACCGAGATTGGTCATCATGGTCTGCAATTCTTCGGTCATCACATTTTTTTGTAAATCCGTATAATCATGGCGCATCAAATCGGCGATCTTGCGCCGGGCCCAGAGGGTTGCCAAAACATCGTTTTCACCGTTCTGTTTCGGAAAATCGACGTTAATCTCGCGTTGAAATACCTGTCCCTGCATTTTGCCGTGGAGGATGACTTTACCGTTTCCGTAAGCCGAATATCTTCCGACAACCGCGACCGGCCTGGCATCGAAAAGATCGGGAATCATTTTCGGGTAAACTTCTTCGGCTTGAATACCTTGAAATTCGAGTGAAATATCGGTCAGCAGCGGATTTCTGATGCGTTCGTAAAATCTTCGGGCGGCAGCCGAGCCATTATCGTTGAGCCCCACATATTCGACCTCGCCGCGGCCTTCGCGGGATATTTCGTCGAGCAGGAAATGATTGACCGAATCGCCGATGCCGAACGCGAAAATCCGCGCGTTCGGATGTTTTTGGACCTCGGCAATGATTTCGGGTTCATTGCCGACCTGCCCGTCGGTCATAAAACACACGACACGAACATGATCCTGTGAATCGGAGGGCTCAAGCGCGGCTTTGATGGCCTTCATCATTTCCGTCCCGCCGCCGGAACCGGTACCGGAAAGCCATTGTTTGGCTTTTTCGAGATTTTCCCGGTTTGCGGGAACCGGTTTATTGAAAAGGATCCGCGTATCGCCTGCGAAGGTTATAAGGTTAAAAGTATCGTTCGGATTAACGTTTTCGAGCGTCAATCTCATTGCTTCCTTCGCTTTTTCTATCGGAAAACCGTCCATCGAGCCCGAGGTGTCGAGAACGAAAACGATTTCCTTCGGCATCGTATCAGCTGGGAAAACCTTGTCGGGCGGCTGCAGCACAAGGGTGAAAAATCCCCCCTGTTCGCCCTTGTGAGTTAAAACTGCGTCTTCGATCTTGACGCCGGCAGTTTTATATTTCAGCACAAAGTCGCGATTCGGGATTTCATTTTCATCTTTTAATTTGACGACAAACCGGCTAGCTGAAAACTGCTGCGTTTCGACCAAATGCGTATTTGACGAAAGATTTTCGAGCGAAACACCGGCGTCCAGTTTTACTTCGAGCGAAACCGTATGACCGGGACGCGTCTTTGAGGTCGGCGAGATTTTAGCGGCATCCTGCTCACCCACCGACGACGGGATATAGCGCTCGCCGATGGTCATCGGAAACATAAATTCGTAAGTATCGTCAGCATATTTCAGGGTTTCAACATAGCTGATAATTACTTTTATCTCGGCATTCGGTGTGATATTGGACACAGCCTGGGTAAAAATATTCGGGCGCTGCTGCTCTAAAAGGGCCGCGACCTTGCCCTGCTGTTTGGCCGCATCATATATGGCCTGCGCTTTTTGGCGCTCCATAATTTTGCCTTTAATAAGCCGCTCGCCGATTTGGATCGTCATATCGTCAACCGCCGCATCGTTCGGCAGCGGAAATGTGTAAACGGCTTCGATTTTTTCCGGGAACGGATTTTGGAAGGTCTGCGTGATCGTGACGCGTGAGATAAAGCCGCTGATTTCGGCTTTGACATCCGTATTTTTCAGGGGACAAAGCCCGCTTGAAACCCCGCCGGCGCTCATTACGCGCAAAGAGCCCTCAGTGATTTTACCGGTTTGAGAAAAGGCGGAAATTGAAAAGACACAGAGAAAAAAAAGACAGACTCCGGTTGTGCGGGCAAAAAGAGATTTTTGACGCATAAAACACGCTCCAAGTTTTTATTCCTAAATTAGATATGTAAAACCAACTGTCGTTTCAAAGGATGCTGTGAGATTTCAATTTGGTTGCTTTGAGGCTTGAGAAAAAGTTTGGGAGATAATGAAAAAAAGGGAATTATTCGATTTTGCCTTTTCGGCCGCGCTTGTTAAGCCAGATCACATCATTTTTCGCCATTTTTACGAAATTGGCAGAGAGCTCCGGATTGTTGAAAAATTTATTACCGACACAGTTGCGGGTTGTATAATTCCCCTGTTCATCTTTATAGATATACAAAATATATTCCTGGTTTTCGGCAAAAAAATGACCGCATTCTTCACCGCCGGCGATAACTTTTATTTCTCTATCGACGTTTTCCTTCCAGGCATTCGATACTTTAAGCGTTGCAATCTGGGTTTTATCCGGCCGGTCTTCAACCTTGACGGCGGTTGCCCGCACAACCAAAAAAGCATTTTTATAGGCCTTTGAAGTTGAAGGCGTTGAACAGCGACAAGCATAAACAGCCATTGGAACCGATACAAGAAGCAAAAATAATATGGTTCCAAATAAATACTTCTTCATTTCTTTATCTCCAGGTAACATTATTGGCTTTTTTAAGCGATTCGGGTATCTCCCTGCGGAATTTCACTGACCCCGATAATCGTCTTATCTTCAAGCGCCGCAAATCCGCAGCAGGGCAGGGTGCCTTCCGCCTGGTGATCATTTCCGGGCGCTCCGTTGACATGAGCCAGCTCGTGAACCAGCGTTGCGGCCACGGTCCATCTTCCCATAGCGATCGAAAAATCGGTAATTGTAATATCGTTACCGATTGTGGCGCCAAAATCGCCCTGATTGTTATGCGGGTCGTGACTTATAAAAATCGTATTATCATCCAACAAATTATCAAACGTTCGTCCGCCGGATAATTTTTGAAAACAATCATTACAGGGCTTCATTCCCTTAACATTGTTTTTCAAAATAAAAAGCGCGTCTTCGATGACCTTCTTTTTTTTATTGTCCGTATACGCATTCCAGGTATGTCTGCCTAACGGCGTGTTATGACCATCACCTGCAATATGAATGGTTACCATTCTTTATTCTCCTTTAATTTTAATAAATCCCAAACCCGTTTTGATACTCAGGACGGAGAAAGAACAGGTTTTTGCAAATACTAAAAGAATATCAGACTTTTCTAAATCTATTTTTGAGTGATATTTCGGGCAGGTTTCGACAAATCAAAGCTAATTCCCCTTAGTTTCGGGCTTTCTTCAGAGGCATTTAAAATTGATATTTCCTTGTCGGAGTCGCACAGCATGGCCTTTAAGCTGCTAATAAAAATAATTAAGATTCGCAAAATGCCCCCTGGAATTACAGCCAATGCAAAAATTCCTGAAACGAGTTCAGAACTTATCAGCGCTGAACCGGCGAAGACTGCACCGGTAAAAAATATGCTGCCCAAAGTCAGCACAAAAAACCACGAAGGATCGAAGGGCAAATTAATAAATGAAAATTTAACTGTTAAAACTCTTTGGATTATCTTGACAATTGCCGCTGCTCCTAAAAAAGAAATAAGTACGACAATGAGGTAATAGCGAAACACTTTGTTGGAGTTATGTGGGGAAAGCATCGCGCCAAAACTGGAAAAGGCGCCCCAAACGACGAACATTGCAAAACTGACCGTCCAGACATTTTTTGAGGCCAATATCTTTTTTAGTGATTCCATTTCACCCAATGCTTAAGTTTCAAAAGAGGGCTCTTAAATTTACAAAGAATAGGTCGGCAAAAACTTCGGCGGCTTTCTCATCTTTGTGGCCTGTTCGAAAGCGTAGGCAATTTTGATCAGCACGGCCTCGGAAAAGGCGCGTCCGAAAAATGAAATTCCGGCCGGCAGCCCCTGAACGTAACCGGCGGGCACGGTGATGTTAGGGTAACCGGCAACAGCCGCGAGGCTCGAGCTTTCAAAAACGCCGCAATCACCGTTGACGAGATCCGTCATCCAGGCGACGCCGCCCGACGGGGCGACAATCGCATCCAGTTTGTTTTTGTCCATCACCGCATCAATCCCCTGCTCCTGTGTGTATAGCTTGCTTTGAAGCAGCGAGAGACGGTAGGCGCGGTCGTTCAGGTCGGCTTTGGCATCAGCCGCGATAAAAATTTCCTGCCCGAAAAAAGGCATTTCCTTGTCCTTGTGGGCGTCGTTGAATTTGATCAGATCGGCGAGCGTTTTATTGTTTCCGCCGCGGCCTGCCAGGTATTTGTTTAAATCTTCCTTGAATTCGAAAAGCAAAACATCGTATTCGGCATCGCCGAAATCACGCAGCTTCGGAAATTCGACATCGATTAGTGTCGCGCCGCCGTCTTTTAGAATCTGCAGGTGCGGCGTGATGAGGGCATCGACTTTGTCGTTACGGCCGAAATACTGGCGGCCGACGCCGATTCGCGTCCCCTTCAATCCATCTTTGAGCAGGAATTTTGTGTAATCTTTTTCGCCTTTTGAGCTGTTTGAAGTGATCGAATCGTTTTTATCATTTCCGATCAGAACGGCGAGCAATATGGCTGCATCGGCAACATTTCGCGTCATCGGGCCGGCGGTGTCCTGGCTATGCGCGATCGGGATCACCCCGGAGCGCGAAACCAGCCCGAGGGTGGGTTTAATGCCGACAATGCCGCAAGTTGCTGAAGGGCAAATAATCGAGCCGTCCGTTTCCGTGCCGATCGCGACGGCAGCCAGATTAGCCGCCATGGCTGCGCCCGAGCCGGAGCTCGATCCGCACGGGTTGCGGTCCAGAATATAGGGGTTGTGCGTTTGCCCGCCGCGGCCGGACCAACCGCTCGAAGATTTTGTCGAGCGAAAATTTGCCCATTCTGAGAGATTGGTTTTGCCTAGGATAACGGCACCCGCTTCGCGCAGCTTCTGGACAAGAAACGCATCCTGTTTCGGGGGCGGCGCATCAAGGAGCGCCAGGCTGCCGGCGGTTGTTTTCATCTTGTCGGCGGTGTCGATATTGTCCTTGATCAGGATCGGAATACCGTGCATGGCGGAGCGCACTTTTCCAGCCTTGCGCTCTTTGTCCATTTCATCGGCAATCTGCAGGGCATCAGGATTGATTTCGATGACGGAGTTTAGCTTGCCGTCAATTTCCTTGATCCGGTCGAGATATTTCTGCGTTATCGCGCGCGCCGACCATTTACCGGATTTCATTGCGTCCTGCAATTCCATAACGGTAATTTCTTCGAGCTCAAAGCTTTTCATATCGGTTTGGGCGAAAACACTTTCCGAATTTTTAAAGACAAAAGCCGCACCGGCGGCCGCCGACAAAGTTAAAAAATCGCGTCGTTTCATTTTTCTCCTTTTGCTTTTTTTAGATTTTCTTTTGCTTCGGCAAAATCGGGTTTCAACTGCAAAGCCTTTTCAAACAATCCGGCGGCTTCCGTCATCCGGTTTTGTTCGAGCATGATCAAGCCGTAAATGTTATACGCAGCCGGCTCGTTCGGATTTAGCACGATGGATGATTCGATAAGTTTTTGCGCTTCATCATAGCGCTTCATTCGGCTTAACGTCAAAGCCAGATTACCGCGAGCCGGTGCATTATTCGGGTCGAGAACCAGGATTCGCGACAGATTTGTCGCTGCTTTTTCATACTTTAGCTGTTCGATGTAGGTGGTTGCCAGAGCGTTCAAAGCATTTATCCAAACCTCATTCGAAACCGCGCCGTTGTTCAGCCGAACGGCTTTTTCTAAGTTTTCCTCTGCTTCTTCAGGCTTTTTCTGCAGGGCCAGGGCGACAGATAAATTTGCGTAGCCGAGGCTGTTATTAGGCGAATTTTGCAAAACGATCCGGAAATTTTGCTCGGCTTCCGCGTATTGCCCGCGCTTTAATTGTAAAATCCCGAGCGTGTTGTAAGCCTCAAAAAAGGTCGGATTCAGCATAATCGAGGCGCGGCATAAGGGTTCGGCTTCGTCGAGCTGATCCTGAATTGTCAGCGTGTAGCAAAGATTATGCGAGATCAAAAAGTTATCCTTCGTTACGGCCAGAGTCCGCCGGTAAAGCGTTTCGCTGTCTTTCCAAAACGAAACCTGTCTGAAGCTCAATACCGAAAAAACGACAATGGCAATCGCAAAAACGGCGAAAAATTCTTTTTTATAACCTTTTATCAAATCGCCAATGCCCCAGGCCAGCATTATAAAAAGCCCGAAATATGGAATATATGTGTAACGGTCGGCTAGAGATTGCGAGCCGACCTGAACAAGACCAATCACGGGAACCAGTGTTCCGAGAAACCACAGCCAGCCCATCAAAAGATATTTGCGGTAATGAATCTGCCACAAACAAAGCACCGTAATGCCGAGCAGTAAAACAACCGCTCCGCCGAGCTGCCAGGCTGGGAAATTGCGGTCATACGGATACCAAACCGCCAGATCGGACGGGTAAAAAAGCATGACGACATATTTGGCGTAAGAAACAATCGAATTTAAAAACCTGGTCCCGAGCGGTAAGGCCTCAAGCGTTTCAACTGCCCCGATTGAGTTCTGCGCCAGAACCGTTACATAAGCAGAGGCCGCGCTCAGCACAAAAAGCGGAATCTTTTCGAGCAGCAAAGCCCCCAAATCCTTCAAGGTTTGCAATCTTCCCAATGGCCAAAAATCTATCAAAAGCAACGCAAACGGCAGCGTCACAAGCATCGGCTTCGCCATCAGACCCGTTACGAAAAGTATAAGGACGAGTAGGTAAGAAGAAGAGGAGAAAGGGAGAAAGGGAGAAGGGGAGATTTTTTCGCCCTCTTCATCAGCATTTTGCTTTGATTCGGAATCCTTTTCTCTATCCGTCTCCCTTTCTCCCTTTCTCCCCCTCTCCCCTTCTTCAGCCGTGGCGAAGCGCACATACGCCCACATGGTCAGGAGCCAGAAGAGCGTCGATAGAACGTCCTTGCGTTCGGAGATCCAAACGACGGATTCGACGTGGGCCGGATGAACGGCGAAAAGGGCGGCAACAATCGCGCTTTTCCAGAAGCATCCGGTCATTTTTCGAAAAACAACGAAGGCCAGGACCGAATTTATCAGGTGAATGACGATATTGACGGCGTGATGCCCGCCTGCGTTACCGCCGAAAATCTGCGCATCGAGCGCGTGTGAGAGCCACGTCAGCGGATGCCAGTTGGCGGAAAAAAAGGCTGTAAATGCCCATTTGACTGTGTTCCAGTTGAGGCCGTTCATCACTACCGGATTTTCATAAACGTAAAGATTATCGTCGAGACTAATAAAGCTGAATTTTGTCGCCTGCCAGTAAATCGCCAGCACCAGAACGGTTAGCACGGTAAAAACGATAAGCTCCCGGTTTGTTTTGAAAAAGTTTGTTTGTTCTTCGGACATTTTTAATTTAACGCTGGTGGCGCAAAGACGCAGAGGCGCAGAGAATTTTTCAATCTATTTTTAAAAACTTTGCGTCTTCGCGCCTCTGCATCTTTGCGTTAAAAATCTTAATTTATTTACTCTCAATTTCCTGGTAATAATCCGGCAAGAGCCGCTGGCCGCGTGTGCCGAAAAGCCTTGTTTTGACAAGCTTCCAGCGATGCAGGCGAAATTTTATTGATGTTGCCAGTACCCCAAAGCCGTATTTTACCGAACGGCGGAAATTTATCGAAGATGCTTCTTCAAAATAGCGCGTCGGGCAGGAAACCTCACCGATCC
>JADMIO011660988.1_pt1 | contig 20467 bp, 16 predicted proteins | sample 8958161 | NCBI WGS metagenome assembly JADMIO01 (sample SAMN16585339, study PRJNA669376) | soil metagenome | isolation source: Crop rotation soil | place: USA: Cullars Rotation, Alabama | collected 2011 | reverse complement strand
CCCGCCGCATCGGGCAAATTTACGACCCACGCGAAAAACCCGACGCGCTACACTTCGCAATGATGGAGATGAGTTCGGTGGATTATGACGTCCAGGAGCCAGTCCAGACTCCCGAACGCGAGCTTTACGAACGCACGGGGTTAAGTCGCCTCCTCGACAGCAACACGGGCAAATACCAAACCAGCCTCCTGCAAGTTCTCGACGAAACTAACCGCGACCAGGCGGCAAGTCCGCTCTTCCGGGCCTGGCTTTTCGGGCGCGTCTGCGAAATGATCGACGTCCAACCGGTCGAATGGGGCGCCATTTGGACTCCGGACTTTGCGCGGGATCGAACAAACCTATTTCAAATTGGGACGCGCCAAATCCACAGCGGAGATTGGTTGATTCCCACAAAGATCGCGGCCCTGGCGCCTGCCCTCAACGCGCATTTCGCAACGGCGGCCAACCATTCGTACGCACGCCAGGCGTTTTTTTACCAACGGCTCCTTCCAAAAGTCCTTGGAACTGGAGTCACTCTAGCCGGCTATTGCAATATTGACGGTGTTCCCGTCCTCAACCCCGCCGTGGCGGGAGGGCCTGTGATGGGCTTCACCGACGGAGCCGCTACCGCGACGGTCATCTTCGATCGTGTCTCTCCCACCGAGCCAAGCCAGCCGCGGGCGCAACCGATGCCATTTTCTCCTCTCTTCATCGCAAACCCAAGCGCTCGTCCAATGATTGATGCAACGCTGCAATCCCTCGGCTATTCGGCGGCGGCTGTTGGCATTCCGGAAACTTTGCCGCCCATCCTGCGTTCATCCCAATGAGCCGCCCGGAAACATTTCACCTGCGTTGGCGCGGCCGCGTCACGGGCCCCTTTTCCTGGCAGGAGGTCGAGCGCAAACTCGATGCCCACGAAATCGGGCTCCTGCACGACCTTCAATCCAATAACGAATGGCTAACCTTGGGTGAATACCTGGAAGTGCGCGGCGAAATCGTTCGCATCAATGCTGCAGTCGCCGCGCTTCCGACGGCGGCTGACTTCAAGACGCCCCCGAGTCCGCCACCTCTTGCTTCGGTTATACCGAAAATCACGTGGACTCCAAAGCGCTGGATTTTTGTCACCTTGGGAATCCTGGCTGGTTTTTTGGGCCTCCACGATTTCTACGCACACCATTGGATACGCGGCGCGATCTTGCTCGTCGCCGCCGTCATTCTGTATCGATTGGAATGGGGCATTGTTTGGCCCTGGCTTTGGGCCATTGGCGAAATCATCGCCACCAAACTCGACGGCAAAGGCCGCCGCATGTCCTGGAAGCGCCAACCGAAATGACTATTGGCCCCTGGAAAAGAAAAAGCTGCTGAAGCGACGAAGCTTTCAGCAGCTTACAAATTGGTTGCGGGGGCTGGATTTGAACCAACGACCTTCAGGTTATGAGCCTGACGAGCTACCGGGCTGCTCCACCCCGCGGTAAAAACCGGACCGCAAATGTAATGCGCTTTCCCGTCCTGACAAGCGATTTGTCGAAAATCTTTTGCGTTTGAATTACGGACCGTTACGACATGTCACGTTTCATCAGTTTTTTGCCGAGAGAAGAGGGGGCGTATCGCCGGTCGGAAATATCACTTAATCGGCGACGACGTTGTCGCGAACAAACGAATTAAACGTTGTCTCGACCGGCCGTCATTTTGGCGATGTATCGCTCCCGATAAATGCGGGGCGGCTGGCCGATGACCGCTCGAAACTGGTTGGTAAAGGCGCTTTGGTCGCTGAAACCGAACATCAACGCGATCTCTGAGATGGAGCGTTGCGAATGGGTGAGTTCATGAACAGCGGCCTGGATGCGTGAACGAATGACGAATTGCTGAATGGTCAATCCGAACGCGCGCCGAAACAGACGTTGCAACTGGCGTTCGGAAAGGCCCGCGTGACGCGCGATTTCTGAGAGCATCAGGCCCTCACCCAAACGATCACGGATAAAGTCAGTCGCTTTGCCAACCGGGCCGAGATAGCCCAGCATTTTGCGCCTGGCTTCGAAGAATTGAATGGTGCCGATGAGGCCGACGACTTTACCGCGAGAATTGAAAAGGGGATATTTGTCAGTGATGGTCCAGTCGCGGAAGCCGTTTTCGTCCATGCCCATTTCCACCCGATTGCGAAGGGGCCTTCGGTTTTGGATCACCCACAAATCGTCGGCCAGGAATTGATCGGCAATTTCGGCGGGCAAATATTCCCGGTCGGTCAGGCCGATCACTTCTTCTTCGGAAGTCAGACCAAGGTGCTCGACCCGTTTGCCGCTCAAAGCCATCAATCGGCTTTGGGAATCCTTGACGAAATAGCGCACACCGGGAACCTGATCGAACGCTTCCAGCAATTGCCGGGGATTAATTTGATGGCGGAAAAACTCGTCGCGAAGCCGGAGGCGTTTGGACTTTTGGAGCGGCGGGCTTCGTTTCTTATCCGGCTTTGGCATGGGCGGCAGTTTGGCTGGATTCTTCAATTTTGAAGGGCGTGTGAGCAAGGATCAAACGCTTTGGGTGTTTAAAGCAATGGCCGGATTTTACAAAAGAATGTCGCTTAACGACAAGATATTGAATTCGGGTGGGATAAGGTTTAATCGAAGCAAATTTATGAAGTGGAAGCTCAACCGATGTCCGGGGACCTATCCGCGCTGGTTCGCGGCGTTCGCCGTGATGGCGGTTTGGGCCGCTGGATTGGTCCTTGGCGAGCCGATTCCCGCAATAGAACAGTTCCGCAAAGACGTTCAGCCGATCCTCAACAAATATTGTTCGGATTGCCATGCGGATGGTGCGAAGAAGGGTGGGGTTGCCTTCGATGAGTTCAAGTCGGACAAGGATTTGCTGCAACCGGAGCTTTGGCTGCATGCGTTGCGAAATACGCGCGCTGGGTTGATGCCGCCGAGGAAAAAACCGCAACCGACCGACGAGGAGCGGCAAACATTGGAGCGGTGGATCAAGTATTCCGCGTTTGGAATTGATCCAAAAAATCCCGACCCGGGCCGGGTGACGTTGCGCCGGCTTAATCGCGTGGAATATCGCAACACGGTTCACGATCTGTTGGGAGTGGATTTCAACGCGGATGCCGAGTTCCCGCCAGACGACACTGGCTATGGCTTCGACAATATTGGCGACGTCCTGACAATTTCGCCGATGTTGCTGGAAAAGTATCTCGCGGCCGCCAAAGCGATTGTCGGCGAGGCTGTGCCGGTGGTTTCGGGGATTCTGCCCGAGCAAATTATCGGGGGCAGCCAGTTTCGCGCTGAGGCTGGCTCTTCTGGAGGCGGCACGCGAGGGGGGCGGAAGCTTCCTTTGCTCCTTCCGTTTGATGCGCCCGCAGGGGTGTCCAATTCCTTCCGAGCTACACAAGCTGGAACCTACCAGCTAACTGTGGATCTGGCTGTTGGTGGCGAACCAGATGCCAAGGCAGCCAGTTGCAATATCATTTTCAAGGCGGATGAACACGAACTGCTGAATCGAAAAATCGCGTCTGACGAGAGCAAGCCAATACGGATCGAATGCGAACAAAAATGGGAGTCTGGCGAGCATTTGCTGGCCTTTGAATTGCGGCCGATTTCGGTGAGCGACAATGGGAGCAATTCGATGCAATTACGTATTAATGCCGTCACAGTGCGCGGGCCGATGGAAAAGAAATATTGGGCCAAACCTGCCAATTATGACCGGTTCTTTCCGAAGTCAATTCCGGATGGCGCGGCAGAGCGACGGCAATATGCGGGTGAATTGCTCGAGAAGTTTGCAACGAAAGCATTCCGCCGCCCCGTGGATGCAAAAACCGGGGAACGTTTGGTGAGGCTGGCGGAATCGGTTTACACGCAGCCGGAAAAACCGTTCGAGGCCGGCGTGGCGCATGCCATGGTGGCGACGCTGGCATCGACCCGATTCCTTTTTCGCCTTGAAGAAAATATTGAAGCTCCCCAATCCGCGTCCTGGACACTGGTGGATGAATATTCGCTCGCCTCGCGCTTGTCCTATTTTCTCTGGTCCACGATGCCGGACGCCGAATTGCTTGAATTGGCCGGCAAAGGAAAATTGCGCGAAAACCTGTTCACGCAAGCGACGCGGATGCTTGCGGACTCGCGCTCGGAAGCGCTGGTGGTCAATTTCACCGGGCAATGGCTGCAAGCGAGAGACATCGGCGGCCTGACCATAAATGCGCGGGCTGTTTTTGCTCGCGAAGGGGTGACCGGAGCGACCTCGGATGCTCCCGGTGTTGCGGCCAATCCGCCTGTTGGCCAGACTCCGTCCACAAACCTTCTGTCCGCCAGCGGAACACCCGTGAATCAACGACGGCTCAATTTTGCCAATGGCAACGGGCGGCGCGGCTTCCAGCCTCCCGTGCAATTGGACGGTTCGATGAAACGCTCGATGCAAAAGGAAGCGGAGATGTACGTCTCGAACATCATTCATGAGGATCGTCCGGTATTGGAGCTCATCCAAAGCGATTACATTTTCGCAAATTCCAATCTCGCCAAGGTTTACGGCCTGACGAACATGGAGATCCGCGGCACGGAGTTGCGCAAGGTCTCGCTGCCGGCGGACAGTCCACGTGGCGGGTTGTTGACTGCGGGAGCGGTATTGACCGTTACGTCCACGCCCGAGCGCACTTCGCCGGTAAAACGCGGGTTGTTTGTGTTGAATAATTTTTTGGGCCTGCCCGTGCCGCCGCCACCGCCCGATATTCCCGCGTTGGAAGCGTCCGAAAAAGATTTCAAGGATCGCCAACCCACCTTGCGCGAGGCGTTGGAGGTGCATCGGCAAAACGCGCTTTGTTCCTCGTGCCATTCCCGCATGGATCCGATTGGGCTTGGCCTCGAGAATTTCAATGCGCTGGGTGTTTGGCGCGAAAAGGAACGCGGGCAACCCATCGAAACCGCCGGCCAGTTGGTCACTGGCGAAACCTTTAACAGCGTCCAGGAGTTGAAGCAGATCCTCGTCACGACCCACAAGTCCGACTTTTATCGCTGCCTTACAGAGAAGTTGTTGACGTATGCCCTGGGGCGGGGGCCAGAATATTACGATACGGAAACCGTTGATCAAATCGTGCTGCGGCTTGAGAAAGAAAATGGACGTTTCAGCGCGTTGCTCAACGGCATTATTGAGTCGGCTCCATTCCAAAAACAGCGCACTCGCGCCCATTCCACTTTAGCTGAAAACGTTGAAGCTTCCGCTGCCGGTTCCAAAGCAAAGAAATCATTATGAAAAGCCGTAAAGTCACGTCGAAACAAGAATTGGCCGCCGAACGATTCGCCAGCCTTAGTCGCCGCCGCTTTCTGCATGGCCTGGGCGCCTGCCTGGCCCTGCCGGCCTTGGAATCGGTCACTCCACTTTTAGGTGCGCCCCCCAAAGCGGCCGCGGCTGCGCCAGTCCGGATGGCTTTCCTTCAAGTGCCGAATGGGATTATTCCCGGAAGCTGGTGGCCAGGAGAGCAGAGTGGCGCTGATTTCAAACTTTCGCCCACGTTACAGCCATTTGAAAAGATCAAGCACGAGGTCCAGGTCATCTCTGGCCTGGATAACCTGAGCGCCAATGCCGGCGCGGATGGCGGCGGAGATCACGCTCGCGCAGGCACGACATTCCTGACGGGGGTGCGCATCAAGAAAACATCCGGTGCGGATATTTACGCCGGAACCTCCATCGACCAGGTGGTGGCCGAAAAGATCGGCCACTTGACTCGCTTCCGGTCGCTCGAGTTGAGTTGCGAGCCGAACAGCCGCAAATCGGGTGATTGCGATTCCGGCTATTCCTGCGCGTACGAATACAATATTTCCTGGCGCAGCCCAACCCAGCCGCTCGCGCCCGAAGTCAACCCACGGCTGGTTTTTGAACGGCTTTTTGGCTCCGGCTCCCCAGATCAACGCGCCGAAAATCTCAAACGCCGTCAGATCGAGGAACGTTCAATCCTGGACTTTGTCATGGAAGACGCGCAGGCCATCAACTCGAAGATGAATGGCCGCGACCGTCAGAAATTGGATCAGTACCTGACGAGTGTCCGCGAAATCGAACAGCGCATCGAACGGGCTGAACGCATGCCCATTCCCAATCTTCAGGCGGACACACCCCCCGGCTTGCCGACGGATGCCGGCGATCACATCCAGCTCATGTTCGATATGTTGTTCCTGGCTTTTCAGACGGACTCCACCCGCATCGCCACCGTATTAATGGCCAAGGAAGGCAGCGATCGCATTTTCCCTGACATCGGCGTCACTGGCGGTCATCACACCATCAGCCATCACCGCAACAATCCTGAAACCATTGCTCAAATCGCCAAAATCGATTTGTGGTACACGCGGCAGCTCGCAAAGTTTCTCGAGAAGATGGAGGTAACCAAGGACGTGGATGGCAATTCGTTGCTCCACAATTCCATGATCCTTTACGGCTCCGGAAATGCGGACGGCAATCGCCACACGCATTACGATCTCCCCATCATGGTCGCTGGATCGGGCGGCGGCGGCCTCAAGACGGGCCGCTACGTCAAGGTGGACGCCAAACCACTGACCAACTTGTTCCTCACGATGGCAGATCAAATGGGCGCGCGGGAAATCGAACGGCTTGGCGACTCGACTGGCCGGCTCAACGCCGCTGTTTAAGACGAAGACCAAATACTTGTGATTCGGAAATGTCCGAACCACTCTTGCGTACATGAAACGAAAAAATCTTTTCGGATTTCTGCTGGGGTTCGCTTTGCTTGCGCCCATTCCGTCCAAGGCTGCTGACAACTCTGGCGCTCCTGTAATCGCTTCGCTGCCCGGCAATGGACTGGCTCAACACGATTTCCTTTACGCCGGTGAATCCAAACAGCGGCGCGCTTTCATCATCAGGAAAGGGAAGGTGGTTTGGTCGTATGACGATCCGGCCGGCAAAGGTGAAATCAGCGATGCTGTGCTGCTGTCCAATGGCAATCTCCTGCTCGCGCATCAGTTCGCGGTGAAGATGATTTCGCCGGATAAGAAAATTCTTTGGAACATGGAAGCGCCCAAGGGCACGGAAATCCACACCGCGATGCCCATCGGTGGGGAGCATGTTCTCTATGTGCAAAACGGCGACCCCGCGTTGGTCAGGGTTGTCAATATCAAGACCGGCGAAACCAAAAAGGAATTCCAGGTTCCCGTCGGCAATCCGAAAGGAGTGCATGGACAATTTCGACACGGACGCATCACTTCGCGTGGAACGCTCTTGCTGGCCCACATGGACATGAAAAAAGTCTGCGAATACGATGCGACCGGTAAGGAGGTTCGCTCCTGGCCGGCTGGCAACCCCTGGGGCGTTACGCCGCTGAAGAACGGCAACATTCTTATCGTGGATCGGCCTTCCATCCGTGAAGTCACTTTGCAAGGGGATACAGTCTCGACCATCACTCCATCCGTCGACGCGCCTGGTTACAATATGAACAGCCTGCAGATGGCCTGGCGCCTGCCGAACGGTAATACACTGGTGAATAATTGGTTCAATGAATGGAGCGGGAAACTCGACCGAACGGCTCCTCCAACGCAGGCGGTGGAATTCACGCCCGACAAAAAAATAGTCTGGGCCCTGTGTTCATGGGAAGAACCGGATCTTGGCCCCGCCACAACGATTCAGATATTGGATGAACCAGATGCTCCGGAAAACGTCAGTTTCGGCGATATCAAATAATCTTCACGCAAATCAAACTCAATTGGGTTGTCCCTTATAAAAGAGTGTCTGTAGGAATCGAGGGTGTAGGGTTCAAGCTCAATATTCCACGGCGCGGAAATAGGCCGCGCACACACTGGCGGTATTGCCCGACACCTTGGGCAGCGTCATATCGGTGAAATCAATTCTCGAATTCAGTTTATCGATTTTTGTATTCCCCACGAAGGCGTACAATTAGCGGATGATTGATCCAGGGAAGAAACGCCTGCTGCTCAAGTTGGTCGTCTTGGCAGCGGCTATTTGGATCGGGTATTGCCTTTGGCGCGATGCCTTTGGCCGGCGCGTGGTTGGACGAGCCGTCGCTTCCGACGGAACGAAAGTGTACGTGGTGCAAAATCGAGAGTGGATGTCATTATTCGCCGGAAAGGGCCGCAAATACACCACGATGTTTTACGTGCATAAGCCCAGCGGGACCTGGCGAGGCTATTATGGGGTATTCGAAGATGAGCGGTGGAACAATTGGAATTGCACAGCCACGGTCAGCCAGGAAAAAGTGGTGTTTTATCGGAACCAGGCGCCCGAGATCACGTTCTTTTGGAAGACGGAGAAGTACATCCTGCACCCGCAACCCGGTTATGACGGAGGGGGACCTTTTGAAGTCGATCGGATCCCGGTGAAAGAGTGACGGTGAAATCCGGCGGCCTGATTTCTTTGAGTATTTGGAGATTCTCAGTCAGACTTCCAACTATCGCCCATGAAACTTCGCCGTTTCCTCAAATGGTCCGCAGTCACGATTTTTGCGATCCTGCTCGTAGCGAGCGCGATCTTCGGCGCGGGCTGGTGGTATTTTCACCCAGCCTGTTCGCTGCAAAACGGCGTCGTTTATTCCCACCGCGATGGCAAGGACCTCACCCTGGCCATCGCGCGCCCTGAGAAGCCCAACGGCATCGCAATCGCTCTGTTGGTCAGCGGCGGTTGGAAATCCGGAACCAACTCTTTTCGTCCCTGGATGACCGCCTCCCTGCTTCGCCGCGGTTACACCATTTTTGCTGTCACACACATCTCCCAGCCTCAAGCCACCGTCATGGAGATCAACGACGACATGCATCGCGCCATTCGATTCATCCGCCACCACGCGAGCGATTACTCCATCGATCCAAAACGCATCGGAGTTACCGGCGGAAGCGCAGGAGGACACCTCGCCCTCATGCTGGCAACTCGCGGCGCTCCCGGTCCATCCAATGCTTCCGACCCCGTTGATCGTGAGGATAGTTCCGTGCAAACGGTCGCCATTTTCTATCCCGTGACTGACCTACTCAACCTCGGCGACTCCACTGAAAATCTTCACGATGGAGGCCCTCCAAAAAGTTTTGTGAAAGCATTCGGCCCCAACTCCACCAACCTCACCATCTGGACAAACATCGGCCACGGTCTTTCACCTATTTTCCACGTCCACACCAACATGCCGCCCATCCTCATCTATCACGGCGACGCCGACACGCTCGTCCCGCTCGACCAGTCCCAACGCTTTCAAGCCCGCGCGAAAGAGCTTGGCCAATCTGTCGAGCTGGTCGTCCACCACGGCGGAAAACACGGCTGGCTCTCCATGCTTTGGGACATCCGCGCCTTCGCCGACTGGTTCGACCGATATCTCAGGTCAGGAACGGCAAACGGCTGATTTCATTTGCCTGATTTAACTCTCCACGCATCATTGCGTAATGAAGTGGCGCCTCCTGTTCCTGCTGGTTATTCAACCAATTCACGGCATGTGGATGCCACCAGTGGTCGATCGTGTTCCTGTCCAGCGTGTTCTGACCAACCTCACCGTCCGTCTCTCGAAAGACACCAACAATTTCGAGCTTCTCCATGCCATTGCTCGGCTGCATTCCCTTTCCTACGCCAATGCCGCAAGCAATTGGGTCGTCGAAGTGGAAACAAACCGGCCTTCCAAGAATCCCAATCTACGCCAGTGGGTTTCACCCGGAGCTTCAAATCAACTGCCGTTTTGGGGCCATGGCATGGAGGCGACACTCCCTCCCAGAACGATCACAAAGACTCAAACTAAAGAGGCTGAGTCAGCCGCTCAAAAGCATCTCTCCGAGGCGATCAAATTCTATTCCCGTGCTCTTTTAGTGAATCCGACCAATCAAGTATCGGCCATCGGCCTCGGTTGGTGCCAACTGCAGGCAGGCCAGACGAACGAAGCCAAAGTAACGCTTCGACGCGCCATCAAACTCGCCTGGGACCGGGAAAAGACCCGTCAATCAACGTGGGGTACAACCTTCACGGAGGAAGCGATCTCCTATTTGGAACCGCTTCTCGATCCGGTCAAAGACAAGGCCGAATTGCTTTCGCTTGCAAAAATAAAATCCGAAACCGCCAAATTCGGACGCATGGTCACACCGCTGGCGCTGGCGCTTGAAACCAATCTGACGGCTTCTGACCTCATCAACCCCACCGCATCCATTGAATTTGATCTTGATGGGTCAGCCGTTCCTGGTCGCCGTTGGCAATGGATCAACACGAACGCCGCTTGGATTGTCCACCTCCCTGGAGGCGGCGAAGTCACCTCTGCTCTCCAGATGTTTGGCAACGTCACTTTTTGGCTTTTCTGGAAGAACGGCTATCACGCTCTGGCCTCCCTCGACGACAACGCCGATGGCCAACTCACAGGCCCCGAACTTCGCGACATCTTTCTTTGGCAAGACTTGAACACTGATGGCAAATCCACCCCGGACGAAATTCTACCGCTTGATCGCCTCGGCATCATATCGCTCGGCACACGCTACACAGATCAAAACGGCATTCCGTCGTCCGCCCAAGGCGCCACGTTCCAAGACGGGTCCACCCGGCCCACATTTGACCTTATTCTCCACTCCGTTCCAGGTTCCGGCGGAGACGGAGACGCTTATCATCAACTTAAGCGTTGACGGCAGCGACGCCCGGTCGTATCTGGGCGGGAACACCACTTTCCAATTCGACCCGTGTGGGCCTGAGGCGGGGCGCCGCTTGCTCGCGGCAGGAAGTGGCGTCGTGTGTCCAGATTCGCGCTGAACCCCGAAGCGCCGAATCCAATCGCCGCTCCGTGCGGCATACAAGGAGAACCATGAACTTCCGTTTCAGTTGGGTCGGCGCGATGGCGTTGACCGCCATCCTCGGATCCGAAGCCGCTCTCAATGCAGCCACTCCCGGCGTCATTTTGATTACGACGCGAAAGGCGCAGGATTTGACCTACGCCACGACGGACGCCCTCGACATGAAAGGACCGGGACAAGCCTCCCAAGGCGACGTCGCGATGGCCGCGTTGCTCGGGGACAATGGATATTCCAGTCGCATCGTCATGGACCAGCAAATCACCGAAAATGCCGATCCATATCTCGCGCCTGCAAGTGCAGACTTCAATCCCCTCCTGGTCATCGTTTCCGGCAGCAGCGGCTCGGCGGATGTGCCTGGCACACTCAATCTGAATATTCCGGTGATGATGGGTGAGCATTCCTGCCTTGGAAACCGCACCTTCGCTAATAATTCAAGCATCCAGATGTACACCTACACCGTCGGATCAGGCAGCGGTAATCTTGTCAATCCAGCAGCCGGCCAATACATGAAGGTTACGGCTGCCGGCAAAACGCATCCCATCCTTGCCGGCCTGCCGCTAGACGATCAGGACCAGATTAAGATTTTCCGCGACGCCTACCCGGAGGAAAACCTTTTCGTTCCCCCAACTGGCAAACCGAATTACGAGTATAGCTGGACCGTCGTTCACGATTACGTCAACAACATCACGAATACAGACACCCAGGTCCTCGGTGCCCTCGGGTCCGATCCGACCAAAGCCGTTTTCGCCGTTAACGACATCGGCGGCTTTTTGGCCAGCGGCGAAACCAACAAAGTCCGACTGGTCCATTGGCTCGTGAACGAGGATGGCTCCGGTGGCTCCCGTCGCATGTTCAATGCCTTAACGGACGCCGGGAGGACCATTTTCGTCCGCACGGTGAAGTGGGCGTTGGGTGACACGCTTCAACCGGTCACGCCAATCCGGATCAAAGACATTACGCCCGCAGGCGGGACCGCCCTCAATATCCGTTGGGACGCACTGGCCGTGAAAAATTACAAAATCCTGGCTGCGACCGACGTGGCGGCTCCTGAATGGCAAACAATCGTGGAGGACATTCATGGCCTTGATGGCGAAATCACCCGAAAGCTGGATATTTCGGCTGGGCCTCAGGCGGTTTTCATGAAGATCCGCGCGACGCCTTAAGCGCGCATTTGCGACACCAAGGGTCGATGAACCGTCAGTGAAGCGTAAATTAAGCGTCAGCTAAGCGTGAATTAAGCGTAAATTAAGCGTCACTGAAAAATGTAAGTTGTTCGGATTAAATAACTTACAAACGACTGATGACGCTTAACACAAAAGCGCACCCCTCTTTTTCGGGCAACTGACGCTTAAGTGATGCTTCGACAGTCGGGTTCTGCCATCTCTTTTCTTGCGCCTGCCCTCAATCAGAGCATTATGCACTGCTTACAGCCATTGGATATGAACTCAAACACGACTCGTTCTCCCGTTACGCGCCGGACCTTCCTGAAAAACGGCGTCATTTTAACCGCTGGCATCGCCGCTCTCTCTTCAGTAGGCCGCGCCCAGACCAATAAGAACAGCAAACTGCAAATCGTTCAGATCGGCGCGGACGGCATCGCCACGCTCGAACGCGGCCAGCTCAAAGGTTACGAGCGCTGCCAGTTCGTCGGCTTCGTCGACGTCGACAAAACCGCCCTTGATAAAGCCCTTGTCGACGTGCCTGGCGCCTGGACCGCAAGAGATTATCGCGAAGTTTTTGCCACCAAGGCAGACCAATTCGACGCCGTCATCAATGAGACGCCGGATTTCAGTCATTGCCCCGTTTTGATGCACGCGCTCAAACTGAAAAAGCATGTCTACGGGCAAAAGCCGCTCGTTCAGCAACTCGACGAATTGCGCATGATCAAGGAGGCCCTGGCGGCCCGCCCCGAATTGGTCACGCAGATGGGCAATCAGCGCGCCTGTAATTCCGGCCGCATGCATTCGGTCGAGATTCTGAAAAAGAATCAACTCGGACGCCCAATTGAAGCCTATGTTTGGACGGGCGGCGTCGAACGAGGACACTACTTTGCCGACCCTTGGAAGGAGTATTCTGCGGCCAAGCCTGTTCCAGACACGTTGAATTGGGATCTTTGGAGAGGCCCTCTCTTAACCGACGTGCCCTACAGCGAAGACCTCGCCCCGCGCCGCTGGCGCACGTTCTGGGAAACCGGTGGCGGCCAGCTTGCCGATTGGGGCTGCCATTTGCTCGACCTGCTCTACTTCGCCTACGACCTTCCTCAACCGGAAGCAGTCGTTACGTACACGGTGAAGCCGCCAGTCGCCAGCCACAGCAATTATAACATGAGCGTGCTGACTTATCCCGGCGGCGGCAAATTCGTGCGCGAAAAGTTCGTCGTTCATTACAACGATGCCGCCATTGCGCCGTCATTCGCCTCGCTCGGCCTTCCGCCCAAGGATCCGAAGGTCGGAGCCAATTACACCATGGTGGTGTGCGAAGAAGGAACCCTGCTGCTTCAAGCCGACGGCGAGATCACCATCTACCGCAAGGGCAAGAAGGTCGAAGACGAACCAATGCCGGAAATCGTCCGCCACAACCATTGGAAAGATTGGGTCGACAATTGCCACGGCGAGAAAAAGCATTTGTGGACCCCGTTCCAAATCGGCGTTCGCATTACCGAGCCAGCGCTCCTGGCGGTCAAAGCCACCAAATATCCTGGGAAGGAACTGCGCTGGGACGGCAAAGCCCATCGCTTCATCGACAACGACAAGGCGAACCAGGAAATCGTCTATCGGCAATATCGTCCCGGTTTCGAGCCGCCGTCGATTTCATAGAGCTTTCGGTCCATTTGCATTCGCAACCGCGGTATCTTCCCGGATACCGCGGTTCCTTTTTAATCGGTCGACCTATTCTAGGTTGAAATGAATGTCCTTTTGTTGAAGATCAGCGCAACATGGTCTGGCAGAAAGTCACGTTAATTGGGGTGGGATTGCTTGGCGGCTCATTGGGGCTGGCCTTGCGAGAGCGTGGCTTGGCGAAGTCCGTCGTTGGATATGTTCGGCGCCAGGCGAGCATTGACGAATGTGTTCGAGCAGGGGCAGTTGATTCCGCCACGCAAAACCTACTGGAAGCCGTTTCCGGTGCGGAACTTCTCGTTTTTTGCACGCCGCTGGGGCAAATGAAGTCGCTGGCCGAACAAATGGCGTTGGGTCTGAAGAAGGACGCCATCGTGACCGACGTGGGCAGCGTCAAAGGCGAAATCACCCGCGATCTGGAGCCGATTATTAAGAAGGCAGGCGGACACTTCGTGGGCAGCCATCCCATGGCGGGTTCGGAAAAAATCGGTGTGGCCGCCGCTCGCGCTGATCTGTTTCAAAACGCGATCTGCATCATTACGGCCACTCGGACATCCACTTGGGCTCGTCGGGTTGAAGAATTGTGGCGATCGGTCGGCGGTCATCCGCTACGAATGACCGCGGCCCAGCACGATGAATTCGTCAGCCGTTCCAGCCATCTGCCGCACGTGGTCGCGGCCGAACTGGCCAATTACGTCTTGAGCCCGGCGCATCCAAAGGACCAGGCGGCCGTCTGCGCTACGGGTTTTCGGGACACGACCCGCATCGCTTCCGGGTCACCTGAAATGTGGCGTGATATCGCTTTGGCGAACCGGGTTAATTTGTCCCGCGTATTGGGCGTATTTATCGATGACCTGCGGGAGTTTCAACATGCTCTGGATACGGCAGATGAGGCGGCAATTGAGGAATTCTTCCGCCAGGCCAAGCAACGACGGGATGCCTGGCGCGGCTCGCAAGGGGAGATAGTGTAATAAGTCGTTAAAGCAGAACGCGATTCTGGCCGATTTAGGTTTGATGACTGCCGCCGCCGATGTAGTGACAGCCGGAGCCGCGCCGAATGACGCGCCCGCCCCGGCACAACCTGTTGTTGTGGCGCAAGACGTCGAGTCGGCCCCCGCCCCCGAAGTGCCGGAGCAGCCTCCCGAGCAATCGCCCGCCCAGGAATTTCTGACCAAAGCAGGCCTCTTCGAAAAGCTTGGACCTCTCCGTTTGCTGAACGACGAGATGCGCCAACCGCACCCACACCTGGAGGATCTGTTCCCGCTGATCGAGGCGAGTCCGGACTTGTTGAAGCGGTTTTTGAAATTCGCAAATGGCGGCTGGTTTAACACACGGGTCCAGGTCGACTCGCCTTACATGGCCTACACCCGCTTCGGGACGGCTGGGTTTTATAAAATCACCCTCGCCTCGACCCTATCGGAAGCCATCGGGGAACTGACGACGAGATTTCGAATTTGGCCGCACTTGGAGTCCGTCGCGCGAACGGGCGAAATGATGGCCCAACAGTTGGCGCCACAATTCAGTGACGATCTTTTCGCGATAGGCCTCGTTCACGACGCGGCTGTGCCACCCATGCAGCGGGAACTGGAAGATTACCTCTATTTCCTGGAATGCGCCCTGGGCACCGATCCGCTGGTCACCGGGCTGGAGAATCGCTGTCACGCCTTTGATCACGCCGAGGCCGCCGGCGCTTTGGCCAAGGCGCTCGCGTTTGAGGACCATATCGTCCATGCGGTCGCGGCTCACCATCAGGAAAGCATGTCTTCAGTGCCTGTTGGCGATTCACGAGTCGTCCTTGGGTTGTTGCTGTCGGCCAAACGGACGCTGCGAATGAAGCGCACGGACAAAAAGCATCCTTTCGAAACGGCAACTGAAAAGGCTTTATTGACTGACATCGCGGCGGCGCTGGGAGTTTCCACAGGGCGCGTCTTGCACGCGATCGGCGAGTCAGTCGAAATCTTGAAAGTCCAGGACGTCTGACAGGCAATCATCGGCCCAATCTTTTACCTTCCCTCCGGTAATAGTATTTTTACACTCGCGGCGGATGAATTACCGCCTGAACCGCCTTTTTAACGCGAAGTCCAATCGCTGCTTCGACGTCGCCATCGATCATGGTTTCTTTAATGAACGCTCCTTCCTGCAAGGCATTGAGAGCCTGGAAAAGGCGGTGCGGACGCTGGTAACCGCTGCTCCGGACGCCATTCAACTGACCATCGGCCAGGCCCATTACCTGCAATCGCTGCCGGGCAAAGAAAAACCAGCCCTTGTCTTGCGCACCGATGTCGCTAATGTCTACGGCACATCCCTTCCACGAGCGTTGTTTAGCCGCATGATCGAACAACCTGTCGAGCAAGCGCTTCGGCTCGATACAGCGTGTGTGGTGGTGAATCTGTTTCGAATTCCAAATGAGCCGGAAGTTACCGATCAATGCATTCAGAACATTCTCCGTATCAAGCCGGAGTGTGTTCGCTACGGGATGCCGCTTATGATCGAGCCGTTGGTTTTTCAGCCCAATCAGAAAGCGGGCGGATATATGGTTGACGGCGATTTGGAGAAAATCCTGCCGTTGGTGCGTCAGGCCGTTGAATTGGGCGCGGACATTATTAAGGCGGACCCGACAGATGACGTGAGCGTTTACAATAAGGTCGTCGAGATTTCCGGAAAGATTCCGGTTTTAGTCCGCGGGGGCGGCAAGGCTCCGGATCAGGAAATTCTTTTGCGCACGGAGAAACTGATCCAACAGGGCGCCGCAGGGATTGTTTACGGCCGGAATATTATTCAGCACGCAAGCCCGGCCGGGATGACGCGTGCCTTGATGGCGATCGTCCACGATGGCGCCACGGCGTCTGATGCAGCGAAACTCATTACCTGAGGTGAAAACCCGAGTTTTAGTCGTTGACGACGAAGCGCTCGCCCGCGAGCGCGCCTGCCAACTGCTCAAGGCTGACCCGGACATTGAGGTCATCGGCCAATGCGGCGATGGGCAAATGGCCGTCGAAGCGATTCAGCGTGATCAACCCGACTTGGTGTTGCTCGATGTCCAAATGCCAGAGCTGGACGGATTCGCGGTGGTCGAAGCGGTCGGGCCCGAGAGGATGCCCGCCGTTATCTTCATCACGGCGCACGAAAAATTTGCCATCAAAGCGTTCGACGTCCACGCGATTGATTATTTGCTCAAGCCGTACGACCGAGAGCGATTTCAAACGGCGCTGGGCCGCGCCAAGGAACAACTTGCCCGCGCCAAATCGGGGGATCTGCAATCACGCATGAGCGCTTTGCTCGGCGAACTGAAGACTCAGCCGAAAACCGCCAATCGCCTGGTCGTTAAAACCGAAGGCCGAGTTCTTCTGCTTAAGGCCGAGGATGTCGATTGGGTGGAGGCTGCGGATAATTACATTGTGTTGCACGTCGGCGCAGACACTCACATGTTGCGCGAGACGATGAATTCGATCGAGTCGCGTCTGCCTCCCGGAAAGTTTGTTCGAGTCAATCGTTCCACGATCGTGAATCTCGATCGCGTCAAGGAGTTGCAGCCGCTTTTCCACGGGGAGTACGTGATTATCCTGAGAACCGGCGCAAAGGTGACTTTAAGCCGTGGCTATCGCGAGAAACTGGATCTGCTGCTCGGACGGGAATAACGGTCAAGCTGGCAAGGCCACGTAAAAGGTTGCGCCTTGATCCGGCGCGGCTTCCACCCATACGCGTCCATCGTGGCGTTCAGCGATGCGCCGGACCAAAGCCAGGCCGACGCCGTGTCCGGGAAAGTCGGGCTCTTTCTGGAGCTTTTGAAAAAGCTGGAACAGCTTGTCGGAATACCGCATGTCAAAGCCAACCCCATTGTCCTTGATCCAAAAGATGCTTTGGCCGTCCCGCTGATCACATCCGAATTCAATGCTCGGCTTTTTTTGGCGTTTGGAAAACTTGATCGCATTTGAAATGAGATGTTCCCACAGTGTGCGAAGCATGGTCGGGTCTGCCGAAACCTTTGCCAAGGCGCCCAGCTTGATCTCCGGGACCGTCTCCGGCTTCGGAATCGCTTCCCACACTTCTCGTGTCAATGCGGTCATATCCACGGGAATTTTTATCAGCGTTCTTTCGCTCAGCCGGGAATACATCAGAAGCCCCTCGATCATTTCGCCCATAAACTGGGTGCTTTGCACGATGTGATCGAGGAATCGCTTGCCTTCAGCGTCCAGAGCTTCGCCATAATCTTCAGACAGAATCCGGCTGAAGCCCTCGATGGCCCGCATGGGGGCGCGCAAATCGTGTGAAATGGAGTAGGAAAAAGAACGCAGTTCCTGATGGGCGCGCTCCAATTCGGACTCGAGACGGGCAATTCGCCCGTCCTTGTCTTCGGCAGGTTTCAGTCCTCTCCTTTCATGACGTCAGATTAGTTGAATGAACGGTCGCTGGTAATCAGGTTAATTCCCGGTTCGCCCGGTGGTGTTTTCGAGGGCGCCTCGTGTTGGAGGCGGACTGATGGCGTTTAATATCCGATTGGGGGAAATTGAAAAGATGAAATCAGCGTTGGCCATCCTTGGAGCGCTTGCCTTATTGACCCTCTTTTCGGGATGCGCAAGCCATTCCCACTCAGCGATTGGGGCGCCTCCTGGTTCGATCACAGGTTCCGGGCGGTATGATCCAGCCCTGGAGCGCCAAACGGGCGAACATTTTCGGACTGAAACTTTAATCCCTGGCATTGGCAGCGCCCTCTTTCCCGATCCAATGTGGCGGTGATCAGTGTTTGCGAGCGTCGGCAAGCTCCTGCTTCGCTGAAACCTGGTTTCCTTCCAGTGTCACGTCGCCGACCTTCTCGCCAAGTTGAATGCCAATCGTCTGTTTTTGCTCGGCGATTGGGCGGGTGTCGCGGATCACGTTGTTTTTAAAGACGAGATCGCGGGTCACGCCGCGCACCTGAATGCCCGGCGCCGGTTTATCTACGCCGTTATTTTCAATCACGTTTTCCTCCAATCGATTGCGATGGCCCGCCATGCCTTCGCTTTCGTTGCGGAAATGAATTCCCGCCTCGTGATTTCCGCGGACGATATTCATTCGCAGAAGGTTGTCGGTGTCCTTATGGCCGATCGAAATTCCAAAGCGTCCGTTGCCCTCAAGGATGTTGTTTTCAAAGAGCCCATACTTCACTCGCCAGCACAGATAAAGACCGTCCTGGGTATTATTGAGGGCTCTGCAACCCAAGACTTTTGGACGTTGCGAGCCGCTGCCGGGATGCAGGCCCAATCCAGCATTGTCTTCTGAAATGCAATCTTTGACGGTCACGTCGTTGGATTGCTGAAAGCTGATTCCATCGCCGTTATAATTAAGAGTGGTGCAACGTTCGATCACCGCGCCGGGACAGCGGTAAAGGAAAATTCCGCCCCCGCGACAGCCGTCGATATAACTGTTTTCGCCTTTGTTGCCGTCGATGATCAGATCTTCGACTCGCGCCTCCTCCAAATGATATCCACTCACCACGGGAAAAACGGTGGCCGCGCGGGCGCCACTATCCACCATGCAATCTGAGTTCAAGGGCAGGCTAATCGAAAACGTTTTGTCGCTTTGGCCGGTGATTCGGGCAACCGTCGCATGAAAACCGTTGGCATTCTTGTCGAGGATCAAAACGCCGTCGCCCACTTCAAATCCCGTTGGATCGGCCACCGTGAACTGTTCTTCGCCGTAGTCGCCGTCCAAAGCGAGGGGAGACGAATAGCCTTTGGCCTTGCGCAGAATCGTTTTACCGGGAGTTCCCTTGACGGTGACGTGCGAGCGCAGATGCAACGAATCCCGCATCAAATATTGTCCAGGTCCGATCTCCACAACGCCTCCGCCGAGGCCTGCCACATAGTCGACGGCTCCCTGGAGAGTTCGATTGTCAGAGCCGCGCATGTCTCCTTCGGCAGCGCCGACTTTTACGTGGGGCTGGCCTTTCATTTCGACGTGCATGGCCCGTGGAAGCTGGTTCAGAGCCGGATCCACAGCCAATAGTGAAAGATTTGCGGCAGCGATGATGAAACAGGAGGCAAGAGCTTTCATAATCGAAGTCTGCGGCGAAAATCAGGCCGACTCAAGCCCGATGCGGGAAAATTAGACGCATTCGGCGCGAACTTCACGCGACGAGCGTCCGATGAGTCGAATTTAACCATGAAAATCGGCTTGGTACGGTCGTAGCTAAGTGAAATCAACCCAAACAATTCGCGGGACCAAAGAACTCCGGTCCCGCCGGGAGGGGACGCGTGAATGCACGAACCTGTCTAACGTGGATATTGAGTTTTTTGGCTGCCGTTCTTCAATTGGCCTTCGCACAAGAAGCGTTGCCGGTCGTCAATGTAACGGCTTTTATCGAATCTGTTACTGAGGGAAACGTCAGCGGTTTTCGATTTACTTCCAACCTCACGAACGAAGTCCACGTTTATTACGAATATGTCGGGACGGCTCGACTTCGCTCCGATTTTTCAGATCCTCTAGTCACCAACGGTGTTCGAATACCACCTCGCATAATGAGCGTGTCGATTTCAGTCCCAACCATCAATGACCTGATTCCAGAAGAGACCGAAACTGTGACGTTGCGGCTATTGCCGAATACAAATTATGTCATCGGGCCTTTTTCGGAGGCGACTTTCAGAATCCTGGATAATGAAGTCTTTCCACCCGCGAATCGGCTTCCCAAAATCATCTTCACTCCTCCGGGTCTCGTGCCACCGAGCAATTCGATGGCATTTAAAGCCATCGTATCTGATGAAGATACGGAATCATTGCTTGTGAGACTTCTAATCGATGGCGCCGTCGTGGATGAGCAATTTCAAGCAGTCCAAACCAATATCTTTACTCTGAATTGGCAGGCGCCGACCGCGGGCGCGCATTTCGTGCAGATCGCTGCCTATGATGACCGCGGCGGGTGGACGAATA
>JADMIO011529865.1_pt1 | contig 20474 bp, 12 predicted proteins | sample 8958161 | NCBI WGS metagenome assembly JADMIO01 (sample SAMN16585339, study PRJNA669376) | soil metagenome | isolation source: Crop rotation soil | place: USA: Cullars Rotation, Alabama | collected 2011 | reverse complement strand
CCGCCGGTCGAGGCGTATTTGCGCGTGCTGCAGGAACCGGTCCTGCGCCTGACCAGTGTCGATCTCGGCGCCACCGCCGATCTCACGCACCTGGCCGACGTCTTCGATTTTGCCAAGGATTACCTCGGCTTGCTCAAAGCCGCCATCATCGCCAGCGGCCTGGTCCCGCCCGGCATCGAGGGATCGGGGCAAAGCCTGGCCGAATTGCTCGCCCGCATCGTTGGTCCGGGACGCGGGCTGGAAATTGTCAGCAACGTCAACGCCATCCCGAAAGGGTCCCGCCTGGCTGTTTCCACCAATCTGCTGGCCGCCCTGATCAGTGTTTGCATGCGGGCCACCGGCCAGGCCGCCTCGCTGACCGGCCCGCTGCAGGAATCGGAACGACGCCTGGTTCTGGCCCGCGCCATCCTGGGCGAATGGCTGGGCGGTTCCGGCGGCGGCTGGCAGGACAGCGGAGGCGTTTGGCCCGGCATGAAATTAATCACCGGCGTGCTGGCCGGCGAAGGCGATCCGGAATTTGGCATCAGCCGCGGACGTCTTTTGCCGCAACATCGCATCCTCGATGACACCGCGGTTTCCCCGGCCACGCGGCGCCAACTGCAGGAGAGCCTTGTCCTGGTACACGGCGGCATGGCCCAAAATGTCGGGCCCATCCTGGAGATGGTCACCGAGAAATATCTGCTGCGCTCGGCCAGCGAATGGGGCGGACGCCAGCAAGCGCTCGGGTTGCTCGAGGAAATTCTGCAGGCGCTGCAGCAGGGCGACGTGCGGCGGGTCGGCGCGATCACGACGCGCAATTTCCAGGGACCCATCCAGACCATTATTCCGTGGACGAGCAATTTTTACACGGAAACCTTGATCGAGCGGGCGCGCGCGGCGTTGCAAGAGGATTTCTGGGGATTCTGGATGCTCGGCGGCATGTCGGGCGGAGGGATGGGCTTCATGGTGGCGCCGGAAAAAAAAGCGGAAGCCCAATGTCGTTTGCAGGAAATCATGTCGACGGCCAAGGCCGAACTCGAACAGGCCCTGCCTTTCGCGATGGAGCCGGTGGTTTACGACTTTGCCATCAACGAAAACGGAACGTTTGCGGATTTGCTCGAAGGCCAGGCCGCCTTGATGCCGCAGGGTTATTATGTGCTCATTGCCCCGCCGTTGTTGCAGCAGGAGCAGCGGACGTTGACGCCGTTGCGCCGTGCGGAGCTGGACAAATTCGGGGCGGCCTGCCGGACGCGACCGGAATTGCGCGGGATGGTGCAGGCGCTGTTCGATGCGCTTCTGCCGCGCAGTGCGGCGGAAACCAGCGGCCACCAGACCCTCGGGAGCCTGCTCGAACAACACGGCTTTGATCGCACCCAACACGAGCAGATTCGCGCGGACCTTCGCGACGGCCGCATTGGCCTGGCCCAAAATCGCCTCCCGCCCAGCACCATCATCGAGGATGTGCAGGATCAGGATGTCACCGAGACCGGCCGCGCCGGCGGAACGGAAGCCGCCGACGGAGCGGGCCTGCCCGATCGTTGGCTCGAGGCGGGACTTCTGGCCTTGCGCAAAGGGGAGGTTGCCGTGATGACCCTGGCGGCGGGGGCCGGAAGCCGCTGGACCCAGGGAGCGGGCGTGGTCAAGGCGCTGCATCCTTTTTGTAAATTTGCCGGACGCCATCGCACTTTTATTGAAACGCACCTGGCCAAAAGCCGGCGCACATCGCGCCGGGCGGGCCAGCCTCTGCCTCATATTTTTAGTACGAGCTACCTGACGCATGAGCCGACCGCGCAATTCCTGGCCCGCGAAAATAATTACGGATACGAAGGCCCGCTCTTTCTTTCGCCAGGGCGGGCGGTCGGCTTGCGCCTGGTTCCGGCTGTGCGCGATCTGCGCTTTGCCTGGGAGGAAATGCCGCAGCAACGCCTCGATGAGCAGCAGCAGAAGGTGCGGGACAGCCTGCGTTCGGCTTTGCTGCAATGGGCGCGCCAGGCCGGCGAGGCGGCTGACTACACCGACAACCTTCCCGGACAATGCCTCCACCCGGTCGGCCATTGGTATGAGGTGCCGAATCTCCTGCGCAATGGCGTGTTGGCCCGTCTTCTCGAGGAACGACCGCAGCTGAAATATTTGTTGTTGCACAATATCGATACCCTGGGCGCGGACCTGGATCCGGCGTTGCTCGGCCATCATATCGAGAGCGGCGCGGCCCTGACCTTCGAGGTCATCACGCGGCGGCTCGAGGATCGCGGCGGAGGTTTGGCCCGTGTCAATGGCCGGGTCCGTTTGGTCGAAGGACTGGCCATGCCGCGAGAAGAGGCGGACTTTGCGCTTCGTTACTACAACTCGATGACCACCTGGATCGATTTGGATCGGTTACTGGCCGCCTTCGGCCTGAACCGGGAGAGTCTCAAGGACGAGGAGAAGGTGGCCAACGCCATTCGCGCGCTGGCCGCCCGCATGCCGACTTACATCACCATCAAGGATGTGAAGAAACGTTGGGGCCATGGGCAGGAGGACATTTTTCCGGTGGCCCAGTTCGAAAAGCTTTGGGGCGACATGACCGCCTTGGCCGAAGTGGATTCCCGTTTTGTGGCCGTGCCGCGAAGTCGAGGACAGCAACTCAAGGACCCCGCCCAACTCGATGGCTGGTTGCGCGACGGCTCGGCCGCGCACGTGGAAAGCCTTTGCGAGTGGCATTAACGAAAATCGGGAAGGCGGATGGAGCCGAAACTTTTCTTGTGAAAAGCACCGCAAAGGAGAACACCCCTCACCCCGGCCCCCACCCCTCCGAGGGGAGAGCGAGTCGGCATCAAAGGCTGCAATGGGGAGCGTCTCTTCTGGCGCTCACAGCCGCTTATTATCTGGCCGGCAAATTCGGGTTGTCGCTCGCCTTCGTCAATGCCAGCGCCTCGGCCGTCTGGCCGCCGACCGGAATGGCCCTGGCCGTCCTGCTTCTGTTCGGCTACCGCCTTTGGCCGGGAATTTTTGCCGGCGCCTTTTTGGTCAACCTGACCACCCAGGGATCGGTGGCGACTTCACTGGGCATTGCCGCGGGCAATACTCTGGAAGCGCTGGTGGCCGCCGGATTGGTCGGCCATCTGGCGGGAGGCCGCCGTTTCTTCCAACAAGGACGAACCATCTTCAAGTTCATCCTGCTGGCCTCGGTTTTGAGCACCATGGTTAGTGCCACGGTGGGACTGGTGACGTTGGGCCTGGGCGGTTATGTCCATGGCGACAAAGCGGGCCCGGTCTGGTTGACCTGGTGGTTGGGCGACATGGTGAGCAGCCTGCTCATCGCGCCGTTGCTGGTCATTTGGGGAAGCCGCGAGTTTCCGCGCTGGAATTCCCGCCGTCTTCTCGAGGGCGCCCTTTTGATCGTGGCGATTTTGCTGACGGGCCAATTGGTTTTTCTAAAACCGTTTTCCAAAAATCTTCCCCTGGAATATGTGGCGGTGTTCCCGTTGTTGTGGGCGGCCTTTCGCTTCGGGCCTGGCGGCGCGTTGACCGGAGCCTTTCTCACCTCCGGCCTGGCTCTAGGGGCAACGTTGCAGGGATTGGGCCCCTTTGCCACACCCGATCCCAATGCGTCGCTGCTGCTGCTGCAGGCATTCATCGGCACGCTGACGACCACCACATTGATCCTGGCCGCGGTGATATCGGAACGAAAACGCGCCGAACAACGTCTTCAGGTCCAGGATGCGGTGCGCGCTGTTTTGGTCGAAGCCAGGACGCTGGTGGAAGCCACCCCAAAAATATTGCAAGCGCTTTGCACGATGGCCGGTTGGGAAGTGGGCGCCATCTGGAGTATCAGCCGGGAAAGCCGCGAATTGGCTTGCCTGGCCATGTGGAATGACCCTTCCGTGCGCATTCCGCAATTCGAAGGGATGACCCGACAACTGCGTTTTGCGCCGGGGGTTGGACTGCCCGGGCGCGTCTGGAACAGCGGCCAGCCGGTCTGGATTCCCGATGTTCCCCAGGACTTGAATTTTCCGCGCGCCGCCCTGGCCGCAAAGGAGGGATTGCACGCCGGATTATGTTTTCCACTCAAGCGCGGCGAGGAAATTCTCGGCGTGATCGAGTGTTTCAGCAACCGGGTCCGGCAACCGGATGAACATTTTCTCCAGATGCTGGCCTCCATCGGCAACCAGATCGGCGAATTCATCGAACGCCGTCACTCCGAAGAGACGGTGCGCCATCAGGAATCGCAATTACGCCTGGTCACCGACTTCACCCCGGTGATGCTGGCGCAGTGCAGTCGCGACGGATACTTTCGCTTTGTCAACCGCGCCTACGGAGACCATCTCGGTCTGACGCCGGACCAGATCATCGGGAAGTCGCTTCTGGAGATCATGGGCGCAAAGGCCCTGGCCGCCATCCAGCCCTATGTGGATACGGTTTTGCAGGGAACGCCGATCGAATATGAGCTGGAGGTCCCCTACCAACGAATCGGCCCGCGCCTGATGCGGGTCTCTTACGTGCCGGAGCGCGCCGTTTCCGGCGAAGTCATCGGTTGGCTGGCCTCGCTCAACGACATTACGGAACGCAAGCGCGCCGAAGAAGCCCATCAACGCATTGAAACGCTCCAGGGCGCCATTCTGAATTCGGCCTTGGATTGCATTATCACCATCGATCAAGCCGGGCGGGTCATTGAGTTCAATGCCGCGGCCGAACGGACCTTCGGCCGGACCCGCGCGAGCGTCCTGGGCCAGTCGATGGCGGAATTGATCATTCCGGCGCGCCTGCGCGAGCAGCATCGGCGCGGCCTGGCCCGTTACCTGGCCACCGGTCAGCAGGCGATGTTGGGCAAGCGCATTGAGATTTCCGCATTGCGGGCCGATGGTTCGGAATTTCCTGTCGAACTTTCCATCAATGTGGTGCGCCTGGGGACCGCCCAGGCCTTCACGGCGACGCTGCGCGACATCACCGAACGGAAGAAAACCGAAGCCGCCCTCGAAGAAGCGCAGGCCCAGCTCAAGGCCCATGCGGACAACCTGGAAATGGTCGTGGCGGAACGAACCGAGGAATTGCGCGAAACCATTGCCGAGATCGAGTCCTTCTCCTACTCGATTTCCCATGATATGCGCGGGCCCCTGCGGGCCATGCACGGTTACGCCGCCATTCTCGAGGAGGAACTGAAAGGAAAAATCAACAACGACCAATGGAGTTACCTGGGCCGCATCGTCCATGCCACGGCCCGCCTCAATCAATTGGTCCAGGGCATCCTGAGTTACTCGCAAATTTCCCGATCCAAATTGCCGCTGGCCCCAGTCGATTTGCAGGCGCTCATCGGCGAGATGAAACAGCATCAGCCCCAACTGCAGCCGCCTGGCGTCGATCTGCAGGTCGAGGGACCGTTGCCGGTAGTCCTCGGACACGAAACGGCCCTGCTCCAGATTTTTTCCAACCTTTTGGGCAACGCCGCCAAATTCGTTCCGTCCGGCACCACGCCCCGCATTGTTATTTCCGCGGAAGCGGCCGGGCCGGGCCTGGTCCGCATTTGGGTGGCCGATAATGGTATCGGGATTGATCCGAAGAATTTCGAACGCATTTTCCAAATGTTTGAACAGGTCAATAACCCGAAGGATTACGAAGGAACCGGCATCGGCCTGGCCATCGTGCGCAAGGCGGTCGAGCGTTTGGGCGGCAAAATCGGCGTCGTCTCGTCCCTCGGCCAAGGGGCCCGCTTCTGGTTTGATCTGAGGCGGATCTCGGATTAGGTTTATGACGTTGCATGTCAAAGTCGATCCTGCTCGTTGAAGACAGCGAAGATGACGCTTTTTTCATGGTCCGGGCTTTCAAAAAGGCCGGGCTGCAATCGCCGATTTTTCATGTTCAAGATGGCAATGCCGCCCTTTCCTACCTGGGCGGAACGGGCTCCTACACCGATCGCGCCCAGTATCCGATGCCGTCGCTGATTCTATTGGACGTCAAAATGCCATTCACGTCGGGTTTCGAGGTATTGCGTTGGATTCGGCAGCAATCGGGATCGCCCAGGGTGCCGGTGGTGATGTGCACCTCCTCGAACCAGGATTGTGATGTCGAGCAGGCGTACGCCCTGGGTGCGAACGCCTATTTGATGAAGCCGAATCACGGCGAGGATTATTCCGAGCTGGCCAGTTTGATCCGCCGGTTTTGGTTGGAATTGAACATCGGCCCCCAGCAACGGCCTTCGCCGGATCCAAAGTCGCCGGCCTGTTCGCCGTCACGGAACGATCCCAAAGTTTAAGAGCCAGTCTGTCTGCGCGTTTCCACGGCGCACCCAGACAGGCTCTTAAGCGAAATCTGGCTCGACGACCCGCCGTCGCCCGCTAATTTCTTCGTCCATGTCAGACGCTGCCGCCCCGGTTGCCCCGCCCGCCTCCTCCAAAGCAAAGGTATTTGTTCGCCGCCTTTCCAGCACCCTGGTGCTGTGGGGCATCGTTTTGGGAGCGCTTTTTTCCGGGAACAAAATGTTGTCAGACGTCGTCTTCGCCCTGGTCCTGATGCTCCTGGCCCTGGTGGGGCTGCTCGAGTTTTACGGGCTGGTCGAGAAAGAGAAGATGGTTTGCTTCAAACGGTGGGGCGTGTTCGGCGGCGTCCTCCTGTTGGCGGGAACGTTTCTTCATCTCCATGGTTGGCTCGGCCTGCACGGCACCCCCTCGCGCGTCAACGATTTCGAAGTGATGTTCCTCATCCTTTTTGTCCTGGGCTTGTGCGTGCTGCAATTCCTTTCCAAAAGCAATACCAAGGGCATCCTCGCCATTTCGACCACTCTCTTCGGCCTCATGTATGTCCCCTGGCTGCTCAATTTCATCCAGAAGATTTATCTCTTTCCCGGGCTCGGCGCGGACGGAAAATATTATGTTCTCTATTTTATTCTGGTGACCAAATTCAGCGATAGCGGCGCCTATGCGGTCGGCTCGCTCATCGGCCGGCATAAAATGATCCCGCGCATCAGTCCGGGCAAAACCTGGGAGGGCTTCGGCGGGGCCATCGCTGTTTCCACCGGCGCGAGCCTGCTTTTTGCCTGGCTGGCCGGGCCTCACCTGCCCGGCATGACCTGGCTGCATGCCATCGTGCTGGGCGTCCTGCTGAGCACGGCGGCGGTGGTGGGCGATTTGATCGAATCCATTTTCAAACGCGAAGCGGGGGTGAAGGATTCAGGACATTTCTTTCCCGGCATCGGGGGGATCCTCGACTTGCTCGATAGTTTGCTGTTCAATGCCCCCCTCATGTATTTGTATCTGCGTCACGTGCTCACGCGCTGACCTTCGAGCGCCCGGATTTTTCCTGAATGAAAAACGTCGTTCTTCTTGGCAGTACCGGCTCCATCGGCACCAGCACGATCAAGGTGGCCGGGGATTTGCCCGAGCGCGTGCGCCTGCTCGGCCTGGCCGCCGGCCATAACACCAAACTGCTGCTCGAACAAACCCGCCAACATCAACCCGCCGCCATCGCCATCGCCGATCCGGCCAAAGCCGACGAATTGCGCGCGGTCCTCGGGCTATCCACCCGCGTGCTCTCCGGGCCGGAAGGATTGCTCGAATTGGCCACCCTGCCGGAGGCCGACATCGTGCTAATCGCCATCGTCGGCACCGCCGGTTTGCAGCCCGCCCTGGCCGCCATTCGGGCAGGCAAAGATATCGCCGTCGCTTCCAAGGAAATCCTGGTCATGGCGGGCGAAATCGTGATGCGCGAAGCTGCCGCACACGGCGTTAAGGTGCTGGCTGTCGATAGCGAGCATTCCGCGATTTTCCAGTGTCTCGATGGCAAGCCGCCCGGGTCGGTGCGCGCGCTTTGGTTGACGGCCAGCGGCGGACCTTTTCGCGATCGGCAGGCCTGGCCGAAGGAAAAATTCGCCGGCATCACTCTCGAGCGTGCGTTGCAACATCCTTCCTGGGTGATGGGCCGCAAAATCACCATCGATTCCGCCACCCTTTTCAACAAGGGCCTCGAAATGATCGAAGCCCGCTGGCTCTTCGATATTGGCATGGAACGCGTCCATGTCGTTGTCCATCCCCAGAGTATCATTCATTCAATGGTGGAATTTGTGGATGGCTCGATCATCGCGCAGTTGTCCACCCCCGACATGTGTCTGCCCATTCAATATGCCCTCACCTACCCGGACCGGGCCGGGAGTGAACGGGTGCAAACCAACCTGGCCAAAATTGGACGGCTCGAGTTTGAAGAGCCCGATCTGGAACGTTTTCCCTCCCTGACTCTGGCCCGTCACGCCGGCGAAGTGGGCGGGACGCTGCCGGCCGTGTTTAACGCCGCCAACGAAGTGGCCGTCGAGGCCTTCTGCCGCCGCCAAATCACCTTTGACCAAATCACTCAGCAAGTGGCCCACACTTTAAAACGCCACCAAGTCGTTTCTCATCCCACCCTCGAGCAAATTCTCGCCGCGGACGCCTGGGCCCGGCGGCCGTAAGGGCGGTGGGGGAGCGGGCAGGTGGGAAAGTGGGCAGGTGAGAAAGCGGGAAAGCGGGAAACCGAGAAAGCGAGGATTGGGAGAGCGGGCGCTAGCTCTTCTCCCTCGCCCCCTCTGAGGGGGGAGAGGGCCGGGGTGAGGGGGCGTCTTTAAACCAGATGCGATCGGGACCCCTCTCCCTCAATCCCTCTCCCCTTCAGAAGGGGCGAGGGAAAAACGCCCACCGGCTCCCACTTTCCCACCTGCCCACTTTCCCACCTGCCCCACTTCCTCGCGCACAAAGATTCATTGGCATTCGCCAACCCCACCTCCTACCCTCGCGGTGTTAGCCAATGAAAATCCCGTTGCTCGATTCCCTCGCGCCCAAACGGCGTCGACAACTGTTCTGGAGCCTGGGTCTCTTGCTTTTTTACACCCTTTTCGGATTTCTCATTCTCCCGCTCATCGTTCGCGCCGTCGCGGTAAAACAACTCTCCCGCCAGTTCGAACGTGAGGTGACGATCGCTTCGGTCAAACTGAATCCTTACACCTTCTCCGCCACCATTCGTGGATTGCTGGTCAAAGACAAGGATGGGCGGCCGTTTATTTCCTGGGACGAAGTTTACGCCAACTTGCAGCTCAGCTCATTCCTGGGACATCCCTGGGTGTTCCGGGAAATTCAAGCAACCAAACCTTACCTGCGGTTGCAGATGAACAAGGATTTCACCCTGAACTGCTCCGACTTAATCGACAAATTCAATTCCCCCAACACCAACACGCCTTCCAAGCCGACTCGTCCCCTGGCCATGCGCATCGGACAATTTCGCGTCGCGGGCGCGCGCATATCGCTGACCGACCTGACACCGCGCACTCCCTTTACGCGCGAACTGGGGCCGGTGGAATTGACCTTGTCCCAGTTCCGCACCGAGCCGGCTCATTCCAACGCCTATGCGTGTGTCGGCACAGCGGATAGTGGAGAAAAGTTCGGAGCGAAGGGCCATTTTTTCCTCGACCCACTCCGTCTCGAAGGCGAGTTCTCGCTCGAGAACCTGGCCTTGAACAAATTCGCGCCGCTTTATCAAGACCTGGTGCGCTTTACGCTCGAGGATGGCCGGGTTGCGTTGCAGACGGCCTATCAATTTTCACAAAGCACCTCCCACCCGCTGGCCATCGTCACCAATTTTAATTTCCAACTTCATTCCCTCAAAATAAGCGAGAGCGGCACGACCAATTCCTTTGCCGAACTGGGCGAACTGGCCATCGCCGGGTTGAGCATCGATGCGCTGGCCCATCGCGCGGAAATTGGCGCGATCGATTCAGGCCATGGCCGCGTCTGGTTGCGCCGCGATACCAATGCCAATATCAACCTCCTGGAAGCGGCCAGGCCGCGCGAAGAGGGCGCCCCGGTCGCCGGCGGTGTGCAATTGGTTCTCCGTTCCTTGACCAATTTTGTTGCCCAGGTCCTGGCCAGCACCAATGCCTGGGAGGGAACCTTGCACGCGGTGCACGCCCGACATCATCAGGTTCACCTCGAGGATGACGCCCACCTGCGCCCGGCCCGCCTGACCCTGGACAAGATTTCGTTGCAGGCCACCAATTTTTCCAACCGGCCCGACCAGACTCTCACCGCGATCTCCTCGGTGCGTTGGAATACCAACGGCACCATCCTCGCTTCTTCTTCCGTCAAACTTTTTCCGCTGCGCGCCGAGGTCTCACTGAACCTGGATCGGCTCGAACTGGCGCCGCTCGGCCCGTTTTTGGAACCGTTCATGGATGTGCTGGTCAATGCCGGCACCGCTTCTTTGCATGGCCGGGCCACCTTGACTCATCGACCGGACCAGTTGCCGGAAGCGCAATTCCACGGTGACGCGGCGGTCGATGACCTGGTGACCCTCGACAGCGAGTTCGGGGATGAATTGCTGACCTGGAAAGCGTTGCGGGTTTCCGGCCTGCAGGCGCAACTCGAGCCATTGGGCGCGGCCATTGGCGAAATCGAGTTGGTCGAACCTCGCACCCGCATCATCATCAATACCAATCGCCACATCAACCTGCTCTCGGCCGCCCGCCTGCAGGAACTGAATCCGTTGCTGCATGACACCAATGCGCCCTCCCCGCGCGCCGAAAGAAAGACAGGCCAACCAGCCGCCGCCGCTCAGGCCTCCGGGCCCAGCACCAACCCGCCGGCTGTCACCCGGTTGCCAAAAATCTCCGTGGCCACGGTGGCTTTGACCAATGCCGACCTGCAATTCACCGACCGCAGCCTCAAACCGTTCGTCAATGTGGCCTTTGCCCAGCTCACCGGACGGGTCACCGGTTTATCGACTGAACCAGGGCAACGCGCGGAACTTTCCTTGACCGGACGGGTCGACAACACTGCCCTGGCCGAAATCAGCGGCCAGATTCATCCGCTCAGCCAAAAGGAGGCGACCGATGTCACCGTGAAGATTAAGGACATTGATCTCCTTCCCACCGGTCCCTACTCCGGCAAATTCCTCGGCTACCGTCTGCACAAAGGGAAACTCAGTTTCGATGTGAGATACCAGGTCAACGAAGGAAAACTGAAGGCGTCGAATCTGATCGTCATCGACCAATTGACCTTGGGGGAAAAAACCGGCAGCCCGGAGGCGACCAAACTCCCGGTCCGGCTGGCCGTCGCGGTGCTCAAGGATCGCAATGGGCGCATTGAACTGGACGTGCCCATTGCCGGCACTCTCGACGACCCGGAATTCAAGCTGGGCCGGGTGATCTCACATACCATTGTCAATATGATCACCAAGATTGCCACCAGTCCCTTTGCCGCGCTGGGCGCGCTCTTTGGCGGCAAAGGTGAGGAGATTCAATTCCAGGAATTCGCCGCGGGCGCCTCGGAGTTGCAACCGCCGGCCCGGGAGAAACTCGATCTTCTGCTGAAGGGCCTCTACGAACGGCCCGGCCTGCAATTGGAAATTGAAGGCAGCATCGACCCGGCAGCCGACCGCGCCGCGCTGGCCCGGCAAAAAATCGAGGAGGAAATTCGCGCCCGCAAATGGAAATCGCTGCGCAAAGCGGAACAATCCCGCACCCGTCCCGAGGACCTCGTGTTGACACCCGAGGAATATCAGGACAAGGTGAAGGAACTGCACGCAGCCGCCTTCAAACCGGAAGCCATGGCCGCCCGCGCCGCCAAAAAAACAGCGTCGACCAACTCCAGCGCGAACATCAATGGCACCAACGTGATGGTCACGGGGTCCACCAACCCTCCGCCGGAAACAACACGTTCTTCGGCGGCGACTGCTCCGGCCCGCCTCGGTGAAAAAGGGGCGAGCGCCTTATTGCTCAAGGAGAATCCGGCTGCCTCCGCGGCCCAGGCCAAATTGTCGCCGTCAGATCTCGAAGGGCAACTTTTCGAAACCATCGAAGTGACGGAAAACGATTACGCCGCCCTGGCCAGCGCGCGCGCCCAACGGGTCAAGGAATACCTGTTGCAAAGTGGCCAAATCGAGAGCGAGCGCCTTTTTTTGACCGAGGCGACCTCGACCAATGGCACCCGCGTTTATTTGCATCTGCGTTAAGTTTACTTCTTCGATCGGCTCAGGCGCACGGAAACGTGGCGGGCTTGCGGGATGACAAATTTCTTCACCTCAACCGTCACCGCCATCGGCCCAAATTCATCAAGAATCATCGCGGCAATGTCGGCGGCCAGGGTTTCAATCAATTCCCAATGGCATCCATCGCCAAAGCGCAGCAACCGTTGGGAGACGGCGAAATAATCGATGGTCTCGGCCAGGTTATCGCGGGCGGCCGCCGAGGTGAAATCGTGGGCAAGTTCAAGGGTCAGCAGAAGCCTTTGCGGCTGGGACCGTTCCTGCTCGGTGACACCCACCTGGTAGAAGACCTCCAGGTCAGAAATTGTAATGGTATCCATTCGTCTATTAAGCCGCTTCGGCCGCTGCCCACGAGGGCGCTGATGGGGCCTTTCTCATGCTAACGGCTTGAGGGACGTCCTGCTTTAGTAACCGGTTCGCGGGCCAAGGCGACTTGTTCCAACAGAAAACGGGTTGGTTCATTCAGCGCCAATTGCCGCGCCTCCATCATCGGCACCCAACGGAATTCCTGCGCCTCGGCATTCAAGCGCACCTCCGCGGGCCCGGCGCAGCGGGCGGTGTAGTTGAGCAGGACAAAGTGGGCATCCCGATAAAATTCTCGCGAGTGAATGCAATCCTGCACCAGGACAAAACGGATCTCATCGATTTCCAGGGCGGTTTCCTCCCGAATTTCGCGACGCAATGCGTTGATGGATGTTTCGCCAAATTTTGTTTTGCCCCCGGGAATGCCCCAAAGATTCGACCATTTGTGCGTACGAATCATCAGCACGCGATCGGCAGAATCGAAAATAAGCGCTCCCACGGTGACCACCGGCAAAGCCGCGGGAGCTTCCTTTTCCCCGCCGCTTTTCCAGCGCAAGCCCTGGCCTTCGAGAATCTGGCGCAATTCGCCGAGGTGCTCGACGATCAGGTCGGGCCGGGCGGCCCGCAGTTGGCTCACGCTGTTGTATCCGGTCAATACCGCGCAGGAGCCGATGCCGCCGTGGCGCGCCGTTTCGATGTCATGCTCCATGTCACCGATAAAAATGGTCGCCGCCGGATCGAGTTCATTTTCGGCCAGAATTTCATGAATCTTCTGTCGCTTGTCCCAGACTCCGAGATAAGGCCGGTCGAGGAAGGCGCCAAAACCGGTGACGGCTTGCTGGACGGCATAATGATCGGGATGCACCGTGCTGAGCAGAAAGGTGCGCAATCGTTCGCGCCGACAGAATTCGAGAAACTCGCGCGCATGCGGCAGGGCGATGACGGAGGGTTGCACCAATTTGAAATGGGCGTGAAACCATTCCTCCAGTTGCGGCAGCTCGATATGTGGCACATGCCGATCGTAGAATCCTTTGAAGGGCAAACAGAATTCCGCGCGAAACTGTTCGAGAGTCAATTCCGGGACGCCGGCCCGTTGAAAAACGTGATTGCTCGCCCGCCAGACCGCCGGCAAATCATCCACCAACGTGCCCGACCAGTCGAAGATGATGTTGCGAATCACGCGGGTCACGAATTACTTTTTTGGGACCGCCGGGACAGGGATATAGCAGCCGACGGCCTTGGTCTCGGGATGTTTGACCGGTTGGCCAGCGAGAATGGCCTCCAACGCGTCACGCAAATCACGCGTGGTCGGGCGCGGACGCCGTTTTCCGAGCGCGGCTTGTTGGTTATCAATCCGGCCCCGGTAAAGACGCTTGCCGTCCGGCCCCAGCACGGCCACTTCCGGTGTGATGGTCACGGCCGTCTGTCGAACCAGCTCCTGTTGGCGATCGATCAGGACGGGGCATTTGTATGAGAAATCGGCCGCGTGTTTCAGCGCGGCTTCCCGGGATAACTCGTCATCGACATGCACCAGGAAAAACTGCAAATGACGCGGCGTATAATCGGCGACGAGCCGGTTGATCTCAGGCGCGTAACTGTTGGCCACCGGACAATCGGCCAGAATGAAAATAAGGACGGTGGCTTTGTTGGTGCCCGTTTGCAGCGGATACTGCACGTGCCCGTCGAGATCGGTTAAGGCAACCGGCTCGGCGCCGGCTGCCGCCAGCCCGGTAAGCAACATTAGCAGTGGTCCCAGTCCAGCCCATCGCATCGAACCAGCATCCAACATCGCGCAGGTGGAGCAAGCCAGAAAGCGAGCGGGTGGGAAAGTGGGAAAGTGGGAAAGTGGGCGGGTGGGAAGGGGGGCTGTAATAAATTTCCCTCCTGCCCACCTGCTCACTTTCCCACCTGCTCACTTTCCCACCTGCCCACTTTCCCACCTGCCCACTTTCCCACCTGCCCACTTTCCCACTCGCCGCCTCTCCGCCCTTGCCACCCGCCCCCGAAGTCTCTAAACCGTTCCCCATGCGCACTCCCTTGCTTCCGCTCTTTTTTGCCCTGGCCTCGGCCTTCTCCCTCCATGCCGATGGACCGGCCGACAATGCCGTAGAAAACGTCCGGCGCATCCCGCCCAAAGGCGTGGCCATCTCCGACGATGTTCGCGCGGAATTGGCCGAGGCGTCGAAGGCTTTTGGGAACGAACTCGTGTCGTTACCCGCCGAATTGAAGAGCAAGCCGACGCTTTTACAACTGTTGCCTGACGTCCAGATCTATCACAAGGCGGTGCAGTGGGCTCTCGATTACGATGAGTTTTTCAAAACCGGCGAAGTGCAGGTGGCCCGTCAACTCCTCAAACAAGGCCGGGAACGAGCCGAGGCGCTCCGCAGTGGCCAGGCCCCCTGGCTCACCGCTACCGGCCTGGTCGTGCGCGGTTATCTGTCGAAAATCGATGGCTCGGTCCAACCCTACGGATTGGTGGTGCCGGCCTCGTTCCGTCCGGGCAGCGCCTACAAGCATCGGCTCGATTTTTGGTTTCATGGCCGCGGCGAAACATTGAGCGAACTCGACTTCATCAATGGCCGCCAACGTTCGGTGGGAGATTTTGCACCAGCCGACACGTTCGTTCTGCATCCCTACGGCCGCTATTGTAACGGTAACAAATTCGCCGGCGAAACCGACGCGTTCGAAGCGCTGGCCCACGCCAGCCAGTTTTATCCGATCCACGAACAACGCATTTTAGTCCGCGGCTTTTCGCTCGGTGGCGCGGCCTGCTGGCACATGGCGGTCCATTATGCCGGACGTTGGGCGGCGGCGGCGCCAGGCGCCGGTTTTGCCGAAACACCGGATTTCCTCCGCGTCTTTCAAAGCGAACAACTTCAACCCGCCGCCTATGAACAAAAGCTCTGGCACCTCTATGATTGCACCGACTGGGCGGTCAACCTTTTCCAATGCCCAACGGTGGCTTACAGCGGCGAGATCGATAAACAAAAACAGGCCGCCGACATCATGGCGAAAGCGCTGCAGCCGGAAGGCATTGAACTGGTTCATATCATCGGGCCCAAAACCGCCCATGCCTATCAACCCGACGCCAAACGGGAGGTGAGCCGGCGCATCGATGCCCTGGCCGCCGTCGGTCGCAACCCGGCCCCGGACCATCTCCGTTTCACCACCTGGACTCTCAAATACGATCGCATGAACTGGCTCGTCATCGATGAACTCGGACATCACTGGGAACAAGCCCGCGTCGAAGCGCAAGTCATCCGTCCTGACAATGCCGTCCGCCTCACCACCAAAAACGTCACGGCGCTCACCCTCGCTTTCGAACCGGGCCTTTGTCCCCTGGACCAGGCCCGGCCCCCTCAGGTCATCCTCGATGAAACCAAAATCACCGAGGCCGCGCCGATTTTATCCGACCGCTCCTGGGTCGCCCATTTCCGACGCGAGGGCGGTCGGTGGGAATCGGTCCATGACTTGAGCAACGCCGGCGAATTGCGCAAACGCCACGATTTGCAGGGGCCGATTGATGATGCCTTCATGGACAGTTTCCTGATGGTGCAACCGTCCGGAACGCCGCTCCACGAAAAGGTCGGAGCGTGGGCCGCGGCGGAACTGGCCCATGCCACCAATCATTGGCGCCGCCATTTTCGCGGGGATGCGCGGGTGAAGCTGGACACCGACGTCACCACCAATGACATCGCGATGCATCATCTCGTGCTTTGGGGCGATCCTTCGAGCAACAAACTGCTCAAACAAATCGCGGACAAACTTCCTTTGAGTTGGACCGCCGATCGCATCAAAAGCGCGGGACAGACTTTTGCGGCGGACCATCACGCCGCCATTCTCATCTATCCCAATCCGCTCAATCCAAAAAAATATGTGGTGCTTAACAGCGGATTCACCTTTCGCGAATACGATTATCTCAACAACGCCCGGCAAACTCCAAAACTGCCCGATTATGCCGTGGTGGATGTGAACACCCCGCCCAATTCGCGCGCGCCGGGTGCGGTGGTGGACGCCGGTTTTTTTGGCGAGCACTGGGAATGGCGCGGCAGCGAACGCTGATGGTCGTTGGACCGCAGATATCGCTGATGAACGCAGATGGGAAACTAGTTTTTTGAAGCGCGAGCAGTCGTTTTTATCTGCGCCATCTGCGCCATCTGCGGTTCCAAAACTCTTTTTTTTACCGCAGATATCGCTGATGAACGCAGATGGGAAACTATTTTTTTTGAAGCGCGAGCGGTCGTTTTTATCTGCGCCATCTGCGTCATCTGCGGTTCCAAAACTCTTTTTTAACCGCAGATTTCGCTGATGAACGCAGATGGGAAACTAATTCTGTGAAGCGCGAGGAATCGTTCTTATCTGCGCCATCTGCGCCATCTGCGGTTCCAAAACTCCATTTTTAACCGCAGATTTCGCTGATAAACGCAGATGGGAAACTAGTTTTTTGAAGCGCAAGCAGTCGTTTTTATCTGCGCCCATCGGCGCCATCTGCGGTTCCAAAACTCTTTTTTTACCGCAGATTTCGCTGATGAACGCAGATGGGAAACGAGTTTTTTTGAAGCGCGAGCGGTCGTTTTTATCTGCGCCCATCTGCGTCATCTGCGGTTCCAAAACTCTTTTCTTACCGCAGATATCGCTGATGAACGCAGATGGGAAGCCGATTCTGTGAAACGCGAACACTCGTGCTTATCTGCGCCCATCTGCGGTCAAAAAAAGTTAATGCGGTCAGGCGCGGCTTTTTCCATTTCCTGCCGGGCCGAAAGCGCTTAACGTCCAGCTTATGCAAGCCACCATTTCTCGCCGGACCTTTCTCGCCACTGCCACGGCCGCGGCAGGCGGATTTGTACTGCCATCGCTTCGCGCCACCGAACCTTTTTCGCGACCGGGCACCCCGCGGTTGCAATTGAGCCTGGCCGCCTATTCATTTCGGGAATTTATGAAAGACGGTGAGCGCGGACGCAAAGGGGCCGCCGATCCAAATCACCAGATGGATCTCTTTCAGTTCGTCGATTACTGCGCCGAGCACGGCTGCGCCGGCGCGGAATTGACCAGCTACTATTTCCCCACCGACCTCGACGACGCCTTTCTGATCAAACTGCGCCGACATGCCTTCCTCAGAGGAGTGGCGGTCAGCGGTTCGGCCGTCGGGAACAGTTTCACTGACGCGGACGGAGCGAAGCGCGCTACCCAGATTGCCAGTGTCAAGAAATGGATCGATCGGGCCGCCATACTTGGGGCACCGCATATTCGCGTTTTTGCCGGCGGCGTCCCCAAAGGCTCCAGCAAAGAGGAGGCGAAAAAGAATTGCATCGCTGCCCTCGAGGAATCCGGCGATTACGCCGGGAGCAAAGGGATTTTTCTCGGCATCGAAAACCACGGAGGCATTGTGGCCGAAGCGTCCGACCTGCTCGATATCGTCAAGGCGGTCAAAAGTCCGTGGATTGGCATCAATCTCGACACAGGCAATTTCCACACGGACGATCCCTACCACGATTTGGAACGGATCGCTCCTTATGCCGTCAATGTGCAGATGAAAGGCGAGATTCATCCACGCGGCCAGGAAGCGCAGCCGGCCGACCTGCCGCGTCTGGTCAAAATCTTGCGGGAGGCGCACTATCAGGGCTATGTGGCGCTCGAATATGAATCGGCGGAGGATCCCTGGAAAGCCGTCCCTGTGCTGCTCAAACGAATGAAGGAATTGTTTGCCTGACGCGGCCATGGTTGCCAATTGCGAATGGGCGCGCCTCGTGACTCAACCCCTTCAGGGTTGTGTCAAATTCTGTCATCACACCCAGGGTAGCTCGCAGACTCGCAACCCTGGGGTGAAGGATGGAATCCCGTTGGGATTCTCCGCCCGGCATCTGTGCAACAGATAGATGGTAAACGGGAAAAAAGTGGTGGTGGTCATGCCGGCCTACAACGCCGAGCGCACCCTGGTCCAGACTTACCAGGAAGTGATGGCCCACGGTTTCGTCGATCGTGTCATTCTGGTCGATGACGCCAGCCGGGACGAGACCGTCCGGATCGCCCAAACCCTTGCCCAGGTTCGAGTTCATCGCCACGAACGCAACCGCGGCTATGGCGGAAATCAGAAGACCTGCTACGCGCTGGCCCTCGAGGAGGGAGCCGACATCGTGGTGATGATCCATCCCGATTATCAATATACCCCGAAACTTTTGGGCGCGATGGTTTCGATGGTTGAGAGTGGTTTATACGATTGCGTGCTCGGTTCACGCATCCTGGGCGGGCAGGCGTTGCGCGGCGGCATGCCGTGGTGGAAATACCTGGCCAATCGTTTCCTGACCCTGGCCGAAAACATTCTGATCGGCGCCAAATTGTCCGAATATCACACCGGCTATCGGGCCTATTCCCGGCGGTTGTTGGAACAATTACCGTGGCGGGCCAATTCGGATGATTTCCTTTTCGACAACCAAATCCTGGCCCAGGTGCATTGGTTCGGCCACACCATCGCCGAGATTACCTGTCCGACCAAATATTTCGCCGAAGCTTCCTCGATCAACTTTCGTCGCAGCGTGCAATATGGCGTGGGTTGCCTCTGGACCGGACTGCAATTTCGACTGGCCCGGCTCGGCTTGATCTCCTCCCGCCTGTTTCCCAAACGTGCATGAACGGCCCGGCCAAATCGCCTCGCCCGCTGCTGCTGGCCCTCGCGCTGGTCGTGCTGACCATCGGTGTTTACTGGCAGGTCTCGAGCCACGAATTCATCCGTTACGATGATCCGGATTATGTGACGATGAATTCTCATGTGCAGCCAGGGGTCACGCGAGAGGGATTGGCCTGGGCCTTCGGCAATTTGCACGGAGATTTCACCTACTGGCATCCGCTCACCTGGGTGAGTCACATGATCGATTGCCAGTTTTTCGGCCTGCGTCCCGGACCGCATCATCTCATGAACCTGGCCTTTCATGTCATGAATGTGCTGCTGCTCTTTTTCGTGCTGGGACGCCTGACCGCGGAGTGGCGCCTGAGTGCGTTGGTGGCGGCGCTCTGGGCGGTGCATCCGCTGCAAGTGGATACGGTGGCCTGGGTCACGGAACGCAAAAATCTGTTGAGCGCCCTGTTCTGGCTGATCTCCATGGGGGCCTATGTTCGTTATGCCGAAAAACCGAGTGTCGGAAAATACCTGGTGGTCTTTGTGGCAATGGCGCTCGGCCTCATGACCAAGCCGGTTCTGGTCACCTTGCCGTGTGTGTTCCTGCTATTGGATGCCTGGCCGCTGCGACGATTTCCGTGGATGGCCGTGCAACAGCTTCCAGCCAACCGCGTGTTCCCAACGCAATCGCCGCGACGTTTGTTCCTCGAGAAAATTCCGTTGTTTGGCCTGTCGCTGGCCTCGAGTTGGATCACCATCGCCGCTCACCGTGGCCTGGATGCGATCCTGACCGAAAAAACCATCCCGTTGGGACTGCGCCTGGAGACCGCAGTGGTTTCCTATGCCCGTTATCTCGGCAAGACGGTTCTGCCCGCGGGGTTATCCGTTTTTTATCCGCATCCGGGCGAATGGCCCTGGTGGCTGGTATTGGCCAGCGTGCTGCTGCTCGTCGCGGTGAGTGGGGTGCTGGCCCTGTTTTGGCGGCGCTTTCCGGCTGCGGCCCTCGGCTGGTGCTGGTTCCTGGGCGTGCTTTTGCCCACCATCGGAATTCTTCAGGCCGGCAGCCAATCCATCGCCGATCGATTCATGTATCTGCCGCTGGTGGGATTGTTGTTGGGCGCAGTCTGGTTCGGGCATCGGTTGTTGATCTGGCTTCAACTCGGTCCGCGGGCCAGGTCAGGGATTGCTTTGGCGCTGGTCATTGTGCTGGCCGCGGTCAGCAGCGTGCAATTGCGTTATTGGCAGAATACCTGGACCCTTTTCTCCCACGCCCTGGCCGTTACGGACCGCAACTACACCGCTTATTCCGTTTTGGGAGCGTTGCTGACCGAACAGGGACAGGTTCGGGAAGCGATGCCGTTTTTGGAAAAAGCGCTCGAATACAAGCCTGATCAATTTGAATGCCGCGTCGTCTATGGTAACGCCCTGATGGCCCAGCAAAGAAACGCCGAGGCCACTTTCCAGCACAGTGGGATCCGAAGCTTGGAATTCACGTGACTTGAAGTCGCGGCCGCACTGACCCTATAGTGAGTCGTATTAATTTAAATCATACCAACATGGTCAAATAAAACGAAAGGCTCAGTCGAAAGACTGGGCCTTTCGT
>JADMIO011421304.1_pt1 | contig 20474 bp, 13 predicted proteins | sample 8958161 | NCBI WGS metagenome assembly JADMIO01 (sample SAMN16585339, study PRJNA669376) | soil metagenome | isolation source: Crop rotation soil | place: USA: Cullars Rotation, Alabama | collected 2011 | reverse complement strand
TGTTGAATGAACTGCCGATAGCGCGTCCGCGCGGCCTCGCTGTGCAGGGCGACACGCTTTACGCGCTGCACGCCGAGGGCGACGGCTTCGCGGTCAGCGAGACCAAACTGCCCGGCGGCGCGTGGCAGCGCATCTTTGCGGTGCCGCAAAATATCAACCCCGCCGACCTCGAAGTGGATTCGCACGGGCGCTTTTATCTCAGCGACACGGCGGCCAACAAAGTCTTCCAACTCGACCGCGCCGGAAAAACATTGCGCACTTTCGGACGGCTTGATGCGCAAAAGCCCGGCAGCTTCGATCCGCAAACGCTGATGTCGCCCGGCAAGCTGGCGACGTGGACGGACGCCGAGGACAACGACCGCCTGCTGATTGCGGAAAATGCCGGGCCGAACCGCGTCAGCGAGTGGAGCGCCGACGGCAAATTTCTGCGCGAATTCCTTTCTCTGCAAACCAAAGCCAACGACGGCTACGCCTTCGACCCGGAGCATCCCGACGAGGTTTACATTCCCGGCCAGCGCGGCTGGCTGACGCGCTTCAAAGTGAATTTCGAGACGCGCGTCTGGACGATTGACGCGGTGTGGCCCTTCGTCGAGGACACGCCGCGCGTGCCCGATCTCGACCGCGTGCGCCTGGTGCGCTTGAACGGCAAGATTTATCTGTGCGGACGGCGCTCGCACAACGTTTACCGTCTCGAAGACGAGCGCTGCGTGCTGTCCGCGGCGATCTTGAGCGAGCGCAGCGGCGACAAGACGAGCTACGCGCTGTGGCACGACGCCAATGGCAACGGGCGCGTGGACGACGGCGAATCCGCGCCCAACGAAATGCCCGGCTGGGTGCTGACCTATCACGGCCAGAACTGGCTCGACGACCTTTCGTTCCTGGCGCCCGCTCAAGGCGGACGCGACGTGTGGCGCCTGGCGCCGAGCGGCTTCGACGCGCAGGGCAACCCGATTTTCAAAGAGTGGCAGAAACTCTTCTCCGACCCGGTTTTCGAGGCGCGCGCCGCCGGCAAAGCCGATGCGGTTCATGGCGGCAACGAGCTGGCTGACACCTTCACCAGCGATTGGATGGGCGCCGACGGCTCGCTGAAGGACGGCTTCTGGGTGCAGGCGCGCGGCGGCAAAAACTTCAGCGCCAACGAAGGCGCGCAACATAAAGTCTCGCGCTACGTGCCCGACGGCAAAGGCGGCTATCGTCTCAAATGGCGCACAGGCCGCACCGCGCTGGAGCGCATCGCGCAGCCCGGCGAGATGTATGGCGGGATGCGCATTCAACGCCCGATCAACGGCCTGGTCAGCGTGGTGGACCAATCGCGCTGCGGCGTTTTGCTCTACAGCGAAGACGGGCTTTACGTGGACACGATTTTCCCCGATGGGCGTCGTTTTTCGCGACAGGTGGCGGGCATTTATCCGCAGCCGGGCGAGTTCTTCGCCGGCGCACTTTTCCCCAACCGCGACAACGGCAAAATCTACGTGCAGATGGGCAAATACACGCCGCTGCTCTTTGAGGTGCAAGGCTGGTCGCTGAAAGAAAACCCGGTCAGGCCGCTGACGACACTGCAAAAATCAGTGAACATCAGCGCGGCGCAAATCGCGTCACCGCCGGAAATCGCGCTGAGCCTGCGCGGCGGCGCCGGCACCGCGAAGATAGCGCGTTTCGCACCGGCGCTGGGCGGCGTGGCTCTCGACGGCTCGATGACCGGCTGGGAATCGTGCGAGCCGGTCGTCTTCCAGTCCGACAAAGACCAGCGCGTCGAGGTGCGCTGCCTCTACGATGCGGAACATCTTTATCTGCGCTGGCACGCGCGCCTGGCCACCAAGTTCGAGGCGAAGCCGCTTTCGCCCATCGAGCGCGTTTTCACGCACGACCGCCTCGCCGACACGCTGAGCTTCTACGTGCAGGGCGACGTGAACGCCAAGCCCGGCGGCGCGAAGGAAGGCCGTCCCGGCGACGCGCGCTTCGTGTTCGGCCTGTTCAAAGACGGCGACACCGTGCGGCCCGTGGCGGTCGGACTTTATCCCGAATGGCGCGGCGAGAAGGCCAATCCGCAGGTCTATCGCACGCCGGTCGGCCAGGCCGCCTTCGCGCACGTCGGCGCCGTGGGCGGCGCAAAGCTGGGCCACGCGATTGACGCCGACGGCAAAGGCTTCGTGCTGGCGGCGGCGATTCCGCGCGCGGCGATCCCGCGAGTGCCGGGCTTTAGCGGAAGGTTACGCACGCTGGTCAACTTCGAGGCGACGTTTGGCGGCCACAACAAATTCTGGTGGGCCAACAGCGACGGCTCGGCCAGCCGCGAGACCTACGACGAGCCGAGCGAAGCGCGCCTTTATCCCGGCTCGTGGGCGCCGGCGCAGTTCGCCGGTTTGGAAGGCGGCGTGGTGGTGCAGAACTGGCTGATATGCGGCCCGTTCGGCGGCCCCGGCGCGGAGCAGTTCAAATACGACCCTAACGGCAACATGCCCGGCACCAACAAGGAGATGAAACAGGCCGTCCGCGAATTTTACGAAGCCGCGACCTATCCGCCGGACAGCGGCAAGGTGGACACGAAAGAGGTCTTCAAAGGCGAGATGATTCGCGGCTACTGGAACGACCCGCGCGAAGTGCGCTGGAAACCGGCCAGCGTGGCCGACCTCGACACGCGCGTGGTTTTGGGCGGCGCCGAGGTGTGGTATGGCGCGACGTGGATTCACGTCCCCGCCGCGACCGAGTTGGAGTTCCAGTTTCAGAGCCACCCGATGACGCATTTGCGCTGGACTCTCAACGGAGAACAGGTGAAAGTCGGCGAATACAAAGATGTCGCTGGTGGCCGGCGCCACGTCGCCACCAAAAATTTGACGCTGCAACCCGGCTGGAATCAGATGATGTTTCGCGGCTACTGCGTGGGCTATTCGCCATTTCGCGCCGGTCTGGTGTTAAACGGGCCGGAGGAAAAGTTGTGGAGTCTTAAAGTGTCGGCAGAGCCGCCGAAGTGATGGGGGATTCGACGAGGTGGATTTGACAAGATAGGGAGGTCAGCGGCTGGCCCGCGCGGAGTGGCCCCTGCATGGCAGGGACGCAAGCGGTGGGCCGGAAACAGGGGGCGTAACGTGCAGGCCAGTTGGCTTCAGCGCATTGTTAGGCGACTGCGATCACATTTGATCAAAAGCGAAATAGCTCCGAGGCCGCAACTATCCCTTGATCCGACACGAATCGAACCCGAACGGTGTAACCTGCACATTCCTTCGGTGGAATTGGGTTACCCCTATAAAGTGAATGAAATCGAAGGCTGATCACCGCAGCGTCGTCATCTGCAATCAGAACAGGATCATCAGGAATGAACTTCATCGTGCCCTCGCCGTAGGGTAACGGAATGTCCCAATGCACGATAGGCTTCAAAACTCGCGTTTCAGGGATTCCCAAATATGGGTGATACTCGACAATATCATACTCAAGACGCTTGATGATCTGCGACCTGCCCGATCTGTTCGCGACAGTGAATTTGACGATTGGGAAGTCTTTTTCTTCTGTTGAGGACACGTGGACTATTGAGAGTCTTGTTTCCAGGAGAGTCTTTCGAGTGCATCCCTGTCGGTCGAAGTGATGGTCAATTGCCGCCAGAAGTTCTTGATACGCTTTCGTTGGATCACTTGTGAAATCGGCGAACTTTCTGTCTGACAAGAAGGGGGGAATTCGACACTTCTCAATCAAGGCTGGCAGCACAAAAACGCCTTCGGATTCTATGTTCTTCAGGGTGCCAGCGTTGAGCTCGTGATCCACCCACTTCGACTCCATCGAGTTTCTGCTAAGTAGGACAACGAGAAAATCCGAGGATAAGATTCCATCCTGAATCTTGCGCAGAATCGAGTCGCCGACTTGAATATACCAATCGTCAAACCAGACAGAGATGCCATCATGCGTCAGCGAATTGGCAAGTTCTTCGGCGAACCTTTGATCCTCTCGCGAATAGCTGATGAAAACTTGAGGTGGCTGTCGTTTAAACATGGGAGTCAATCGCTGAGTGCAATTTCAATGTCGCAGTCGCCTAACTCTGTATTAGGCCGCACTTGAGCGGCCCAAACCCACGAAAAGCCTACAAAAACCGCACTTCTGCTGTCAAACAGCACTTTTCATTCGGCTTCGCATCTTTGTCGTGCCGGCGCGACGGGCGTGGCGCGCAGCGGCGCGGCAAGCTATGCTGTCGCGGGCGTTGCCGGCGCGGGCGGCTCGTATTCCACCACGAGGGCCACCGCCGCCGCGATGGCGGCCAGTTTGCCCGGCGCGATGGTGCCGAGCTTATTCGCAAAGCGCACCACGTCGAGCGTCCGCACTTGAGCAGCGTCAGCGGTGCTGACTTTGGTGAGGCCGTTGCCGACATCGGGCGCCACGCGCTGGCACCAGGACATTTTGCGGTGCTCCGGCTGCCAACCGGTCAGCGGCACGCAAACGCGCACCGTGGCGTGCCCCAAACCTGGTGCGCTCAGCACCACGACCGGGCGCGTCTTTTTCAACTCGCTGCCGCGTGCCGGGTCGAGCGCCACGCGCCACACTTCGCCGCGCAGGGGGTTGGGCAAGCCTGCGGATGGCAGCGGAGCCGCAGGCGAATCGCCGATCACCGTGCTCAAACGGCCCCGCTTTCGTTTGCGGCCCCGTTGGCGTCTTCTTCAAAGCCCAGGAAATCCTCGCCGTCCAATGCTCGCCAGTCGGCCATTTCTTCCCACTCGGCTTGACCTTTAGGCGAAGCATAATAGGACGCCGCAGCCTCGGCGCTACGCTGCATTACGATGGCGCGCACCGCAGCCGGCGCCTGCGCCAGGGTGATGATGGCCGAGTCCCGGCGCGCATCATCATCTCCGATCATGTCGGCCCAAATAGCGTTGGCTTGCGCCTTGTCCGCCGCTACTTCGCCCGCCGATTCTGTCGTTTCTGTTTCCGGCGCGGCGTCCCGCTGCGCCAGGTCGAGGAGATAGGCATCGAGCGCCAAACCGCGCCGGCGCGCGTTATCGCGCAAGAGCGCCTCAACCTCAGGCATGATTTCAAGATTTACGGTCATGTTGCACTGCCTTTCAGGATGCACACACCACTTCGAGAATTTCACTTCCTGTGCTTTTCAGTATAGAACCGTTTGAGGGTCATGACTCCACCTCCGGCTGGCGCCCAGCGATGCCACAGCGCCTAACCGCTTCTTGTTTCCCAGTATGAAACTGTTTTCGCGCTGGGTTGGTGCTCAGCGGGCCGGAGGAAAAGTTGTGGAGTCTCAAGCTCCCGGCGGAGTTGCCGAAGTGACGCGGATTCGGCGAGGTGGATGTAATGAAGGCCAGGCCGACCTGCCGCAGATGCCGGAGCGGAGAGCGAGTGCAGACTGTAGGCGGCGGCGCTGCAATCTATCGCTAGGCACGGGGTCAGAAGCGAGCGCCGCGATAAAGCTCACTGTTCTACTCTGTGGGCCACAAGTCCGCTACTTTCAAGGCGCTACTTCAAGGCGGCGTTCTCCACAGATAGGTTAAGGACGTTCTGACCCGGCTTCACTGTGACCTTGAGATTCCAAGTGCATCCTCCACCGCGCACCGGCTTCTGGATGCGGTAGAACCGGCCAAAGAGGTAGTAAGTTCCCGCCGGCACCTTGGGAAAGACTCCCCTGGCATTATCGTCCGTTGTCATCTGGGCTGCGCTGTGGGCACGGATCGCTTTCATCGCGCAATCGAATTCAGGCTTGGCCTCTTTCGCCAATTCGCCCGGCGCCTCGGGCTGGCCAAATACCGAGGCTATCGAGCCCATGAGGGGATGTTTTTCCAACTGGGTCGTGGCGTCGAGGAAGGCGAGCATTCCCAGACGGGAACCCATCAATCCCGGCTCGATGCCAACCCTTTGCAGGATCTTGTCGGCGTCTTCATCGAGCAGGTAGAGCGTGGCATGAGAAAGTTTTCCGCGCTCTGTGAATGAGTTGACAACCTGCCCCGTTTGACGGTCGGTTTCCTTATAAGTGTAAATATAGTCGCCCCCGATCACTGCTAAGGCGCTGTTTGCTGGAACGCCCGGTTTTGCCTTGTAGGGCGTCTCCTCGTGGCATGGTGGAGACGCGGCGGCAGGTTTGTTTCCGCCGGCTGACGCTGTTGCGCTCGTCGAACCATCGAGCGGCGCCGCATTGTTTTGATCCAGAGTCACGGCATTCGCACCCGCTTTAAGGTCAACGCGCAGATCCCAGACGAGGAATCGTTGAGCAGCCGCTACGGTAAACAGGTAGTAAGTTCCAGGTGGCACGCCTGGAAGAGTGGCTTTGCCGTTGGCCTCTATCCGGCCTTCACTCGCCGAGTTTGGCCGCATCTCGTATAACGCCTGCTGGCACGCGGGCGACCCGGTCTGGCAGGCGTAGGCCCAGACCGCCAGCGGCGATTGCTTGCTGGCTGACCCGGGTGGCCCTTGAAACATCCCCTTTCTTTGCAAAAACCCGCCAAAGCTCTCTTTAAATAAGACCAGCGATCTCCCCGCGAGAGGATCGGCGGCTCCTGGTTGAGTCGCAAATCCACTGGCGACTGATAAAACCGCGGTTCCCGCAGGGCCGGTCTGATTCCCCGGTGGCACCTGTTCCGGTGCAGGAGTTGTCGGCGTCCCGGCTGTATTAGCCCGGGCCTCCGCCCGGGCGTCCGACCGCGCGCGTGTCAGTCCCTTAGCCTTGAAGTATTGGTCGCGCAGAGCCGGCGAAAGAAATTTTTCAAATAAGCCATCGAGAAACGCATCGTCGGTTTCATAGAAGGCATGCATCTGATACCATTTAGCCTTATCGTTCGGGCCAAGCGATTTCTCAATGGGCTGCGACACGGTGAAGTAGGCGTTGCGATATTCACCGATGAGTCGCTTCTCGTCGGGCGTGAGCTGATTACGGTAAAATCGTGGGCCGGCGAGAGCCTCAACGATCTGCTGGAGTTGCCAGAACGCGCCCATTTGCCGCGCCGCTGTCTCCATTTCGTCCTTGCCCTTAATCTCGGTCTTGATGCGCTCCACCGTTGGCATCTGCTTGAGATCGGGCGGGTTCGTCGCCTGTGCCTGGATGGGAGCTATTTGCAGCCAGGCTGCGGCAGCCACGAGAATGAGAACGGCTGGTCTGATTTTCATTTCTTTTCTCCATCAAGGGTGGTAAGGCTGGTATCTTGGCCCGCTCGCAGCGGTCTAATCCTAGCCTACAAAAACCGCACTTTAACTGTCAAACAGCGCTTTCGCAATCGTCGCGCATCTTCTCGATTTCCTCATCCGTTGGCGGCGGCCCCGGCCATTGCCCTGATTGGAAGTGCGTCAGCCCCGCTTCTCTTTGTTTTTGACTCCCTAAATCCTGACCGGCAAACCGCTGCGATGCCGCGACGGGCGCGGCGCGGGGCGGTCATAATTTCCCACAACGTTTTCAAGGACTGCAACGATGACCACCTGGCTGGGGCCGCGCGAAGTCGAGGCGTTCGACCGCGACGGCTACGTGCTGATTGCTAATTTGTTTAGCGAAGCCGAAGTCGCGGCGATGCTTCGCGCCGTCGAGGGTGGCGCGCGCGTGGCGAGCAGCACGCACGGGCGCGAGGATTCCACCGGGCGCAAATCGAAGCTCGCCATCTGGCACGAGTTGGGCGACGACATCTGGGCGGCGGCTTCGACCTGTCCGCGCATCGTTAACGCCGTGCGCATCTTGCTGCGCGAGGAAGCCGCGTTCTTTCACGGCAAAGTCATGCTGAAAGAGGCCAAAAGCGGCGGCGCCTGGGAGTGGCATCAGGACTACGGCTACTGGTATGACCAGGGCTTCGCGTTTCCGCGCCTGATGAGCGCCTTTTGCGCGCTGGACGCCGCCACCCGCGAAAACGGCTGCCTGCAAGTGCTGCGCGGCTCGCACCTTTTGGGCCGCCTCGAACACGGGCGCGTCGGCGATCAGACCGGCGCGCATGCCGAGAGATTGCGCAAACTGGAGCCGCTTTTCGAGCGCGTTTACGTCGAGATGGCGCCGGGCAGCGTGCTGTTTTTCCATTGCAACCTGCTGCACTCCTCGGCGCCCAACGAATCGGAGCGGCACCGTCGCAGCTTCATCATGTGCTACAACGCGCTGGCGAACCCACAACTGACCGAGCGCAAATGGTCGGAGCAGCGCCCCTGCCCCGTCGGGCCGGACGACGCCATTTTGCGCTTCGCCTGAGATGTTGAATAGGAACACGGATTTTCACGGAAACGACACGGGTTTTCGCGGGTTAATTTAAGCTCTTAAAAAATCCGTGTTCATCCGTGTCGTTTCCGTGTGCGCAGCCCGTGTTCTATCCAACGAAGGAGTTGAAGATGCTATCGGCAGAGCAAGTCCAATTTTTCCGCGACAACGGCTATTTGAAGGTTCCCGGCGCGCTGTCTTCCGCCGAAGTGAAGGAGCTGCGCGACGCCACGGCGCGGCTCATCGAAAGCGGCCCGACGCCGGGCATGACGCCCGGCGAGCGCAAGGACTATCAATATGGCCGCGTCAAAGGCGCCGACAAAGTGCTGCGCCGCATCGAAAACGTCATCGGCAAGGGCGAGGCGTTCCTGCGGCTGCTGGGCCATCCGGTGTTGCTCGACGCAGCGGCGAAGATCGTCGGCGAGCAGTTCGTGCCGACTTACGATTCGTGCGTGATTAAAATGCCGGGGCGCGGCGTGGAAGTGCCGTGGCACCGCGATGGCGGCGGGCCGCGGATGTTTTTCGACGACCCGCAAACCGGACGGCGCTTCCCGGCGGTGAACTTCGATTTTTACCTCGACGAGTCAACCGAAAAAACCGGCGCGCTGTGGGTGGTGCCCGGCTCGAACAAGGAAGTGGAAAATCGCGCGCCGCAACTGGCCAGAGCGGGCCAATACGCCGGCGTGCCGGGCGCGATGATGGTGCCGATGCAGCCGGGCGACATGCTGCTGCACGACGTGACGCTCTATCACGGCTCGCCCGAAACCGAGGACGCGCCGAGCATCCGTCGCGTGATTTACTACGAGTTCCGCGACAAGCGCTTCATTGACGCGCACCATCGCGTGACGGCGGAGCGCCCCAACCCAGGCAACGTGCCGTGGACGGACGACTGGATCGCAGCGCGCCTCGCTTTGCTGCAAAAGGCGCTTGACACGCGCCGGGCCGCCGGCTTGCCGGTGCCGTTCGCGCAGCATCCCATCGAAGCCTTGCGCGCTGCCGCCCGCGAGCAAACGCGTGTGCCGCAGCCCGGCTGGGACGAAAGCGCTTGATTTTTCGCCCACGAAGCACACGAAGAAACACGAGGCACCAAAAACGTCGAGTGTCTGACCTGAAAATAAGGCGGAGACCTCAGGCTTTGGACTTTGAACTCTGGACTCCATCGCCCGATGATTTTCCTCGTGATTTCACATATCCTTGAAATGACGGAATGAGAATCACGCCGCACCGGTTACGCCGGTTATTGGATCGCCAACCGTTATTTACTCACCCAGACCGACCATGAGCGCGCTTCGCCTTCCCGACGTGCCCAACGTGAGATCGCCACGACGCCCGGCACCGCTCATGGCGTTGATGGCACTTTGCACCGCATTGCCCCTGGGCCTTTCGCTCTACGCCCTGCAACAGAAGCATCTCGCCGACCGCCACCTGCAGGCGCTCAACGGCGCCGGTTGGCTGCGCGCCCAACCGCTGTGGCTGCACATCATCACGCGCGAGAACCCTAGCGTGCCCCAGCCGCAATGGCGCGGCGTGCTGCAAAAAATGGGCACCGCGCGCGAGCGACTGCGCGCCGCCTATCCCGATGAGATCGCCGACGGCGACGCGGCGTGGCGCAGTTTCGAGATGGCCCTTGCAAAAAGCGGCACGGTGGATTGGAAGACCGCCGATGAGCTGCGTCTTTCCCTGACGGCGCTCTCCAACGCCATCGCCGAGCGCGGGCGGGAGCAAAACGCGCGCGCCGAACGCTGGATGTGGCTCGGCCTGGCGAGTTTCGCGTTGCCCTTGCTGCTCGCGCTGGGCGCCTCGCGCCGTTTGAGCCGGGTGGAAATCGCCCTGCGCGACAGCCAGCAGCGTTTCGACTCGTTCATGAACAACAGCCCGGCGGTGGCCTTCATCAAGGACGCGCAGGGGCGCTACACCTATCTCAACGAGCCGTTCGAGCGCCACTTCAACGCGAAAAAGGCGCAATGGATGAACAAGACCGATGAGGAGCTGTGGCCACCGGAGCTGGCGGTGCGACAGCGCGAGCACGACCAGGAAGTGCTGCGCCGCGGCACGGTGGTCAGCCAGGAGCAGCTCGCCTTTGCCACCGACGGCAGCCCGCGTTACTGGCTGTCGTTCCGCTTTCCCCTGAAGGATTCGGCGGGCCACGTCATGGTGGCGGGTCTGTCGCTGGAGATCACCGAGCGCAAGCGCGCCGAACAAAAAATCGCCGAGCAGAGCCGCCAGCTCACCGACTCCAACGCCAAGTTGGAGGAGGCCATCGAGCAGCTCGCGCAGGCCAATTCGCAGCTCGAAACGATAGCCATCACCGACGGCCTCACCGGCCTCAAGAACCGCCGCGCCTTCAACGAGCGCCTGAACGAGGAGTTCCAGCGGGTGAAGCGCCACGGCTCGCCGCTCTCGCTGCTCCTGCTCGACGTGGACAAGTTCAAGCAATACAACGACACCTTCGGGCATCCCGCCGGCGACGAAGTGCTCAAGGGCGTGTCCCAACTGCTGATGCACACCGCGCGCAGCATTGACATCGTGGCGCGCTACGGCGGCGAAGAGTTCGCGGTGATCCTGCCCAACACGAACCGCGACGGCGCCCTGATTTTAGCCGAGCGATTCCGCGCCAACATCGAAGGCGCGCCGTGGGCGTTGCGCCAGGTGACGGCCAGCATCGGCGTCGCCACTTACTGGCCGCATCCGGACGGCGAGCAGCCGGCGCTCTTGCCCGACGCCACGGCGCAAGCCATCATTGACGCCGCCGACCAGGCGCTTTATCAATCGAAGCAAAACGGTCGCAACCGCGTCACGCACTCGAACGCGGAAGTGGGAAACCGGAACGCGGAAAAGTGAGAGCGCAAACGTTTGCGCGGTGCGCCTTCAAAGTCGTAGCTCCCAGGGCAATCGCATTAGCAAATTTCGGGGTAAAAGAGGGTTGTCATTCCGAGCGGAGGCGGGGCCGAAGCGCAGTGAGGCGCCGTCGTAGTCGAGGAATCTTGCATGAGTTGAGCCTCAAAAAAGATTCCTCGACTGCGTTCCGCTCGTGCCTCGCTTCACTCCGCTCGGCATGACACCCTCTTTTGCTTCTCCAAAATCCTAATGCGATTGCCCTGCGTAGCTCCCGCTTTTCCGGCTTCCGCGTTCCGCATTTTGTATAATTTCTCTTCCGCGTCTGCGCGCGGCCCGATTGCGCCGGGCCGCGCGTTTTTGTGTCCCGCGGAAAGGAAGTTATGGAAAGGAAGTTAGCCAGCATTCAACGCGTTCTGGCCCTCGAGCCAATCGAGAACGCGGATGTCATCGAACTCGCCCACATCAACGGCTGGCAATGTGTCGTAAAAAAAGGCGAGTTCGCGCCGGGCGATCTCGGCGTGTTTCTGGAAATTGACGCCGTGCCGCCCGACACCGAGGTGTTTCGCTTCATGTGGCGGCCCAAAGCGGCAAGCGCCGACAAAGCGGCAAGCGCCGTCGAAGCCTCCGACGAAGCCGTCGAACGGCCCGCGAAGTTTCGCATTCGCACCATGAAGCTGCGTGGCGCCCTTTCGCAGGGCTTGCTGCTGCCGCTGGGCGCCTTCGTTTTCGACGGCGTGGTCGAAGGCGACGACGTGACCGCCGCGCTCGGCGTGGAGAAATACGAGCCGCCCGCGCCGCAGAACATGGGCGATTTTCGCGCGCCGTTTCCCGGCTTCGTGCCGAAGACCGATGAAATGCGCGTGCAAAGCGTGCCGGAGGTGTTGGACGAGTTGCGCGGCCTGCCCTATGTGGCGACGCTCAAATACGACGGCACCTCGGCGACCTACGTGATTGACCCGCGCGACGGGCAGTTTCACGCCTGCGGACGCAATATGAGTCTGCGGGACGGCGATAACTTCGCCTGGCGCGCCGCCCGCAAATACGGCCTCGAAGCCGTGCTGCGCGCCGCGCCGCACCTGGCGGTTCAGGGCGAGCTGTGCGGGCCGGGCATTCAGAAGAACCGCTTGAACCTCAAAGAGGTCTCGCTGTTCGTCTTCAACGTCTACGACTTTCAGAGCGCGCGTTATCTGCCGCACGACGAGGCGCGCGCCTTCGCGCTGGAGAACGGCCTATCGCCGGTGGAAGTCGTCGAGGCAGGCGAGGCGTTCGCGCACACGCAGGAATCGCTGCTGGCCTTAGCCGAAGGCAAATATCCCGGCACCGCCAACGAGCGTGAGGGCATCGTCATCCGCCCGCGCGAGGAACGCCTCAGCGTGGCGCTGGGTGGTCGCCTGTCGTTCAAGGCGATTAGCAACCGCTTCTTGCTGAAAGAAGGAGAGTGAGGTGGTGAGGTGGTGAGGTGGTGGAGAAGAGGCAGACGTGTTTGCCCTTGCAAAAGCGAATTCACGACCTCACCACCCCACGACCTCACCACCCCACCACCTCACCACCTCACCACCTCACATGTCTACTCCCATGAACTTGCCGACGCTATCGAAGACGCCCTGGTAGTAGGCCGTGAGCGCCATGCCGGCGATGATGAGCGTGCCAATGGCGGCGAGGCCGAAGCCGATGAAGCCGACGGCCTTCGGCACACTCGCCATGCGCTGCGTGACGTCGGTCTCGTAGTAACCGGCGGCGCGAGAGAGCATCTCCGGCGTGGAGCCACTCGCCTCGCCGGTGCGCACCAGGCTGAGCGTCACATCGGAAAACACTCCCGCCTGCGCCAGCGCCTCGCCGAGCGGCAAATTGCCCTCGCGCGCCAATCGCGCGGCGCGGGCGAACTTCTCATCGAGCACCACGTTGCCCGCGATGCCCTGACACGCTTCGAGCGCCGTCGCCGGTTGAATGCCCGCGTTGCTGAGATAGCCCAGCGCCGTCAGGTAACGAAAAATCGCCAGGTCGCGCCACAGCGGGCCGGTCAACGGCACGCGCATCGCCAGCTCGTCGCGTTTTTTGCGCCCTTCCTGGGTCGCCAGAAAAAAGCGCCACGCGATCCACACCGCCGCCGCCAGCAGAGCGATGATGACGAGGCGCGGCACCAACTCGTGAAAATAGCCTTTCAAGCCTTCACGCAGCGCCAGCTTTTGTTGGTCGAGAAGCGCCATGCCCTGTCCCTGCTTGTCCAAGCTCTCGACGGCGTGCGTGAAAATGTGCGGCGTGCCCGGCACGAGAAAGAGCAGCGGCAGCACGACGTATTTGTTGAGAAAGGTGGCGGTGAACAGCTTGTGGCGCAGCGTCCATTCGTTTTCGAGGTCGCTGGCGATGCGGTCGCAGATTTTATCGAGGTCGCCGCTGGTTTCGCCGGCCAGCATCAGCGCCGCTTCGCCGCGCGAAAACGCCTGCGGGCGCGTTTTCATCCACGCCGAGAGCTTGCCGCCGCGCTCCACGCAAATCTGCGCCTTGCGCGCCGCCTCGCGCAATTCGACGTTCGAGGTGACGCCCTGCAAATGGTGCAGCGACGCCGCCAGCGTCATGCCGCCTTTGACGCACGTCGCCATCTGCCGCCAGAACACCATGCGCGCTTTGAGCGGCACCGTGACTTCGGGCGGAAGCGCGTCGCTTCGCACCGCCGGTTTCGCGGGCGCGATGGGCGGCGCGGGCTGGATTTCGGGCGGGCGGTGCATGGATTTTCCGTCACGCGGCGCGCGCCAATTTGCGGGGACGTCCGCTTTTGCGTGTGTTTTGACTCGACGCAGTTGCCTTGACTTGGGTGCGCGCCCGACCGCCCTTGCGTCCCATCTCCGTCGCGGTGGGAGCGTTGACGGTGCGCAGGCGCTCCACCAAATCCAAGCGAGCCAGCGACGCCTTGTCGAGCAAGCCCTGTTCGCGCAGCTTCGCCATCCACACCGCATTGCCGAAACTGCCGGCCACAAGTCCCTGCACCGAGAAATCGGCATCGAGCGTTTCCCAATGCAGGCCAGCGCCGCGTGGCGTCAGCGTAACCTCTTCGATCAATTCCTCTGGCGCACCGGCTACGCCTTGCAGCAGATGAACAGGGATCAGCAGCGTCATGCCGCCGCGCAGCGTCAAAATCAACTGCTCGCTGGCGCGATCATAACGCACCGCAACGGCACGCGCCTCGCTGACATCGGCTTCCTGACCACGCCGCCGCGCGGCAGAAATGTCCGCGTCGGTCAAGGGAGAAAACTTCACTGTCTCGCTCATGATAATGTCTTTTTCAGGGAATCGGCCTAATCCGTGCCCATTCCGACAACAGAAATTCACGGTGCTCTTCCACTAAGGTTCGCGCCATGCGCTCATGGCGTCCACTCATCCAAGATTCGCGCACCTCGCCGGTTTCAATTACGATAATCGCCTCTTCGCCCCCACGAAAAACATGAACGTGCGGCGGCTCATGGTCATGGGTATGAATCCGCATCTCGAAACCGTCCCGGCGCAGCACAGTCGGCATGGCGAGCTTTCCTGACGATTGACATTTTAACCTGCCAAATAATTCCCGTCTGGCAAATGGGCGAAGTCAGCGCGATACTTGCTGCAAGCCCCATGAAACGCTTCGCCTTCCTCTCGCTGCTGTTTTTCGCATTGCCTGCCTTCGCGCGCCAGGACGTATCGCTGAACGGCACCTGGCAAATGGTCAAGGTCGCTTCGCTCGACGCCGCGCCGCCCGCCGATGGCTGGAAAGAGTTCGAGGTGCCCGGCACCATCGCCGGCTGGAAATACGAAAAGGCGTGGCTGCGCCGCAGCTTCGCGGTGCCGGCAAACTGGCGCGCCCAGCGCGTGCACCTGCGCTTTGGCGGCGTGAAGTGGAACTCGCAAATCTTCGTCAACGAGAAGAAGTTCAAAGGCCCGCTCAATGGCTACGACGCCTTTGAACTCGATGTCACTGACGCGGTAAAATTCGGCGGCGACAACGAATTGCGCGTTGGCGTCGAGGACTGGACGGCGACGTTCTCGCCCGGCGAGCCGGTTGACCTCTCCAAAGTGGACAACGCCTTCGCGGCGCGCGGCGTGCCGAAGAATCGCGTCATCGCGCCGTTCGGCGGGCACAACGGCAACTTCGGGATTTGGGACGATGTGTTTTTATTGGCGGTGCCGCCGGTTCACGTCGAAGACGTATTCATCAAGCCGAACCTGCGCGAAAAGGCCTTGACGGTGGATTGCACTCTCGAAAACAAGAGCGGCGCGCCTTTTTCCGGCCCCGTGCTGGCGCGCGTCTTGAATTATGAAGGCGGCGGGCGCGATGAGGGTGGTCAATGGAAAGCAACACGTGAAGTCGCCACGTTACGCTGGGCTGGCCCGGAAATATCGCTTGGCGATCTGCGTTCGCTATCATTTCGCGCCGACAAGTTGCCGCTCGAAGAATGGACTCCGCAAAATCCCAAGCTCTACGTTCTCGAAATCAAAGCCGGCGACGACGTGTGGCGCGAGCGATTCGGCTGGCGCCAACTGTGGACGCAAAACGGCGATTTCATTTTCAACGGCAAGAAAACGCACCTCTTGGCGACTTCATGGTGGCCCAACGCCAACAAGCCGCTCGACCGCGACACCGTGGCGTCGCAGCTTAAAGCGATTCGCGCCGCCAACACCTTCGTCTTTCGCACGCACACCCAGCCGTGGCCGGAGCGTTGGTATGAGATGGCCGACGAAATCGGCGTGATGATGATTCCCGAAGGCGCGGTCTGGTGCGACACGCAGGTTTACGCCATCGAAGACGAGCGCTTCTGGAAGAACTACGGCGATCACCTGACGGCGATGGCGCGCCGGCTGCGCAACCACCCGTCAGTGGTGATGTATAGCCTCGAAAACGAAATGGGCCATTGCGGCGGCAAGGACAACCCGACAATGGAGGCCGGCTTCGCGCGCATGGCGAAGCTGATGAAAGCCGCCGACCCGACGCGCCCGCTTACCTTCGAGGCCGACGGCGATCCCGGCGGGCAGACCGACGTGATCGGCATTCACTATCCGAACGAATATCCGCAAAAGCGCCTGTGGCCGAACGACGCCTACTGGCTGGACAAGCCGCGCAAGCTGTCGCTGTTCGGGCCGCAGCCGTTTTTGTGGAAACACGACAAGCCGATTTACATCGGCGAGTATTTGTGGGTCTATCAAAACAGCAGCCCGGCGGCGCACACCGTTTTCTTCGGCGACGACGCCTATAAAAATCACCGCGAATACAGCGCCAGAGCCAAAGCGGCGGCGTGGCGGATGCAGATTCAAGCCTATCGCGCGCAGGACGTAAGCGGCCAAAGTCCGTGGACGATGCAGGAAAACGGCCCGCTCGACGAGCGCAATCCGACTTATCTGGCGCACCGCGACATGTATCGGCCGCTGGCGGCGTTCCTCAAAGAATACGATGCGCGCTTCTTTGCCGGCGAGACCGTGACGCGCACCGTGCAGCTTTTCAACGACACGCTGAAGGATGAGCCTTTGGTGCGCCTGCACTGGGAACTGGCTGCTTCTACTAACCTTCTATTCACGCCCGGCGAAATCAGAGCGAGCAGCGGCGAGAAAATTGTGAATCTCCCGGCGGGCAGCATCAAAGAAGAGAAGATCGAAATCACAATGCCGGCGGGCGGCGTGGCGAAATCGCTGACGCTGCGTTTGCAGGTTTTCACCAACGGCACGGAGCGTTTTCGGGAAACTTGGCCGGTGAAGATTCATCTGCGCCCGCAGTGGAGCGCGCCGCTGATGAAGTTCGCCAACCTGTCGCTGTTCGACCCGCAGGGCACGCTCCAAACGTCGTGGCAACGCGGCGCGGTGCCCTTCAAATCGCTGAACAAAATCGAAGACTGGGATGGCACAGGCGTTCTCGTCGTCGGCCCGGCGCCCACCGGAAAAAGAATCGAAACCGGCGTCAGCGCCGCCGATTTGCAGCCGCTTGCCCAGCAAAACAAAGAGCCGAATGCTCCAGTAGAAACGCAAGTTATCGGCGCGCCGAGCAGCGGGCAAAAACTCGCCGAGTTGGTGCGTGATGGCGGGCGCGTTCTGGTGTTGGAGCAAAACGCCGCCGACTGGCTGCCAGTTCGCTTAAGCGATCAAAGCTCGACGATGAGCTTCGCGCAATTGCCGAATCACCCGGTTTTGCGTGATGTTTCCAACGCCGATTTGCGCTGGTGGCGCGGCGACCATCTCGTTTCAAGCCATGAGCCGCTGCGCGAAGCACAGGCCGGACACAAGTCAATCATCGTCACCGGCAGCGAAGCCGGTGTTTCGCACGCGCCGCTGCTGGAAATCGCCTACGGTCAGGGCGCGTGGCTGATTTGCCAGATGCAAGCCGCCTCGAAAATGGACAGCGAACCTGCCGCGCGACAACTGCTCGAAAACGCCTTTAAATATCTGGCGCTTTACCAAGCGCCGCCAAGCGCCACGCTGGTTTCCGGCTCCGACGCGCTCGGCGAAAAGCTGACGCGCCTCGGCGCCGAGTGCCAACTGCTGCGCGACTGGAACGCGCTGCAATTTCCCACCGTGCGCACGCTAATTTTGCAAGCCGACAACGCGACCGTGGCACAAAATGCCGATAGGCTGAAAGCGTTCATGCAGGCTGGCGGACAGGTGCTCTGGCACCGTCCGGCGGCGGAGAATTTCGACGCGGCGGCGCGCGCTCTGGGCCTGACGATAGAACGCACGCCCTATCGCGGCCCGGCGCCGCGCGCCGACGAAGTGCCCGCCGAATTTCAATTGCTGACGCGCGAGGATTTGTATTGGCTGGGCGCGCCAAGCGGAGTGGCGTGGAATGCGGCGCCACTGGCGCCCGTCGCCGAAGCCACCTTTGGCGAAGCGCCCAAGGAAATTCAGGGCACGACCTATGAAGCCGAAAACGCGCCGCAGTTCGCCGGGCAAATCGTGCGCGTGGACGGCGGCGAAGTCGGCTTTTTCACCGGCGGCAGCGCGATGTGGAAAGTGAAAATCCCCGCCGACGGACGCTACACGCTCAGCCTTTACGCGCGCGGCACACCGTTCAAGGAGGTCTTCCCGCAAGTCGCGCTTTCGCTCGACGAACAGCCCATCGGCATCGTGAGCCTGACGCAAAAAGCCGTGCGCTTTTACAACGCGACGTTTGACGCCAAAGCCGGCGAGCACATGCTGAAAGCCGAGTTCGCCAACGACCAGGGCGACGACAAAGAAGACCGCAATCTGTGGATTGACCGCTTCGTCATCGGCGCGCAGACCGAGACGTCCCCACTGCAAAACCTAACCGATCCGGCGGCACTGGCACGCTATCCCATCGGCAAAGGCGGTCTGATCCTCTCGGCGATTACCTGGGACGAACCCGGCGGCAATGCGGGCAAGGCCAATCGCTTCGCGGCGAGTTTGCTGACCGCGCTGGGTGCGCGCTGGCGCGGTCAATCGAAGGCCAGCCGCGTCGAACCCGAAAAGATGAACCCGCAGCCGAACCTCAATTGGTTCCGCCGCGAGAGCGACCACGTCTATATGGGCGCTGGCGGCACCATCGAAGGGCCGGTGCGCATTGAAAAGGCCGGGCGCTACCATGTGGACGTGTGGGGCAAGGGCACCAAAGGCGCCGGCGTTTATCCGATTGTGGTTCTGGATATGGGCGGCGCGGAGATCGGGCGCGTGGAAATCAAGAGCGACGACTGGGCGCCGCATTCGCTGGCGGTGGACTTGCCGCAGGGCGAAAAGACGCTGCGCCTTCGTTTCATCAACGACGACGCGCCCGCGCCCGAAGACCGCAACCTCTGGCTGGAACGTTTGGAATTTGAAAAGTCGGAGTGAGTGGTGAGTGGTAACTGAGACGTGGCAGAAACAGGCAAACCACTCACCACTCACCAATCGGCACGAAACTTGACAATACCAGCCATGACTGTCAATTTTCAGGAGACATCATGGCTGCCGGAACACAAGCCGCATCGGCGCCCACTGGGGCGAAGCGGCGTGACGATTCAAAAAAAGACAGAGAGCGCGGCGCGCAGTCGGAAGAAGAGTTGGTGCGCCGCAACGTCGAAACCATCGCACGGCTCGAAGAGGCCGTCAAGGAGCAGCGCAGTCCTGGCGACCGTGTTGCCGACACCATCACCGCATTTTGCGGCTCGATGATTTTCGTCTGGGTTCACATCGCTTGGTTCTCTGGCTGGACCGCGTTCAACGCGCTGGCGCCCAAGAACCTGCGCTTCGATCCTTATCCGTTTGATTTTTTGACGCTGGTCGTTTCGCTGGAAGCGATTTTCCTCTCGACGTTCATCCTCATCAGCCAGAACCGCGATGCGCGCCTCGCCGACCGGCGCAACCATCTCGACTTGCAGGTGAATCTGCTCTCCGAGCAGGAGAACACGAAAATGCTGAAAATGCTCGAAGCCATCGCCGAAAAAGTCGGGGCCGACGTGGGTAGCGATCCCAGCCTGAAGGTGCTCGAAGAGGCGACCGATCCCAAAGTGCTGGTCGAGCAGATTGATCGCAAAATGAACGGCCAGGAGAAAAAGCCGGGCGAGAAAAAGCCGGATGACCAAAAGCCGGATGAGAAAAACGCGCCGTCCTCTTGACCGCGAGCGCCATGGCGGCTACAATCAAAGCCGTCACACGATTTTCCACCAAGGAGGCGAAGCCCGATGATGCCGATTTCTTCCCACGCCAACCGTTACTTTGTTTTTGTTGCTCGCCTCCGCGACGGCGCGTTTTGAGCCTATTCGTATTTGCTCAACGGCTGCTCCCGGCGGGGGCAGCCGTTTTTTGTTTTGTCTGCTGAAAAGGATTCATCATGCAAGCTCTGCTGGGCAAAATCATCGAAGTGGCAGGCGACGGCGCGAAGCACCGAATCACCTTCGAGCCGCTCTGCACCCTACCTGACCGCAAGGCGCCGCCGGAGCATCTCAAAGGCGCGAAGCTGACGATTGAGCGCGAAGTCGCCGACCCGCGCGAAATCGGCGAGCGCGGCGATAGCATCGCGCTGACGGTGCGCGAAGCGAAGCCTTTTTTACAGCCGCTGGCGGTTTCCACCATACGTGGTCGTGCCTTGATCACACTGCGTTTGAGGTGGTGTCCCGGTGACTCGCCGCCCGATTGGGTGGTGCGCGCTGGCGGCAAAATCCGCAGTGGGAAGTGGCGCGAAAATCCTTCCTTTCATGCGTCGCTGCAAGCCACAGATTTCGGATGGCAAAGCCATGAAACGTTAGAGATTGAGGCAACCTGTGGCGACTTCAAAATGCGCGCCTTCGTTACTCCGGCACAAGAAATTTTTGCCACGAAAATTTACACTGCCCGTGGCGCGGCCTGGCGATTAAAAAATGCCTGGCTCAGTGCGGATGTCACTCCGCGCAGTGGCGGCGCATTGGAAGACCTGAGGCGAAATCATGGTGGTCTTGGTTATTTTCAAAACAACGATCACCTCATCCATCACCCGCTCGACTGGGGCGGGCACGTTGACCGCTTTCGCAGCGGCTGGGGCGAGTGGAATACGATGCGCGATAAG
>JADMIO011583457.1_pt1 | contig 20475 bp, 12 predicted proteins | sample 8958161 | NCBI WGS metagenome assembly JADMIO01 (sample SAMN16585339, study PRJNA669376) | soil metagenome | isolation source: Crop rotation soil | place: USA: Cullars Rotation, Alabama | collected 2011 | reverse complement strand
GAGGATTGGGCGGCGGTGTGGGCGCAGTTCGGGCCGAACTTCCACGGAGCGCCCGCCTATCGCCGGCTGCTTGGCGAATGCCGGGCCGCGATCGCCCCGATCGCCGGCGAGAGACTGCTGCTCAAGAATGAATCGCTGCTCATGAACGTGCTCGATTCGCTGATCTTCGCCCCGGCCCTCGCGCCCGCGCTGGCGAGCGGCACGGTGACCGCGTCCGCCCCGCGCCAGCGCCTCGCTTCATGAGCGAGCCGGCGGTTGGCGACAGCATAATCGACCAGCGGTTCGACCGGCCGCTGCTCATCGTCAGCCCGCCGCGCTCGGGCTCGACCCTGCTGTTCGAAACGATGGAGCGGGCGCCGGGCCTGTTCAGCATCGGGACCGAGAGCCACATCGCGATCGAGAGCATCCCCGCCTTCCATCCGGGCAATCGGTTGTGGCACTCGAACCGCCTCACCGCCGAGGAGGCCGCGAGCCCGGCGGCGCGGCGGCTCGCCGATTCTTTCTACAGCGAGTTGCGCGACCGCGACGGCGACCGTCCCGACGGTCCGGCGCGGATGCTCGAGAAGACCCCGAAGAATGCGCTGCGCATTCCGTTCTTCGCCGCGCTGTGGCCGGATTCGACCTTCATCTATCTCTATCGCGACGTCCGCCAGACGCTGGCCAGCATGATGGAGGCCTGGGCGTCCGGCCGCTTTATCACCTATCCGCATTTGCCCGGCTGGACCGGCTATCGCTGGTCGCTGCTGCTGGTCCCCGGGTGGCAGGAGCTCATCGGCAAGCCGCTCCCGGTCGTCGTCGCCCATCAATGGGCGATCACCACCCAGGTCATGCTCGACGACCTCGAGGCGCTGCCGCGCGACCGGGTGCGCGCGCTGCGCCATGCCGACTTCGTAGCCGACCCGGACGCGCGGATGGCCGCGCTGGCAAGCTCGGTCGGGCTCGGCTGGGACCGCCCGCTCGGGGGCGCCCTGCCGCTGTCCGCCTATACGGTGTCCCGCCCCGACTCCGAGAAATGGCGGCGGCTCGAGCACCTCATCGCACCGGTCCTGCCGATCGTCGCCGAGGCCGACGCGCGGGCGCAGGCATTCGTTTCCGCATTCTAGCGATCGGTTCCGTGCTCCGCCCTCTTGCGCGGCGCTCGGAAACGACTATATCGGCTTCATCCAACAAATAGACGGCTCCGCCGCACGGTGACGTGCGCCCGGGGCTTTTCCCGTCCCCTCCGGGACAGGGTCCGAACGGCGCACGGACCGAACGCATTGGAGGGGGTTGCGGGGCAAGCGCTCCAGACAGGTCCGGCCGCGGCCGGGTAGCAATTGCGGGGCGCCACACGTGCGTCCCCGCGCAGCGCAGGGAAGCACATGGCCACCAAAGCGATCGACTCGACCCGGAAGACGACGAGCAAGCTCAAGACCAACTCGCGGCGAATCCGCAAGATTTTCGGGAACATCCACGAAATCAGCGAAATGCCGAACCTCATCGAGGTTCAGCGCGAGAGCTACGAGCAGTTCCTCCGCTCGGACCCCAAGACCGGCTACGTCTCGGGCCTCGAGAAGACGCTGCGCTCGGTGTTCCCGATCGTCGACTTCGCCGGCACCGCGCACCTCGACTTCGACCGCTACGAGCTCGAGGAGCCCAAGTACGACACCGACGAGTGCCGCCAGCGCGGCCTCACTTATGCCGCGCCGATGCGCGTCACCCTGCGCCTGACCACGTTCGAGATCGATCCCGAGACCGAGGCCAAGTCGGTGATCGATATCAAGGAGCAGGACGTGTACATGGGCGACATGCCGCTCATGACCATGAACGGCACCTTCATCATCAACGGCACCGAGCGGGTCATCGTCAGCCAGATGCACCGCTCGCCGGGCGTGCTGTTCGACCACGACCGCGGCAAGACCCATGCCTCGGGCAAGTACCTGTTCGCCGCGCGCGTCATCCCCTATCGCGGCAGCTGGCTCGACTTCGAGTTCGACGCCAAGGACATCGTCAACGTCCGCATCGACCGCAAGCGCAAGCTGCCGGTCACCGCGCTGCTCCATGCGCTCGGCATGACCAGCGAGGAGATCCTCAACACCTTCTACAATCGCGTCAGCTACGCGCGCGGCAAGAACGGCTGGCAGATCCCCTACTCGCCCGACGCCTGGCGCGGGCAGAAGCCGAACCACGAAGTGGTCGACGCCGACACCGGCGAGGTCGTGTTCAAGGCCAATGAGAAGATCACCCCGCGCCGCGCCAACCAGGCGGGCAAGGACGGCCTCAAGAACGTCATCATCCCGACCGAGGAAATCTTCGGCCGCTACTCGGCTTACGACCTGATCAACGCCAAGACCGGTGAGATCTTCATCGAGGCCGGCGACGAGGTCAGCCCGGAGAACCTCGCCAAGCTCGACGAAGCGGGCGTCAACAAGCTCGAGCTGCTCGACATCGATTACGTCAACACCGGCCCGTGGATGCGCAACACGCTCAAGGCCGACAAGGCCGAGGACGGCGACCAGGCGCTGTCGGACATCTACCGCGTGATGCGCCCGGGCGAGCCGCCGACGCGCGAGACCGCCGACGCTCTGTTCTACGGCCTGTTCTTCGACCCCGAGCGCTACGACCTCTCGGCAGTCGGCCGGGTCAAGCTCAACATGCGCCTCGGCCTCGATGCCGAGGACACCGTCACGACCCTGCGCAAGGAGGACATCCTCGCGGTCGTCCAGGAGCTGGTCAACCTCAAGGACGGCAAGGGCGAGATCGACGACATCGACAACCTCGCCAACCGCCGCGTCCGCTCGGTCGGCGAGCTCTTGGAGAACCAGTATCGCGTCGGGCTGCTGCGCATGGAGCGCGCGGTCAAGGAGCGCATGTCGAGCGTCGACGTGTCGACGGTCATGCCCAACGACCTGATCAACGCCAAGCCGGCGGTCGCCGCGGTCCGCGAGTTCTTCGGCAGCTCGCAGCTGTCGCAGTTCATGGACCAGACCAACCCGCTGTCGGAGGTCACCCACAAGCGCCGCGTCTCGGCCCTCGGGCCGGGCGGCCTGACCCGCGAGCGCGCGGGCTTCGAGGTGCGCGACGTCCACCCGACCCACTACGGCCGGATCTGCCCGATCGAGACTCCGGAAGGCCCCAACATCGGCCTCATCAACAGCCTCGCGAGCTTCAGCCGGGTCAACAAGTACGGTTTCATCGAGACGCCGTACCGCAAGGTGGTCGACGGCAAGGTGACGACCGAGGTCGTCTATCTCTCGGCGATGGAAGAGGCGAAGCACACCATCGCCCAGGCCAACGCCGAGCTCGACGCCAAGGGCGGGTTCGCCGAGGAGATCATCTCGGCCCGCCGCAACGGCGAGTTCCTGATCGCCCCGCGCGACCAGATCACGCTGATGGACGTCAGCCCCAAGCAGCTGGTGTCGGTCGCCGCCTCGCTCATCCCGTTCCTCGAGAACGACGACGCCAACCGCGCGCTGATGGGCTCGAACATGCAGCGCCAGGCGGTGCCGCTGCTCCAGGCCGAGGCGCCGCTGGTCGGCACCGGCATGGAGGAGACGGTCGCGCGCGATTCGGGCGCGGCGATCGCCGCCCGCCGCTCGGGCATCGTCGACCAGGTCGACGCGGCGCGCATCGTCGTCCGCGCGACGGGCGAGCTCAAGCCGGGCGAATCCGGGGTCGACATCTACACGCTGATGAAGTTCCAGCGGTCGAACCAGAACACCTGCATCAACCAGCGCCCGCTGGTGAAGGTCGGTGACCCGGTCGAGGCCGGCGAGATCATCGCCGACGGCCCGTCGACCGAATTTGGCGAGCTCGCGCTCGGCCGGAACGTGCTCGTCGCGTTCATGCCGTGGAACGGCTACAACTACGAGGACTCGATCCTGATCTCCGAGCGGATCGTGAAGGACGACGTCTTCACCTCGATCCACATCGAGGAGTTCGAGGTGATGGCCCGCGACACCAAGCTCGGGCCGGAAGACATCACCCGCGACATCCCGAACGTCGGCGAGGAGGCGCTACGCAACCTCGACGAGGCCGGCATCGTCTACATCGGCGCCGAGGTCGAGCCGGGCGACATCCTGGTCGGCAAGATCACGCCGAAGGGCGAAAGCCCGATGACTCCGGAGGAGAAGCTCCTCCGCGCGATCTTCGGCGAGAAGGCGTCGGACGTCCGCGACACGTCGCTGCGGCTGCCGCCGGGCGTGTCCGGAACGGTGGTCGAGGTGCGGGTGTTCAACCGCCACGGCATCGACATCGACGACCGCACCCGGGCCATCCAGACCGAGGAGAAGGAGCGGCTCAAGAAGGACGCCGACGACGAGCGCGGCATCCTCAACCGCGCCACCTTCTCGCGCCTCAAGGAGATGCTCCTGAAGCAGGTCGCGACCGCCGCCCCGAAGAGCATCAAGAAGGGCTCGACCCTCGACGACGCCACGCTCGAGAGCGCGGACCGTCACGACTGGTGGAAGATCGCGGTCAAGGACGACAAGCGCCAGGCCGACATCGAGGCGCTGAAGGCGCAGTATGACGAGGCGCTGGGCGCGATCAACCGGCGCTTCGAGGACCGCGTCGAGAAGCTCGAACGCGGCGACGAGCTGCCGCCGGGCGTGCTCAAGATGGTCAAGGTGTTCGTGGCAGTGAAGCGCAAGCTTCAGCCGGGCGACAAGATGGCCGGCCGCCACGGCAACAAGGGCGTGATCAGCCGCATCCTGCCGGGCGAGGACATGCCGTTCCTCGAGGACGGGACTCCGGTCGACATCGTCCTCAACCCGCTCGGCGTGCCGAGCCGGATGAACGTCGGCCAGATCTTCGAGACCCATCTCGGCTGGGCCGCGCGCGGCCTCGGCAAGCAGATCCAGGAGATGCTTGAGGAAATCCACGAGCGCGGCAAGGAGCTGACCGGCAAGGACGCCAAGTCGGTCCGGACCAAGCTCAAGGACATCTACGGCGATGCCTACGCCAAGGACATCGACGCCCGCGACGACGAAGCGGTGATGGAGCTCGCCTCCAACCTCATCGCCGGAATCCCGATGGGGACGCCGGTGTTCGACGGCGCGCGCGAGCCCGACGTGACCGCGATGCTGGACAAGGCCGGCCTCGACAACTCCGGGCAGGTGACCCTGTTCGACGGCCGCACCGGCGATCCGTTCGACCGCAAGGTGACCGTCGGCTACATCTACATGCTGAAGCTGCACCACCTGGTGGACGACAAGATCCACGCCCGCTCGATCGGCCCCTACAGCCTGGTCACCCAGCAGCCGCTGGGCGGCAAGGCGCAGTTCGGCGGACAGCGCTTCGGCGAGATGGAGGTGTGGGCGCTCCAGGCGTACGGCGCCGCCTACACGCTGCAGGAAATGCTGACGGTCAAGTCGGACGACGTGATCGGCCGGACCAAGGTCTACGAGGCGATCGTCAAGGGTGACGACACGTTCGAGGCCGGCATCCCGGAGAGCTTCAACGTGCTCGTCAAGGAGATGCGCTCGCTCGGCCTTAGCGTCGAACTCGAGAGCATCGAATCCGAGGACGACGCCCCGACCGCCCTCGCCGCCGAATAACGACAGACACCACCAACCCCTCCCGTCCGCGGGAGGGGTCAGGAGCTTGAAGAATGAACGAACTGACCCCCTTCGCCAATCCGATCGCCAAGCCGGAGACCTTCGACGAGATCCGCATCGGCATCGCCTCGCCCGACAAGATCCGCAGTTGGTCGTTCGGCGAGATCAAGAAGCCGGAGACGATCAACTACCGCACGTTCAAGCCCGAGCGTGACGGCCTGTTCTGCGCCCGCATCTTCGGCCCGATCAAGGATTACGAGTGCCTGTGCGGCAAGTACAAGCGCATGAAGTACAAGGGCATCGTGTGCGAGAAGTGCGGCGTCGAAGTGACCGTGTCGAAGGTCCGGCGCGAGCGCATGGGCCATATCGAGCTGGCCGCCCCGGTCGCCCACATCTGGTTCCTGAAGTCGCTGCCGAGCCGCATCGGCCTGCTGCTCGACATGCAGCTGAAGCAGCTCGAGCGGATCCTCTATTTCGAGAGCTACGTCGTGATCGAGCCGGGCCTGACCGCGCTCGAGAAGTATCAGCTGCTGACCGAGGACGAGCTCCTGTCGGCGCAGGACGAATATGGCGAGGACGCCTTCTCCGCCGGGATCGGCGCCGAGGCGGTCAAGATCATGCTCATGGACCTCGACCTCGCGGGCGAGAAGGAGCAGCTCCTGAAGGAGCTGGCCGAGACCAAGTCGGAGCTCAAGCCCAAGAAGATCATCAAGCGGTTGAAGGTCGTCGAGAGCTTCCTCGAGTCGGGCAACCGGCCCGAGTGGATGATCATGGAAGTCGTCCCGGTCATCCCGCCTGAGCTGCGCCCGCTGGTCCCGCTCGACGGCGGCCGGTTCGCAACCTCGGACCTCAACGACCTCTATCGCCGGGTCATCAACCGCAACAACCGTCTGAAGCGGCTGATGGAGCTGCGCGCGCCGGACATCATCGTCCGCAACGAGAAGCGCATGCTCCAGGAGGCGGTCGACGCCTTGTTCGACAACGGCCGCCGCGGCCGCACGATCACCGGCGCCAACAAGCGCCCGCTGAAGTCGCTTAGCGACATGCTCAAGGGCAAGCAGGGCCGGTTCCGTCAGAACCTGCTCGGCAAGCGCGTCGACTATTCGGGCCGTTCGGTCATCGTCACCGGTCCGGAGCTCAAGCTCCACCAGTGCGGCCTGCCGAAGAAGATGGCGTTGGAGCTGTTCAAGCCGTTCATCTACTCGCGGCTCGACGCCAAGGGCCTCTCGATGACCCTCAAGCAGGCCAAGAAGTGGGTCGAGAAGGAGCGCAAGGAAGTCTGGGACATCCTCGACGAGGTGATCCGCGAGCATCCGGTGCTGCTCAATCGCGCCCCGACCCTCCACCGCCTCGGCATCCAGGCGTTCGAGCCGGTGCTGATCGAGGGCAAGGCGATCCAGCTTCACCCGTTGGTCTGCGCCGCATTCAACGCCGATTTCGACGGCGACCAGATGGCCGTGCACGTCCCGCTGAGCCTCGAGGCCCAGCTCGAAGCGCGCGTGCTGATGATGTCGACCAACAACATCCTCTCGCCCGCCAACGGCAAGCCGATCATCGTCCCGTCGCAGGACATGGTCCTCGGCCTCTATTACCTCAGCCTCGAGAAGGAGGATGAGCCGGGCCAGGGCGCGATGCTGTCCGACATGGCCGAGGTCCACCAGGCCCTCGCCGCGGGCGCGGTCACGCTTCATTCCAAGATCGTCAGCCGGGTCCCGCAAACCGACGAGGACGGCAACACCTACATGAAGCGGTTCGAGACCACCCCGGGCCGGATGCTGCTCGGCGAGACCCTGCCGAAGAGCCACAAGGTGCCGTTCGAGACGGTCAACCGGGTGCTGACCAAGAAGGAGATCGGCGACGTCATCGACATCGTCTATCGCCACACCGGCCAGAAAGAGACGGTGCTGTTCGCCGACGCGATCATGCAGCTCGGCTTCCGCCACGCCTTCGCCGCCGGGATCTCGTTCGGCAAGGACGACATGGTCATCCCCCACGACAAGGAGAAGCTGGTCGAGGACACCCGTGCGCTCGTCAAGGACTATGAGCAGCAGTATCAGGATGGCCTGATCACCCAGCAGGAAAAGTACAACAAGGTGATCGACGCCTGGTCGCGGTGCGGCGACCAGGTGGCCACCGCGATGATGAAGGAGATTTCGGCGACTCCGAAGCTCGCCAACGGGCGCCAGGCGGACCTCAACTCGATCTACATGATGGCCCACTCCGGCGCCCGCGGTTCGCAGGCCCAGATCAAGCAGCTGGCCGGCATGCGCGGCCTCATGGCCAAGCCGTCGGGCGAGATCATCGAGACCCCGATCATCTCCAACTTCAAGGAGGGCCTGACCGTCCTCGAATATTTCAACTCGACCCACGGCGCCCGCAAGGGCCTCGCCGACACGGCGCTCAAGACGGCGAACTCGGGCTACCTGACCCGCCGCCTGGTCGACGTGTCGCAGGACGCGGTCATCATCGAAGAGGATTGCGGCACCGACCGCGCCCTCGAGATGCGGGCGATCGTCCAGGGCGGCGCGACCATCGCGTCGCTCGGGGATCGGATCCTCGGCCGCACCACCGCGGAGGATATCGTCGACCCCAAGACCGACCAGGTGGTCATCCCCGAGGGCAGCCTGCTCGACGAGGCGATGGTCGCCCGAATCGAGGAGATCGGCGTCCAGGGCCTCAAGATCCGCTCACCGTTGATCTGCGCGTCGAAGCAGGGCGTGTGCGCCAAATGCTACGGCCGCGACCTCGCGCGCGGAACGCCGGTCAACATCGGCGAGGCGGTCGGAGTCATCGCCGCCCAGTCGATCGGCGAGCCGGGCACGCAGCTGACGATGCGGACCTTCCACATCGGCGGCGCCGCCCAGCTCAACGAGCAGTCGAACCTCGAGTCCCCGGTCGACGGCACCATCGAGCTGCGCGACATGCCAACGATCGTCGATCCGCGCGGCCGGCATCTGTCGCTGTCGCGGTCGGGCGAAATCGCGATCGTCGACATGGACGGACGCGAGCTGTCGACTCACCGCGTGCCGTATGGCGCGCACCTGCTGTGCGAGAGCGGCCACATCGTCAGCCGCGGCGATCGCATTGCCGAGTGGGATCCGTCGTTCAGCCCGGTGATCACCGAAAAGGCCGGTGCGGTGAAGTACCAGGACCTGATCGAGAACCGGACGATGACCGAACAGGTCGACGAGTCGACCGGAATCACCCAGCGCGTGGTCACCGACGACACGACCAAGGCGAAGAAGGACTCGCTCCATCCGCGCCTGACCCTGACCGGCGCCAAGGCGAAGGAGGCCGGCGTTTACCGGCTCGCTTCGGGCGCGATCATCGCGGTCGAGGACGGCCAGCAGGTCGAGGCCGGCGAGGTGCTCGCCCGCATGCCGCGCGAAGCGGCGCGGACGCGCGACATCACCGGCGGTCTGCCGCGGGTCGCCGAGCTGTTCGAGGCGCGCAAGCCGAAGGAGAATGCGATCATCGCCAAGGTCTCGGGCAAGGTCACCTTCATGCGCGACTACAAGGCCAAGCGGAAGATCGCCATCGTCCCCGAGGACGGCTCCGAGCCGGTCGAGTATCTGGTGCCGAAGTCGAAGATGATCGAGGTCCAGGAAGGCGACTTCGTGAAGCGCGGCGACAACCTCGTCGGCGGTTCGCCCGATCCGCACGACATCCTCGAGGTGCTCGGGGTCGAGGCGCTCGCCGAATATCTCGTCAGCGAGATCCAGGAGGTCTATCGCCTCCAGGGCGTGAAGATCAACGACAAGCACATCGAGGTGATCGTTCGCCAGATGCTGCAGAAGGTCGAGATCACCGAGGGCGGCGACACGACGCTGCTCCCGGGCGAGCAGGTCGATCGCGACGAGATGGACGAGCTCAACGCCAAGCTCGAGAAGAAGCAGAAGAAGGCGGAAGGCAAGCCGGTGTTGCTCGGCATCACCAAGGCCAGCCTGCAGACCCGCAGCTTCATCTCGGCGGCCTCGTTCCAGGAGACCACGCGAGTGCTCACCGAGGCGGCAGTCCAGGGCAAGACCGACACGCTCCAGGGGCTCAAGGAGAATGTCATCGTCGGGCGCCTGATCCCGGCCGGGACCGGCGCCGGGATGAACCGCCTGCGGGTCGCGGCTTCGGCCCGCGACACCGCGCTGCGGGCAGCGCATCGCAAGCTCGAGGAAGCGCTGGTCCTGCCCAACAGCGCCGCCGAAGAGCATGCCGCCGAACTGGCGCAGGGCCCGGAAGCGGCGTTCAACGCCGACCCGCTGGCCGCGGTGGCCCCGTCGGGCCACGGCCTCGACGCGGACGCAGGCGACTATCTGAAGGACTGAGCCAATCCTCTCCCCTGTGAAGGGGAGAGGAAGAGCCGCGCAGCGGCGACGGAGCGGGGGAATAGTTACGGCCCCCTCTCCCCGACCCTCTCCCCCTGAAGGGGGCGAGGGAGCTAAGAAAGAAGCCCCGCCGGAGCGATCCGGCGGGGCTATTTTTGGGTTGGTCGTCGGAAAGCTAGCGCGTCAGCACTTGCCGCCGTGCATCGCATTCTCGGTGCAGCTTGCAGCGGAATTCACGTCCGCAGCCGCGCCTCGAACCGTATTGCAGGCCGCAAGCACGAGGCTCGACCCAATCAAGACGACAATCGCAACCTTCTGGACCATGACCGCTCCCTTTGTTTGACCAGTGAAACGATCATGGTCTTAGAAACGGCTGATTGTCCAGAGGCTGAACGGCGCTAGCAGGCCTTCTGGCCGTTGATCGCATTCTCGGTGCAATTGGCGACCGAATTGACGTCACGGGCAGCGCCGCGCACCGTGTTACAGGCCGCCGTCGCGAGCGCCGCACCGACCAGCACCACCGTAAGAACCTTCTGGAACATTGCATGTCCTCCTGTCTGTGGCGGGACCAACGCGGTGCGCTGCGAACGGCTCCATTGCACGTGCGCAATTGTCGTTGCGGTTATCGGCCGAGCGCCGTCAGACCGCGACGGGCGCAGCGATGTGCGGGTGCGGGTCGTAGCTTTCGAAGACGAAGTCCTCGGCCTCGTAATCGAACAGCGACTGGCCGCGATTCTTGATCATCAGCTTGGGCAGGGCTCGCGGCTCGCGGGTCAGCTGCAGCCGCGCCTGGTCGAGGTGGTTGGAGTAGAGGTGGCAGTCGCCGCCGGTCCACACGAACACTCCCGGCTCGAGCCCGCACTCGCGCGCCAGCATGTGGGTCAGGAGCGCATAGCTGGCGATGTTGAACGGCACCCCGAGGAACAGGTCGGCGCTCCGCTGGTAGAGCTGGAGGTTGAGCCGGCCGGCCGCGACCTGGGTCTGGAACAGGCAGTGGCAGGGCGCGAGCGCCATGCGCTGGATCTCGCCCGGGTTCCAGGCGGTGACGATCTGCCGCCGCGAACAGGGGTCGCGGCGGATCAGGTCGACCAGATTGGCGATCTGGTCGATATGCCGGCCATCGGCGGCTTCCCAATCGCGCCATTGCTTGCCGTAGACCGGGCCGAGGTCGCCCTGCTCGTCGGCCCATTCATCCCAGATCCGCACGTTGCGGTCCTTGAGCCAGGCGATGTTGGTGTCGCCGCGCAGGAACCACAGCAGCTCGACGATGATCGAGCGCAGGTGCAGCTTCTTGGTCGTGAGCAGCGGAAAGCCGTCGGCGAGGTCGAACCGCATCTGCGCCCCGAACCAGGACAAGGTGCCGGTCCCGGTGCGGTCCTGCTGCCCGACCCCGCGGTCGAGAATCAGCTGCATGAGGTCGAGGTACTGGCGCATGTCCGGGCACCCTAATCGGGACCGTAGCTCCGTCCAAGAGCCGCCAACAACCTCCACTATGGACGACCGTTCCGGATGCGTCTCCGATGGGCGCCGACGCCCGGCTCACTTAGGTTCGGGCCATGCGGTATCAGCGTGCCGAACACCCACTCAAGCTCGACGGCCTGACCGCGGCGAAGTCATTCTTCGCCGGGTGCTTCGCCGAATCCGACCCGAGCCGCGAAAGCCTGTGGGTCGCGCATGTCGACGACCGCGCGCATTGCCTCCATGTCTCGCACCACGCGGGCGACGAGAGCGGCGCCCAATTCCCGCTGCGCATGATCATCGCCGACGCCGTGAAGCACGGCAGCGCGGGCGTGGTTCTTGCCCATAACCACCCGAGCGGCGACGCCCGGCCGAGCGAGTCCGACCGGCGCGCGACGCGCCGCCTCGCCGCCGCCGCCGAAGCTCTCGATTGCACCGTCCTCGACCATCTCGTGTTCGGCGGCGGCGATTGCACCAGCTTCCGGTCGCTGGGCCTGCTCTAGAAGATCACAGACTTGCCTTCGATCAGCTGTTAGAACCGCCCCGGCGCACAAGTCTCCCGGGGGCTGCGATGACGGTGGTGGCCGCATATCTGTACCGCGACGGGCACCGCGTCCGCTCGATCGGGATCGACGAGCCCGTCAACTGCCGCGAAGCCAAGAGCGAGTTCGTGTGGATCGGGATCGCCGATCCGACGCAGGACGAGATGCGCTCGCTGGCCAATTGTTACGACCTCCACCCGCTCGCGGTCGAAGATGCGATCACCGCCGACCAGCTGCCCAAGATCGACGTCTATGACGACCAGCTGTTCGTCGTCGCGCGAACTGCGCGACTCCAGGGCGAGACGATCGAATATGGCGAGACGGCGATCTTCGTCGGGCACAGCCACATCATCACCGTCCGCCATGGCTCGGAGCGGGCCCACACCGCGCTTCGCGAGCAGCTCGAGAAACGGCCGAAGCTGCTGATGCACGGCACCGCCTATCTGCTTCATGCGGTGCTCGATTACATCGTCGACGGCTACGGGCCGCTGGTCGACGATATCGAGGAAGAAGTGCTGGAGATGGAGTCGCGGGCGGCGGAAGGATTCCTCGACCGCGAACAAACCAATCACATCTTCACGCTGCGGCGGGAGCTCAGCCGGCTGCAACGCATCCTGGGACCGATGGGCGAGGTGGCGCACAAGCTCGCCCGCCAGGACCTGCCGAGCGTCGACGAAGACATCCGGCTCTATTTCAGCGACGTCCAGGACCACGTCCGGCGGGTCCAGTCGCGGGTCGACGGGCTGCGCGATGCATTGAATTCGGTGTTTCAGTTGAGCACCCTGCTCGAGCAGCAACGGGTCGGGACGATCACCCGCCAGCTCGCCGCCTGGGCCGCGATCCTCGCCGTGCCGACGGCGATCGCGGGGATCTACGGGATGAACTTCCAGAACATGCCCGAGCTCCACGAAAGATACGGCTATTTCGTTGTCCTCGGAATCATCGTCGCGGTCTGCATCTGGCTCTACGACCGGTTCCGCCGGACCGGCTGGCTCTAGGCGCTGCAGGCCTTGATCCGGCCCGGCGACGGTTTCGCGCCGGCAATCCGGAACGCGGTCAGATAGACTTCGCCGCCGGTCAGCACCCGGAAATTGACCGGGGTCATGGCCAGCGCTCCGAACTCGCACTTGAGCTGCGCCGGCGGGATTCCGTGCCGCTCGATCGGCCGGTTCGAATCGACCACGACGATCAGCCCGTCGGGCTTCACCGAATCCCGCAGGTGCCACAGGAACGCGTAGGGCGACGCCACCTCGTGGTACATGTGGACCAGGAACACCCGGTCGAACGAGGATTGCGGCAACATCGGATTGTCGGGCGCGCCGAGCTTGACCGCGACATTGTCGAGATTCTCGCGCTGGACCCGGTCGCTTAAGCGGTCGCGGGTCTCGGGAACGATGTCCTCCGCCAGCACCCGCCCCTTGGCGCCGACGATCCGCGCCAGCCGAACCGTGTAATAGCCCTCGCCGGCGCCGACGTCGGCGACCGACATGCCCGGCTTCACGCCGGCCAGCGCCATCACTTCCTCGGCCTCGCCCAGGCGGTCGCGGGCGTCCTCGGTCGAGAAGGAATCGCCGACGATCGGCGCGACCGGCCGATGCGCCTTGGGAAACTGCGGTTCGGTCGGAGTGGCGCGGCACGCTCCGAGCGCGAGCGCTGCCGCGAGGGCGGCTTTCCTACTCCACATCCTCGACCTCGACCGTCTCGCCGGTCACGCGTTGCGACAGGGCCGCGGCCATGAACCGGTCGAGATCGCCGTCCAGCACGTCGCCCGGGCTGGTCGAGGTCACGCCAGTGCGCAGGTCCTTGACCAGCTGGTAGGGCTGGAGGACGTAGGATCGGATCTGGTGGCCCCAGCCGATGTCGGTCTTGGCGGCGTTGGTCGCGCTGGCTTCGGCTTCGCGCTTCTGCAGCTCGGCTTCGTAGAGTCGCGCCTTCAGCTGCTTCATCGCCTGCGCCCGGTTCTTGTGCTGCGAGCGATCGTTCTGCGAGGCGACCACGATCCCGGTCGGGAGGTGGGTGATGCGCACCGCGCTGTCGGTCGTGTTGACGTGCTGCCCGCCCGCGCCCGACGACCGATAGGTATCGATCCGCAACTCCGCCTCGTTGATCTGGATGTCGATGTCGTCGTCGATCTCCGGATAGACCCACACACTCGAGAAGCTGGTATGGCGGCGGGCGTTCGAATCGTAGGGGCTGATGCGGACCAGGCGGTGGACCCCGCTCTCGACCTTGAGGTTGCCGTAGGCGTTCTCGCCCTTGATCAGGAGGGTCGCCGACTTGATCCCGGCCTGCTCGCCCGGATGGTGATCGATCAACTCGACCCTGAAGCGGTGCCGCTCCCCCCACCGCGTGTACATGCGCTGAAGCATCTCGGCCCAGTCCTGGCTCTCGGTCCCGCCGGCCCCGGCATTGATCTCGACATAAGCATTGTTGGCATCGGCCTCGCCGGCGAGCAGGGCGGCGACCTTGTCGCGCTCGGCCCGCTCGGCGAGCTCGGCGAGGCTCCTGACGCCGTCGTCGACCAGCGCCTGATCGCCCTCGGTCTCGGCCAGCTCGATCAGTTCGGCGGTGTCGGCCACCTCCTGCTCGATGGCGCGGGTGGCGTTGATCGCCTCGTCGAGCCGGCGGCGCTCGCGCATCACCTCCTGCGCCGCCCTGGGGTCGTCCCACAACGCCGGGTCCTCGACCCGGGCGTTGAGCTCTTCGAGGCGACGGATCGCGCGGTCCCAATCGAGGAACCGGCGCAACAGCGCGGTCGCGGCATGGATCTGGTCGATATGGGCCTGCGCTTCGGCGCGCATTGTTGCGAAACCTTCGAGAGCTAAGTCGCCAACGGCCTAGTAGACGCCGTTCACGGTTTGCAAGCCATTGCTCGGTGTCGCGGCCGGCGGCTCGGCGGGCCGGGGCGCGGAGCGAGCGGCGATGCGCGGCTTCGCCGGCGGCGCCTGCTGATCGTTCTGCTCGCCATAGGGGTCGCCCTGGACGCCGCGGTAGGACCGCCGCGGCTCGGTCTGCGGCTGGAACGCCTCCCAGATCACCTCGGACTTGGGATCCTCCTGCACGGGGAAGGTGCCGTAGACCCGCTTGCCGCTGCCGCGGTCGACCCGCACCCAGCGGATGCCCCGGGGCGCGACGAACGGGACCTTGGGCTCGTCCTTGAGCGCGATCTGCGCCCATTGTTTGAAGATCGGCGCCGAGATGCGGCCGCCCTGGGCGTAGCCGCCGAGGCTGCGCGGCTGGTCATAGCCAAGGTAGACGCCCGCGACGATGTCCGGAGTCCCGCCGACGAACCACACGTTGGTCGGGCCGGTGGTGGTCCCGGTCTTGCCGAACAGCGGCCGGTTGAGGTCGCGCAGCACCACCGCCGTCCCGCGTTCGATCACGCCCTCCATGATGTGGACCATCTGGAACGCGGCCATCGGCTCGATCAGCTGGCGGGTGCGGCTCGGCGGCCGCGGCATCGCCTTGCCGTCCCAGTCCGGCGCATTGCAATTGCCCATCACCGCGCAGCGGTTGTCGGTGCGGTAGATGACCTTGCCGTGGCGGTCCTGGACGTAGTCGATCAGCGTCGGCTTCACCGATCGCCCCTGGTTGGCGAGGACCGCATAAGCGTTGACCAGCTTGGACACGGTCGTTTCTCCCGCCCCGATCGAGACCGAGAGATAATTGGGAAAGTCCCCGACACCGAGCCTGCGCGCCGTATCGGTGATCTTCGGCATGCCCGTCTCGGACGCAACTCGGATGGCCATCAGGTTGCGCGATTGCTCGACGCCCCAACGCATCGTGTGCGGCCCGGAATAACGCTTGTCGAAATTGACGAAGCATTTGTTGCCGAGGCCCGCGCCCTGCCACACGCAGAAGGGCGCATCGACCACGATCGAGGCCGGCGTGAAACCGTTCTCGAGCGCGGTCACATAGGTAATCGGCTTGAACGCCGAGCCCGGCTGGCGAAGCGCCTGAGTCGCGCGGTTGTAGGGCGATCCGACGACGTCGAAGCCGCCCTGCATGGCGAGGACCCGGCCGGTGTGGACTTCCTCGGCGACCATTCCGCCGGAGACTTCGGGCACCGAGCGCAGGGCATAGACTCCCGGCGCGTCCTCCTTGACGATGATCACCATGCCGGGCGTCAGGAAATTGAACGCGGCGGTGCCGGTGCCGCGCTTGGGCATCGCCGCCGCCGACGCCGGCAGCGCCGCGGTCGAGCCGCGCGGGAAGCCGATCGTCGCGACCCCGTCGCCCTTGGCGAGGACGACCGCTTTCTTCCAGTCGGAAAAGCCGACCCCGACCGGGGTGCGGTCGAGCTGGCCGGCCCAGTCGCCCTTGGCGAGGTCGATGCTTAGGCCGAGGTCGCGCCAGCCGCGGCCGCCGTCGAACCGGGCGAGCCCCTCGCGCAGCGACAGTGCGGCGGCGTCCTGCATCTTGGGGACCATCGAGCTGCGGACCCACAGGCCGCCCGCGTAGAGGCTGTTGGCGCCCTTGTCGGCCGACTCGCCGAAGCGCTTGATCAGGTCGCGCCGGACCTCCTCCATGAAATAGCCGCCCTGCGGGTGGAATTTCTCGTTGCTGCCGTAGCGGATGGTGCCGAGCGGGGCGGCGGCCGCGGTCTTCCACTGGTCCTCGGTGATGTAGCCGTTGCGGTACATCTCGCGCAGCACGTAGTTGCGGCGGTTGAGCGCCTTTTGAGTCGCGCGCTCGGGGTCGTAATTGGCCGGGGCCTTGGGCAGCACCGCGAGATAGGCGATCTCGGGCAGGCCGAGCTCGCTGACGTCCTTGTCGAAATAAGCGCGCGACGCGGCCTGGACGCCATAGGCGTTGCGGCCGAGGAAGATCGAATTGAGGTAGATTTCGAGGATCTGCTGCTTGGACAGGGTCGATTCGAGCCGGAACGCGAGGATCGCCTCGCGGATCTTGCGGCCGATGTTGTAGCTCGAGTCCTTGAGCAGATATTTCGCGACCTGCTGGGTGATGGTCGACCCGCCCCGCGCCCGGCCGCCCCCGGTGACCGTCTTCGCCGCATAGTCGCCGACCGCTCCGACGAGCCCGGTGTAATCGATCCCGCCGTGGGTGAAGAAGGTCTTGTCCTCGGCCGAGATGAAGGCGTCGCGCAGCAGCGGCGGGAATTCGTCATAGGCGAGCTCGACGCGCCGTTCGCGGGCGAAGGTCTGGACCGGGTCGCCGTCATAGCCGCGAACGTTGGTCGGCAGCGGCGGCTCGTAGGCGAGCAGCTTTTCGGACGATGGCAGGCCCGCGGCGAAATAGAGCCAGGTGCCGGCGAACAGGGTGAACAGGGCAAGGCCGGCCCAGGTCAGCCGCCGCACCCACACGCGCTCCCACCACGGGTCGAGGAGCGCGTGCACCCTCTCGTTGAAGGCGACGAGATCGGGCAGTTCCCAGTGGGGGATGGTCAGACGCTCGAACTTCATTCGCGCCAGCGTCTAGCGGTTTCGATCCCGGTCTGGAAGTTAGCTTTGACGTCCGAGCCGGGCCGCGACGTCGGCTTCGATCGCCTGGGCCAGCGCCAGCGCGATCGCGCTGCGATGCGCGGGGTCGCGCAGCAGCAGCTCGTCGTCGGCATTGCTGATGTAGCCCGCCTCGAACAGGATGGCCGGCGTTCCTGCGCGGCGCAGCACGTGGAAGGCGGCGAAGCGGTGCGGCTCGGGGCGAAGCTCGAAGCGGCCGGCCGAGCGGCCGACGAGGCGCGTCGCGAAGGCCGCGGACTGATCCATCTGGTCCTGCATCGCAAGGTCGGCGAGAAGCGCCCGGGCCGACCCGTCGGGGACGTCCGCGGCAGCGCCGCGGTTCTGGGCGGCGGCGAACCGCGCCGCTTCCTCGTCGGACGCGACATCGGACAGCGAATAGATGCTCGCGCCCCGGGCCAGCGGGTTGGGCGCGCTGTCCATGTGCAGCGAGACGAACAGGCCGGCGCCGAGGCGGCGGGCGACCGCGGCGCGCTCATCGAGCGTCAGATAGCGGTCGTCGGCGCGGGTCATGGCGACGCGGACCCGGCCGCGCTTCACCAGCAGGTCGCGCAGCTCGCTCGCGAGCGCCAGGGTCAGCTGCTTTTCCGCCACCTGGCCCGACACGCTGACCGCCCCGGGGTCGGTGCCGCCGTGACCGGCGTCGAGGACGACGATCGGCCGCCCGGCCGTTCCCGGCGCCGCATAGATATGGTCCGATGCAGCCGGCGGAAGCGCGATGCTGAGGCTTCCGGCCGAGCGGTCCGCCGCCGCCCCGCCGCGCGCCGCGCCGAGCACGAGCAGCAGCGCCGCCGCGCCGGCCAATGCCGCCGCGCCCGCGATCGCGCTCCCCCGGTTCAGTCGCTTCGTCAACGGCACCGCCAAATCCTTGATCAGGCTGCGCAACTTATCACGCCCAAATGGTTAATGCTAAATTATCCATACAATTGTATTAGGCGATGGTGTGCAGCGGTTGCGACCCTACATTGGGGATGCTAACCGCAATTCATCCCCGGCGCCTGCCGGAGAGTTTTCGCCGCGCCCGGTCGGCTGCGGTCCACGAGGTTGAAGCTCGCATGTATCCATCGAACGCCCCCGCCACGCCAAGCTACGAGGCGCAGGGCATTCTCGCCGCGCCAGGACGCGGGATGGGTCGTGCAGCAGAGGCACTTTTCACCAATCCCGCCAGCGCCAGCGGCTCGGTTCCGCCCGGCCTGGCCCAAATCATGGCGCGCCGCCGCTCCAGTTCGGCTCCGCGCGCCCGGAGAATTTTCAATGTCCATGCGCATGCTGATCGACGCGCGCCACCCGGAGGAGACCCGGGTCGCGGTCGCCAAGGGAAACCGGATCGAGGAGTTTGACTTCGAATCCGCCGAGCACAAGCAGCTCAAAGGCAATATCTATCTCGCCAAGGTGACCCGCGTGGAGCCCTCGCTCCAGGCGGCGTTCATCGACTATGGCGGAAACCGCCACGGCTTCCTCGCCTTCAGCGAAATCCATCCCGATTATTACCAGATCCCGAAGGCCGACCGCGAAGCCCTGCTGCGCGAGGAGGCCGAGCATGCCGCCGAGGAAGAGCGGCTGCGCTCGGCCGAGCTCGACGACGACGACGACGTCCCGGCGGACGACGAGGACGAGCCGCAGGACGACAACGGCAACGGCGAGGAGCCGGCCGACCTCGGCGCCGACTCCAACCGCTCGCCGGTCGACGAATCCGCCGCCGACGAGCTGCGCAAGAAGCGCCAGGCGCTGCGCCGCCGCTACAAGATCCAGGACGTCATCCAGCGCCGCCAGGTGCTGCTCGTCCAGGTCGTCAAGGAAGAGCGCGGCAACAAGGGCGCCGCGCTGACCACCTATCTGTCGCTCGCCGGGCGCTATTGCGTGCTGATGCCCAACACCAGCCACGGCGGCGGCATCTCGCGCAAGATCTCGAACGGCGCCGACCGCAAGCGGCTGAAGTCGATCATGACCGACCTCAAGCTGCCGTCGACCATGGGGCTGATCGTCCGCACCGCAGGGCTGTCGCGGACCAAGACCGAGATCAAGCGCGACTTCGACTATCTCGCCCGCCTGTGGGACGAGATTCGCGAGCGCACCCTGAAGAGCACGGCGCCGGCGCTGATCTACCGCGACAGCGACCTCATCAAGCGCGCCATCCGCGACCTCTATCATCGCGACATCGACGAAGTGGTGGTCGAGGGCGAGGAGGGCTTCAAGGCGGCGCGCGGCTTCATGAAGCTGCTGATGCCGAGCCATGTCCGCCGGGTGAAGGAGCACAGCGAGACGACGCCGTTGTTCCAGCGCTACGGAGTCGAGGACCAGCTCTCGGCCATGTACCAGCCGATGGTCCAGCTGAAGTCGGGCGGGTATCTGGTCATCAACCCGACCGAGGCGCTGGTCTCGATCGACATCAACTCGGGCCGGTCGACGCGCGAGCACAACATCGAGCAGACCGCCTTCAACACCAACATCGAGGCGGCGGCCGAGATCGCCCGCCAGCTGCGGCTGCGCGACATGGCCGGCCTGATCGTCATCGACTTCATCGACATGGAGCAGAACAGCCATGTCCGCAAAGTCGAGAAGGCGATGAAGGAGGCGCTCAAGAACGACCGGGCTCGGATCCAGGTCGGGCGCATCTCGAGCTTCGGCCTGATGGAAATGAGCCGCCAGCGGTTGCGCACCGGAGTCCTCGAGGCGTCGACCCGGCCGTGCCCGCACTGCGAGGGCACCGGCCTGATGCGCACCGCCGCGTCGGCCGGCCTGTCCGCGCTCCGCATCATCGAGGATGAGGCGACGCGCGGCCGCGGCGAGCGGATCCTGCTCCGGGCCGGGCGCGATGCCGCGGTCTACGTGCTCAACAAGAAGCGCGCCGAGCTGGCCGACATCGAGCAGCGCTACGGAGTCTCGATCGAGATCGCGATCGACGAGGCGTTCGAGGGCGCCCGGATGACGGTCGAAAGCTCGGGCCCGCGCCCGATCGCGCCGGGACGGCCGGCGGCGCCGCCGATGATCCACGACGAGGACGACGAGCCCGACGCTCCGCTCGCCGAGGACGAGGAGGGCGACGAGGACGAGGAAACGGAAGCGGAAGCGGAAGCGCGCGGCGAGGAGGGCGATCGCCCGGGCCGCAAGCGCCGCCGCCGCCGCCGCGGCGGTCGCGGCCGCG